>MDTA01158267.1_pt1 | contig 150598 bp, 149 predicted proteins | sample 811151 | NCBI WGS metagenome assembly MDTA01 (sample SAMN05326648, study PRJNA326480) | marine metagenome | isolation source: seawater | place: Indian Ocean: South | collected 2010 | reverse complement strand
TGACAATTGACGCCGCCAACGTCGATCATCTCGGTTCTCAGTGTCTGCAAGTGCTGATTTCCGCAGCACAGACCTGGCGCGCCGATGATGCAAAGCTTTCTTATTCGGAACAATCCGAGGCCTTCACTGAAGCGCTTCAGTCTTTTGGAGCGCCCTTTGAGGCGTTGGTAACGGGAGGGGGAAACTAATGGCTTTGACCATTCTTGCGGTCGATGATTCTCGCACGATGCGCGACATGCTGAGCTTTGCGCTGAAGGGCGCTGGATTTGACGTCTCTGTTGCAGAAGATGGCGTTCATGGGTTGGAGGTCCTTCCCGATGTCTGCCCCGATGTCATCATAACGGACATGAACATGCCCCGCATGGATGGTCTTGGTTTTATCAAAGGTGTGCGTTCCGATAACTCTTTTCGCGCTATTCCCATCCTTGTTCTTACCACTGAAAGCGGCGCTGAACTGAAAGCTAAAGCACGCGAGGCTGGCGCGACTGGCTGGATTGTAAAGCCTTTCGACAAGGACAAGCTTGTCGCCGCCATTCGTCGCATCGCCGCTTAAGGAGTTTCTTTCATGGATCCGATGGAAGAGATAAAACAGACGTTCTTCATTGAATGCGAAGACCTTCTGGAAGAATTGAATGACGGCTTGACGGCCATGAGCGATGGCAGTGCCGATGCCGAAACGGTAAATGCCGTTTTCCGCGCCGCGCATTCCATCAAGGGCGGGGCCGGCGCATTTGCGCTCGACGATCTTGTACGCTTCGCTCACAAATTCGAAACGACGCTCGATGAAGTCCGTCAGGAGCGGCTTGAGGTCAATGCTGACCTCATGAGTGTGTTTTTGCGTTCGGGCGATATGCTGGCGGACCTCGTCCATAGTTCACGAGATGGTGTTGATATAGACGCCGTCGCAGTAGATGAATTGATCGCAGAACTCGAAGCCTTCTGTGGTTCAGATGACGCAGCCGGCGGCGAAACGGAAGAAAAAACAGATTTCCAGCCCATGGCGCTTGATCTGGATCTGGATTTGGATCTGGGTCTCGGCGAAGAAGAAGAGCCCTCTCCCCCCTCTCTCAACGCCTTCAACATCCTCTTCAGACCAAGAAAAGAACTCTATGCGAATGGCAATGAGACCTCATTCTTGTTGCGCGCGCTGACAGACCTGGGAACCGTCACGAGCAAATGTGACTTCAGCAATGTACCTCTGCTGGACGAACTCGACCCTGAAGGCGCGTGCCTGGAGTGGCGTATCACCGTAACAACGGAGTTTGACGAAGCGCAGGTTCGAGAAGTTTTCGACTTTGTGGAAAGCGATTGAGACCTAGAGGTCACAACGGGCAAGACCGTGGCTGATTCAGAACGTGCCGAAGCAAAGCCGGCTGATTTCGATGAAAAGCAAGAGGAGCAGGTTGAAGACCTGGGAAAGTCCGAAGCGTCGGCTGAACAGCCGGCGCTGGAGGAGCCAGCACTCGATGAGTTGACCCCGCCCTCGCCTGCAACCGCCCCGGCAAAACGGGAGTCTGAAAAAACCGCCGCCGCCGCAGAAAAAGGCGGCGGCGCCAAAGCGACTATTCGCGTCGATCTTGAGCGTGTCGATCGTCTGATCAATCTGGTCGGCGAATTGGTTATCAATCAGGCGATGGTCTCTCAATGCGTTGAAGAAGCCGGTTTGGCGGCGAATTCTTCTGTTGCGACCGGTCTTGATGAATTTAATCAGTTGACGCGTGAGATACAAGAAAGCGTCATGGCGATACGCGCCCAGCCGGTGAAATCTCTATTTCAACGCATGTCAAGGATTGTTCGCGAAGCAGCGAACGCCACCGGAAAAACTGTTCGTCTCGTAACGGACGGAGAGTCAACCGAAGTTGATAAAACAGTCATCGAACGTCTGTCAGATCCGCTGACTCATATGATCCGTAATGCCGTCGACCATGGCCTTGAAAAGCCCGAGGATAGACTGGCGAAGGGTAAAACTGCGGAAGGGGTCATTCAGCTGACGGCCGCCCATCGATCAGGACGGGTTGTCATTGATATTGTTGATGACGGCGCCGGAATCAATCGTGAACGCGTTAAGCAAATTGCTATTGAAAAAGGTCTGATACCGGCCGATGCGGCTTTATCAGATACCGAGATTGATAATCTTTTGTTCTTGCCAGGCTTTTCCACGGCGAAGGAAGTCTCCAATCTCTCGGGACGCGGCGTCGGCATGGATGTAGTCAAACGCGCCATTCAGGCCTTGGGTGGACGGATCGCCCTCACCTCCACGCCTGGCCAAGGCTCAACATTTTCGATCAGTCTGCCTTTAACCCTCGCTGTACTAGACGGGATGGTTGTGCGCGTCGCCGACCAGACCTTCGTGGCGCCGTTAAGCGCGATCGTCGAAACCTTCAAGCCGGAAGCGTCCGATATTCATACAATTGGCGACGGCTCAAATGTTGTTTGCGTGCGCGGTTCTTTCGTTCCAATCGCGGATGTGGGGGCGCTACTGGGCTTCCGCGAGCCGCTTGATGATTACAATAACAAGGTCATTTTGCTTGTTGAGAATGCGAACGGCGTGCGCTCCGCACTCGTTGTCGACAACATTCAAGATCAGCGTCAGGTCGTCATTAAGGGGTTGGAAGACAATTATGGCCATGTGCCTGATATCGCCGCCGCCACGATTCTCGGCGACGGCCGTATTGCGCTCATTCTCGATACGGACGCTCTCATTACCTCGCCCGCCAACAAAGGCGGCGCGCCGGAATCTGAATTAGCACTTACAGGGTGACTCTCATGACACAAGCAGCCGAACTTATCCATGAACATAACGACAACACCCGTGAATTCGTTTCCTTCCGAATTGGCGACCAGGAATATTGTGTGGACATAATGTCCGTGCGTGAAATTCGTGGATGGACGCCAGCGACGGCGGTGCCACATGCGCCGCATTACGTACGCGGGGTTATCAATCTGCGAGGTGCGGTTCTTCCTATTGTCGACCTTGCCAGTCGACTTGGATTGGAGCCTCCGAAGCCGACCCAGCGTCACGTGATTATTGTCACGCAAGTCGGCGAACAAATTGTTGGCCTCCTCGTTGACGCTGTTTCCGACATTCTCAGTATTACCGACCAGAAACTGCAGCCGACCCCTGATGTGGCTTCTGAAACCGCCAAGGCTTTTGTAAAGGGTCTTTTGACGGTGGATGATCGTATGATCCGCTATATCGCGCTTGAAAGCATTCTGCCTGCGCGGGAAACGTCGAGCATGAATATATGACAAGCGCAGCAGTGCAAACGCCTTCGCCGCAGCAGGGGAATGGTGAACTTCAATATACCGATGCGGACTTCCGGCGAATCGCCGCAATTCTCATGGAAGATGCCGGAATCGCGCTGCCGGCAAGCAAGTCACCGCTCGTCTACTCACGTTTAGCGAAACGGCTGCGCGCTCTTAGGTTGAAGAGTTTCAAAGAATATTGCAACTTTGTGCAGAGCGATGAAGGCACCTCCGAGCGCCGCGAGATGATGACGGCGCTCACGACAAATGTGACGCACTTTTTTCGCGAGCCGCACCATTATGAGGAACTGAAAACGCGCGTGGCTCCGTCCCTTCTTGAAAGGGCGCGCCGCGGCGAGAGAATTCGCATCTGGTCAGCCGGCAGCTCCACCGGGCAGGAAATTTACTCGGTGGCGATGACCCTGCTCGATATGGAGCCGGAACTTGCGAAATACGATTTCAAACTGCTTGCAACGGACATCGATCCTAAGGTTCTGGAAAAAGGCCGTGAAGGTCTGTATTCGAATGCCGTTATGGCGAATGTGAGCGACGCATTTCGCTCGCGCTTTTTCAAGAAGATCGACGGCCCCATCGAACCCTCATGGCAGATCCGGCCGGAGGTGCGATCGCTCGTCTCATTCAAAGAGCTAAACCTTCATCGTCCATTCCCGATGCGCGGTCCGTTTGATGTTATTTTCTGTCGGAATGTCGTCATCTATTTCGAAAAGTCTATGGAAGAAGCTGTTTGGAGCCGGTTCAATACTGTCTTGGCTCCCGGGGGCTATCTGTTCGTAGGGCACTCAGAACGTGTTTCGGGGCCTGCGGCGAATACGCTGCGGACCTGCGGCGTCACGGCATACAAAAAACAAGGCTGACGGAGCTCCGTCAGGAAAGAAAAGGAGTTAGATATGGCGCTCAAGGATGTCATAAAGGTTATGGTGGTTGACGATATGACTGTCAGCCGAGGTCTGCTTGAGTCAGGACTCGATCAAATTGGAGTCCGCCATGTTGATTACCAAAAAGATGGCAAAGAAGCGCTGAAAGCACTGGCGGCCAAGCCGGCGCATTTGATCATTTCGGATTATAATATGCCTAATATGGATGGCCTAGGCCTTCTGAAGGCCCTGCGTGAGAATGAAAAAACGCAAAAAATAGGCTTTATTCTCGTTACGGGCAGCGAAGACGCTAAGGTCATTGACAAAGGCAAAGCGCTCGGGATGAACAATTATCTCAAAAAGCCCTTTACCGCGGACTCGCTGCGCGCCTGTATTGAAGCCGTACTTGGTCCGCTTGGCTGAGACCCGACCGGAGGCCTGCATAATGAATCCGCGACCTTCAGCACCGGCGGCGACACTGCTCTCCAACGCAAGCCGAGAGTTACGGTCGCTGCGCATCCTTGTGGAGCGTTTTGAACACGCAGCCTATATTCTGCTGCATAATTCCAACGATACAGATCCGCAAGAGGTCAGCGACATTCAAGAGCTCGACCACCTGATGCAAACGATCAATAATATTGCTGATTTTATCGAGAGCATTTCAGAAAAACTGCCTGAGGATTTGAATGTTCAGGAATCAGAAGCGCTTAAGTCCATTAAGCTCGAAGCTTTGGCGAGTCGTCTGGTGAATCGCGCCATTGAACGCGCTGAAGAGTCGGATGAATATGATAGCGGCGATTGCAGTTGGTTTTAAACCCACCCAAAAACGTCAAAGCTTGTTCCGACTGCGGCTGAATTCGTTCTTCCAGCGGGTATTTAGAATAGTTCGACATCGCTCACGGTTTCTTCAACCGGCGCCGGCGCCGGTTTGGGCTTGGCGACAGGAACCGCCGCTGCATCACCCATTACGCGCTGACGGGCCCGCCCGGTTGCTGGCTCAAACCGGATCCGGCGCGCTTGCGTGCCGCCAAGACTTTCACCGACGCAGGGAATATTCTCCCGTTCCAAAAACTCTCTAGCGAAACGTGCATTCTTCGCACCGATATCTGACAAGCCTTGGATCATGCGGGCGCCGCCAAACAGTTTTGCTTGAAGGCGATACTTATCTGCACGTTTTTTCAGCAAGGCGTTGATTAACAGCTCCATGGCATGGACGCCGAATGTCATTTCCCCTGCCTTTGACACATCGCCAGGCAACAGAAAGTGATTCATGCCGCCGACGCGGACTACGGGGTCGAACAAACAGGTGGCGACGCATGACCCCAGGATTGTCGTCATAACGGCATTTGCGTCATTGGTGACGGCAAAGTCGCCCTGAATTACATGGATGACTTTTGAGCCGGCCTCAGGTGGAGTAGAGGGAGCGGCATTGTTATGCACTGAGCCGTCCCTCCTCATCCGCCGCGCTCAGTTTCAGCAATGCGGCTGCGATCTTCGACAAGGGCAGTTGTTTTTCGACGGCGCCGAGTTCATGAGCCACGCGGGGCATGCCGTATACAACGGATGTCGCCTCGTCCTGTCCAACGGTTCGCCCGCCGGCCTGGCGAATTTGCAAAAGGCCTTCCGCGCCGTCCTGCCCCATACCCGTGAGGATAGCGGCGACCACGCGCGAGCCCAGCGGCGCAATCGAGCGGAACAAGACATCAACCGACGGCTTATGGCCGGATACCGGTTCGGCGTTAGTCAGCCTGCAATATAAATTCTCGCCGGTTTTCACTTCCAGATGAGCGATCTTGCCGGGCGCAATGTAAACCTTGCCGACTTCCAAAAGGGCGCCATCCTTGGCCTCAAGAATTTCCGGCGCGCAAATAGAATTTAGCCGGCCGGCAAAGCTTGCGGTAAAGGATTCCGGCATGTGTTGTGTGATGACAGTAGGCGGACAGTTAGCGGGAAAATCCTTCAGCACCTCGCCAAGCGCTTCGACGCCTCCGGTTGAAGATCCGATGGCGATGATTTTCCGGCCAGGACGAAAATTTTCGTCCCGTTTAGGCGCCGTATTCGAGCTGCGCCGCTTGCTAATGGGCGAACGCGCCGCGAGTTTTACCTTGCGCACCAGGTTTGGAAACGCATTTGCAAGATCACCATTGGCTGGCTTGCCCACACAATCGAATGCGCCCAGTGAAAGCGCTTCTACTGTCGCCGCCGCACCATTTTGTGTAAGGGTAGACACCATGATTACGGGCGTAGGCCGCAAACGCATAATTTTTTCGAGAAAGTCGATGCCGTTCATGTTCGGCATTTCAATATCGAGCGTGATGACGTCAGGAGAATGAGCCTTGATGGCTTCGCGCGCCTCGTACGGGTCGCTTGCCTCTCCGACCACTTCGATCTCTGGGTCGCTGCGCAGTTTTTGTTTAATTATCGCCCGCATGGTGGGGCTATCGTCAACAACAAGGACGCGCACGCGGTTCATGTTTCTTCTTTCATTTTATATCGCGACACATTGGCCGGCGCACCCTTTTGGACGCGCCGGCAGAATAATCATTGGAAAGATTAGAAATCTTCCCAGTTGTCGTCGCCGCCGCCCGAGCCATTGACTTTTAGCGCGGTTGCCTGTTGCGTTGCGAATTGCGCGGCGCGCTCTCGCTGAGCCGCAACGCTCTGTTTGGCGTTCTGTTGCGGCCTGGCCGGTTTGTGAACCTCCCCGGTTACGCTGCTGACTGCAGCATCGGTCTTGAACGCAGCGACCATACGGGCCAACTCTTCAGCCTCCTGCGCCATAGAGTGGCTGGCTGCTGTCGATTCCTCGACCATGGCAGCGTTCTGTTGCGTAACCTGGTCGAGCTGGTTCACGGCGACATTGATTTCTCCGATCCCTGTCGACTGTTCTTTAGCGGATGTCGCGATCGTTGAAACAAGGTCGTTAATGTTCGTCACGGAGTCCACAATCTCATGGAGCGCCTTGCCGGCCTGCCCAACGAGGTCTACGCCGCGCCCCACATGCTGCGAACTGGTGGAGATGAGTGTCTTGATCTCCTTGGCGGCGTCTGAAGAACGCTGTGCAAGCGCACGCACTTCCGACGCGACAACAGCAAAGCCACGGCCCGCATCACCTGCCCGCGCCGCCTCAACGCCAGCATTGAGTGCGAGCAAATTGGTCTGAAATGCGATATCATCGATGACGCTAATGATCTGCGATATCTGCTCTGACGATTTTTCGATTTCCGACATTGCTGCGACAGCTTCCCGGACAACCTCGCCGCTTTCTTCAGCGTTGCGTTTGGCTTCGCTGACGACGCGGTTGGCCTTATCGGCGCCTTCGGCGGCGCCTTTCACGCTGGCGGTGAGCTCCTCAAGCGAAGCCGCCGTTTCCTCAAGCGTCGCCGCCTGACCTTCTGTCCTGCGGGACAGATCGTCAGCGGCCTGGCTGATTTCACCGGCGCTCGTGCGAATACCGTCGGCATTGAGAACGACGCCGCGCATGGCGTCGGACAATTTCGTGACCGCAGCGTTGAAGTCTAGGCGGAGCTGTTCATATTCTTCCGCGAAAGCCTGCTGGATCTGCGAGGTGAGATCGCCTTCAGACAGGCTTTGCAGGCCGGAGGCCAATGCGCTAACGACCGTCGCTTGCTCGGCCGCTTTGCGAGCCCGCTCTTCTTCATTGCGTTTCCGCTCAAGTTCGATCTGCGTCACATCAGATGCGAATTTGATAACCTTATAGGGATTGCCGTCGAGGTCGAAAAGCGGATTGTAAGACGCTTGGATCCAGACTGCATCGCCATTCTTGGCCACGCGTTCGAATTTGCCTTCGATAAACTCACCATTACGTAAACGATCCCAGTGGTGCTGGTATTCCGGCGATTTTGCAAAGTCTGGACAGGCGAACATGCGGTGATGCTTGCCCACAATTTCATCGCGCGAATAGCCCATAACCGAAAGGAAAGCGTCATTGGCTGTTAGGATCGTGCCATCAAGCTCGAACTCAATGACTGCTTGCGAGCGGTTGATTGCGGTAACCTTGGCGCGAACCTCGTTGATCTCCTTTTCCATTTCCGTAATGTCGACGGCAAACTTGATAACCTTGTACGGCTTTCCGTCCTCGTCCAGGATTGGGCTGTACGAACCCTGGATCCAAACATCCTCACGCGCTTTGCTGATGCGCTTGAACTTACCCGATTGCGCCTCGCCCCGTGCAAGATTACGCCAGAACTCTTTATATTCCGGGGTGGCCGCGTCTCTTGGATCCATAAACATGGAATGATGCCGCCCGACGATCTCATCAAGCTCGTATCCCACGGTGTCGAGAAATAGACGGTTGGCGTCTACAATCTTGCCTTCCAGGGTGAATTCAATTTTCGCCTGCGTGCCATCCAGCGCTTGCGTCACGCCATTAAGGTCGCGTTCGGTCTGAAGCTGCCGCGTTACGTCGGCCCATTCCAGCGTGTTGCCAATATAACTTCCATCCGTGTCGTAGATGGCGCCGACATTCAGCGATATGGTCAGATCGCCGACATGGATGTGTGTGAAGTAAGGCAGCCGTGCGGGATCGGAAAGAAGCTGCCGCTGATGCGCGGGATTCTTATGGAACACATCAATGCAAGTGCCGACAATCTTTTGTGGGTCGAAGCCCGGCCAAATGGAACGAAAAGCGTCGGCATTATCGTTCAGCAATTTCTTCGTCGCACTGTTGACGGCGGTTACGATGAAATCGCGATCAACCATCATCAGCGCAGCCGTCGTTCCTTCGAACGCAGCTTTCTTGGCGGCGTAATCGTTCAGGTCGCCATCGGTCTGAGAAAGCTTTCGGACCAAAGAACCCAGCGGGTTTGAAGAATTTTTCCGTTTCATTTTTGTCTCCGGCGCAGGTAATAAGTTTATTAACGTTGGAATATGCGGACTGCAGCATCGGAAATTCTGCTGAAGCCGGCATCGGGAGGCGAAAGGACCAAGGCGCCGAGAACGACCGCGGGCGCGAGAAAGTTGGACCAGGTCATGTGCAAACCCCTACTTTTCCCGGCTCCACAATAATCCGCAACAAAATACGTCTTTTGGGGGGCGCCGGTTGCGCGCACTATGGTTCAAGGTCGTGAAATACATTTAACTCGCGCAATCCGCGAAACCTTAATATGAATTAACTATATGTTTTATCTATGTTATTTTTGTTATAACATTTTCCGTAAGCGGAGTAGTTGAAATTTCAAGGACTTGCGTGATGTGCGTCACACCCTGAACCGCAGGCCCAAGCTAAGAAAGCGTTAACAAATAAGCACGGCGGCCCCGCCTGAAATTCCAGCAACAGGCGCTCGCCAAGCAAATATGGAAGGAAATCGACATGCGCTATGCAAAGACATTCGGTCTTGTCTACGCCGTGCTGGCGCTCGCCATTTTCGTTTTCTGCGCGCCAAGCCACGCCTCTGCTGAACGCGTCGGCGAGAACTCAGACTTCCCGCAACATTTTGAACGAACCGCAACAGGCTCCGCGCAGGTAAGTTTTGCGCGTGCTAAAGCGGCCGTGCCTTCACCCTCCCGGTTCGGCCGCCAACCTTCGCCGCGCGGCTTAACGGTCGCGCGGCCTTTTCTTATCTTTGCGTTTTTGGGCGTCGTGGGTGTCTGACCTTGCAGGCTCGCCTTTTTCGCCCTCTTCCACATGCATTTCAGGCGCGGGATTAACATCCTCATCCGGCCATTCGCCGCGTCCGCCATGATGAGCGCGTTCTTCGACCTTTTTCAACTGACGCTCTTCCTCCGTTGACTGCACCGAGGGCTTTTCCTGTTTCTCTTTGCCGCCAGGCCCGCCTATCCGGTTTTTACTTGTAGTCGCAGTCATCACAGTCTCCTTTGACAATTGTTGCCATCAAGGAAACAGGCGCGCATCTTCCCTTGTTCCAATGATTTATGGGCGATTAATCTTTTTCCCAGGGTTCTGAGGGCTGGACGTTGCCGCTTACCCTCAAAAGCGCAAATCCGGCGCCGAAGCCATTATTGGCGGTCCGGCCGTCAATTCAGGCCGCCGCAAGGCGCTGGCGAAAATAAGGTCGAAGCCCCGGGAGGGCGCTGTGGTCAGCCAGGGTCCGAGAACGTCCATGGTGTCAGGCCGCGGATGGCCGATCGCCACGACATAGCCGGTCTCGCGCGCAATACGTTCTGTAAGGGCAAGTTGGGCCCGAATAGCATCCTTGTTATCGTCGTTGTCGAGGAAAACATCGCGGTAAAGAATGTCGAGGCCCAGATCCATCGCCGCCTGTCGCGCGGCGCTACCGGATGTTGTCACTGAATCCAGAAAGAATACGTCACGATGTTCGAGATAACCGAGAACTGTCTTCATCGCCGCGATATCTTCGGTAAGCTTGGAGCCCATGTGATTATTGACGCCGACATATCCTTCAAAACGAGTCAAATTCCATTCCAGCGCCTTTAAGAACTCCCTGCCCGTCATTTCCGATTTTAAAGCTTGCGGGCCAGGGTCGGCCTCGCCCCGTGGCTCCATGGGAAGGTGCAGCATGATTTCTGCGCCGACGTCATGGGCCCTGTCCGTGAGATTCCGGACATTCCGGGCATATGGAAGAAAGGAAAAGGTGATGGGGCCCGGCAGCATCAAAGCCCGTTCGCTGTTGCGCTGATCAACGCCCATGTCATCGATAATGATGACGACTTTGGGACGCGCCCGCGGCCGTTCATATGGGCTGAGGTTCGCCCTCGGCGCAGGAAGGCGTTCAGGCGCTCCGGAAACAATTTCCGCGATGATCCGATCCCGTTCGGCCCGGACCGGGTCCGCCAAAGCCCCGAGTCTTTCCGTCGCCGATATGCTGGCGCCGGCGGTGGCCCCGCGCTCGCCCATATATGCTGAAATAGCGCCGACAAAGACGCCAGCAAAGGCCATCGCGATTGTCGCGATCAGCCCCGCATTGCCTGCTCTAGTCACAGAAATTCGCACGCCCGCCTAACCTTTTTTACGCATTCGCGCTTATCTCTTCGCCGCCTCGCCCCTGCACTCGGTACGCGCCGTCGACCCTTCCCGCTTGCGCCCTGCAGCCGCGGCGTTAAACCAGTCCTGCAACAGACAAATATCACTGATTCTCCGGCCGATGATCCTGCTGATCGACAACTATGACAGTTTCACCTTCAACCTTTTTCACCTGATCGGGGAATTGGGTGAGGAAGTGAAGGTTGTCCGCAACGACGCCCTGACGGCGGCCGAAGCTCTAAATTTGGGAGCGGAGGCGATTGTCCTGTCGCCGGGGCCATGTACGCCCAATGAGGCGGGCATCTGCCTCGATCTGATAAGGCTGGCCGGCGAACGTCAGGCCCCCTTGTTTGGCGTATGCCTTGGCATGCAATCCATCGCCCAGAGCTATGGCGGCGTCATTCGCCGAGCCGGGAAGCTGATGCACGGCAAGACCTCAGAGATCGCCCATCGGGGAGAAGGCGTCTTCGCCGGACTGCCCTCGCCTTTTACGGCGACGCGCTATCACTCGCTGGTCGCCGAGCGGGCTAGCCTGTCTAATGAACTCACAATTACGGCCAGCGCTGTCGACGATGACGAGATTATGGGACTCGCTCATCGCGAGCTGCCGATCATGGGCGTTCAGTTTCATCCGGAAAGCATCGCTACGGAGCACGGGTCGCGAATGTTTTCGAACTTTCTGGAGATCGTGCGAAAATGAGCGCCTTCACGCCGCATCTACAGCGCGCCATGTCTGGCGCGTCTTTGACCGCAGATGAGATGCGCGCGGCTATGAACGCGCTGTTTTCCGGCGAGGCGAGCGACATAGAGATTGCAGGATTTCTCGCCGCCCTGCGCGCGCGCGGTGAGACGGTTGAGGAGATCGCCGCGGCGGCGCAGGCGATGCGTGGCCATGCGTTGAAAGTCGATGCTCCGGACGACGTCATCGACACCTGCGGCACCGGCGGCGACGGTGCGGGCACTTACAATATTTCCACAGCCGCGGCGCTGATCGCTGCGGGGTGCGGCGTTAGAGTCGCCAAGCACGGTAACAAGGCCCTCTCCTCAAAATCCGGTTCGTCGGAGGTGCTGGAGGCGTTAGGCGTCAGGCTTGATATTCCGCCTGCGCAGATCACACGCTGCATCGAAGACGCCAATGTCGGCTTCATGTTCGCCGCGCTCCACCATAAGGCTGTCGGCCATGTGGCTGCGGCGCGCAAAGCTCTTGGCGTCAGGACGATGTTCAACGTGCTCGGCCCCTTATCCAATCCGGCGGGCGCGAAACGTCAACTTATGGGCGTCTTCGCGCGCGACCTTGTCCGTCCAATCGCGGAGGTCATGCCGCATCTCGGCGTTGCGCGCGCCTGGGTGGTCCATGGAAGCGACGGCCTTGATGAGCTGACGACGACCGGCGTCACTCAGGTCGCGGAACTGAAGGACGGCATTGTAAGGGAGTTTCAGGTGAAGCCTGAAAACGCCGGTTTGGATCCGTCCCAAGCATCCGATCTTGAGGGAGGCGATCCGAAAGAAAACGCCGAGGCGTTACGCCGCCTTCTAAAGGGTGAAAAATCGGCCTATCGCGACATTTCGGTCTTGAACGCCGCTGCGGCTTTGATCGTCGCGGATAAATCAGAAGAGCTGAACGCCGCGGCGCGCATGGCGGAACACTCTATCGACAGCGGCGCGGCCGAGGCCGCGCTCGAGAAGCTCATCGCGGTTTCCAATTCATGACCATTCTCGACGACATCATCGCCTATAAGAAGAACGAAGTGGCGCAGGCGAAGGCCGATGCGCCACTCGCCGCAATTGAAGCGCTGGCGAAAGACGCGGGGCCGGTTCGCGGTTTTAGGCGGGCGCTCGAGAAACAAGCTGTTGAAGGCTTCGCCCTGATCGCTGAGGTGAAGAAAGCGAGTCCCTCAAAGGGGGTGATCCGGACCGATTTCGATCCGGCGGCCATCGCGCTCGCCTATGAAGCCGGCGGCGCGGCCTGCCTCTCCGTTCTCACGGATTCGCCGAGTTTTCAGGGGGCCCCGGAATTCCTCAAGCAGGCGCGGGACGCGACGCGGCTGCCCGTTCTCCGAAAGGATTTCATGATCGATCCCTACCAAGTCGTGGAAGCACGGGCCTGGGGGGCTGACTGCATTCTTCTCATCATGGCGTGCCTGTCCGATGCTCAGGCCAGCGAACTTATGGCGGTGGCTAAGGCCTGGCATCTCGATATCCTGGTGGAAACTCATAACGAAGAAGAGATGGCGAGAGCAGATCAGCTAAAGGCTGATCTTATCGGCATAAACAATCGCAATCTCACGACTTTTGTGACTTCACTTGATACAACATCGAGGCTCGCAATGTTGGCTCCGTCATCGGCGCTTCTTGTCAGCGAAAGCGGCATTAAGAGCCACGCCGACATTGTTCGCCTTGGGGCTAGGGGCGCGAAGGCCTTTCTGGTGGGCGAGAGTCTCATGCGACAGCAGGATGTGGAGGCCGCAACCAAATCGCTCCTCGCCCCTGTTTCTATTGCCTGATTCGCTTTCGGGTGTTGACGCCCCTCAAGAACAACCATAGAACATCGTTGTCGTTTTGTTCTTTTGTCGTTTCGGGCATGCAAACAGCCTCTGGTTGATTGTCCGGCGTCGATTGAACGGCCAACCAGGGCCCGCTTGTGGAAAACTCCCCCACCGGGCTCATGAAAGAATATGAGGGCGGAATGCTCACCAAGAAACAGCATGAATTGCTGGTTTTTATAAATGACCGGCTAGCCGAAACCGGGGTCTCCCCCTCCTTCGACGAGATGAAAGAAGCGCTAGATCTGCGGTCCAAATCCGGCATCCACCGGCTGATTACGGCGCTGGAAGAGCGCGGCTTTATCCGCCGCCTGCCGCACCGCGCCAGGGCGCTGGAAGTCCTGAAAATGCCGGAGGATGCAAAGTTGGACGCCAGGGTCAGCACGAAGCCGACGCCCCCACAAAAGGGATTTCGCCCGGCAGTGGTCAGCGCCGACTTCCAGCGTGGGCGGTCCGTGGCGCCATCGCAGGTTTCGGCGCCAGCAGGCGGCGTGGTCGACCTTCCCGTGCTCGGTCGCATCGCCGCGGGCACTCCAATCGAGGCGATCCAGCACGAAGTCGATCGCTTCTCTGCGCCGGAAGCCTTTATCGGCAAGGGCGACCATTACATCCTCGAAGTGCAGGGCGAGTCGATGATCAATGCCGGCATTGAAGATGGCGACTATGTCATTATCAAGCGCTGCACCGACGCCGATAACGGCTCGATTGTGGTGGCGCTGGTCGATGATGAGGAAGCAACCCTGAAAAGGCTACGGCGCAAAGGCGCCTCCGTTGCGCTCGAGGCGGCGAACCCGGCTTTCGAAACCCGGATTTACGGGCCCGACCGCGTCGCCGTACAGGGCAGGCTTGTGGGGCTGATGCGGCGCTATAATTAACCGCCCGTCCACGGCCTTTGCCCGCGTTGCTCATTGGCGGATTTCACCGTGAAGGATCCGTTGCGCCCTATCCAGACGGCGTGCGCGCCGCGCATCCATGCGCTGCGTCGGTCAATGAGATAAGCATTGCAGGCTCGCCACTCATTCGCGCTTGCCGGATAAAGCGCAATCACAAGATCCGCACGCCGACAGTCTTCCGCGAGGCTCGCCTTGTCTTCTGTGAAAGCGACAGTGACGGGGAAGTTTTTCTTAATCGAACCCACACAGCCTAAGGCGTCGCATGGGAAAACGTCTTCCATAGCCGATGGCCTGACGGTTTCGATGTCGAGGCCGGCCGCTTCCTCCCACCTGCGCGCGGCGAATTTCTCGCGTCGGGTTGAATAGACGTAGAGCGCCCGATCGCCCTCCCCGTTTTCGGCAATTACGCCGGCATTGCGGCCAGAGGCGGAGACAAAAAGCGCAGGCGGGCGATGCTGCGAGACAAGCAAGGCGGCAATGGGGATTGCGGCAAGGCCTGCGAGCCGCCAGGGCGCCCGGGAAAGGCAGAGCCATAAGCCCCCGACAGTCAGCGCAATCATCGCCGATTGCGGCCATTGCGGGGTTGTGGACACCGCGCCTTCAAGCCCTGAAACGGCGCCTGCGATATGAAGCACAAGCTCCATCCACCAGGCGGCCGCGCGCCAGGCCCAGCCATCCAGTCCGAGCGGCGTCAACAGAAGCGCTAGGACGGCGAAGGGCACGATGAACAATCCCATGATCGGCATCGCCGCCATATTCGCCGGCAGCGAATAGATTGCGACGCGATTGAAATGAAAGAGCGCATAAGGCGCCGTGGCCAGGGCGGCGATGGTGTCGGTCAGCGCCAGGGCCGTCAGATACTGGCGGACTTTTGCAGCCCATGAGTTCTCGAACTCGGCCCTTGCGTGAAGGGTGAACCATTCATAGGCGGCGATGAGCGCCGTCACTGCAGCGAAGGACATTTGAAAGCCCGGATGAAACAACGCCTCCGGCGTTGTCAGCAAAATGATAGTTGCGGCGATGGCGACATTGCGCAACGACAAAGCGCGACGGTCGACGAGGATAGCGATGAACATAATGGCAGCCATGATGAAAGCGCGCCGCGCCGACCATCCGCCTCCGGATAAAACAAGATAGAATATCCCCGACAACAGCGCTGCGGCTGCCGCCCACTTCTTGATGGGATATCGCAAAGCGAAAGGCTCAACCGCCGCGAGGCCGAAGCGAACTGTGAAAAAGACGAGCCCGGTCGCAAGGCCCATATGAAGCCCTGAAATCGCCAGCAAATGGGCAAGTCCGGCGTCACGCAAGGCCGCTTCTGACTGGTCCGAAATCGCGCCGCGTTTGCCTGTAACAATGGCGGCTAGGATGGCGCCGCCTTGCTCGAGCCTTGGCGTCTCGCGAATAATGCGGGCCGCGAGGCTGATGCGCATAATCTCAATGCGCGCCGCCAGTTTTTGGCCGATGCTTTTTGCCGCCTCAGAATCGACGTGCGGCGGCGTCACCGCGATGCCGACCGCGCCGATGCGCTGAAAATACAGTTGCCGCGCGAAATCGAAGGCGCCGGGCGCGACGGGCGGCGGCGGGGGCGACAGCCTCGCCCGTACGGAAACAAGATCGCCTGGCTTTGCGTGAAACCCTTCGCCGCGCCAGGTAACCCGCGCTCGCCTCGGCGTTTCATCAGCCGCAAGATCTTCAATGCTTAAAAGCTCCAGAACATAACGGCGCCGGCGCGCGCTTTCTTCTACGGATATGAGGCGGCCGGTTGTTTCGACTATACCCAGCTCGCGGGAGAGCTGGGGCGCGTCGACCTGCGCCGTGCGCCAGTCTGCCGCGACGAAGCCGAGGGCGGCGAACATGAGGGCCATAAAGGCGCGCTGAAACGGCCCACGCCACATAGAAACCACGGCGAGAAGTGCAAACGCCAAGGCGCCGAGGCGCCAGTCCGGTTCGGCTTTTAGACCGAAATAAAGCCCCGCCCCCGCGCCGATGGCCGCCGGCGTCCACAGGGATATGCGGCCGAAATCCGTAACCGCCCAGCGGCGCAAGGCGTCGGCGGTGAGAAAGAGGATGCGCGAAGCCGGCGGCGCTTCGGCGAAGTCCTCTCGAGCCACAGTTGTTTTGGCAAGGTCAACGACCATCCGCCCGCACACCCCGGCCGCGCCGCTTTGGGCATAGGCGCCGGGGCCCCCTCATGTTATCCCGCGCCCGCCAATCCGAAACGCAACAAAAGGAGCCGGTCCTTTCAGTATGGCCGATAATCACCAGCCTGTCGTCACCCGCTTCGCCCCCTCACCCACCGGCTATCTCCATATAGGCGGCGCGCGGACGGCCCTCTTTAACTGGCTTTACGCCCGCGGCCGAGGCGGCAAATTCCTGCTCCGCATCGAGGATACGGATCGCGCCCGCCATAATGAAGCGGCGGTGGATGCCATCCTTGATGGGCTCAAATGGCTCGGTCTCGACTGGGATGGCGAGCCTGTGTCGCAATTTGCCCGACAGGACCGGCACCGGGAAGTCGCGGAGCAATTGCTTGCGCAAGGCAAGGCCTATCGCTGTTACCTGGCCCCCGACGAGCTTGCCGCCGCCCGCGACAAGGCGAAGGCCGAAGGCGTGCGTTTCGAAAGTCCGTGGCGCCACGCCGATCCCGCGACCGCGCCAGAAGCGCCTTTCGCTGTGCGGTTCAAGGCGCCGCGCGAAGGCGAAACCGCAGTCGAGGATGTGGTGCAAGGACGCGTCGCGTTCCCGAATTCGGCGCTCGACGATCTCATTATTTTAAGGAGCGATGGTGCGCCCACCTATAATCTCGCGGTCGTGGTCGATGATCACGATATGGGCGTCACTCATGTCATTCGCGGTGACGATCATTTGAACAACGCCGCGCGCCAGTCGCAGATCTATGAGGCGCTCGGCTGGCCTGTGCCCGTCTTTGCTCACATTCCCCTGATCCATGGAAGCGATGGCGCCAAGCTGTCGAAACGCCATGGCGCGCTGGGTGTCGAGGCTTATCGCGAGGATGGTTGCCTGCCTGAAGGGCTGTTTAATTACCTTCTTCGTCTGGGTTGGGCGCATGGCGACGAAGAAATTATTCCCTATGAAAAGGCGAAACAGCTTTTCGATCTGAAAGGGATCAACAAGGCGCCGGCGCGCCTTGATCTCGACAAGCTTAAACATGTGAACGCACACTACGTCGCCGAACTAAGCGATGAGGATTTTTTGCGCTGGGCGACGCCCTTTCTTGAAAAAGCAGGCGTCCATGTCGATGAAGAGCATCTGGCGCGGCTCAAACGGTCGGCGCCGTTCCTGAAAATACGCTGCGCAATGCTGGCCGATATCGTGCCGGCGTCGGAATATTTGTTTTTGACGCGCCCTCTTAAGATCGAGGGCAAAGCGGCGAAGCCGCTCAAGAAGGAAGGCGCGAGAGAGATCCTTAGCGCTCTTAATCAGGAACTGGCCGACGAAACGCTCTGGGACTCCGCCGCAACCCTGGACGACAAATTACAGGCGTTCGCAGCCTCACGGAATGTCAGTTTCGGGGGCGTCGGACCGCCCGCCAGAGCCGCCCTTGCTGCCGGTCGGCCTTCGCCCGGCCTGGGCGAAGTGCTATATGGATTGGGCCAGGACGAATCGCGCGCGCGGCTTGCCGATCAGGCCGGCTGAAGCGGGACTGGCATCCCATGTGTAAACTGGCTAGTGTGCGCCGCAACATAGGCGTTGAGGCGCTGCAAGGAGAAGGCTTTATCCATGAAAAGTGAACTTAAACAATCGGATACGGCGAACTTTACAATCAATGGGAAGACTGCAGAGCTGCCAGTTTTCAAGGCGACTCACGGCCCCGATGTGGTGGATGTACGGGCGCTGTATAAAGAAACGGGCGCGTTCACTTTCGACCCGGGCTACACCTCAACGGCGAGCTGTGAATCCAAAATCACGTTCATCGACGGCGACGAAGGCGTCCTTCTGTATCGAGGCTATCCGATCGATCAGCTTGCAGAGAACTCGAACTTCATCGAGGTCGCCTACCTTCTCCTCAATGGCGACTTGCCCAATCCGCAACAGCGCGCTGATTTCGAACATTCCATCACCATGCACACAATGGTGCATGAGCAACTGAAAAATTTCTACAGCGGCTTCCGCCGCGACGCACACCCAATGGCGATCATGGTGGGCGTGGTCGGCGCCCTTTCCGCTTTCTATCACGACTCAACAGACATTAACGATCCTCAGCAACGTCTTGTCGCGACGCACCGCATGATTGCGAAGATGCCCACCATCGCTGCCATGGCGTATAAATATTCAATCGGTCAGGCCTTCGTCTTCCCGCGCAACGACCTCGATTACACATCGAACTTCATGCGCATGTGCTTTGCAGTCCAGGCGGAGGATTACGAGGTTAATCCGGTTCTTTCCGACGCCCTCGACAAGATTTTCATCCTGCACATGGACCATGAACAGAATGCATCGACCTCGACCGTGCGTCTGGCGGGGTCTTCGGGCGCAAATCCCTTCGCCTGCATTGCGGCGGGCATCGCCTCTCTCTGGGGCCCGGCTCACGGCGGCGCCAACGAGGCGGCGCTCAACATGCTTGAAGAAATCGGGTCGGTCGACGAGATCCCGGAATATATCAAGCGGGCCAAGGACAAAAACGATCCTTTCCGTCTCATGGGCTTCGGCCACCGCGTCTATAAAAACTACGATCCGCGCGCCAAGGTCATGCGCAAGGCGTGTCACGAAGTTCTGGACGCCCTTGGCGTCAAGGATGAGCCCTTGTTGAAAGTCGCCATGGAGCTCGAGCGCATTGCGCTGGAAGACGAGTATTTCGTCGAGAAGAAGCTCTATCCGAATATCGACTTCTATTCGGGCATTACGCTGCGCGCCCTCGGCTTCCCGACGGAAATGTTCACCGTCTTGTTCGCGCTGGCGCGTACGGTCGGCTGGATTGCGCAGTGGTCGGAAATGATCGAGGATCCGAACCAGAAAATCGGCCGCCCACGTCAGATTTATACCGGCGCGCCGAAGCGCGACTATGTTCCGATCGACGAACGCTAAAAGGCGCCGCGCATAATCGAGGGAGGAGATGCGGGCATGCTTTGGCTGGCCTTGCATATGTGGGCGCTGTTGCTGGCGGCTTTTTCGATCGGCCTCGCCGTGGGCTGGTGGATCTGGGGCCAGCGCCAGTCTGCGACGGCTCCCGCCATTTCAGGCGAAACGCAAGCGAGAGGCGTTGAACTGGGGTCCCTCGATCTCGACGGCGACACGTCTGAACAGCCCAACGCATCTTAACGGAGTATTTCGATGATTCCCCGCTATACGCGCCAGGAAATGGCCGCGATCTGGTCCGACGCCGCCAAGTACCGGATCTGGTTTGAGATCGAGGCCCATGCGGCGGACCGGTTGGCGCAGCTTGGCGTCATTCCGCAAAGCGCCGCAAAAACAATCTGGGAAAAAGGCGGTAAGGCCGAGTTCGATGTCGCCCGCATCGACGAGATCGAACGCGAGGTGAAGCACGACGTCATCGCCTTCCTGACCCATCTCGCGGAGTACGTGGGCGAGGACGCCCGCTTCGTTCACCAGGGGATGACCTCGTCGGACGTGCTCGACACCTGCCTATCGGTCCAGTTGACGCGTGCGGCGGATCTTCTGCTTGCCGATATGGACCGCGTGCTGGCGGCGCTCAAAAAACGCGCGCTGGAACACAAGAATGATGTCTGTGTCGGGCGCAGCCATGGCATCCACGCCGAGCCGACAACTTTCGGGCTGAAACTCGCCGGTTTCTATACAGAGTTTGAGCGCGGCAGGAAGCGGCTCGAAGCGGCGCGCGAGGAAATCGCGGTCTGCGCCATTTCCGGCGCCGTGGGCACTTTCGCCAATATCGATCCTTCCGTTGAGGAATATGTGGCGGAAAAAATGGGCCTTAAGGTCGAGCCGGTCTCGACCCAGGTGATCCCGCGGGACCGCCACGCCGCCTATTTCGCTGCGCTCGGTCTGATCGCATCGTCAATCGAGCGCCTGGCGACTGAGATCCGCCATCTCCAGCGCACCGAGGTTCTCGAAGCGGAGGAGTTCTTCTCCAAGGGCCAGAAGGGCTCCTCGGCCATGCCCCATAAGCGCAACCCGGTGCTGACGGAAAATCTCACGGGGCTTGCCCGTCTTGTGCGGAGCGCGGTGACCCCGGCCATGGAGAATGTGGCGCTCTGGCACGAGCGCGATATCTCCCACTCCTCAGTGGAGCGCGGCATTGGTCCCGACGCGACGGTGCATCTCAATTTTGCGCTGAACCGCCTTGCCGGGGTCGTGGAGAACCTCGTCGTTTATCCCGAGCGCATGCTCGACAACATGAACAGCCTTAACGGCCTCATCTTCTCTCAGCGCGTGTTGCTGGCGCTGACACAGGCCGGCGCCTCACGCGAAGAGGCCTATTCCCTCGTCCAGCGAAACGCCATGCCGGCCTGGCGCGGCGAAGGTCTCTTTCTCGACAATCTGAAGGCCGATAAGGACGTGACACAGCATCTGTCTGCGCCTGAGCTCGAAAAGCTCTTTGACCTCTCCTATCACACGAAAAATGTGGACGTGATTTTCGCGCGCGTCTTCGGTTGACGGGACCCCTTTAAGAGCCGAACCGCACCGATTCTTCGAGCCGAACGTCTGATCTTACGAGTTCCGGCCCTGCATCGACGTTATTTATCGCGCTCTTGCCCCCCGCGCGCTTTCGGCGCGTTGCGAATGCCCGCCGCAATCCCCATAGGGAGCCCATGACAGAAGCGGTTCAGACCTTTGGCGATAGCCAGGCCCGGCGTTCATGGTTTTCAGCCATGGCCCGCGGCATGGCCCATAAATGCCCGGAATGCGGGCGCGGCAAGCTGTTTTCCGGCTATGTGAAAACGCGCGACAACTGCCCGTCCTGCGGTCTCGATCTCACCGGCCACCGCGCCGATGACGCCCCGCCTTATGTGACGATCATCATCGTCGGCCATGTCATGATCCCACTGGCGCTCGCGATGAAGCAACTCTTCGATCCGCCGATCACCCTGCAATTCGCGATCTGGCTTCCGCTGATCGTGCTTGCGTCTTGGGCGCTTTTGCCGGCGTCCAAAGGCGCCCTGATCGGACTGCAATGGGCGAACCGCATGCATGGTTTCGCCGGTCCCGATGCGGATCCGGACGCCGATGTTTAACCATTGCATGCGCTGAAAAAGTAAAAGCATGACTTGACACTAGAAAGACCATGAGTATGGTCCGCGCTCATTTTGCGCGAATTAACGGTCCTAGGAGCGACCCATGGCCAAGCCAACCACCGTCAAGATCCGGCTCAACTCCACCGCCGGCACGGGCTATTTTTATGTGACGAAAAAGAACACCCGCACGATGACGGAGAAGCTCGTCTTGAAAAAATACGACCCTGTCGCGCGCAAGCATGTGGAATTCAAGGAAGGCAAGATCAAGTAAGATCGCCCGACCCGCAGGATTTGAAAAGCCGCCTTTGAGGGCGGCTTTTTTGTTGTCTTTTCAAGGCTTTTGACGCTTACGCCGCGCTCTGGATCACGCGGTTGCGGCCGCCATTCTTGGCTTCGTAGAGCGCTTCGTCGGCGCGTTTGATGAGCTTTTGCGCGCTGTCGTCTTCCGGACCGTTTTCCGTCGAGGCAAGCCCGATCGACACGGTGACGCCGAGCTCGTCGCGGCCATTATGGAGCTTGAATTTCGACGTCGCGATTTCCTGGCGCAGCCTTTCGGCGACAACCGATGCAAAAGCGAGATCGGTGTCGGGCATGGCGATCAGGAATTCTTCGCCGCCATAACGGCAGGCAAGATCGATGCCCCGGATCGAGCTTGCAATGCGGTCGGCGAACTCTTTCAGCACACGGTCGCCGGTATCGTGACCGTGCCTGTCATTGACCTCCTTGAAGTGGTCGAGGTCGAGCACCATCACCGCAAGCGGCCGGCCGGTCCAGTAGGCCCGGTCGAACATGGCGGAAAGGTGGCTCGCCAGATAGCGGCGGTTGTAAAGGCCGGTAAGCTGGTCGGTGACCGCCATTTCAAGGCTGACCTGGAAGGATGAGCGCAGCTGATCCACATAGCGCTTGCGGCGAAGCTGGGTCGAAACCCGGGCGGTCAGCTCGTTCTTGTCCACAGGCCGCGTGACATAGTCATTGACGCCGATATCGAGGGCGCGCACGAGCTTTCGCGTGTCGCCATGGCGCACCACCGCAAGGATCGGCGTCAGGCGCGTTTCCTCAAAGGATCGTATCGTCGAGCACAGACGCAGCGGGTCCATGGCCTCGATGGAGAGATTCACGAGAATGAGGTCGAATTCGCCGGTGCGCGCGCGGGTAAGCGCGATTTCCGGATCGGCCTCGTGGATCACATTGTATTCCTCATTATCGAGCGCCGCCGCGAGACGGGTCGCCTGATCTTCATTGTCGTCGATCAGAAAGATACGCGTCTCGCCGAGATCGGCGTCGGGGTCGATCTGGCCGACAATGCCAAGATCCTTGCCAGTGGCGTACCGGGCGCGCAGCTCATCCGTCATCATTTTGAGGCGTGTCAGCGAGCGCACGCGCGCAAACAATGCAAGATCTTCGACGGGCTTGGTCAGAAAGTCGTCGGCGCCCGCCTCAAGACCGGCCACGCGATCCGCCTGCTGGTCGAGCGCTGTCACCATCACGACGGGGATGTGCATGGTCTCGGGATTGGCCTTCAGCTTGCGGCAGGTCTCGAACCCGTCCATGCCGGGCATCATCACGTCGAGCAGGATAATGTCAGGCTTTTCCGCGACTGCGAGGTCGATCGCTTCCTGTCCGGAATAGGCGCCGAGCACATCAAAATACTCCGCTCTCAGCTTCGCCTCGAGCAGTTTGACGTTAGGTTCCAGATCATCGACGACCAATACGCGCGCCGTCATGCAGCCCCCATGGCTTAAAACGTTGTTAAGACCCCAAGAGCCTAGTCCAAATACCTTTTCACTTTCTCAAGAAACGTCGCCACGGAGATGGGTTTTGCGATATAATCTTCGCACCCCCCTTCGCGAATGCGTTCCTCGTCGCCTTTCATGGCGAAAGCAGTCACGGCGATCACCGGAATATCGGCGAGGTCGGGGCTGTTTTTGATTTCGCGCGTGACTTCCAGTCCGGAGACTTCCGGGAGCTGGATATCCATCAGGATGAGATCCGGATGGTTTTCTTTAAGAGCGTCCAGCGCTTCCGGCCCGGTGCGGGCTTCGAGCGTCTGATAGCCGTGGATTTCCAGGAGGTCCCGGAACAGCTTCATGTTCAGCTCGTTGTCCTCAACGATCAGCACGGTTTTGGGCTCGGCTGAATAATCGAGCTTTTCCATAGCCGACATAGTACGCCTTTTGTCCGTATTTCGGGCCCCATACGCGAATCGGCCCCCGTAGATGGAAAGTTTTGCGCAAAAGGTCTTAATTGAATGTTTATCTTGAACGCTCCGGCTGGCGATTTCGGGGCGGTTTTTGCGGGTTTTCGACTGTCAAATGCCTGAAAATGGTGAAATTCCGGGATTCTGTCGCGATTGTTACCGGCCCATGGCGCTGGCGGAGGGGGCGTTAAGGCCACGCTGCCCCGCCTGCGGCTCGGTGCGAATCGCCGCCCACCCGGAGATATTCACGCTCTCCATCGCCCATCTCGACTGCGACGCCTTTTATGCGGCCATCGAAAAGCGGGACAATCCCGATCTGGAGGACGTTCCCGTCATTATCGGCGGCGGCGTCAGGGGCGTCGTCTCCACGGCCTGCTATGTGGCGCGGACCTATGGCGTCAAATCGGCGATGCCCATGTTCAAGGCGCGCGAGGCCTGTCCGAACGCCGTCATCATCAAGCCCAATATGGCGAAATACGCCGAGGTCGGCCGCGCGATCCGCAAGATGATGCTGGATCTGACGCCGCTCGTCGAACCGCTTTCCATTGACGAGGCGTTCATGGACCTCACCGGCACGGCGCGGGTCCATGGCGGCCCGCCTGCGGTGACGCTGGCGAAGCTTCAGGCGCGCGTCAAACACGAACTCGGCGTCACCGCCTCCATCGGCCTTTCCCACAACAAGTTTCTCGCCAAGATGGCCTCCGATCTCGACAAGCCGCAGGGCTTTTCGATCATTGGCGAGGCCGAGACCAAATCCTTTCTCGCACGCCAGCCCGTGACCATGATCTGGGGCGTCGGAAAGGCCATGGCGACGAAGCTCCAACAGGACGGCGTCGCCACCATCGGCCAGTTGCAGAAGATGGATGCGAGCCTTCTCGGCAAGCGTTATGGAGAAATGGGCTTGAGGCTCGCTCGCCTGTCGCAGGGGGACGATACGCGCGCCGTCAAACCCGAACGCGAAACCAAAAGCGTTTCGGCGGAAACCACTTTCAACGAGGATCATCGCGACGTCGCCTGGCTCGAAGACGTCCTCTGGGAGCTTTGCGAGAAGGTCTCTGCACGGATGAAGGCTTCCGGCTTCGAAGGCCGGACGATCACGCTCAAGCTGAAAACCGGCGACTTCAAAACCATCACGCGCCGGACGACGCTCGACGCGCCCGCCAACCTTGCACGCATCGCCTTCGCGGCGGCGAAGCCCATGCTCCACGATGCAGCGCGGGGAAAAGCCTACCGCCTGATCGGCGTCGGCTTTTCCGGTCTTTCTTTCGCCGGCGAGACCCTCGCGGCGCCGGATCTTTTTGGCGACAGCCGGGAAAAACTCGCGAAAACCGAAAAAGCCATCGATGCGCTTCGTGAAAAATTCGGCAAAGACGCGGTTCAGGCCGGCCGCGTGTTGCGCCGGGAGCGATGACGAAAAAGCCGGTTTCAGAACTTCGTCACCAGCGCCCGTTCCAGCGCCGCCGGAATGCGCTTGCCGCAATAGCTCATCGAGGCGAGCTCCCAGTGAAACTCGAACTCATCGAGCGCGTCTCGGGTTTCGGCTTGCGCTGCTCGTTCCGCAGTCCAGCGACCGGCGAAACGGCAATTGGCTTTGACGCCTTCGCAAATCGGCAGCCCGTCAGCCGCGCAAGGCGCGCAGCCGCAGTGAAAATCCTTTGGCGATATGGCTGGCGCGCCCAGCCGCCTCGCCACATCGGCGAGAAGCAGCGGCAGGACGACCCGGTGTGCAAGAAGCGCAAGGCGGCGCCCTTCGTCCATATGGCGCAGGCGGACGGCGCCTTTGCTGATGCGAGCTTTGATGATGCGGCCCCGCTTGCGTTTCCAAAGGTCTGTTCCGGTTGCTTTCCTGGGACCAGTCATGAATGCTCCTTAGGGAAATAATATGAGCCCTGCCGGCGGGATAAATCCCGCCCTACAGCCTCACCGCCGCCGCGGCTCCGGCGAGCCCGAACGTGATAGGTGGAGAGACATGCGGGGCGTGAAACGTCCGTCGCATAGTAATGTAATGGGCGCTTCACGCCCCGCACGCGGCTTTTACAGCACCGCCACCCGTCCATGCGCCCATAGTAGGCCAGGCCGCCCGTCTTTCGGACGGACGCGAACGCAGGGTTCCGGGCGTGCGGCCGGCCGGATCCCGGGCCTGAGGTCCGTGACGCCTCTCCCGGGCCGCGCGCCGCAATCCGGATTGCAAGGGACGGTAGGCCTCACATCTCTCCGCATCCGGACTGTTTGCGATGATATGCGAAGACCGGAGGTGGTGGATAACTATTCACCAACACTGGGAAATATTGAAGAATTCAACAGATTTGAGGTATTTTTCCCGTTTTTGGGGTGCGGGATTATCGGTAAATTAGGAACCGCTTCCCCTCGGCTTGACCGTGGGGCCCATCTTTCGTGACGTCCAAAACCGCCGGACGCCACGATCAAGTCGTGGCGAGGCGCTGAAGGAAGGCATTGGGGATGAATCCTGACGCGCTACTCAGCAATGGACGCGGCAAGTCTGCGCAAGCCTTCCCGCAACTCCGTCCGTGTCAGGACGATATGGTCGCCCTGCGGGTCCTTGTCCTTCTCGGCGCGCAATAGCTGCGCGGACTTTATCGGAAACTTTACGCCCGTTTTTTCAAATGACTGCATCAACGTTCCGGCGGTTGTCACCGGCATGGAGAGGATCGCGGTTCTGGCGCCCGCCGCCGCCTTCGCCGTTTCATACATGTCTTTCAGCGTGACGGGCCCCGGCCCTGCGACAGCGGCGGTTTTACCGCTGCGCGTCTCGTTGAACAAAGCCTCTATGGCTACTTCCACAAGATCCGCGTAATAAACCGGCTGTTGCAGCGCCCTTCCCGTTCCCGGCATGGGCGTCACCGGCGAGCGTTTCATGAAGCGCACCAGACGGGAAAGATTGCCGTCGCCCGGATAGCCGTAAATCATGGTCGGCCGCAGAATGACTGCGTGGGGCGCCGCCTTTCTTACGGCCGCCTCCCCCTCGCGAAGTCTTGCGTAAACCGGCGCCTCGAAATCGATGGCGACATTGTTGCTGGAAAAGAAAACCGCAGGCTGGCCGGGCCTCAGATGCGTTGCGGCGGCGGCGGACGCCGTCAGGATCGGGATGAAAAGAACCGCTGCCGACATATCGATAAGGCGCCGCGCTGCATCCCGATCTTCAAGATCGAGTTGCGCGGTTTCAGCGCCGAGCGCTTGAAGCGCGGCAATCCTCCCCGGGCGATGGGTCCGCCATGTCGCAATGACGGCGAGATTGCGCGCGCGCAATTGCCTGACCGCTTCAGAGCCGATTGCGCCGCCGGCGCCGATGACGAGAACAGACCCCTCTCTCATCTGCGAAACAGCGCCTAGGCCACGCGGTCCAGCGGCGCGCCTTTTTCGAAATAGGCGTCGATATTGGCGAGGACGCGCATGGCCATGGCCGACCGGCTTTCCCAGGTGGCGGATGCGATATGCGGCAAGCAGAACACATTGGGGAGGGAGTAGAGATCTTCGCGGATCGGCGCGGGTTCGGTTTCAAAGACATCGAGTCCCGCCGCAAACAGCCGCCCCGATTTCAGGGCGTCGATCAGCGCCGTCTCGTCGATCACCGGTCCGCGGGAAATATTGATGATCACCGCCGACGGTTTCATTTTTTCAATCGCCGCCGCATCGATCAAATGATGGGTTTCGGGTTTCAGCGGACAATGCAGCGTGATGATGTCCGCCTGTTTCAAAAGCTCATCGAGGGAAACCGCGCGGGCGTTATAAGACCTGTCGATTTCCGCCGACGGCCGCGGCGTCGTATAAATGATGTTAAGGTCGAAGCCCTGCGCGCGTTTGGCGACTTCCTTGCCCACATTGCCCATGCCGACAATACCGAGGGTGCGGCCCGTAACGCGCTGGCCCCAGCTTTCCGGCGTCAACATGCCCCGCCCCTCGCCCGTCAAGGCGATGTCGAGGCCTTCGCGGAACCGGCGGCAGGCGGCGATGATCAGCCCCATGGTCGTATCGGCAAGACAGGCGGTCGTGACTTCCGGCGTATTCGAAACCATCAGACTGCGCGCCTTCGCCGCCTCGAGATCAATGTGATCGACGCCGACGCCGATAGAGGCGATGAACTTCACGCTCTCCGGCAAATCGGCGATGAATGCGTCATCCATGTCGTCAAAGGCCGTGGCGAACACGGCTTCCGCCCCTTGCGCATAGCCCGCAAACTCACCCGGCGCGGCGACGCTGTCCGCCGGTTCCCGCACCTCGTATTTGGCGCGCAAAATCCCCGCAAGCGCGCCCGGCAATTGCCGCGGCGTGGCGATAATCCGTTTTTCCGTCATGAGCCGACTCGCTGTTTTGGCCGTAACATGCCCGGAAAAGCCCCGAAAATCCAAGCGGCTGGCGCAGGCGGCTTCGCTGCGCTAAGGTCGAGGCAGGGGCGAGACGGCGCCGGCTTCATCAACCAGCGAAGGCCGGCGGGGTGAGGCGTTCATGCGGCTGTTATTGTGGATCTTGGGCATTCTGGCGATCATCGTCGCCGGAAGACTAGCCTATCACCTCGCGCCCGCCTCCGGCGCCTTCGCCGAACTCGACACCAAGCTTGTGGATCAGTGCCGCCGGGTGGAGGTTGCGCCTGGCACGGAAGACGTCACCATCGATCCTGAACTTGGGATCGCTTTCATTTCGGCGGCGGACCGGCGCGCCTGGTATAACGAAACCGGCGCCGAGGGCGTCAATCCCGCAAACGGCATCTACGCCTTAAGCCTCGACGGCGCGGACAGCGTCCGGCGCGTCTCGCCGGAGATGGAGAATTTCCTGCCCCACGGGATCAGCCTGTGGCGGGGCGAGGACGGAACGAAGCGGCTCTTTGTGGTCAACCATCCGACCACCGGCGAAGAGATCGTCGAAATTTTCGATGTGGGCGCCAATGGCGATCTCACCCATCTCGAAAGCGTTTCCTTTCCGGCCATGCATTCGCCCAATGATGTTGTCGGCGTCGGCCCGCGGCAGTTTTACGCCACCAATGACCGCCGCTTCGAGGCCGGGCCCCTGTCCGCGGCGGAGGCCTATCTGGCGCTGCCCGTCACCAATGTCGTTTATTTTGACGGCAATGAAGGCCGGGCCATTCTGGGCGGCCTCGTCTACGCCAACGGCATCAACAAATCCGCAGACGGACAAACCATTTATATCGCCGAACTTTTGAAACGCCGCATCGGCGTTTTCTCGCGCGATCCCGAGACCGGCGCCCTGAAACGCGTGAAAAATCTCCGCGTCGCGACGGCGCCCGATAATATCGAAGTCTCCCGCGACGGCGCCTTGTGGGTCGCGGGGCATTCGAAGATTTTCGATTTTCTGGAACACGCGAAAGACCCCGAGGCTATCGCGCCGTCTCACGTCATTCGCGTCAATCCGCGCAACGGCGTTGAATCCGATGTGCTGATCTCCGTCAATGGCGAGATCAACGCCTCCTCCGTGGGCGCGGTCTGGGACAACACCCTGATCGTCGGCGCGGTCTTCGACAGCCATGTGATGGTCTGCCCGATGCTGGAAATTCTCCTGCGCGGACCGACGAACGATCCGCAATAATCACCCCGCGAAAATCTCGTCGATGCGCCGCTGGGCGATGGGGTGGTAGCCCGGCCGCGCGCGTTCATAGACCGCTTCGGCCCATTCGCGGCGGCCGTTTTCAACGAGGGTTCGGTAAAGCGGATAGATGAACTTGCCGCGCCCGACGCTCATCAAAAACACATCCAGCGGCTCGAAGGCGGGCTCGTACCCGGCCTCGATGGCCGTCTGATACCACACATTGGCGATTTCGGCGTTGCGCGAATGGGAGAGGTCGAAGCGCGCATCGAGCGCCGCCATCTGGTCGGTCGAAATGCTGTCCGGCAGGGTGCGGATGAAATGCAGCCATTCATGGGTCGTCCAGGCGCTGGTTTCGAGCCCCGCAACATCGCCGCCGCCGAGCCAGGCGTTCATCTGCGCCGTCACCTTGTCGAAAGCGTCCGATTGCGGGTCTTCGATGGTGTCGGGAAAGCCCGGCTCATAGACCCAGGCGTTGATTTCCTCGCGCGTGACGGCGTCCGGATTCTCCGCCCACAGATTGTCTTCGAAATAGGCGAGGAAATCCTCCGTCGTCACGGCCTGAAAGGCGAAATGATCGAAATAGCCCCGCAGGAACTCATCGAACGTGTCGCGGCCGAAGCGCGTTTCCAGAAATTTCAAAAAGAACATGCCGCCCGCATAAGCGACATCGGAGAACGCATCGTCCGGGTGCTCCAGATCCGCCGGCATTTTGAGCGCCGTCAGCTCAGGGCGCTCCGCGGCGGCGACGTCTTCCATCAACGACTTTTTATCGAGGGAGCGCTCCATCGCCGCGCGTTCCGGCCCGTAAAGCGCCTCCATGGTGCGGTTTTCCACATAACTCGTGAAGCCTTCATTGAGCCAGGCGTCGCGCCAGTTGGAATTGGTGACGAGATTGCCGGACCAGGAATGCGCCAATTCATGGGCGACCACATTGGTCAGGCTCTTGTCCCCGGCGATCAACGTCGGCGTCATGAAGGAAAGGCGCGGGTTCTCCATCCCGCCAAAGGGAAAGCTCGGCGGCAAGACGATCTGGTCATAGCGGCCCCAGCGATAGGGCCCGTAGAGGTCCTCAATCGCTTCTTCCATTCTCGGCGTGTCTTCGAACTCTTCGGCGGCCTCGTCGAGAATATAGTCCTCGGCGTAAACGCCCATATGGTCGCTGATGCGTTTGAAATCGATATCGCCAATCGCTAGAGCAAGAAGATATGACGGGATCGGCTGCGACATTTTAAAGGAATAATCGCCGTCGCGGTCGCCGTCTTCGTCCTGGCGCGCGCTCATCACGGCGAGAAGCTCCGGCGGCGTGGTCAGATGCGCGTCATAGGTGATCCGGACCGCCGGGGTGTCCTGCAAGGGAACCATGGTGCGCGCATAAAGCGGCTGAAACTGGCTGAAGAGATAGGGGTGCTCCTTGCCGGCCGTCTGTTCCGGCGAGAGCCACTGAATGCCTTCGGCGTCGGGGCTTGTCGCATAAGTGACGCGCACCTGTTCGGCGCCCTCAGGCAAGTCGATGGCGAAGCGCGAGCCCATGACGGCGTCATCGGGACCGAGTTCATAACCGGCCGTCAGCCAGTCGCCGTCGACCTGCGCCTCCACCAGTTCGATGTCGAGATCGTTGGCGTCGAGCACCAGCATGTCGGCGGTCTCGTCTCTGCGTTCAAAGTCGAGCGTCGCTGTTCCCGAAATCACTTTGGCCTCGAAATCTACATCGAGATCGAGGTCCACATGGGTGACGCGGATCTCGTCGTAATTGGCGTAGGTGAACTTGTCGCCGGCGTCTTCCTCGCTCGCCGCGCGCCAGATCGCTTCGGCTTCTTCGCCCGGCTCCGTGGAGCTCGCATCGTCCTCGATATAGGTGGTTTCGCCTTCCCGCTCCCCGCCCCCTGAACAGGCCGCAATGACGGCGAAAGAGGCGGAAATCAACAGAAAACGGGAGAGAGCCATGGGGACGGGTCCTTCGGTGACTGAACAGGGGGGCGGGACTGGCGCGGACCCTACCGGGGGCATGAGACCGGGGCAAGCGCCCTACTCCGCGGCGCTCTCTTCAAGCCGTCCGTAATCGAGCCAGTCGGCGATGGGCGTGACATCGCCGATTGCGGGCTCGGAGACGGGTTCGATCAGTTTGAGACCGTTATAGGCATTGGCGAAATAAACGACGCCATCGCGGCTTTCCGGATCGAACGCGGTGAACGCCTTGAACTGTTCATTGTCTCCCCAATGGAAATAGACGACGCCGTCTTCGGTCGACTGAACGCCCCAGCCGAGCGCCCAGACGATTTGCGGGTCGTCTGTCGGCGATTGCGGGCGGAGCATCTCGCCGCGCTGTTCGATGTCCATCGCGGCGCCCTTGCAGAACACGTCTACAAGGAAGGCGGCATAGTCATCGGCATTGGTCAGCACGGAATAGGCCGCGCCGGCGCGGGGCGAAGGCTTTGCCGGCCGGCCGTTTTCTTTTGTCCCGTTTTCGTCATGAGCGAAGGCAAGCCTCGCGCCTTCTCTCGGCGCCGACAGAGATGTATTCGGCATGGCGGCGCCAAAGCGCTCCGCGAATAGCTGATCGAGGCTCTTGCCGGTTTTATCTTCAACATAGGCCTGCAACAGCATATAGGCCTCGCCGGAATAGCCGAACTTCGTATCGGGCGGGTTCTTGAAGTCGATCTCGCCCCAGGTTTCCCGATCCAGCGGATCGCTCGCCCAGTTCGGAAAGCCCGAGCGATGTTCAAGGATGATGCGGGGCGTCAGTTTGGCGTAAGCCTCTTTGTCCGTCACGCGCGGATAATCGAAGCTCGCGGCAATCGGTTCGTCGAGATCGATGACGCCTTCGCTGGCGAGCTGATTGACGATGACGGCGAAGATCGTCTTGGTCAGCGACGCGCCTTCGAAAACTGTGTCGGGACCGACAGGTTCGCCTGTCTCCGCATCGGCGACGCCGTAATAGGAAGCATCGCTGATGCGGCAATTATCGATGGTTGCGATGGCGAGGCCAGGGACGTTGGCGCCCTCCATCAGCGCGCGGATATCCGCCGTTGGCGTTTTTTCCGCCGCGCATCCGGCGAGCGCCGCCCAGGCGACGCCCGCAAGCAAACAGATCCCCAGCCGCATCAGCCGCCCCTCTTGCCTTCATCAGTTTCTAACTGACGAAATCAATCCTCGGGTGACAATCCGGCTGGTCGCAAACACCGCTCGGCTGGTCGTTACCTTCGGCGTTGATTACGCGGTTTTGCGCTTGCGCCTCAGAAAACCGGCGCCGCCCGCCAGGGCGAGCGCAAATAACGGCGCCGCCGCCGGTAGCGGCACTTCGCTGACCAGCGCTTCTCCGAAAATGTCCAGCCTGACTGTAAATGAAAAGTCAGTCCACACGCCGTTATTGTTCGGATCGCTCCCGGGCGTATCGAGCATGCCGGAAACAATCGTCATCACAATGCGATCGATAGTGTAATCCTGAAAGTCCTCTCCGGTTGCGCCGCCGATCAGGATTTCCGACTCGCTGGCGCTTTGTGTGCCGCCGCCACTGGGCGCGCCGCCGACGAGGAGCCGGTGGTCGAACGACACTGATTCATCCACGCCGTCCGTAAGCTGCGCGACGAAGGATTCATAGGCCGATCCCGATGTCAGTTCGTAGGAAATGAGGCCGCCGGACAGATTTTCTTCGAAAAAATATTCCGCTGGCTGCGGATACGCATAGTAGCCAATGCGAAAGAGCATATCCTCAGCGACCGCTGCGGATCCGCCGCTGCCGTTTGCCGTATGCGTCCCAATGAGCGCCGCATTAGCCGCACCGCTCGTCGCGACCATCGCCGCGAACGCGATAAGTAACCTTTTCATGAGTCCCCCTTCGATACTCCACTATGCCGATACGTTTCCATAGTCGCATGGTTTTGCGGCGCCGCAGTAACCTCTCTGGGGTATAGGCTATGGGAAATCGCAAAAATGGCCGGTTTCGCAGCCGTCGTCAGGCGTGCTTTCCGCCTTCGCTTTCATCGCGGCGCAGATCGCGCAATTCGCGCGTCAGGAACCAGCTCAGCGCGGTGCGGATCGCCGTCAGCAAGGCGAGGATATAAAGCTCATCGAGGGTGCGGCGCAGGATGGTGAAGAGGATGTCGGCGACGATGAGGAATTCCAGCGCCGCAAGGATATATCCGCCGAGGGACACACGGGCGTGGCGGAAGATGCCGCCTTCGGGATTCTTCCCGCGCGCCATGATTTCGCCGCCAATCAGCATGGTGAAACGCACAGCACCGAAGATCAGGATCAGCGCGGCGACGAACTCGATGGCGCGCGCTGCGTATTCTAAGCCGAGAGTCCAGAATTCTTGGAAGCCGTTCATTGATCAGTCAGCACCGCCCTTTCACGCACCGCGTATAGTACATCAAATGATTGTGCGCAGTTCAAGCAACTCTAATAGTCAGTCTGAAATTACGACGTCATTATCATTGGTAATCATACCACCGGTTTTTTCGCGCACACGTTTAAGAATTGATATAATCTCGGCATCGCCTCGGTCTCCAGCGCGAGCGCGTGGAGCTCGCAAAACCGTCATTAACGCCATCAAGCCAGTTTTTGGCGAACGTTGCCTATGGTTTATTTTGGCTATACTATTCTAGTTCTGCAAGTTCATGAGGGGGCTTATCATGAGACGGCTGTTCTTCACGATATCATTGATGTTGGCATGCCCGGCTGCGCACGCGCAAGAAGCGCAATTCTTTATCAAGGGTGCGGCGGATTATCGTTTGTACAATGATATGGACGTGACCTTGTCAGGTGAGGCCGCCGGCATGCCCGGCAGCGCCACGATAAGCCTTGATATTCCGGATACGATCGGCTTCGCCGCCAGCATCGGATTTCAATTCGAGAATTGGCGCCTCGCCTTTACCGGCGCGCGTCATTCCTCTGACATGTTCGCGCCGTCGCAGAGCGATGCGGCAGGCGTCTATGATGCGGCGCTTTACTCCCCGCAAACCGATAAATTTCGCAAGAAAGACATATCCATCGAGCTCACGCGCGAGTTCCTCACACAAGGCCCCTTTACGCCCTACATTGCGGTGTCCGGCGGCGCCAGCTTTATAAAATATGCTCCGGCTGGCGGGGGCGGCAGTTTCAGCAATTCCTTGACATTGGACACCGTTGCGATTGAGGCCACGAGACCGCGCGCAAGCATCTTGTCCGGATTGGAATACGCCCTCGGCGATGACGTCGGAATTTTTGCAGAAGCGGAATACGGACGTGTGTTTGGCGTGAAGACACTGCTCGTCGGCCAGGTGAGCGAAGTTTTGCCCTGCCCGCCGCCGGGCGCAAGCTTTCCCTGTTTCGCACCGACAATTACAGTACGCAGCGGTTTCTCCGACGTTCAGAAAACGAGCTTGTCCGAATTCGGCTTCCGGGCCGGCCTGCGAGTTCAGTTTTAGAGCCTAAAGAGCCCGTCTATAGCGGTGGCTTACTCCTTCGCCTCCGTCTCCAGCGCGAGCGCGTGAAGCTCGCCGCCCATGCGGCCTTTGAGGGCGCGATAGACAAGCTGATGCTGCTGCACGCGGGACTTGCCGTTGAACGCGGAGGAAACGATGCGCGCGCGCCAGTGATCGTTGTCGCCCGCGAGGTCTTCGAGCTCGATCTCTGCATCGGGGAGCGCTTCGAGGATCAGCTTTTTGATGTCGTCTCCGGCCATGGGCATTTTGGCAGTCTCCTCTTTTCGAGGCCCCTTCATGTAATCGGGCAGCGCAGATTCAAAAATATCAGACAAATCAAGCAGCGAGAGCGCATCCCTGCCGTCCAGCAGGAGATCCGGTCCGCCGAAACGGCCGAGTTTCGAGGCCTGGACGCCCGCCATCGCGGCCTTGAGCAGCAGCGTATCGGCGGCCGCCGGCGCAGCGGCGACGAGATAGCGCCCCTGATCCTCGCCGAACCAGAAGGCCGCCTTGCGCGCCTTTACCGGCGTTGTGAGATTGAGGCCGCGCCCGGCGGCGAGCGCCATTTCCGCTGCGGCGACGAGAAGCCCGCCATCGGACACGTCGTGACAGGCGGTGACAAGCCCCTCATCGATCAGCTTACGGATTAATTCGCCGGCCTTGCGCTCAAGCGCGAGATCGACTGGCGGCGGGGCGCCCTCCTCCATGCCGAAAAGCTCGCGCAAATATAAAGACTGCCCGAGCCATCCGCGCGTCACGCCAATGGCGATCAGCTCTTCGCCCGCCTCCGCGCCGCCGACACGGACAGCTTTTGTCACGTCATCGAGCACCCCGACGCCGCCGATGGCCGGGGTCGGCGGAATCGCCTGTGCATTGGTTTCGTTATAAAGCGAGACATTGCCGGAGATCACCGGATAGTTGAGCGCCTCGCAGGCTTCTGCGATGCCTTCGATGGCTCCGACGAACTGCGCCATGATTTCCGGGCGTTCGGGATTGCCGAAATTGAGGCAGTTGGTGATGGCGAGCGGCGCGGCGCCGGTCGCGCAGATATTGCGATAGGTCTCGGCGACGGCCTGCTTGCCGCCTTCATGGGGGTCGGCCTTCACATAGCGCGGCGTCACATCGGTGGTGATGGCGAGCGCCCGGGTGGTATCGTGAATGCGCACGAGCGCCGCGTCGCCGCCCGGCGCGATGATCGTGTCGCCCATGACCGTGTGATCATATTGCTCCCAGATCCACCGGCGCGAGCAGAGATCGGGCGAGCCCATGAGTTTCGCGAGCGCGGTCAGATGCGTGTCGCCGCCGGGCGCGTCGGCGAGCGAGAGCTGCTCCTCGCGCTGTTCCACTTCGGCGGTCTCCACCACATTGCTGGTTGCGAGATTGCGCGCCGCCTCTTCAAAGCCGTCGAATTTGACGCCTTCGGGTCTGGAGCGCGCATAGATTTTCGCCTCGCCCGGCGTGACCGTCAGCCCAACAGCCTCCACAAGCTCGCCGTCCGACAACCGGTCGGCGATCAGCGCTTCGGCGATGGTGCGCATTTCCTCTTCGGACTTGCCAGGGGCTTTAAGGATCGCCTGCGCCTCGCGATAGGCGACGGAAGGATCGGCGAGCGGCGCCGGTTTCGGCTGCGGCTCATAAGGGCGGTCGTAATTCGGCGCATCGTCGGCGAGCGGCGGCACCGGCATGTCGGCGACGGTTTCGCCCTTGTGCTTGATGACGAGACGGCCGCTGTCAGTCGTCACGCCGATGACAGCGAAATCGACGCCCCATTTTTCGAAGATCGCCCGGGCCGCATCTTCGCGGCCGGGTTTGAGGACCATGAGCATGCGCTCCTGACTTTCAGAGAGCATCATCTCATAGGCGGTCATGTTCTCTTCGCGCTGGGGCACGTGGTCGAGATCGAGTTCGAACCCGCCCCCGCCTTTTGCCGCCATCTCGACGGAAGAGGAGGTCAGGCCCGCTGCGCCCATATCCTGAATGGCGACAATCGCGTCCGACGCCATGAGCTCGAGACAAGCTTCGAGCAGCAATTTCTCCGTGAACGGATCGCCTACCTGCACCGTAGGACGTTTTTCTTCCGATGCGTCGTCAAATTCGGCCGACGCCATGGTGGCGCCGTGAATGCCGTCGCGCCCGGTCTTCGAGCCCACATAGACGACCGGGTTCCCGGCGCCGCGCGCGGCGGAATAAAAGATCTTGGCCTTTTCGGCGATCCCTACCGTCATGGCGTTGACGAGAATATTGCCGTTATAGCCGCGATGGAAATTGGTCTCGCCGCCGACGGTCGGAACGCCCATGCAGTTGCCATAGCCGCCTATGCCGGCGACGACGCCGCCGACGAGATGGCGGGTTTTCGAATGCGACCAGTCGCCGAAGCGCAGCGCATTCATATTCGCGACGGGCCGCGCGCCCATCGTAAAGACGTCGCGCATGATGCCGCCGACGCCGGTGGCCGCGCCCTGATAGGGCTCGATAAAGCTCGGATGGTTGTGGCTTTCCATCTTGAAAATGGCGGCGAGCGGAACTCCGTCCTTGTCCGCGCCGATATCGATGACGCCGGCGTTCTCGCCCGGCCCGCAGATCACCCAGGGCGCGGAGGTCGGGAGTTTTTTCAGATGTCGCCGCGAGGATTTATAGGAACAATGCTCGGACCACATGACCGAAAAAACGCCAAGCTCCACGAGATTGGGCTCGCGTCCCATATGCGCCTTGATGCGCTCATATTCGTCGGGTTTCAGCCCGTGTTCGGCGACGATATCCGGGGTGATGGCGGTCATGAGAGGTCCTGTTCACTGACAGGCGCTTCCATAGGCCGGTTGGGGCCGGTTCGCAAATATCTCAGGACCGGTCGAGCATGGCGGTACACTCGCCTTCCGGCGCGCCCGGCGGGCACAGGATCATCTCCCGCTCGATGGTCGTGGGCGCGCTCACGGCCTTGACGCACAGGATGAGCGCGAGCATCAGCCCGACGCCCGTGGCGAGGCCCTTATAAAATTCCCGGCGTCCGCGAAGATGCGCCATGAGCGACCCTGCCAGCGACGACCGAACAGCGTTCGGCGCCGACCTTTCAACGGGCTCCGCCTGAAGTTGATAGCCGTATTTCGGGATGGTCTGGATGAAGCGATAGGGGCGATTTTCATCGCCGAGGGATCGCCGGAGTTTCGAGATTGCCTGGGTCAACGCTTCGTCGGAGCCGTCATCGCCCCAGACATCGTCCAGCAGCGCATCGCGAGAGACCGGGCCGCCCGCCCCGGCGAGACGCATGAGTAGATCGCCGAGCCGTGGCTCCAGCAACGACATTTCACCCTCCGTCTCCAGCCGGCGAGTGTCCGGGTGATAGATCGCCGCGCCGATGCGCAAAGGCCGGCCATCCAAAGCCACATCCCGGCCGGCGGCCGGAAACTCGGTCACGGACATGTCTCGAAACCTCTCCTCAGGACTTTGCGGGTCGCTTTCAGCCAAATGCCGACGGAATCAACCAGCCAAAGGATAGGTCAATGAAAACGCCGAACCAACCCGCATATGCTCGCCGCAGCGCGCTGCGCCATCGTCTCGCCGCTCTGTGCCTGGCGCTTGCGCCCCTGCCCGCCTGCGCCGCGGAGCCCCCCGCCGCCGTCGCCGCAGAGGATGACAGGGCGCACCGCATCGATGCGGCCATGACGCGTCTTGAGGAGATGGGCTTTAAGGGCGTCGTCGCCATCGCGTATGACGGCATGGCGCCGATCTATGCGGGCTTCGGCGACGGCGCCGGCGGGCGAACGCCGGACGCCACAACTCTGCTCGACAGCGGCTCCATCACCAAGACCTTCACGGCCGCCGCAGCCTTGAAACTGATCGATGAGGGCAAGCTCCAGACCTCGGACCGGCTGGCTACATTCTTCCCGGCGGCTCCTCCCGAAAAGGCGCGCATCACCGTTCATCAGATGCTCACCCATTCCGCCGGATTTCCTCCGGCCGTGGGGGAAGACCTCGACCCTCTTTCCAGGGAAGAGTTTTTGAAGCGCGCCCTTGCAGCCGAACTCCTGTTCGACCCGGGCTCGGCTTACGAATATTCCAATGTGGGTTACTCGCTTGTCGCCGCCATTATCGAGCAGCTCAGCGGGAAAAGTTACGAAGCCTATATCCGTGAAGATCTGCTCGCCGGCGTCGAGGCGCCCGATATCGGCTATGAAGCTGCGTTCGATCCCAACCGCTCCATGCTCACCGATGACGGCGAAACCATCGACAAGGCGAGCTGGGGCGGGCGCTCGCACTGGGCGCTGATCGGCAATGGCGGCATGCTCGTGACCGCGCAGGACATGATCGCCTTCCGCCGCGCCTTCGATGCCCGCAGGCTGCATTCAAACGCCGCCGTCAATCTCGCCCAGACGCCCATGGTGCGCGAAGGCGATGGCGCGCCAACCTTTACCGGCTATGGAATGGTGGTGGACGATCATCCGCAATTCGGCCGCGTTTACTGGCATAATGGCGGCAATCCGCATTTCATTTCCAACTGGTCGGACTACGCCGACCATGACGTCATCATTTTCGCGTCTTCAGACGGAACGGAAGTGAATGGCGACATGGCGGTTGAGGCGATTGCTGTGGAATTGCTGCTAGCTGACCGAAATTAGGACAGTTTTTCAGGCCCGAACATGGGAACTAAAAGACTGCGCCCATGTTCGGTCCGGATGGATAGCAAATCCCCCCTCTTGAAACTCCTCGCCATTGCGAGTCTCGCCGCAGCCTTCGCAGCCTGCGGCGACAGGAATGAAACCGAGGACCTGACGACGGCGGTGGAGCCGGCGCCGGAAAACAAGCCTTCCGCTGCCGAAATTGCATCCGGCAAGTGGTTTTACAAGGAAAGCAACGGCTATCCCTGGGCAGGGTTCGGGCCGCCGCGCAGCGAGGCCATTTTCGTGATCGCCTGTCGCAATGGCCAGGTCTTGTTTCAACGATCAGCGCGCGAAGGCGGCGAGATCTCGATCCAGCTAAGCGAAGGCAAGCAGGAAATCAACATGACATCCGCGGGAAGCGAGCTGCCCATGATGCAAGGCGCCCTGCCCGCCAATCATCCTTTCGTGAAACTGATCCTCGATACAGAGAGCCCCATCCGCGTGGTATCAGAGAACGAGGAAATCGTGCTGCCGACCGACGCCGCCTATCGCCGTGTGATCAACGCCTGTCTGGAAAACGGCTAGCGCCTAGGCGGCTGTAGATGCAGCCCGCAGATATTCCGTGATCTTCGCCGTCAGCTTCGCCGGCGAGATCGGCTTTGGCATATAATCATCCATGCCCGCATCGAGGCAGTCCTCGCGATCTCCCTTCACCGCATGCGCGGTCACGCCGATGATCGGCGTGCGGCGGTTTTCAGAGGCTTCAAGGCTGCGGATCGCGGCGGTCGCTTCGTAACCGTTCATTTCCGGCATGGAGATATCCATGAGAATGAGCTTCGGTTTCAGAGACTTGTATTTCTCAACGGCGTCGCGCCCGTTTACGGCCATTTCAAAACTAAGGCCGCTGGAGGTCAAAATGTGCGAGACAACCAGCCGGTTGACTTCATTATCCTCAGCAACGAGCACATCCACAGCGTTGCCTTGTGTTTTGACCGCCGGCGTCTCTTCATTGACGATCGCTTCAGCGTGCGCGTCCTCAGCGCCTCCTGGGTGAAGCACTTTGCCCACAGCGCGCTGCAAGGCTGCCGACCTGACCGGTTTGGTGAGATGCGCATTGACGCCAAGAGACTCAAATGCATCCGCAGCGTTCGCCTGATCAACCGAAGTCAGCAAGACGACCGGCGTCGCCGCAATTTTCGGCTCGCTTCTTATCTGTTTGACCGCTTCGGCGCCGTTCATCCCCGGCATGTGATAATCCATGATGACGGCGGCGAAAGGCTCTCCTTGTTCCTCAGCCTTGCGTAACTGCGAAAGCGCGGCCGCAGCGTTGTCGCAGGCAATCGTTTCGCACCCCCAGAATGCCGCCTGTTCTGTCAGAATGCGGCGGTTCACCTCGTTATCGTCAACGATCAAAAGGCGCGCGCCCGTAACGGTTGCCGGCGGCTCTTCATCCTCCGGCAGATTTTCGGTGTTTACTGGAAGGGCGATTGTGAACCAGAAGTTCGAACCGGCGCCCGGCGTCGAATCAACGCCGATTTTACCGCCCATCAATTCCACCAGCGCCTTTGCGATGGCGAGCCCGAGCCCGGTGCCCTCATGGGCGCGCGTTGAAGACGTATCCGCCTGGTTGAACTTCTCGAAAATATCCGCCCGCTTGTATTCGGGAATGCCGATCCCTGTGTCGATGACGGAAACCTTCAGGATGACGCGCTCTTCCTCAGGGTCGCTCATCGGGGAAACGTCGATCAGCACATAGCCCTTATCGGTGAATTTGACCGCATTACCCACAAGGTTGATCAGAATCTGGCGCAGACGGCCTGCGTCGCCCACAAGGCTTTCAGGCAATTTCGGATCAATTCGCACCGCCAGTTCTATATTTTTGGCTTTGGCCGGCGGCGCCACGAGAGCGGACACGTCGTCGACGACATCGGCGAGGATGAAAGGTTCAGGGTTGAGCGTCGCCATGCCCGCGTCAAGCTTCGAGAAATCGAGAATATCGTTGATGATGGTCAGCAAAGCTTCGCCCGACTTGTTGATGACCTTGACGAAGGATTTTTGCGTATCCGACAGATTGGTGCTCGCCAGAAGCTCCGCCATGCCCATGACGCCGTTCATGGGCGTGCGTATCTCGTGACTCATATTGGCGAGAAAATGAGCTTTTGCGCGCTCCGCTGTCTCAGCGGATTGAAGCGCGCTGGCGAGTTCCTGCGTATGCTTGTCGATGCGACCCAGCAGATTGTTGAAACTCGCATACAGAATGCCGACTTCGTCCTTGTGACGGGCCAGCTCGGCGTCGATTGGGGGTTTTTCCGTTCCGGCGCTTTTCATGATCGACGTCAGATGTTTCAGCGGACGCACGGCGAGCTTTTGCAGCAGAAAGTTCACGATCGCGATGAACAGCAAGATGACGAAGGCCAGCCAGGCAAAGGCGGACAACAAGGTCTGCTGACCGATCATCGTGATTTCGGAAGGCGTGCGCGCCGACAGCATGGCTATCGGCTCGCCGTCAACGCCGCGCAACGGCGCCGCCACGGTGACGATCCCGTCCGCTCGCTTGATCGATTTTTCGGAAAACGCGGCGACTGAATCGGCCTCGCTAATGGGGACGATATCGAGCTCCACACGGGTCTGTTTGCTCAAGGCGGCTATAAAATCCGCATCGAGGAGGCGGCCGGTCGCAAGGTGGCCGACAAAATCACCACTGCCGTCGGTATGGGTCACAGGCGCGTAAGCGATCAGCATCAACCCCGCTCGTGTTGCAACGATGGTTTGCGCCCCGCTGTCAGGCGCGAGCTGTTCCTGAAAACCTTTCCAGGTTTTAAAACGAACGGGCGCATATGTTTCCGTCGCGACTTCGGACTTCATGGCGCCGTCGACGGCGACGCCGTCTATCACAGCGCCGTCCGCCCCAAGGTAAATATAGATGTTCAATCCGAGTTCCTGCAGCAGGGAAACCGGGAGTTCTTCATCAAGAAAAGTCGGATAGGCGCCCGTGAGAAAATTATACGCTGCGTCCCATACGCCGTAATCGCGGCGATAAGCTTCAAGCTGGTTAAGTTCGCGATCGATCACATTATATGCGCGCTCGAAGTTGTCTTGCGCTTTTTCAAGTTCGAATGTCTTGAACTGCGGCGCAACGAAGATCTGCAGCGCCGCCCATAACAGCGCGCACAGAGCCACAAAGGCTATCCCGAGCACCAAGGATACTTTTTGCGTGATCCGCATCGCTCTCCCCTAGAGATCGATACATCTACAAAGAAAAAATTAACCGGCGCTAAACTTCTGGCCCGATTTTTCCAATAATTGCGGCAATAGCGCGCCAATAAAGAACATCAGCCGTTACGACGGGCGGTACAAATAATCATCCGGAAGGCCAAGACGCCGGCAGGCGGAGGCGGCTGGCCCCGACCGCAGGACAAGCCGGTCCGCCCGGCGCGCCATTCGCCGAACCACGCGCCCCTCGAAAGGGCGCAGGCCATAGCGGGGGCCGAGACCGATCCGGCGGCGGATTTTCGCCGGCGTCAGCTCCACTGCGGCGCGCACCAGAGAATGCTGGGCGAATTGCGCCGGATGCGGAAACGCTTCGGCTTTTTTCATAATCGTCAAGAACTCGATAATGATGGCGGAGCTTTCGAGATGCGGCGTCATCTCGTCGAACAATCGTCGCTGTTCGGCAACCGATCGCGGCGCGCCCGATGCGCCATATAAGCCCGCCGCAATCGCGCTCGTCGCATAGTAGTCATCGCGTTCTGCATCGCTGAGCGGCGATGCGTAAGCGTGATAGGCCTCAAGAAAACCATACGCCGCGGTCGCCTGCACCCAGGTGAGCAGCGCAGGATCGCTGGCGTGAAATGGCGTTCCGCAGGGCGTGACGCCGGATATGCGGTCATGCACCGCGTTAATGCGCGCAATCATGGCCTCGGCCTCGCTGCGCGCGCCATAGACCGTCACCATGGCGGCAAGCCCGGTGCGCTTCAGCCGACCCACCGGATTGGTGCGAAAACTCGAATTCTCCCAGACGCCGGTTCTGACCCGCGGTTCGGCGAGTTCGAGTATCACAGCAGCAACGCCGCCGATGAAAAGCGTCACGGGATTTTTGAAGATGCGCCATGAAACCGAATGGGGCGGCGACAAAGCAGGCTCTCCGGCCGGAGCCGTGAAATCCACGCGCGCAAGACCCCCGTCGTCGAGATAGGCCCGCGCCGCCCGGTCGAGGCGATTTTCCACCTGTCGCCGGATCGCCGACTTCAGCTCCGTAACCGACATAAGATCTCCCGGCATGCCCCCAAACGCACCATGCCGCGCCATCGTAGCAGGAAAATGACAGCAGGATGACCGGCGCAAGGCGCGTCTCGCAAGGCTTCACATCTTCGAGGGGCGAAGCGCGCGCGTATTGCCGCGAAGGCCGGAATGGGCGATCAGACGGTCAGGTGGAAGCAATCAGAATACAGGCGACTATGAACATTCAGGACAGTGTGAAGCAGTATTACGGCGAGGTGCTGAGCTCCTCCGCCGACCTCCAGACGGACGCCTGCTGCACCGTCGCCGATACGCCCGGCTATCTGAAGACCCTTCTCAGGAATATTCATCCCGACGTGCGGGCGCGCTATTACGGGTGCGGATTGATCGCGCCGCTGGCGCTTGACGGCGCGCGCATTCTCGACCTCGGATCAGGCTCCGGTCAGGACGCTTATGTTCTGGCCCAGCTTGCGGGACCCGATGGCGAGGTGGTCGGCGTCGACATGACGCCGGAACAACTCGCCGTCGCCCGCGCGCATCAGGACTGGCATGCGGACAGGTTCGGCTACGCCAATGTGCGGTTTCTCGAAGGCGACATCGAACGGCTCGGCGAACTCGATCTCAAGCCGGCGTCCTTCGACGTCATTGTCTCCAATTGCGTGATCAATCTCGTCGAGGACAAGGAGGCGGTGTTCCGGGCGGCTTATGATCTGTTGAAACCCGGCGGGGAATTCTATTTCTCAGATGTCTATGCAGACCGGCGCCTTGCCGATGATATGCGCCTCGATCCGGCGGCCCGCGGCGAATGTCTTGGCGGCGCGCTTTACTGGAATGATTTTCTCAATATGGCGAAGCGCGCCGGCTTCACGGACCCCCGACTTGTGACCGACCGTCCCCTCGCCATCAACAATGCGGACTTACGCGCGCGGCTGGAGCCTGCGAAGTTTCATTCGGCGACTTATCGTCTCTTCAGGATCGACGGGCTGGAGCCCGCCTGCGAAGATTACGGCCAGGCCGTGATTTACAGGGGCGGTCTTGCGGAGAGCGAGAAGGCCTTCACGCTCGACAATCATCACGTCATGGAAAAGGGCCGCACATTCCCTGTTTGCGGCAATACATTCCGTATGCTGAAAGAATCGCGCTTTGCGCCGTGGTTCGAGTTCATCGGCAACGAGACCACTCACTACGGCATTTTCCCCGGATGCGGGGCGGTCTCGCCGTTCGGCCGGAATCCGGATGAGGTCGAAACCAGCGGCGCTTGCTGCTGATTGGCTTATTTGACGCGCTCTGCGTAGACGGCCCGGTTCATGACCAGACCGCCGCATTGCGACGCATCGGTCGGCTCCGCCCAGATTGTCGCTTCCTTGCCGAGCATGTCCATGGGCGCCAGCGGCGCCCCGACGCGCCAGATCATGCCGTCATCGGCATGAAGGGTCACGCATTCGGAATCCGCAGCGCTGATGTAACCCGTCAGGACCGTGAAGGATGCGTCCGGCGCGGCGCCTTCATATTCTGATTTCAGGAAATCGGACGCGCTAAATTTGGCGCCGCCCTTCAAGGGCGCAGCCATAGAGGCGTGAGTGATTTCCATGCAATGAGGCGGGGTGGCCCGCCCTTCCGGCACAGGCTTGACCTCGCGCACCTGTTTGATTTTTCCGCTGGGCTGGCGGCGCAGCACCGCGCATTCCATGAGCGGCGACAAGGGCTCGCCTGTGACCATATCGGTGTCGGCGGAGATCGTGACGGCGTTTGGCGCATAGGACCGCATCGGCGACAGCGTCACAGGTGCGGCCGCAGGCCTGCCGGCGTTGCGAATGCGCGCGGCGGAGCGTTGTTGATAGCTCAGCCTTTCGTCCTCATGAACAAAAGGCGCCGTTGCGCTTGCCTGAACGAAATAAGGGGATGTTGACGCGACATAAGTATCCGAAGCGACCTTAGAGGATTGCGGCGCAGGCTCCGTATATTCCGCATACCGATAAATTGGCGCGGAATAGCCGCCATCGGCGACGCCCAGATCTGCGCTGGCGGACGGGACGTCCGTCGCCGACGCGATTTCATCGGGAACCGCCAGATGCTGGCCCGGACGGACATAATCAGGATCGACGCCCGTATTGGCTTCCCTGAGGGCCGAGAGCGAAACGTTGCAGGCGCGTGCGACCTCAGCGAGGGTCGTCGGGCTTTCCACCGGATAGGAATGGCCGCAGCGTCCCGCCATGGCCGGCGTCGCCAATGTCAGGGCCGCAACGCTCGCCGCGCCAGCCGCCGTCAGTTTGCTGAACTGTTTGGTCATAACCCCCTCCATGCCGTCTCTCTCGAACATGGTTAATAACACGGATTCAGCGCCGATGTTCAATCAAATCGGTAAGGTTGTGAAACGGGCGCAAAGATATGACCAGACCGTAGAAAAGCGCTCTATCGCATTGTTTACTAAAGAAATTAACCAAAATTCCTCAGTCGGCCTTATAGATTACGCCCTCTTTCATCACGAAATCCACCTCTTCCAGCACCGAGACATCCGACAGAGGATCGCCGGAAACGGCGATAAGGTCTGCGGCGCAACCCGCTGAAACACAGCCCAATTCGCCGGTCTTGCCAAGGACCTCTGCGGCGAGGGAGGTTGCGGCGCGGATCGCCTGTAGAGGGCTCATGCCGAACTCGACCATGCGCGAGAATTGGTTGGCATTGTCGCCATGGGGATAGATCGCGGCGTCGGTGCCGAACACCACCTTGGCCCCGGCCTTCACAGCCTTCCGGAAGCTTTCGCGCTGGACGCCGCCTACCTTGCGCTCTTTCTCCAGGGACTCCTCAAGCACGCCGTTCTTCTCCCCTTCAGAGAGCGTGTATTCCGTGTTGTAGATGTCCATGGAAAGATAAACGCCATTGCGCTTGGCGAGGCGGATCGCCTCGTCATCGAGATAGCTGGCATGCTCGATCGTGTCGGCGCCCGCGCGAATGGCGTTCTTGATGCCGATGGTTCCATGGGCATGCACCGCCACTTTCAGGCCGCGCATATGGGCTTCATCGACGATCGCGGCGAGCTCTTCAGGCGTTCCCTGCGGCGCGCCAAGGAGGGTGCCTTTGGAGAAGACCCCGCCCGTGGAGCAGGTCTTGATGAAGTCGACCCCATATTTGATGTTCTGACGCACTTTCGCCCGCATTTCCCAGGGGCCGGTGGCGACGCCCTCGCCCGTGGCCGCAGCCTCGGGAGGGAGATAATTGTTGTCCGAACAATGCCCGCCGACAATGCCCACGGGCGGTCCGGCGACAAACATGCGCGGTCCGGGGATCTCCCCTTCATTGATGGCGTCGCGCACGGCAAGGGTTTCATAGCCATCGGCGCCGGTGTTCCGCACCGTTGTAAAGCCCGCCATCAACGTCTTTTCGGCGTTATTCACCGCCCAGATGACAAAACGCTCGCTCGGATAGCCGAGGATCGAGTAGCCGCCGCCCTTGGTGGGATCGCCGGTCAGATGGGTGTGCATGTCAATGAGACCCGGCAGGATGGTTTTATCTCCCAGCTTGACCGTCCGCGCGCCGTCCGGAGCCGTAATCGCCGATGCGCTCCCCGCCCTGACGATCTTGCCGTCTTCGACCAGAAGAGCTGCGTCCTCGGTGATCCGGCCGGATTCAGGGTCCAGCATTCGGCCGGCGGTGAGATAAACCGTCTCCGCTGCGGCCGCAGCAGGAAAGGTCAGCGCAATGGCCGCCGCTATCGATGGAATTGGATGTCTTGTCATATCGCCCCCGATGGAAAATCGTCCGCATGGTGAGGGGCAATCGCGTCACGCGTCAACTGACGTTTTGAAGGCCGTTGGCGAACGGCAAAATGCAAAAAAAAGCGCTGCCCGGTAAAACTTGCAACCTCTCGTTAAACTTACTTTCAATGTCTGTTCGTATTTCTCCCCAAAGCGCATTGGCGCAGGCGTTGGCCTGAGCCCAACTAGGTTCATTTTTACCAGTTTCGAATGCGTTAACCAGCTTTGCTTACGTCCTTTTAACGCCAATCCCGGCAATCTCTTCGGCGCAATAGTAGCATTCCGGGGAGTTCCCTATGCTGGCGAAAGAGTCCGGTGTAGTCAGCGCGAAAAGGGCGGCCAAGCGGTCGCACTCACGTCTTGCGCTGACGATTAAGAGTTTTGCGGGCAACCGGGACGGCAATATCCTGTTCCTGTTCGCCTTCATGGCGACGGTCCTGTTTTTCTTCGCAGGGGGCGCGGTCGACTTCACGCGATGGAACGCTGTGCGTGCGGACATGGTGGAATCCATGGACGCGGCCTCGCTGGCGCTGGCGCAGTTGAACGCAACAAATCCGGATCTGACGGATGCGGAGCTTAAAGATTACGGACGGAAATTCTTCGAAGCGAATTTCAACTACGAAAATTCCCTGGAGCCTGGCTGGAACATCGAATTCGGGCTCGACAACAATGCGGTGATCATCACCTGCATCACCGGCAAGATCAAAACCTACCTCCTCGGCGTCGCGGGCATCAAGGATCTCGACATCGACAACTGCGTCGAGATCACCAAAAAGGGCTCCGGCCGCGTTGAGCTGGCTCTTGTTCTCGACGTCACCGGCTCCATGAACAGCTCAATTAGCGGTAAGAAAAAGATCGACAGCCTGAAAGACGCCGTCGATATCATGCTCGATGTCATGTATGGCGACGACGCGACCAGCGAAAATCTGAAAATCGGCGTCGTTCCCTTCAACGCCAACGTGAACCCAGGCGGCGCGTCCAGTTGGTCAAGCAACTGGGCCGATACCGGCGCCAACGCCTATTATCATGGCCGCCGCTTCTTCCATGTGGATGAAAGCGGCAATGTCGACATGACCAAGAAGGTCAACCACTTCACGCTCTATGACACAACGCCGGGCGCGAACTGGCAGGGTTGCGTCGAAGCCCGTCCCTATCCGCTCGACGAGCTCGACATCGCGCCGGGCGGCACGCTGTCCACTGCTGATCTTAATGCTTATATGAGCATCCCGACGGATTACGACGGCAGTTCCAATCCGCAGGACAGCCGTAACTACGATGCGTTCGATGACGCGCCGAGTTATAAGCTGAGCGTCAGCGACCTAACGAATCCCGACAACTTCAGATGGGTGCCCATTTTCCTTCCGGACACAGTCGACTGCAATAACGGGCACGACTGCGAAGGCGACAGCGATTATAACGGAGAGAGCGGCACAACGTCTTATGGCGCGCCGTGGCAATACTACTATTTCGACGAGCCCGATTTAGACGACAGCCACTCTTCCGGCCGCACGATTGAGGAAAGCGGCTATTCCTTTGGCAACAACCACTACTATTTCGTCAATGACAGCAACTACACCGACTCCACCAAGGGCGAGCAGTTCGACAAATATGCGACAACCGTCCATTATTTCCGCGAGGTTCTGCAAGGCCATATCACAGATCCGGACTTCGTGGACTTTCTCGATGAATTGTCGGTAGAAACCTCTCCGCTGTCATCCGGCAACTATGGTTATGGCCGGCAGGAATATCTTCTGCGCATGGCCTATGTCGGGTGGTGGGATCCCGCGACCTCCACTTACAAAGGCAAATACGACACGCCGAATTCCAGCTATATTCGCTCGGAAGTCGACTGCCCGCCGCCGATCCTGCCGCTCACCAATGTGCGCCAGACGGTCGAGGATCATGTCGATGCGCTGTATCCGAACGGCACAACGGACATCGCCCATGGCGCGGCCTGGGGCTGGCGTATCCTGTCTCCGACGGCGCCTTTCACCGAAGGCATCGGTCCGGGCGACACCGATTACGAGAAATGGCAAAAAGCTATTGTGATCATGACCGATGGCGAGAATGTCGTTAACAGCAGGAACAATACGCATTGGGGCTCGGAACCGGGGCAATACGGTTTCGCCAGCGAAGAGCGCATGGGGTCCGGCGTGGATGCCGCCTACAAGATGCGCAATGAACTAGATGAAAAACTGCTGCGTGTCTGTCACCGCATGAAGGCCGAAGGCTATCTGATCTATACGATCATGTTCGGCCTCAACAGCTCATCCACTGAAAAAGTCTTCAAAGCCTGTGCGACACGGCCGATATCGCCTTACTTCCAGGACGCGCCCGACGGCGACGCGCTCGAGGACGCTTTCGGCGAAATCGCCGCCGACCTCGTGAACCTGCATATCAGTAAGTAAGGAACACCGGCCATGTTGAGAAAAACACGGCGTCATTGGGCTGAGCGAGCAGCACAGCGGGAGTTCGGCAAGGACTCCCGCGGCTCGACGGCGGTCGAATTCGCCATCGTCGCGCCGGTTTTTTTGATGGTCATGTTCTCGATCTTCGAGGTCGGCTGGTTTTTCTTCGCCAACTCGGTTGTGGATGCGACCGTCGGCGACGCCGCCAGACGCATCAAGACCGGTCAGGTCCAGAAATCGTTTGGCGACATGGATGACAAATATGACGACATGTTCGCAGACATCTGCAATGTGCTTGATACGTTCGGAGACTGCGACGATCGCCTGACGATTGAAGTTGACACCTTCGACAGCTTTACCACGCTCGCTGCGGACAATACGCCGGCGACCTGCGCCGACGCGCCGCCGGACGATCTTGCGGCCATCCCTTTTAATCCCGGCGATGAACTGCAAATCGTTCGTGTGCGCATCTGTTATCTTTACAGGACTTTGAACCCCGCCATCGGCCTGAACCTTGCGGAGCCTGGCACCAATAAACGGCGCCTGATCTCGACGGCGATCTTCCGCAACGAGCCCTATGAGCTCAATAACAGAGACGACGATTGAGGCGCGTCATGATGATGATCCGTATTCGCAACGCCATCACAAGGGTCCGCCGAAATGAAAGCGGACTCGCGGCGACCGAGTTCGCCCTCCTCCTGCCGGTTCTGGTGTTTTTGTTCTTTGGACTTGTGGAGACTGCGACAGCCATGACCGTCAACCGCAAGGTGGCGATCGCGGCGAACACGCTGGCCGACCTTGCGGCCCAGTCCGAATTCGTACTTGAATCCGAAATGGACGATCTTTTTGAGGGCGTGACAGGGATTGTCGAGCCGAACGATCCCTCCGGCATGTCCCTGCGCCTCGTATCCGTCATCAATGACGCCGATGGCGATCCAATCGTGCATTGGAGTCGGGATTCCGACGGCAATACGCCTTATACGGCGGGCGCAGACTACACAAAGCTCGAAGACGACACGATTCTGACCGACATCGGATCGCTCATTGTCGTCGAGATGACTTATACTTACGTCCCGAGCATCACAAATCACGTGATGTCGTCGCCGATCGTTTTTCACCGCAAGACGCTGCGCTGGCCCCGCGTCTCGCCCCGGGTTCAGCTCTGCGTCGCGGTCGATGACTGCACCACCTGAGCGCCTGAAGGCGCGTCAGCGCGTAAGCGGCTTGTACTTAATCCGCTTCGGCACATCGGCGTCGGCGCCAAGCCGGCGTTTTTTGTCTTCCATATAGTCTTCGAAATTGCCTTCGAACCATTCCACATGGCTGTCGCCTTCGAAGGCGAGAATGTGGGTTGCGATGCGGTCGAGGAACCAGCGGTCGTGTGAGATAATGACCGCGCAGCCGGCGAAATCCTCAAGCGCCCGCTCCAGTTCGCGCAGCGTATCCACATCGAGGTCGTTGGTGGGTTCGTCGAGCAGGAGAAGATTCGCCCCTTCGGTCAGCATCTTGGCGAGCTGAACGCGATTGCGCTCCCCGCCGGAAAGACTGCCGACTTTTTTCTGCTGATCGCCGCCCTTGAAATTGAACCAGCCCACATAGGCCCGCGACGGGATTTCACGCTTGCCGAGCTGGATGACATCTAACCCGCCGGAGATTTCCTCCCACACATTGTGGTTGGGATCTAGCTCTTCCCGGCTCTGGTCCACATAGCCCATCTTCACCGTATCGCCTATGCGAAGCGAGCCCTCGTCAGGCGTCTCCTGCCCGGTCAGCATACGGAACAAGGTCGTTTTGCCGGCGCCGTTCGGCCCGATCACGCCGACAATCCCGCCCGGCGGCAGGTTGAAAGACAATCCGTCGAAAAGAAGCTTGTCGCCGAAGCCTTTCTTCAACCCGTCCGCTTCGATGACGACGCCGCCAAGACGGGGCCCCGGCGGGATCTGGATCTGGGCGGTGTTGATGTCTTCCTTCGACGCCTTGTTGAGCAGTTCCTCATAGGCGTTGATCCGCGCTTTCGATTTCGCCTGCCGCGCTTTCGGGCTGGCGCGAATCCATTCGACCTCGCGGTTGACGGATTTTTTGCGGTTCGCCTCCTCGCGCTGTTCCTGTTCCAGGCGTTTCTGTTTGGCTTCGAGCCAGGCGGAGTAATTGCCTTCGAATGGAATGCCCTTGGCGCGGTCGAGCTCGAGGATCCATCCGGTCACATTGTCGAGGAAGTAGCGGTCGTGGGTCACGAGCACGACGGCGCCGTCATAGTCGCGCAGATAATGCTCAAGCCAGTTCACCGATTCCGCATCGAGGTGGTTCGTCGGTTCGTCCAGCAGCAACAGGTCCGGCTTCGACAGCAGGAGCTGGGCGAGCGCCACCCGGCGCTTCTCGCCGCCTGAAAGCTTGTCCACCGGCCAGTCGCCAGGCGGACAGCGCAGGGCGTCCATGGCCATCACGATTTTCGAATCGATGTCCCAGCCGTCCGCCGCGTCGATCTCCTCCTGGAGTTTCGACATTTTCTCCATCAGCTCGTCAGTGTAGTTCTCGCCGAGCTCCATGGAGACGGCGTTGAACTCGTCGATCTTGGCCTTGATCTCGCCGACCCCCTCCATGACGTTTTCAAAGACGGTCTTGGAGTTGTCGAGCTCCGGCTCCTGCGGGAGATAGCCGACTTTCGCGCCGTCAGCGGCGTAGGCCTCGCCGTTAAATTCCTTGTCGACGCCGGCCATGATTTTCAAAAGCGTCGATTTACCCGCGCCATTGACCCCGACAACCCCGATCTTGGCGTCCGGAAAAAACTGTAAGTGTATGTCTTCCAATATCTTTTTGCCGCCCGTGAACTGTTTCGACAGGCCCGACATGAAGTAGATATATTGATATTTCGCCATAAGGCCGTGAGGCTCCTTTGAGGAATTTATTGCGTTGCAGGAGAGGAACAGCGGCCTCTTATCGCCGAAAGCGCGCCATTTCAACGCAAAGCGGCGTTTTCGATCCCTTCCGCATCCCCTATATTGACAGGACGGGCCGGCAGGACGCCGGCGGGGACAAAAGAAGACTTAAATCGGGGAAGCAACAGCATGGGTTACGTTGATAAGACGCTGGCGGGGGGCGAGGAAATCATTCACCGCGCCAATTTCAACTGGACCTACAGCTTCTTTCCGATGATGTGGTTCGCCCTCGGCGCGGCGTCGTTGGCGTTCATCTTCTATATCCAGTTCGCGGCGGGCCGTCCTTATGAGGCGCTGAAAGTCGCGTGGTGGTCGGCGGGCATCGGCGCGGCCTGCGGCTCGATTATTCTGATCAACCACCTGATCATTCTCATCACGACCGAAATCGTCGTCACCACCTATCGCTTCGTTTACAAGACCGGCCTCATTTCGCGGAACACGCAGGAAGTCAGCCTCAACAAGATCGAGGAAATCACCCTGCACCAGTCGATCTGGGGACGCATCCTCAGCTACGGGAAACTGGTGCTGCGCGGCACCGGCGTCGGCGTCATCGAATTGCCGGATCTCGACGATCCCATCCGTCTCAGAAAGATCATCGAGAACGCCAAATCCGCCCTGCGTGAGGATCAACGCCAGCGCCGGCGCATCAATGACGATGACGACGACTAAAGGCGTCTAGTCGCGCATCGCGCCGTAAGCGACGCCTTTGACGAGATCGCGCGCGCGCGACGGTTTGATATGCGGATTGGGCTGCGTCTGTGCGAGCAGGATCGCGCCGATATTCTCTGCACGGTTAACGAAGAAATGGGTGTCCCAATAGCCGGCCCAGCCCCAGTCTCCTTCCGCCGCCACATTGCCCATATAGCCGGGCTCGACAATGACATAGCCGCCGAGACCGAACGACATGCCGGTAGTCTTCCATGGCTCTGGCCGCGCCTCCATGGGAACGTGATCTTCCATCATCAGGTCGACGGTCGCTGACGAAAGGATGCGCGCGCCATCAAGCGCCCCATCGTTCAACAGCATGCGCATGAAACGCCCGTAATCATCAACGGTCGACACAAGGCCGGCGCCGCCGGACGCGATCCCAAAGGCTTCGTCATTCACATTCGAACTAAGCGCGTTGCCCTCGCTGCGGATCATCTCGCCTTCTTCATTGAATTCGACAACCACAGCCAGACCGTCGAAATCCTCCTCGCTCAGGAAGAATTCGGTGTCATCCATGCCGAGCGGCTCAAACAGGTTTTCCGTCAGATAGGCTTCAAGCTCCATGCCGCTGGCGACTTCGATGATGCGGCCAAGCACATCGATGGAATAGCTGTAGCTCCAGACCTCGCCGGGCTCCGTCAACAGTGGAAGCTCGGCGATGCGGTCGATACGGTCACTGAGATCGCCTTCGGTCAGCAACAGATTGGCCTCGAGATACGCCTTGTCGAGATCGCTCTGCATGGAGAACACATAGCCGATGCCGGCCGTGTGCGTGAGGAGATCGTGAATGGTGATCGAACGCTTGGCGGGCCGCGTCTCGAAGGACCCGTCTTCTTGGCGTGTTTTGCTCACCGCAACTTGCGGATTGGCGTAGGCCGGAATGAAGCGCTCGACGGGATCGCTGAGCGCAATCAGGCCGCGATCCACTAGCTGCATCACCGCGACGGAAATCACCGGCTTGGTCATGGACGCGATGCGAAACCGCGTGTCCGTGGTCATCGGCGCATCGTTGAACGGGTCCGCCATCCCGACGGCCTCCTCATAAATAACGCCCTCGCGTGTGACGATCGCCGCGACAAAGCCGGCCCGCACGCCTTCGTCGACTTCCCGTTCCAGAACGGTTTCAATCTGCTCAAGGGCTTCTTTGGAAATATGCGACGAGCGATCGCGGGCCCAGCTTTCGCCAGGCAGGGCTGCAACGAACATGGCCAGCGCCAGCGCGCCTGCGATTCCGCGGAAAATTGTCCCTTGTTGTTTCATTCCTGTCCCCTCCTTATCGTTATCGATTACAATGCGCCCATGCTGAAGACGTGCATGGCGAGATAAATCCAGAATACCGCCAGGGCGATAAATCCGGCGAGAAAAAACGCAAAGCGCTGCATCACCACATTCTTGCCCGTGTGGATAAGGGCGTGAATGATGCGGGTCGCCGCAAAGATCCACGCGAGGATGGCGAAGATCCAGTCCGCGGCGCCGGTTTGAAAGACAAACAAGACGCCCACGTAAAACAGCACGGGCAATTCGAACTGACTGGTCACGGAATTACTGATCTGGCGCGCTTTGATCGGCCATGCGGATTGATCGTAAGCAAGCTCGGGCTTCAGGTTGGCCGGGTCGCTCGCATAGGCGAACCGGGCGCGCACGAGAAAAAGATAAACGATGAAACTCAACATAACCTGCGCCAGAACGGCGGCGAACAACACCAATTGCGCGCTTGTCATGCAAAAACTCCTTTCAGGATGTTTTCGAGGCCCTCTTTATCTGTATGGTCGAACTGACTTTTCCGGTCGCTGTCGACATCGAATACGGCGACCAGCTCCCCGGCCCCGTTGAAAACCGGCACGACGATTTCGGATTCGGATCGCGCGTCGCAGGCGATATGGCCCGGAAACGCGTGTACGTCTTCAACGATCTGCGTCTTGCGGCTCGCCGCCGCCGCGCCGCAGACGCCCCTGCCGAACGGGATGCGCAGGCAGCCAAGCGTCCCCTGATAAGGACCGATGACGAGCTCATCGGGCTTTTCGGGGTCCACAAGATAAAAGCCGGTCCAGAAATAATGATCGAAGGCGTGATGGAGAATATTCGAGACCGTCGCCATGCGCGCAATGACGTTGTTTTCACCGTCGAGAACGGCCGCGATTTCTTTCGCGACTTCCCCATAGCGTTCGGTTTTTTGCGGGCTCTCCATAGCTCAAACTTCTGACGAAGCAATGAGGATGGCAAGCCCCAGCACTGTAACAAGCGCGCCAGCCATGACCGGAAGGCTGACCCAGCCGGACCCGGCGAGGCCTTCCATGACAATGACATAGCTCGGCGTCAGCAGCATATAGGCGTTGGCTTTCGCCGCGGGGATGCGCAAAAGGCCGAATTGCAGAAGGAAATAAGATCCCGCCGTCGCTACCGTCCCCAGATAGAAAATGCAAAGCCAGACGACCGGCGGCAGATGCCCCCAATCCGTCGCCAACAGGGCGGGCGCCCCATAAATTGTGAGACACAGCCCGGCGCCGATCGCCGACCACAAGGCGAAGACGATGGTGGGTTCGCCGCGATTGAACTTTCTGACGAGCGGATTGTGCAGCGCATGGGCGATGACGCCGAGAAAAAAGATAAACTCGCCCTTGCCGACAGCGAAGGAAAGAATGGCGTTTATATCGCCGCGGAAGATCACCCAGATCGCGCCGAGCGCCGCCAGCGTCAGGCTGCCCAGCACGGTGACCCCCGCTTTCTGACGCAGGATGAAGAAACTCAATATCGCGGTCATGAGCGGCATCAGAGTCAGGACCGCGCCGGTGGAAACGGAGCTCGTGAGGCGCAGCGCCACAAACATGAGGATGAAATAGATCCCCATCAGCCCGCCCAATATTGGGAAGCGCCAGACCGCTTTTGGGCGGATGAGCGTTTGGCGATCCGCCCGCGGCGTTATTGCGTATGCAATGACCGCCAGAATGGGGATCGCCACCATATAGCGCACTGCGGTCAGCGCCGCCGGGTCGATATGCGGCGCGGCGCGCTTGCCGATGAAAAAGGAAAAGGAGATCAGAAACGCAAACAGGCCCATGGCGAGATGGCCCTGCAGCTTCGGGCTTATCGCCGGCGCCGTTTTCTGCGCCTCAACGCTCATTCGCCAATCCGGAAGTGAAGGCTGCAAGGACCGATCTCGATCGCCACCTCATCGCCGCGCCTTAAAGGACCGACGCCCTCGGGCGTGCCTGTGAAAATAAGGTCCCCGGCTTTCAGTTCGAACTGTTCGGAGAGCGCCGCAATGATGTCGCCGACAGACCAGATCATCTGCGACAGCGGCGCCGACTGGCGTGTCTCGCCATTGACGGCGGTCTTAAGCTGAGCGGCGGAGAGATCGCCCGCCTCTTCGGCGCGAATGATGTCGCCCAACGGCGCAGACTGATCGAAACCCTTGGCGGTGTCCCAGGGCGCGCCGGCGTCTTTCGCGCGGCGCTGGTGATCGCGGCGGGTCAGATCGCAGCCGGCCGCATAGCCGAAGATAAGATCGTCTGTCTTTCCGGGCGCAATATTTTTGCCCCCGTCTTTGAGCGCGACGACCAGTTCGCCTTCATAATGCAGATCGTCCGTCGCCTGAGCATAGGGAATAACCGATCCGTCCGCGACGATGGCGTCTGCAGGCTTGGTGAAGAAAACAGGCGGCTGGGCCTTCGGATCGCCCCCCATCTCACGAACATGATCCGCGTAATTGCGGCCGATGCAGAAAATCCGCCGCACCGGGAACAATCCGCCCCCGGCGATGCGGGCCGCAGGCTGCGGCGGAGGATCGAAAACAAATGCCATGGATAAACCTTAAGTCAGGAATAGAGCATCGCCATGCCGAGAGCGATCAGCGTTACGCCCACCGCGGAACCGGCAAGCGGAATGACGAACCAGAAAGCCCGCGACATCAGCACGTAAGAGGCGCCGAAGGCGACGATGGCCACCCGCACGACGACGTCGGCGAGAATATCGGGCCGCACAATTCCGCAATAAGCGACTGTCAGCGCGTAGAACATCAGCCCGACGCTGTGGGAGAAATGAAAGCCGAGATAGGAAAGCCAGAAATTCTTGACGTCCTTGCGCATGGCGATGCGCGTATTCATGAGCGCCGGGAGCAGCGCCCTGTTCGCCGGCGCAAACTTCTTTGGCTCTTTCATATCGGCGACTGTGATGCGCAGATGAAGGGCGCCGAGGAGAAAGAATATAAAGGCGCCCGCCCCGATGATCCATTGCGCGTTCATGGGGCAGGCTTCACGACGCGCTCTGTCGACGCCGGAAACTTGTCCAGAAGCGCGGCGGGCCTGACCGGGCGCTTTTCAAACCCCCCGCCGCAATTGGGGCATTCGCCGCCAAGGGCTTTCTCCGCGCAATCAGGACAGAACGTGCATTCGAAGGAACAGATCCGCGCATCCGCTTGCGGCGGGAGGTCCCTGTCGCAGCGTTCGCAATTGGGGCGCAGGTCAAGCATGACCGCTCTCTTTCTTCGGCGTGAAACTCTCAGGCAGTGACTTCACATAGATATCCTGCTGCGGGAACGGGATCTCGACGCCCGCCTCGTGGAACGCCTTGAAGATGGCGAAGCGCAATTCAGTGCGCACTGTGAGGCCTTGCGAGATATCGGCGAGGAAGGCGCGGATTTCAAAATCGAGAGACGAGGCGCCGAAATCCATCCAGGTGACGAAAGGCTCGGGATAAGAAACGATCAGCGGATGGTCGTGCGCGCATTTTAGGAGGATCGCCTTCACCTTCTCCGGATCGGAGCCGTAGGAAACGCCGACGGGCACAGTGATGCGCCCGATGCGGTTCTTGTGCGTCCAGTTCGTCACGGTGGAAGAAATCAGCTCCGAATTGGGGACGATGATCGAGGAGCGATCGAAAGTTTCGATTTCGGTTGAGCGCACGCTGATGCGCTTGACGGTGCCCTCGCCCGATGAGGTGACGATCCAGTCGCCGACTTTGATCGGCCGTTCGAACAAGAGAATAAGGCCGGAAACGAAATTGTTGACGATGGACTGAAGGCCGAAACCGATGCCGACGGAAAGGGCGCCGGCGATCAGCGCCAGATTGCCGAGGTCGAAGCCGAGCGAGGAGATCGACGCAAAAAGCGCGATGATGAGCCCTGCATAGCCGAGAAGCGTGATGAGCGAGTTTTGAACGCCGGCGTCTGCGCGGGAATGCGCCAGCGGCCCGCGCTGAATGGCGCGCTGGATCAGGGTCGTCGCCCCCATGATGACCACAAACACCAAGACGGCGGCAAGCAGCTTCGCCACCGATGGAATGTGAAAGCCGCCAATGTTGAAGCCGAACAGGGCCTGGGTTGAAAGATCGCGCACCATGGCGCCCGGCACGCCGAAGAGAACGAGCACCGCCGGAGCCAGCGCGATGACAAGCATCGTGTTGATAAGGAGCCGCGACCAAAAACGATAATTGGCGGACCCGGCTTGGTCTTCCCTGTCTTCCTGGGCCGCCAGGCGATTGCGCACGGCGAGCGCAAACTCCGCAAGAATGGCGCGCATAAGCCACGCCAGACCGATAAAAAGCGCTAGATAGACGATCCGCGTCGCAATGAAATTCGCCAGCGGCACGTAACCGGCGAGCGCCGCCCCGACGATGACAATGGCGAGGCCCCGTCCGGCGCGGCGCAATAGACGCCAACCGCCTGCGCTTTTCTTATCGTCCATGCGCCACAACCGGCTGCGCGACAGCAAGAACAGGCAAACGCCGATAGCGATCGCCGCGGCGGCGTCGACTAATTGCAACAGCGCCGCGTCCGCGCGCGCCGCGACGCCAATCGCGGAGAGAAGTTCGTCAAGGGAAAAGACGACGACGATCGCCAATGCGAGACGGCTCGCCGCGCGGCCGCGATCTGCGTCAATGGCGGCAATGCGCCATGCCGGCAGGGACGGCGCAAAGAAGCCGGCGGTGAAGCCGGAGACCACCAGGATCGACAATACGCCAATCCAGAAAGCATGGGCGGCGGCCTCGCCCGCAGGGGTTAAAATGCCCTGCGCGCGCAAGGTCTCAATAATGATGAGACCGCCGATGATGCCTGGCGCCGTGCGCGCCGCCATTTTAAGCCCGGCGACCACAACGCGCCGCGCCGGGCTCGGTTTGCGTTTTTCAAGCGCCGCTGAAAAGGTGCCTGCGATCCACCGGCTCACCGGCCCGAAGATCATCAGCGATACAAGAAGGGCGGCGACAATGATGGCGACCGAGCGCCCATAGGCGCCCTCGCCCTGGCGCGTCTCGCCCCAGGAGGTAAAATAGCGCCCAATGCGTCCGGCGACTTCCCCGGCGGATTGCGCAGCGGCGCCCAACTGGCCGGGCAGAAGCGGCGAGGCCTCCCGCTCCGTCAGTGAGCGATAGAGAGCCCCCACTTGCGCGCCGGAAAGGCGGGCGAGAAGTTCGTTGGTCTCATAGATATTGGCGAGCACACGGGTGCGTTCTCCGGCAAGCCGCGCGCGCCGGCTTTCAAGCTGGCTGCGCTCATTAGCGAGAATGTCGCTTTCCGGCGGTTCGTTCTCGCCGGGCGCGGGCCCCAGGAGATCGATCTGGGCGCGGACCGCCTCAAGTTCGCGCTCAATCGCCGAAAGCTGCACGCGTCCCGCGGCGCGCAAGTCGCGCAGGCGCTGTTCAACAACGCCAGGCTCCTCCACGGCGTCTTCATTAATGGCTGTGCGGATCTCGGCGACCGCGTTCGCCGCATTTTCAATCGCCTGGCTGCGGTCATCCTGCGCCGCCGCGGAAAAGATCACCGCCAGGGCGACAAAGAAGGCCGCGAGTCCCGTTCGAAGGAACCTCATATCCACTTTTTCATCCTGAAATAGACGAGAAGCCCAACCGCGATGGCCAGGCACAGCCCGACAATGACCCAAAACGCGATCGCGCTCTCAACGCCCGGCATGCCGCCCACATTGATCCCGAAAAGGCCCGTCAGAAACCCAAGCGGGAGAAAGATCGCCGCGACCACGGAGAGCACCATCATGTTGCGGTTCATTTCCTCGGCCCGCTGGTCCGTCAACTGGTCCTGCAACACCATGGCCCGCTCGCGCGCGGCGTCGATCTCTTCGGTCATTCGGGTGACGTCGTCGGCGACTTCGCGCAAATCGATTTGCGAGCGTTCATCGAAAAGCCCGCCGGAAAGCTGCGCGAGATGCGTCAACGCCTCGCGCTGCGGCGCCATGAACCGGCGCAGCAGCACCGCGTCATGGCGAACCTCCGCCAGTTTCGAACGGCAGTTTTCGCTTTCGCCTGTGAGCACTGTCTCTTCAAGATCGTCGATCTTGTCCCCAATGATGGCGATATAAGGCTCAACCCGCAGCGTAAGCCGCTGGGCTAGAAGCGCCACAAGCTGGCCTGTGTTCGCCGGCCCGCCCTTCTCCCGCACGATAAGTCGAACATCCTGAATGGATTTCAAGAATCGCCGCCGCGTGGTGATAACGCGGCGCTCGTCGCACCAGATCCGGATCGAAACCATGTCTTCGGCTTCAGCCCCTTCGCTCAGATTGACGCCGCGCAAATTCACGAAAATACCGTTTTCGAACTGGCTCATTTTCGGCCGCGTCTCGTCGGCGAGCAGCCAGCGGCGCGCTTCGAGCGGGATGTCTCCGCGCGCCTCAATCCAGGCCGCCGTATCGGAAGCGTTCACATCGAAATGCAGCCAGGTGAAGTCATATTCCGATTCAAAGTCCGGACGCTGTATATCCTCCCATGACAACGGCTTGCCTATCGTGTCCGTGACACCGTGGCCGTGGATAAGGGCCGGATGGGTCGGCGCAAATGCGTCCAGTCGATCAGTTTCGAGTGCTTCCATGCCGCGTCAAAGAATCTTCTGACCGGTCTTCGCCCAGTCGTCGAGAAACGCTTTCAGCCCTTTATCCGTCAACGGATGATTGACGAGGGATTTCAGAACGCCTGGCGGGACGGTGGCCACATCCGCGCCGGCGAGCGCGGAGTCCTTTACATGGTTCGCCGAACGGATCGACGCCGCCAAGACCTCCGTGCGGAAGTCGTAATTGTCGTAGATCGCGCGGATCTCGCGGATCAGCTCCATGCCGTCGATATTGATGTCGTCGAGGCGGCCGATGAAGGGCGAGATGAACGTCGCGCCAGCCTTCGCCGCGAGGAGCGCCTGGTTCGCCGAGAAACACAAGGTGACATTGGTCTTGATGCCTTCGGAGGTCAGCGCCTTGCAGGCGATAAGGCCGTCTAACGTCAAAGGCAGCTTCACCGTTACATTGTCGGCGATCTTGGCCAGCGACTTGCCTTCGGTGATCATCTGCTCGGCTTCGAGCGCGGTCACCTCTGCGCTGACCGGACCGGGAACGAGAGCGCAGATCTCCGCCGTCACTTCGCGAATGTCGCGCCCGGATTTCATGATGAGGCTCGGATTGGTGGTCACCCCGTCGACAAGACCTGTGGGCAGGAGGGCCTTGATTTCGCTGATTTCGGCGGTGTCGACGAAAAACTTCATGGGTCGGCGTTCCTTATGATGTTCAGGCGGAGGTCTACTAGACAGCGATTCCCTTGTCAGCAGGGGTGATCCCCTTTCTGAAAGGCTGTCGGCGCCAATAGGTGAGCGAGCGCCAGACCCATTCCAGCGGGCCGAAACGGAAGCGCGAAAGCCACCACAGGGAAAATGAGAGCTGTGCGATCCACACCGCAAACATGATCGAATAGACCTGGGCGAGATCGAACTGACCGTAAAGGCCTAAGCCGGCGCCGGTGAAAAGGATGCCGCAGATCAGGGTCTGGCCGATATAGTTCGACAGGGCCATTCGGCCGGCGCAGCTAAAGGCCCGCATCAGAAGGCTCGAAGCGGCGAGCTTCCATAGAACGAAGAACAAGCCGATATGACCCATGGTGAGGATCACGCGCACAGGTTGATCGACAGCCCAGGGCAGCCACAGGATGGGCGAAAAGTCCGCATCCCACCTCGTCCACAGCATCCAGCAGCGCGCCGGCAAGGCTGCGCCATACCCGATCGCCATCATCAGAAAATAGAATTTGAGGCTGCGTTCGGCGGTGATGATCCTCCATTTATAGAGCGCCATGCCGATCAGCATCATCATGGCGGCGTCGATACCCCACCACACAAGGCTGTAGGAGCCATTGGCGTCCGCCACAGCTTCCGCATTGGTCTCGTACAAAGTCGCAAGATCGCCCGTACGGGCGTCGATCAGGGCGGTTATTTCTTCGTCCGTCGGCGGCGCAATATTGTCGCTCCAGTCGTCGACAATGGCTTGATCGTCTTCGGCCAGCATCCCGCCGTCTTCAAGGACGGCCTCAAGCTCCATCGCCGCTTCGCCCAGCCGGTATTCGGCATATTCCTCCGGGATCACGGTCGCGAGCAGAAAAACCATCGCCAGTGCGGCGCAACAAAGAAGTTTGCGCGGCGTGAGGATGCGGAATGGAAACAGAAACAGTCCGGCAAGACCGTAGATCAGCAGAATATCGCCCGGCATCAACAACACGAAACCGTGGATAAGGCCGAAAAGAACGAGCCAGATCGTCCGGCGGAAGAACAGATCCGCGACGCGGATCGGTCCGTCGGGATAAATCGCGCGCTGGGTGAATAATACTATCCCCGCCCCGAACATTACCGAAAACAGCCCGCGCATGGAGCCATAGAAGTAGACTTGCGCGACGGTCCACAGCCCGTCATTGACGGGCCCGCCGCCCGCATAGGCGGGATCGCTCATGGCGATTTCCGGCATCGAGAAACCGATTATGTTGATCACGAAAATCCCGAGGACCGCAAAGCCGCGCAAGGCGTCAAGCGCTTCAAATCTGGCGCTTGCCGGCGCCGGCGGTCCGGTCAGAGACCCGTCCTGCTCGCTCATCTGCTCCCCTCGCAACGCAGGTTGAAAGCGGCTTTTTAGACCTGTTTATTTGCTTTTTCTATCAAGGACTTCACCGCATCTAATGGCTCTCCGGAAAAAGCATCACCATGACGAGAGCGGGCGACAGAAAAGGCTTGTTTTCCCGTCCGGAGGTTGAGATATGAGGCCTTCATCGGCGCGTCAGCCCGCCCGGAAAAGGCGGCTTTCGCGCTTGTTTTTACTGGCCGTTTCGCCATGCTGGCGGACCAGCCCCCGATGTGATGCGAGAACGGGTTCCGGGATATGGCTAAGATTACGCCTGAAAGCAGTTCAGTGGTCGTGCGGTTCGCCGGCGATTCAGGCGACGGCGTGCAGCTTCTGGGCGCGCAGTTTGCGGAATCGACCGCGCTTGCCGGCGCCGATTTTTCGACCTTCCCCGACTTTCCCGCGGAGATCCGCGCGCCCGTAGGCACGACCTTCGGCGTCTCGGCGTTCCAGATCAATCTCGGCGCCCGGCGCATTTCGACCGCAGGCGATCAGCCGGACGTCCTTGTCGCGCTCAATCCGGCTGCGCTGAAAGTGAACCTGCCGCTCCTGCACAAAGGCGCGCTCATCCTTCTCAACACCGACGCTTTTAATGACCGGAACTTTGCGAAGGCGCATATCGCCGCCGATCCGCGCAAGACCGGCGAGCTTGACGACTATCAGGTGATCGAGATTGCGATTTCGACGCAGACCCTGGAAGCGGTGAAACCGCATGGACTTTCGAAGTCGGACGCCGAGCAGTGCAAAAACTTCTGGGCGCTGGGCGCGGTGCTCTGGATGTTCGGACGCGACCGCGACCCTATCGTGCAATGGGCGCAAAAGAAATTCGCTAAGAAATCCCCGGAGATTCTCGCGGGCAACCTCGCCGCGCTCGACGCCGGCCACGCCTATGCGGAGACGGCCGAGCTCTCGGCTGAGATCCCGCAATTCGCCATTGGCGAAGCGCCCATGGAAAAAGGCGAATACCGCTCCATCACCGGCGCCGAGGCGATATCGCTGGGGCTCGCCGCCGCAGGCGAACTGGCCGACCGCGAGATTGTGTTCTGCGGCTATCCCATTACGCCGGCCTCCTCGATCCTTCATTATCTTTCGAAGATGGGCGACCTTGGCGTCGCAACCTTTCAGGCGGAAGACGAAATCGCCGCCTGCTGCGCCGCCATCGGCGCGTCTTACGGCGGCAAGATCGGCGTCACCTCTTCGTCCGGTCCCGGCATCGCTCTGAAGACCGAAGCCATCGGGCTCGGCATGGCGACGGAGCTGCCGTTAGTTATTGTCAATTCCCAGCGCGGCGGCCCCTCCACGGGCCTGCCGACGAAAACCGAACAGTCGGATTTGTATCAGGCCGTCTACGGACGAAATGCGGATTCGCCCCTGCCCGTCCTTGCCGCCTCGTCGCCCGGCGATTGTTTCGATGCGGCGATCGAGGCGACACGCGTCGCCATCCGCCACATGACGCCGATCTTCCTGTTGACCGATGGCTATATCGCCAACGCCGCCGGCCCCTGGGCCCTGCCAGACATGGACGATTATGAGCCCATCGAGGTGAACGCGTCGCCGGCGACCGTTGAAGATGGCGATGATCCTTCACTCGCGCTCAAAAAGGCGATCTGGAAGCGCGATGAAAAATCCTATGGTCGGCCCTGGGTGGCGCCGGGCATGGAGGGCCTCGCCCATCGTATCGGCGGGCTCGAGAAAGACATCGAGACCGGCGATATTTCTTATGACCCCGCAAACCACCAGGCCATGGGCGAGCTGCGCGCGAAGAAAGTCGCGTCCGTCGCCGACTTCATCGCCGACCAGACGGTGGAACAAGGACCGGAAAAAGGCCCGCTCGTCGTTGTGGGCTGGGGCTCGACCCATGGGGCCATCTGGCGGGCGGTCAATCAGGCCAATGAACAGGGCATGGAGGTGGCCCAGGTGCATCTGCGCTGGCTCAACCCGCTGCCGAAAAACCTGAAGGCGCTCCTGTCGAACTATGACCGCATCCTGCTGCCGGAAATGAATTTCGGCCAGTGCGCGACATTGCTCCGCGACAGGCTCGAACTCGACGTCGTGCAACTGAACAAAGTCTCCGGCCAGCCCTTCAAGATCGCGGAAGTGCTCGACGCCATCCGCGAGAACTATCCCGGCGCAAAACAGGCGGCGGAGTAAGCGATGGCTCGTCATATACTTCTTGCGCTGGCGATGGTTTCGCTTCTTGGCGCGGCCGCCTGTGGCGAAAAGAAACCGGTGCGAGTGCTCGTGGATGTCGTCCAGCCCGACCCCGACGCCAATTACGGCGTCTTTGTCTGGCGCGAGACCGGCGCGGCGGAGCAGCCGACCCATCTTTATTTCGGCGTCAGCGTTTTCCTCATCGAGGGCAAGAGCAACGAAGAACGGCTTCGCGATCTTGAACCTTTCGCCAGCGCGGATTTTTCAGCCTCCGTCGTTTCCTATGGCTGGAGCGAATTAAAAGAGTTCTCGCTTTGCGCCGCCAAGACGAACCGCCTCAAAACCATCGACACCAGCGTGTCGTCGAAAGTGATGGACAAGGTCAATTATGCCAGCGGCGGCGATTGCGCCGGGAAAGACTGGTCCGCCTCCTTCCCGCCGGAACTACAGTAACCGTCCGAAAGATAGTCCGATGAACAAGCCCCTCACCGCCAAAGATTTCGCCACCGATCAGGAAGTGCGCTGGTGCCCCGGCTGCGGCGATTACGCCATCCTGAAATGCGTGCAGAAGACCCTCGCCGATGTGGAGGCGAACCCCGACAAGACGGTGTTCGTTTCCGGCATCGGCTGTTCCTCGCGCTTTCCTTATTACATGAACGCCTATGGTTTTCACACGATCCACGGGCGCGCGCCGGCCTTCGCGACGGGATTGAAGATTGCGAACCCCGATCTCGATGTCTGGCTCGTCACCGGCGACGGCGACGGGCTTTCCATCGGCGGAAATCATCTGCTGCATGTCCTGCGCCGCAATGTCGACATGCAGATCATGCTCTTCAACAACGAAATTTACGGGCTGACCAAGGGCCAGTATTCTCCGACCAGCCGCGTCGGCACACGCTCGCCCTCGACGCCGTCAGGCTCCATCGACTCGCCGGTGAACCCTTGTGCGTTTGCTTTGGGCGCCAATGCGCGCTTTATCGCCCGCGGCATCGACACGGATGCAAAAAACCTCTCGCCGGTTCTGAAAGCCGCCCGGGAATTCAAGGGCGCGGCGTTCGTCGAAATCTTCCAAAACTGCATCGTCTACAACAAGGACCGTTTCGAGGATTTCGTGGCGAAGAAAACCGCCGCCGAAACGCAAATCCATCTGGAGCACGGCAAGCCCATGCTGTTCGCCAATGGCGAAAAGGGCCTGAAGCTCAATATCCAGACGCTGGCGCTCGAAGTCGTCGATGTAGGCGAGAATGCAACGCCGGTGGAGGACATCTTCGTCCATGACGAGACCAATCCCGCCGTGGCGCAGATGCTCATCAACCTGCCCATGCAGGGCTATCCCATGCCGCTCGGCGTTCTTTACCGCAACCCGGCGGAAAGCTTCGACGACGCTTTCTGGAAGCACCACCCGACGCAGGGCAAACGCACGGGCAAAGTCGCGGATGCGTTGCGCAAGGGAAGCGTCTGGAAGAAAAACTAGCCGACTGCTTCAGCCGTTTTGTTTCGCAGTTTGAGCGTGGTGGAGCCGAGCGACCACAGATTGCTGGTCAGCCAGTAGAGGCACACGGCCGCGGGCAGCCCGTAAATCAGGACAGCGATCACTCCTGCCACGATCAGGAACCGCACCCGCGTCGCCTGCGTCATTTCCGGCCGGATAGAGGATTCAAAAATGGCCACGGCAGTCAGAAGGATCGGCAGCAGATTTATATTTATCCCGCCCAGCGTCAGAAGCCCGTCCGGCGCCCCCAAATTTTCAATGAATAAAAACGATTTTCCCTGAAGCGGCGGTAAATCGGTCAACAGAAACAGCGCCGAGAGAAGAAACGGAATCTGAAGGGCTATTGGCGCCAGCGATGAAACCGACTGGATCGGGTGGTACCCATGAGCCTGATAGATCTCGTCAATCCTTTCGAATTGTTCGCGACCCTTCAGGGTGCGTTTAGCTTCGGCGATCTGAGGCGCCATCGCCGCCTGCACGCCCTGCTCTTTTTGCTCGGCCTTTGCCGCGATCCTGAAAATCGGGGTCAGCGCCAGCCGCACCACGATGCTGAGCCCGATGATGGCGAGCCCAAAGCTTCCGGTCGCCGTCTGAAACAACATCACAAGATGCTGCATGAGCCACATAATCGGCGTCAGCAGGAATTCTATGGCGTGCATCAGGCTTGTTTCGGCGTGAGGAAATAGAGTTTACGGTGACCGCCTTTCAGCGGCGCCGTGTCCTCAATATTGAAAGCGGATGCGAGAGTCGCTTCGAACTGTTCCGGCGCGAGATCGCCATACTGGTTTACGCGATTGCGCAACAGCATCTTCACCATGTCGTCTTCGAGCCCGACATATTCGATCACGACGTCGGAATCGAGGCTGCGCAGCCAGCGCACAAACTCGGCGAGCGGAATATTCGCGGAAATGACGATGTGATGGATGAGGGCGAGACAAAGAACGAGTTGCGGTTTCTGACGAGAGTCAAAAGCCTTGCGTTCGCGCCGCCCCCAGCCCTGGTTCGGCGAAATATTCGCAAGATTCATCACGAGCGGCAGGATGTTCTCAACGCCATCTGACTTAAGGGACTGATAGAGACGTTCCACGGCTTTTTCATCGCCGTCGGCGGCGACGACATAGTCGCTGTGTTCAGCGCATATCCTTGAAAAGGTTCCCGTGTTGCAGCCAAGGTCCCAGACAAGAGAACGCCGGCGCGTTGCGGCGTGTTTCGCCACGAAGGATTTCTTTATTTCGAAGGATTCTTTCGCGTAGCTGTGCGACTTGTCGTAATCGCCCCATGTCGTCTCGCCCTCGGCGATGGACAGCTTCCGGACGGTGGATGCCAGCCCTTGTATAGTGCCCATAACCATGGCCAGGGAATGGCGCATGCCCCTGCGTTCCGATACTTCCTTGCCAGAGGTTTCCGTAAGTGTCTTTGCTTCACTTATGTCCGCGCTTGAATAGCGGCGCTGCATCCTCGCATGCAGATAGACATGGCCGAACACGCCTTTCCGGAACCGGGTGAAGCCGGAAAGAATTTGGTTAGCGATATCCGGTTCTATGCCTTCCAGGTTGCTGCGAAGCATCGGACGATAATCGACGCCCTTGTAGGCCCGCAGCATGAGAGGATAGAGGAACATCATGCAGAACTGGCGGTAACCGGCCCACGGCTCGCCTTCCTTGTAAGGTTCAAAGGACGGCAGATCGATGAAGACGGGCCGCGCGCCGCGCCATTGAATGTTGTAGGCGGTCGCATCTTTTTGCGTCCAACCGGCAGGTATCGCCCGTTCCAGCAACTCAAGTTGCAACAACGCCGCATCCTTGAGCATGCCGAACGTCCATTCATAAGGATAGCTGATGAACGGAATGCGCTCATGGACAAGAAACCCCGCCCAATGTTCGGACAGGCGCTCGCCCAATGGCGCCTCGGCGACGCTCGATCGAACGAGTTTGCCTTCACCGACGAGGGTTTCGTAGAGCGCCGTATCGGAAAATTTTTTGAAATTGTTCAGAACGTCGTCGTTGACGCCGCGAAAAATGGTCTGTCCGTCATCATAGATGCGGTTCGCGCGATCCCGAAACGATCCGCGGTCCCATGTCAGCGTCCGTTCCGCGACCGCTTCACGATTCACGTTGGACAGTCTCTTCCTTTTTCGACTTGCCGGTAATCATGTCTTTGAGGCGGTAAAAGTGTTTGCGCGCCGTGTAGCCGATCGCGGCGAAGAAGCCGAGAATGGCTGTGGTCACGACGCTCCCGGTCCCCGGATCGACATAAGCGTGGGCCGGTGCGGTTAGCGCAACCAAGGCGGCGCCGGCGAGCAATGCTGTGCTGAGCCTCATGAGGCGTACTCCTCGAAAACGACAATTAGTGATTCCAAAGCGCAATATGTACGCAAAATTGCGCACTGATTGCAACCAGACTTTTACATAAACGTCACAAAGCGCATTGTGTGCAGCACCGCAAAAATGCGCATTTTGTGCGGCTTTTCGCGCCAGATTTTGAGAGAGGCCTATTTCAGATGGTCGGCGCGCGCCCGGATGATCTCAGTCACGTCACGGACCTGACCATCAGGCTGCCAACTTAAATAATACATCAAATAGTGATGTGCGGGCTTCAGTTCCGGCGCCCGGCCATCGAGACAGGCAAGCAAGACCGGGAAAGTATTCACTGGAGACATATCCTCAGGAATGGTGTCGAGGCAGCGCTCGGGAAGCCTGTAGGCACCCATGATGCTCAAATTTTGCGCGACCTGCTCTTCGCTGAGCGTCATGATGTTTTCGCCTGTCGACTGACCGTAATAGTTCACGCCATGATCCGCCTGGAAAATGATCCATGCATCCGGATCGTTTTTCAAAATTTGATCGATAAGCCGCGAATACATTTTTTCAGCGCATTTGACCTGTTTCACATAAGCCAGGATAGAGCCGTTCAGCTTATCCTCGCGGATCGGCGGATAGGCGTCGTAATACTCGCATTTCTCATCGAACCGATAAGGAGAATGCGGCAGGCCGAAATGCAAATACGTGAATGACGGCGAGGCGCCCTTCTTCGGCAGCATATTCAGGATTTCGGGAATCTCGAAATAATACGGGTATTTCATCAGCCGGCGCCATACGGGCGCAAGCGTGCTCCCTGACGCCGTCAGCATTTCAAAGAAAGGGGTGCGCTCAAGGAAGATCAGGTCCTGAGCGTCAAAAAAGTTTTTCTTGGTATAGCAATAGTCGGCAAGCGGCGCGCAGTCGGGATTCACATATGTGTCCACGAAATAAAAGATGTTGTATCCGCGCCGCCGCAAGGTCTGATAAACGCCTCCGCCGTCACGCCAAGGCAGATTGCGTATCAGATCATTTGACAGTGTTGTGTCCTTATCGGCGAAATAGTCAGCGCCGAAGACGTGCGCAAGCGACAGACGGGTGATAGGCGCGTTGGAATAGTAATGGTCGAGAACCTTGAAATTCCGCTTTTCAAGGATTTCATCCATCTCATAGACCGCTCCCGTCATCGCCTCGAATTCCCGCGCGCCCATAAGCATGTCAGGGAGGATGTAATAAATATTGGGCGGGGCTGCGTCCGCAGCGCCCTCATAATGAGAGTTTTCGTTTAGCGCGGCGGGATCGCTAGGCCATTTATCCGACCTCAGCGCAACTTCACTGAGGCTGCTCCTCCCTGCCTCCGTAAAAAAGAGATGCCGACCGAGAGCGAAAGAATTCTGCAGGGTGACGGCGCCGAGGCCGAAAAGCATGGCAATGGCCAAAGCGGGGATCACAGGCTGGGTCCGCGGCCATACAAAAAGGGCGCTTGCCCCTGCAAGCAGCAGAATGAAGAGGAGCAGGCCAATAAGGGCGTAATTGCCAAGGCCAGGGACCTGCTGCAGCGCGCCTGAGATAAGATAGTAGTTGAGCACCGCGAACACGCCGATGCCCGCGAGCATGAAGGCGGCGCCCGCGCCGCGCTGCCGCAGGAGGAATTTAAGTCCGAAACCAGCGGCGAACCCGGCGGCGAGAAAAATCAGGAAGTAGAATAGCAGACGCGGCGGGCGGAAGTCCTGGTCCGTCATGTTGCGGACGCCAAAATCCAGCACCGGCCATAAGGCGCAAAGCGCGAGAATGACAGCGCCTTGCCAGACCGGAATCACGCCGGTTTTCTTCTCCTCAGACATGTTCCTTCAACGTCCCTCAATTTTCCGATTCGAAACCGTATCATGGCCGTTTGCAGGAGCGTAATCCATCCGGTCCGCGCAGTAGCGCTGATTGCCAAGGAAGCTTACCCAATACGCGAGCTTGCCACAGCAACCAAATAAAGCAGAATCAAGACAAGAAAGAACCCGCCCGACAGATAAAGCGGCCAGCGCGCGGCGAAGCGCGCGAGATTGCCGTGCGGCGCGCCGCGCCCCGCGAGGAAGCCGACAAAAGCGGCGGCGAGCGCGGCCGCCTCCCATTGGAAAAACGCCGCCAGTCGATTAAAGCCGCGCGTAAAACCGCTGCCCGTTCCTTCCAGCGTCATATAAGCGAAGACGCCTTGCACAACGAACGCCGCCCAGAGAATGGCGCAGGTCCAGACGATGAACATGGTGGCAGGTCGCATCGGTCAATCTCCCTGCCAATAGGCGGAATAGCCATCGCCGGTCCAATAGATCAGCACCGATGACGCGCCTTCCTTGCCAATGAGGATCGCGTCGCCTTTCAGCGCCGGGGGCGGCGTTCCGCCTGCGCCCTGACCCGCCGGTCCCGTATGCAGGCTCCACCAGTCGATTGACTCGAAATAGGCGGGCGTCAAATGGGGCCCCATGCGGCCGGTCATGCCGACCACATCGCCCCATGTTAGAGCCCGGCACAAAAACAGGCCGCGCTTTTCGTCTGACTTGCGGATCACCGGTACCGCCTGATCGTGAGAGCCGTCGCCGTCGAAATCGCCGCCGAGCTCCACCGGCGTCAGATAGGGCGTAATCTGATAAAGTTGATAATCGAGCCCGCAGCCGCCCATCATCTCGATCAGCTCTGGCGTCACTTTGCGCAGTTCCGTCATCGCCGCGGCTTCGGCCGCTTCCTTCTGTTTTTCCTTGTCGGTTTTTGGCCAGGTCAGGCAGACATTGAATTTGAGATAATTGATGCGGGCCTTTTCACCGAGGCCGAGATCGGCGAGTCCCATGTCCTCGATGGTCAGCGCGCCGCGCCCCGGCTGGTTTTCTGGGGAGACGCCGCCCGCCTCGTTCGGGCGCCAGCCGCCCGTGCCGCTCAGCGCCGGATCGAAGCCGAAAAGCCGCAGCCGCTGCGGCGCATTCACATCGCCCGTGTTGGGACCGGTATTGTCGGCGTTGCGGAAATGCCAGCCGTAAATCTGGCGCGGATTGGGCCCATTGCGCGGCGGCGTCATCTGCGTGAGATCGAGGCCGTTTTCATCGAGAAGGCGTATGTCCCAGCCATAGGGCGCGCGCTTCAATTCAAAGGTCCATTCCGGCCCTTCGAGAACTTCATTGAAATCGCGATTTCCGGCCACCTCGCGCGAGAGCAGGGCTGCGCTGCGCCCATCGCCGGGTTCGCATGGTTGCGCATAAGCTGAAGACAACGCCGCGGCGATTATCGCGGCGGCCACAAGAAAAACTCGCATCGGGTCTCCCCCCCCTTTGCCGCTTAGCCCTTCAGCGCAGCTTCCGTCGCCTCGGCGAAAATGTCGAGCCCTTCATTCAGCATCTCGTCGGAAATGACGAGCGGCACGAGCGAGCGCAGGCATTGGGCGTAGGCGCCCGCCGTCGTCATGATGAGGCCACGGCTTCTCGCCTCGGTCATGATCGCCGCGGCGACGTCCCCATTGGGCTGTTTCGGATCGCCCTCCTTGACGAATTCAACGGCGCACATGCCGCCGACACGGCGAATGTCGCCGATTACGTTTTTGCCGACGCCGTCAGCAAGTTCCCGCCAGCGTTTTTCGGTCTGCGCGCCGATTTCTTCCGCGCGTTTGAGAAGCCCTTCCTCCTCAATGATGTCGAAGACGGCGAGCGCGGCGGCGCAGGCGACCGGATTGCCGCCATAGGTCGAGCCCATGGAGCCGGGGACGACCTTGTCCATCAATTCCGCCTTGCCGACCAGCGCGGACAGGGGAAGCCCCGCGGCGATGGATTTGGCGACGCAAAGAAAGTCCGGCTCGACGCCTGCTTTTTCAAAGGCAAAATATTTGCCGGTGCGGCCCATGCCCGACTGGATTTCATCGGCGATCAGAAGAATGCCGTGCTCGTCGCATTTTTTGCGCAGGCCTTCGAGGAATTCCTTCGGCGCCGGGTTGAACCCGCCCTCGCCCTGAACCGGCTCGACGATCATCGCGGCCACTTCATTGGCGTTGATGGCGGTTTTAAAGATGTGGTCGAGGCAGTTGAGCGACCCTTCCGTCGAAACGCCATGATAGGCGTCGGGATAAGGCGCATGGAACACCGCCGGCACGTAAGGCCCGAAACCGACCTTGTAAGGCTTTGACTTGCCGGTGAGCGTAGTCGCCAGCAGCGTGCGGCCATGGAACGCGCCTTCAAAGGCGATCACGCCCGGACGGCCCGTGATCTGGCGCGCGAATTTCACCGAATTCTCGACCGCTTCCGCACCGGAATTAAACAGCGCGGTTTTCTTCGCCGTCGGTCCCGGCGCGACGCGGTTCAGCTTCTCGCAGACTTCCACATAGCTTTCATATTGCGCGATGCCGAAAGCCGTATGGATGAAATTCTCCGCCTGGGTCTTGATCGCCTCAACCACTTTCGGGTGCGCATGGCCCACATTCAAAACGCCGATGCCGCCGATGAAATCGATATAGCGCTTGCCTTCGACGTCCCAGAGTTCGGCGCCCTTGGCGCGGGCCGCATAAATTCCCGATTTCGACGGCAGGCCTACCGGGCACGCCTCGTCGCGGCGCGCTTTCAGGCTTTCATTGGTGGCGAACTCGTTTCTTCCGTGATCCATGGAACGCTCCGGCTTCTTTTACGGATTTAGTAGCTTGGCCTTCGGGGCCTTTGAGGGGGCTCTAGCACGATCACGGGCAAAAGAAAGGGCCGCAAAGCCGGGGCTTTCAGTCTTTTTTGGGCGCAGACAGGAGCCAGACTGCCGCCGCGCCGATAATGGCGTCGTAAAGGGCGCAGACAAAGGCGTACCAGGCGGGGCTGTGCTCGGCTTTCATGAGCAGATGGAGGAGGTCGACCCCGCCATGGGCGAGCACCAGCACGCCGAGCAGCCAGGGCCGGTCCGACTGCAACACCGCGAGCCCTACCAGCAGAAAGAGAAGCCCCGTCATCCCCTCGACCACCAGCGCCGACAGCGAGGCCTTCAGAACGACGCCTTGCGGGTCGATGCCGGCGAGCGCGAAGCCCACATAGATCCCCGTCATCACCGCAAGCTGGCCATAGACCCAGGCGGCCCGCCCGCGGGGGCTGAGGCTCGCCGTCACGCCAAGGGACGCGCCGGCAAGCACCACAACGATCATCACGAGAAGAAATGTCGTCCCCATGGGGGCAGTCTAGCTGGGTTCATGGAAAGTGCAAAAGCTGCGCCCCCTCAAGCATCCAGACCTATCGCAGGCCCATTAGGAGCGATGATATATTGTGGGGTTATAATCGCGGCAGCCACATCCCCATCGCCGCCGCAAAAGACCCCAACGCCGTCACACCGGTCGCCGCCAGCACCACAAGCGCCGCGGCGACCTTCAATCCGGCGCGGTTTGAATCCTGCGCCCAGAAATAGAGCTGGAGCACCAGGAGGGGAATCGCCATCTGTGCGAAATACATGAAAGTCAGGAATGGTCCTTCAAAGGTCTCCGGATCGATCCCGATGCCGCCGGTCGTCATGAACCAGAACATGAGACCGATGCGAAAAAACCAGACGGCGCTCGCTGCCAGGAACAGGCGCATGGCCCAGCGGCGGTGCCGGTCGATCTGCCGGGTCATGGCGAACCGAACGGCGATGGCGGCGCAGATCCAGATCAACACCGCATCGAGACTGATCGCAATATGCCCGATCATCCCGCCGGGAACGCCGCGCGTCCAGACGAGGTGAAGGCCCGCCGCGCTCGTCACGGCTGCGGTCACCACATAGGCGCGTCCGAGATAGCGGTGAAACGCCGGGAAGCGGTTGCGGATCTGCGGCGTCAGCTGCAGCGGCCCGCCGCCGATGATGACGATCGCGATCAATACGTGAAACGCTATGGCGAGATTGCCGATCAGGTCGCCCGCCACATAACCGTTTGGCAAGGCCGTGTCCGCCAGACCCGGAAATCCGTTTTGCGCGAGAGCGGGAATGTATGACGCGGCGACATAGTAAACGAAAATCCACTGGCCCGCGGCGGCCGCCAGAAACCACAAGACGCCGGTCAATCCGAGGAGGCGGTCGGGCCACCGGCCGTCCTGGCGCGAGGCCGATTGGGCGGCTGAAGACGGCATGGCCGGGGAAGGCTCAAACAGGGTCGTCACAATGGGGGCTCCTATTCTTTTTTTCGGTTCGCGGGCGGCGCGCCAAAAGCGACTCAACGCCCGCTCAATCCGGCGCTTTCGCCCGATCTCCGCGCCGTCTCATCGCATTCGCGCTTTTGAGGCGGGCGCAGATCGGATATGAAGGGAGCTTGGCGGGCGCGATCTCGCCGATTTGGAAAACGGCCAGTATTTTTGGGGCGAAACGGCGATTATGTCGCCGAAGCGACCTTTGCGCGGGTCAGGGCGAGAGGTGACGCCATGGAAGGATTGCTTCGACAAAACGGCCTGGCTGACGTCTGGGCTGGCGCGTCTGCTCTCCTGGCGAAGCGCGCAGCGCCGAAGCTGGGTCCGGTTGCGCCATGCGACATGCTGTGGTGGATCTTCACCGCGTCGGTCGCGTTTTCCGTAGCGGCGGATTATGCCGGCAATGTCGGCGCGCTAATGACATACATCTTCGCGATTGGCGGTTCGGCAGGCTGCGGATGGCTGTGGCTGCTTTCGCGCACGCTGTTTCGGGCCGAAAAGCCCCTTGCGCGCTGGAATATCCTCGCCATCGCCGCAATCATCGCGGTTGAATCCTATTGGAACCTCGCCGGCGTCCCCGCCGAATCGGGCGAACTCCGCCGCATCGCCGCCAACGCTGCGTCGCTTATTTGCATTGGCGCGGTCGTGCTTGTCTTTGTCGAAGTTTTTTCCGGCTACAGCGCCGCCCTGCCGAAGCATGAAAGGCGTTTCCGCCAGCTCTTCGCGCTGATCTTCGGCGGCATGATCGCCGTGACCTTTCTCTGGGCGATGAACGCCAATGAGACGAGCATCGGCGCAAGGTGGGCCGACGCCACGCTTATAGTCTGCGCCGCCATCGCTGTCATCGGCGCGAGATTCGCCGTCTCATTCCGCAAACGCCATCCCTTACCGGCGCGCAGCGTGCGAAAGGCCACCCCCTCGCCTGCCGCCAGCGACGAGAGCCTGGCCCAGCGCATTCTCCACGCCATCGAAGCGGAACGGCGTTTTGCAACGCCCGATCTCAAAATCGCCGACCTCGCCGCAACGCTCGGCGAGCAGGATTATAAAGTGACGCAATGCATCACCGGCCTTCTCGGCTATCGGAACTTCAATCACCTAATCAATGCGCGCCGCATCGACTATGCCAAGGAGTTGTTGTCCAATCCGGCACATGACAGCCGGCCTATTCTGTCGATTGCGTTCGACTGCGGCTTTAACTCGATCGGGCCATTCAATCGCGCCTTCAAAAGCCATGTGGGCATGACGCCGCGCGAGTTCAGAATCAAAGCGGCAGGTTAAAGGCGATCGCCGCACCCTTCCGGTTGACTGGGCCCCTGAGATAGTCGCCGCGCGCGGCGGTCCCGTACGTAACTGCACACCGGCCAGCACAGCGTGATCGTAACCTGAAAAAAAGTCGTCCCATGGGCAGGCATAGCAGGGTTTTAGCCTGGCGCAAAAAGCGAGAGCTTCCCATCCACGGCGTCAATATTTCACCAGCACCGCCTGATCGCTCCGGTCTGGGTTCCGAACTCTTGTGGAGGTCAACGTCATGGCTGCAGGCTCACAGGCCATCGTCCACTCGCCGCCGCCGCCCACATAGGATTGGGCGCCAAACCCTTCGCTTTCCGTTGTGATGCGTCTGCGTTCATAGTCCGGCGCGGAACTCACAAAGCCATCAAGGGACAGACCTTCGATATCGATCTTCAGAACGCCGTCCTCAACCTCCCATCGGCCATAATGATGATATCTAAAATAGGTGACGGTTGTATCCTCGGCACGGATCGTGTGCGGATCATCAATCGTAAATGTTCCCCCGGCGCGTATGTTCACCACCGGACCAGGCTGGGTGTACACGGTTTCGACAGCGCCCTCCAGATCATCGAAAATAGCGGGGATCGACCCTCGAAAGCGAAACTTGTCCTTTGCGTTGGCCGCCCGAAGTTTTTCTTCCGCCGCGCGAAAGTCATCCATTTGATCAGGCGGAACCATGCCTCTCGCCGCCTCCAGCGCTTCGAGCGCGCCGGCCAGCGGGTCCTCCGCCTCGTCGTCCGGCGTGGCCTGCTCCATCCAGACGCCGATCTGACAGGCGCAAGTCTTTCCGTCGCTATTGTCCATTGACAGTCTTGCGGTGAGATTATCGCCCGAGGGCGAAATCGCCGCCACAATCATCGGCGTTGATGGGGTATCGATCTCCACCGTTCCGGTAACGCCGGTCCAGTCTTCATCGCCGTTTCCGCGAATGGCCAACTGCGCTCCGCCCGTCTCAATTCGCAGTTTCGGGGAGCCGCCTCCGGGAAGGGAAACTTCGCGCAACTGTACGGAGAGCGGCGGGCCTTCAATGACGGCGTCGCACGCCCGCGTGAGGTCCTGCTCTTCAGCTTCCGCCTGAAACGGCAAAGGCCGCCCGTCCGGCATGGTGATCGTCTGGTCCGCTTGCGCGATCGCCCAGTCGAGCCAGCGTTCCGGCGGCAATATTTCAGAAGCTCCATCGGGCCGTCTCAGATATTCATCACCGCCGAGACCGACAGAAAGGACCCAATTCGTATTAAATGCCTGTTCTCCCCAGAAAAAGAATGGCTGCGCATCATAGGAATGCTCCGTCAGCGGACAGGATTTTTGCCGCATGAAAAACTCTTCAATGCGATGATCGCGTTCGGTAGCGCCATCGACAATCTTATGCGCAAACCATTCCGCCGATCCCTCGACCCACCAGTGCTGCTCCATGGCGCCGCGAGTGTAGAACCCACTTTGCATAGTGTGCATCCATTCGTGGGCGAGGCCGAACCGGCGCTCGCGATCAGTTTCAAGCCGGTCGGAAAACACAACGACAAGGCACAACCCCTCGGGCAAGTCTCCCAAGTCGCCGCCCATTTCGGTGATGACGTGCTTGGTCAGTTGGACATCCCTGTCGTCATCCGCAGCATCGCCTTCCTCGCCCGTATTTGCACAATCCGTTAAGGCCAGGCTGGGATTAAAAATGTCCAGCCGGCTTTCCACCAGAAGAACCGGACGGTTGGGCGAGCTTGGAAAATAGGACTGGATCTCTTCGAGCCGCGGCTCCATGGATTTCAGCAAAAGGAGCAGCCGATCCGGGCGGCCCTCCTCGCTGCGCCGTCGCAATCTGTAAACAGGCTGATCGCCCACAGAAAAATCTGCTCGGCGCAGACGTCCCATTCCAAAGATTTCGTCCAGCAAAGCATCGTATTCAGCGGGGTCGTAAGGAGCCGATGGCCTTGTCGGACAGGCGCCTTCGGAAGGCGCAGCAACCGCGAGGCTCAATACCCCCGCGAGCGCAGCCAGACGAGACCGCCGCCGGTTTCCGGTGGGTTGGCCCCTCGAACCATGCGCGCTGCTTTTCATTGCCGCCCTCCCAGAATGAATGCGCCGCAATCATAGGATAACCCATGCCTTGCGCCAAATTTCTCGCTTTAGCGCCGCGCAAGACTGCATCATGGTCTTTCGTATGGAACGTCACGCGTTAGAATAGGCCATGTTTGCCAAATTTTTCCACGAGCTGAAATCGGCAGGGCTGCCCGTTTCCTTAAGGGAATATCTCACCCTGATGGAAGCCATGGACGCCGACCTCGCCAGCCGCAAGGTCGAGGACTTCTATTATCTGTCCCGCTCCGCGCTGGTGAAGGACGAGCGCAATCTCGACAAGTTCGACCGCATCTTCGGTCATGTTTTCAAGGGCCTCGAAACCGTCGGCGAGCAGATCAGCGCCGATATTCCCGAAGACTGGCTGAAGCTCATGACCGAGCGTTATTTCACAGAAGAAGAAATGAAGGAGATCGAGGCGCTTGGCGGCTGGGACAAGCTCATGGAGACGTTGAAAGAGCGCCTTGAGGAACAGAAAAAGCGCCATGAAGGCGGCAATAAATGGATCGGCACAGGGGGGACCTCGCCTTTCGGCTCCGGCGGCTACAATCCCGAAGGCGTTCGCATCGGCAATGAGGGCAAACGCCAGGGCCGGGCGGTCAAGGTCTGGGAAAAGCGCGACTACAAAAATCTCGACGACAATGTGGAGCTCGGCACGCGCAACATCAAAATGGCGCTGCGGAAACTGCGCCGGTTTGCGCGCGAGGGCGCGCCCGACGAATTCGATCTCGACAGCACCATAGATGCGACGGCGCGCGCCGGCTATCTCGACATCAAGATGCGCCCCGAACGGCGCAATACAATCAAGGTGCTCTTGTTTTTCGACGTGGGCGGATCAATGGATCCGTTCATTAAGGTCTGCGAAGAGCTATTTTCCGCCGCCCGCGCGGAATTCAAACATATGGAGTATTTTTACTTCCATAATTGCCTTTATGACTTCGTATGGAAGGACAACCGCCGGCGCTGGACGGAAAAAATCCCTACCTGGGATGTGCTTCACAAATATCCGCACGATTACAAAGTCATCTTTGTCGGCGATGCGTCCATGTCGCCCTATGAAATAACGGTCCCCGGCGGGGCGGTCGAATATTTCAACGAAGAAGCCGGCGCTGTCTGGATGAAGCGGGTGACGGATATTTATGAACGCGTGGTGTGGCTCAATCCGGTGCGCAAGGACAGTTGGGACTATGTGCCGTCAACCAAGCTCTTACGCGAATTGACCGGCGATCGGATGTTCCCGCTGACGCTCGGCGGCATTGAAAAAGCCATGGCCGAGCTTAAACGCTAGTTTTCAGTTTCGTATTTTTGTAAAAGGCGCGATTGATGGACGACAACCATCAACCGCGTATGCGCTTCCAGAAAGGGCCTCAAATCGCCGCAGCGAGGCGGAACCGTTTGGCCTCATCCATCGCATCTGACGCCATGAAACGCAGCGTCACGAGGAGCGTCGCGCGCGCTTCCTGTTTTCCGGGCGATGACCCGACAAGGCTTTCGGCTTCCTGGCAAACCTCGCCCAGGTTCCAGGCCCCGACGCCGCGCGCCGCGCCTTTCAGCGTATGCGCCGTATTCTTCCATTCCTCATCCACCTGGAAGACATCGAACTGATCCATCAGGAGAGCCACCTGATCGGAGAATATTTCAAGAATTTCATCGCGAAGTTCGTCATCGCCGGCGACGTATTTTTCGAGATGGTTAAAATCGATAATACTGCTTGCCGTCATGTCCAGCTCACTTTGTTGTTGTGCTTTTTAATCTGACAAAACCGTAAGGGTGAATTGCTACAACCAGATTAAAATTTTATCCGTCATATTTAACGGCCCGTAAACAATAACGCCGCCCGCAAGCATCAAACCTGCGGGCGGCGTTTCATTCTGGCACGCTTTCAGAAAAAACGTGCGTGACCGGATCAGTTTTGCGGTTCTTCCTCGTCGGCGGCGTCTTCGGCTGCTGCCTCCATGTCGTCCGCAGCCTCGTCCATTTCGTCGCCGGCTTCGTCGGCCATCTCTTCCATGTCCTCGGCTGCGCCTTCCGCCGCCTCTTCCATGTTTTCGCCGGCTTCCTGCATTTCGTCGCCAGCCTCGTCGGCCATTTCCTCCATGGGGTCCATGGCGTCGCCCGCCATCTCTTCGGCGTCGTCCATGGCGTCGCCCATCGCTTCGCCGGTCTCTTCCATGGCTTCGTCCATATCTTCGCCGGCCTCCTCCAAGGCGCCGTCGGTTGCATCATCGGCGTCATCGGCCATGTCGCCAACGGCGTCCGCCGCATCTTCCGCGGCGCCTTCGATCGCTTCCGCCGCGTTTTCCAGCGGCTCGGGCGCGTCATTGCCCATAAGCTGAGTCAACCCGATGATAACCGCCAGCGCGACCGCGATGACGAGAAGAATTCTAAGCATGATATGCCCCTTCTTAATGCGTTTGCTTCGCCCGATGTGGGTTGTCGATACGCGACTTCTATTCTATGCGCCACGGGCTCCAACGCCACTCCCTCATTGGCGCTTCCTCACCCTGCCGCCTGATTTTATCCCCATGCCGGGGTCCCGTAAATGGCGCCGGGCCCTCGCGAAATTACGGATTTGACAATAATTCCGGGCGCTTGGAGGTTGTTTCATGCCTGAACGCCGCATAATAAGCCGACTTTCGGCCTATCGACGCGCATTACCCGGCCAGGAGACCGCATGACTGAGACGTCTGTTTTTCTTGGAAAGAGCGACAAGCCGGAAGCGCTTTCCCTCAAATACGCCAATCGCCACGGACTGATCTCGGGCGCCACCGGCACCGGCAAGACCGTCACCCTGCAGATTATCGCCGAAGGCTTCTCCGCCGCGGGCGTGCCGGTTTTCGTCGCGGACGTAAAAGGGGATCTGTCGGGCGTCGCCGAGCCCGTAGAAATGAAAAACTTTCTCACCGCGCGGGCGCTAACGGTCGGCCTCGATCCTTATGAGCCCAAAGGCTTCCCGGTCTGTTTCTGGGACCTCTTCGGCGAACAGGGCCATCCCGTGCGCGCCACCGTGTCAGAAATGGGGCCCCTTCTGCTGTCTCGCCTTCTCGGTCTCAATGACACCCAGGAAGGCGTTCTGACACTTGCCTTTCGCCTTGCCGACGACGAAGGCCTTTTACTCCTCGATCTGAAAGATCTGCGCGCGCTTCTTGTGACCGTCGCCGACCGGTCGAAGGAGTTATCCGCCGAATACGGACATGTCTCGCGCGCCTCCGTGGGCGCCATCCAGCGCCGGCTTCTCGCGCTTGAGGAACAGGGCGCGGAGCGCTTTTTCGGCGAACCGGCGCTTGAGCTGAAGGACTTTTTGCGCACGACCGAAGACGGCGCCGGGATCATTAACATTCTCGCGGCGGACAAGCTGATGCAGACGCCGAAGCTCTATGCGACGTTCCTGCTCTGGCTCCTGTCGGAGCTTTTCGAGGAACTGCCGGAGATCGGCGATCCGGACAAACCGAAACTCGTTTTCTTTTTCGATGAAGCGCATCTCCTCTTTGACGAGGCGCCCAAAGCGCTGCTCGAAAAAGTCGAACAGGTTGTGCGCCTGATCCGGTCCAAAGGCGTCGGCGTCTTCTTCGTGACGCAAAACCCGCTCGATGTGCCGGACAGCGTCTCGAGCCAGCTTGGGAATCGCGTGCAGCACGCCCTGCGCGCCTTCACGCCTCGCGAACAACGCGTGGTGAAGGCGGCGGCCGAGACTTTCAGACCAAACCCCGCTTTTGATACGCTGGAGGTGATCACGCAGCTCGGCATTGGCGAGGCGCTGGTGTCAACGCTGGAAAGCAAAGGCGCGCCGGGCGTCGTTCAGCGCACGCTGATCCGCCCGCCCTCATCGCGCATGGGACCGCTCACCATCACTGAACGCAAAAACGTCCTGCGCTATTCGGACATGGCCGATAAATATGACGACGAAGTCGACCGCGAGTCCGCCTATGAAATCCTGAAGGAGCGCGCCGAAAAACTCGCCGAACAGGAAGCCAAAGCGCGCGAAAAGGAAGAAAAACAGAAATCGTCAAAACGAACGCGCTCGCGCCGGCGGCGCTCCAACCGGCAAAGCGTCGGCGAGGCCGCTTTCAAAACCGCAGCGCGGACGCTGGCGCGCGAACTGGTGCGCGGCCTTCTCGGCAGCCTGAAGCGGCGCTGACATGGCGGATCAAATCCCGCCTTCCGAGAACCGCGCCTTTGTTTTTGTCGTCGCCGGTACGGCGCTGATGGGGTTCGCCGCCATCGGCCTCAGCGTCGTAATGAATACGCCGCTCGGGCCTCAATTCACGGCGGACATCAATGCGGTGCTGATCGGCGTTATCGCAACGACGCCGCTCGCCGCGTTTTTGTGGTGGTTTTCAAACACCACGCTGGAACATTTCGCCTCGTTTCGAAAGTCGCAGATCAAGTTTTTTTCGGAAATCGGCTTCGCCTTCACGCCGGCCAGGATCGCCGCCATGGCGGTCGCCGCCGGCGTCTCTGAAGAATTGCTATTTCGCGGCGTGCTACAAACATGGGGCGCCCAACATGCCCCCGAAATCGTTGCGATCATCCTTACCAATATCGTCTTCGGCATGATGCATATGCGCACCGCGCTTTACGCCGTTATCGCCGGATTAGTGGGTTTTTATCTCGGCGTGCTTTACATGCTGGCTGACAATTTGCTGGCGCCCATCGCCGCCCATACCCTTTATGACGCGATCGCCCTTGAATATACGCGCCGCGCCGTCTCTCATTACGATCTTGAAACCGGCGCGGAACGTTAGCTGCGCATGGCGCTTTCGAGAATTTCCTCCGTCACCGGATAGCCCATATCGTCAGGGATCGTCAGAAACTTCTGACCATTGCGCTCCACAATGCGCGGCTCGACAAGGCCGACTTTACGCTCCGCTGCGAAACTGAACACCTCCGCCGACGAGGCGCTGACATTGAGCAACTCCACATTACGCGAGGTCGGAAAGATCATTTTGCGCCGCCCTGCATCGCGGTCGGCGAGAAACGCCGAAGGCGGCGCCCAGACCACCTCCATCGCCTCGCCCCCATCGGCCTCGGCGATCTGGTTCTCCGGCGCCTTTGCCGCGAAAAACCATGTGTCGTAACGGCGGTGACGCACATCGCCGGGCGGGCGCCAGCGCGCAAAGAAATGCAGCGCATCGAGCGTAAGCCGCAGCCCTTTGCTCTTGATCATTTCAAGGAAAAGCGCGTCATTCTCTTCCACCTTTTTGCGCCAGGAAGCGAGCGCGTCCGCCTCTTCCTGCCCAACGATACAGTCGCCGCGCCGGGCCAGCAAAATTCCTGTCTCCTCAAACGCCTCGCGAATGGCGGCGATGCGCGGCGCAAGCTGCTCCTCGGGGATCTCGCGTGTCACGTCGCAATAATCTTTCCATGCCGGCGCATGATCGCCCGCATCGATGCGCCCGCCGGGAAACACCATGGCGCTGCCGGCGAAGGCGATATCGGCGTGTCGCGCCACCATCAGGGCTTCAAATTGCGGCTCGTCACGCAGGAGAATAATCGTTGCGGCGGGGATCGCCTCAGCCATCGAAAAGCCCGTCCTTGCGTTTCATATCTGGATGGGCGGTTTTGGCGCCGGTAAGGCGGATGGCCCCATAACCGCCGAGCGCGGTCGCGACAACCGCCCCGGGCCAGAGCGCCCAGGGGAGAGGATTGGAAAACATGGTGATCATGGCGGCGAGAAAGATCGACGCCGCGCCAAGTCCGCCGAGCGGCGCCCATCGCCGGCCGATAAGAAGCGCCAGCAAGGCGGCGACAAAGGCGCCGATAAGCCAGCCGACAAGCAGGACCGCGCCATAGACGGGCGAGGCCGGCGCCGCCCCTATGATCGCCGCCCCGCCTCCCTCCACGGTCTTCGCTGCGGCGAGACCGGCAATGACGGCGACGATTACTGCGGCGAGCGATCTCAGCATTCGGGGCGGCTCCTTCCCCTTGCCTTTTAGTCCTTCACGCGAAATGGAAAACCCTTAAAAACAGCGCTATCGAGTTGTTATGCGGCCCGCCATTCTCAACCCCCTGTTTGCGGACATCACCGTGCTGACCGGCGTCGGCCCGAAAATCGCCGCGCTAATCGGCCGCGCCGCAGGCCCGCGCGTTGTGGACCTTCTGCTGACGCCGCCCATCGGCCTCATAGACCGGTCCTTCCGCCCGAAAGTCGCCGACGCGCCGGAAGGCCGCATCGTCACCCTGGAGGTGACGGTCGACCGCCATGAGCCCGGACCGAAAGGCCGGCGCGCGCCATACAAGGTCATCTGCTCCGATGAAACCGGCTTTTTAACGCTCGTCTTTTTTCATGCGCGTGCGGATTATCTGGCGAAACAATTGCCCGAAGGCGAACGCCGCCTCGTTTCCGGCAAGGTGGAGGAGTTCAAGGGCGCGCGGCAGATGACCCATCCCGACTATATCGCTGATCCGGAAAAGCCAGGCGACATGCCGCTGCATGAGGCGGTCTATCCGCTAACCGCAGGCCTGTCCGCAGCCGTAATGCGCAAGGCGTCGGCGCAGGCGGTCGCGCGCGCACCGTCGCTCGACGAGTGGCAGGAACCCACATGGATTGCGAAACATCACTGGCCCACATGGAAAGACGCTATTGAGACGGTTCATGCGCCGCAGCGTCAGGAAGACTTGTCCCTGATGGCGCCGGCGCGCCAGCGGGTCGCTTTTGACGAACTCCTCGCCAATCAACTGGCGCTCGCGCTCATCCGCAAGGCGCGGGTGAAAACAAGGGGCCGCGCTATCAAGGGCGACGGCAAGCGTATCGCGATCGCCAAGAAAGCTCTACCTTTTTCGCTGACGGGCTCGCAAACCGAGGCCCTGAAAGAAATCTTCGCCGACATGCGGTCCAATGAACGCATGGTGCGTCTGCTTCAGGGGGATGTCGGGTCCGGCAAAACCATTGTCGCCTTTTTCGCCATGCTCGGCGCCATCGAGGCGGGGGCCCAGGCGGCGTTCATGGCGCCGACGGAAATTCTCGCCCGCCAGCATCTGGAATCCCTCGCCGATCTTGCGGCGGCGACGGGCGTCACGCTTGAAATTCTCACCGGCCGCGACAAGGGCGCTGCGCGCAATGAAAAACTCGAAAGATTAAAGCGCGGCGAGATCGATATCCTGATGGGCACCCACGCCCTGTTTCAGGAAGGCGTTGACTTCAGGGATCTCGCGCTTGTGGTCATCGACGAACAGCATCGCTTCGGCGTGCGCCAGCGCATCGCCCTCACCCAGAAAGGGCCGAAACCCGATCTCCTTGTCATGACGGCGACGCCGATCCCGCGCACACTCGCGCTCACTGCTTATGGCGATATGGAGCACAGCCGCATCACTGAAAAGCCGCCGGGTCGAAAGCCAGTGGACACGCGCGCCATCCCGATGAGCCGCCTCGATGAAATGATCGCCGCGGTGAAACGCGCCGCGGCGGAAGGCAATCAGGCCTATTGGGTCTGCCCGCTGGTGGAAGAGTCAGACGTCATCGATCTGACCGCGGCCGAGGAGCGGTTCGAAAGCCTGAAAGCCGTCCTTGGCGACCGCGTCGGCCTCGTTCACGGCCGCATGAGCGGGCCGGAAAAAGACGCGGTGATGGAAAAATTCTATCGCGGCGATCTTTCCGTTCTGATCGCCACCACCGTGATTGAAGTCGGGGTCAATGCGCCCAACGCCACGATCATGATCATCGAACATGCCGAGCGTTTCGGCCTCGCGCAGCTTCACCAGTTGCGCGGGCGCGTCGGACGCGGCGACAAGAAGTCGAGCTGCATCCTCCTTTATCGCCCGCCGCTCGGCGAGACCGCCAAAGCGCGCCTGAAAGTCCTGCGCGACACCGAAGACGGTTTTGTCATCGCCGAAGAGGATTTGCGCCTGCGCGGCGCGGGGGATTTTCTGGGCGCGGCGCAATCGGGATTTCCCCGCTTTCGCCTGGCGGACATCGCCGTCCATGGCGAATTGCTCGCCGCCGCGCGCGACGACGCCAAAATGATTATCGATCGCGATCCGGAACTGAGAACCCCGCGCGGGCAGGCCTTGCGCACGCTGCTTTATCTGTTCAGCCGCGAGGACGCAGTGAAACTGTTAAGCGCCGGCTGACGTCTGCGGTTGCTATGTTTTCTTGCTGCTGAACAGTCTTTTCCGCAGGGGATTTTTTTCGCCACGTGCTTCCTCGGCAAGCGCTTCGAGTTTGCGCGCCGCCTCGGCGCCGTCCGCATATTCCGGCGTCACGAGCCCGAGGGAGAACACGACCTTCGCCGCCTCCTCCACCGTCATCTTCAGAATGCGCAAATCCTTGCGCGGCACGAAGAGTAGAAAACCCGATGTCGGGTTCGGCACGGTGGGGATGAAGATCGAGGTGAGATGCTCGCCCATATCGTCAAGCCGCGCACGCACCTCGCCCTTGGTCTCGCCCACCACAAAAGCCATCACCCAGGCATCCTTCCTCGGATATTCGACGAGCGCCACTTCCTTGAAGGACCGGTCGGACTGGCGCAGCGCGGTTTCGAAGACATTCTTGAAAAAGCCGAACACATTGCGGACGACGGGCAAGGATTCGAACAGCCGTTCCCCGGCGCGAATGAATGACCGGCCGATGATGTTCTTGGCGAAAATGCCGACCAGAATAATGACGATGATGGCCAACAGGACGCCGACGCCGGGAATCACCTGTACGACAGTCTCATAGTTTCCGGCGGGCAGCGTGCGTTTGACGAAGGTGTCGAGCTTCGCCATGGGGCCGGTGAACAGGAGATAAAACAGCCAGATTGTGATGCCGGTGGGAGCCACAACGGCGACGCCGGCGAGGAAATTCGACCAGATTTCCGAATAAAAGCTCTGTTTCTTGGGCTTGATCAATGGCCCCTCGCCTCCCAGCGGGTTGCGCCTGGACGCAGAGTCCTTTGAATTTGCTTCGTTTTCATCGCTCATAGTTGTATCTCGGCCCGCAAAGGCGCCCTTTATGCTCAAACCATATGAGCAGGCTTTGCCCGCGGTGCAAGAACAGCCTTTCGACCCGCTTGTTTCAAGGCGCAGGCAAGGCGATTTAAGGGAGCCTGTCCTTTCGCCGCACGCCGCCGGTTGATCTTCACCGCCCGGACAATGATAAAGTCGAACCGCTATCAAACCCTTGATGGCGCCGCGAAAGTGTTAACGTCGAGGTAACAAAACCCCATGAAGCCAGTCCGCAAAGTCGTCATTCCCGTCGCCGGTCACGGCACGCGCGTTTTGCCCGCCACGAAATCGACGCCCAAGGAATTGTTGCCGCTCGTGGACCGGCCGCTGATCGATTATGTGGTCAATGAAGCCTTCGAGGCGGGGATGGAGCATGTGGTGCTCGTCACGGGACGCGGCAAAGGCGCGATCGAGGATTATTTTGACCACGCTTTCGAACTCGAGGCGGGCCTTGAGGCGAAAAAGAAAACCGAAATTCTCGACAGCGTGCGCGGCGTCATTCCGAAGGCCGGCGCCCTTTCTTACACCCGTCAGCAGGCGCCCCTGGGGCTCGGCCACGCCGTCTGGTGCGCACGCGACATCATTGGCGATGAGCCCTTCGCCGTATCGCTTCCCGATGTGGTCATCGACGGCAAGCCGGGATGCCTCGCGCAGATGGTCAAAGAATATGAAAAGACCGGCGGCAATATCATCGCCGTCGAAGAAGTGGCGAAAGAAGAGACGAATAAATATGGCGTTGTCGCCCCGAAAGGTCAGCACCAGGGGCGGCTTTTCGAAATGTCCGGCATGGTGGAAAAACCTGATCCGGCGGTTGCGCCGTCGAACCTCGCCATTACCGGGCGCTATATTCTGCAGCCGGAAATTTTTGACTTGCTGGAAACGACGCCCCGGGGCGCCGGGGGTGAAATTCAGCTCACCGACGCCATGGACGCGCTGATGAAAGCGCAGACCTTCTACGCCTATGAATATGAAGGCCAGAGCCATGACTGCGGCGACAAACTGAGCTGGCTCAAGGCGAATGTGACCCTGGGCCTGAAACGACCAGAATTTTCAGAGGCTTTCCGGACTTTCCTTAAAGAAAGCCTCTAGATCAGCTCCACATCAGCGACGCCATTGATGCTTCTGAGGGCGCCGCGCATGGCCGGGGTGCAGGCGGCGACGCCCGGCAAGGCGAGATCGACCTCACGGCCGCTATCGGCGAGACGCATCACCACGACCACCGATCCGCTTTCCCGCGGGCTCGCGGGCCGGACAGAGGCGAGCCGGCGCTTCAGCCCTTCAAGCGCGTCAGGAGAGGTCACCGATACCCGCAATTGAGACACGGACGCCGCCGCAGCCTCGTCGAGGCTGCGCATGGTCTCACAGGTAAAGCGCACATCGCCGTCGCGCTCCTCCACGGTAACCCCGGCGAGCACCAGAGAGCCGGCTTCCATAAGATCGCGTGAAGCATTCAAGGTTTCGGAGAAAACGGTGATTTCGTATTCACCGCTCTGGTCCGACATTTCGACCCAGGCGAAAGGCTTGCCGCTTTTCGAGCGGCGCATCCGGACGGTGCGGATGACGCCGGCCATCTGCAGCGCGGCGCGGCCGGTTTTGGCGCGCGCCTGCGCCTCCACATAAGTAACGGTGTTGAGCCGCTTCAGTTCTTTTTCGTAATCGTCGAGAGGATGGCCGCTGAAATAGAAGCCCACGGCGGCGCGCTCTTCATCGAGACGCATCTGCGGCGTCCACTCTTCCGCGGCGGGCAATTTTGGCTTGGCGAGCATCGGCGCATCGTCGAGCGCGAAAAGCCCGCCCTGATCGCTTTGCTGTTCTTCCTGATGGGCCGCCGAGGTCCGGATCAGGAGTTCGGCCGAGGCGAAAGCCTGCGCCCGTGACGCGCAAAGTCCGTCCAACGCGCCGGCGCGGGCGAGATTTTCCAGCGACCGCTTGCCCACCTGTTTGAGATCCACGCGCTCGGCGAAATCGATCAGATCCTTGAACGGACCGTTTTTGGCGCGCTCTTCGGCGATGCGCGCCATGGCGCCTTCGCCCACATTTTTGACGGCGGAGAGCGCATAGACGATAGCCCCGTTTTTGACGGAGAAATCCGCTTCGGAATGATTGATATGCGGCGGCAAAACCTCGACGTCCGTGCGCCGCGCCTCCTTCAAGAAGATCGCCAGCTTGTCGGTGTTCGCCCGGTCGAGGGACATGGAGGCGGCGAGAAACTCCGCCGCGTAATTCGCTTTCAGCCAGGCGGTCTGATAGGCGATATAAGCATAGGCGGCAGCGTGTGACTTGTTGAAGCCGTAGCCCGCGAATTTCTGCACGAGATCGAAGATCGAGGAGGATTTCGCCGCGTCGACGCCCTTCTCCTTGGCGCCGTCGACGAACCGCACGCGCTGGAGGTCCATCTCCTCCTTTTTCTTCTTGCCCATGGCCCGGCGCAAGAGGTCCGCCTCGCCCAGCGAATAGCCGGAGAGGATCTGCGCGATCTGCATCACCTGTTCCTGATAGATGATGACGCCGTAGGTCTCCTTCAGCACATCTTCAAGTAAGGGGTGAAGATAGTCCGGGTCCTGACGGCCTTGTTTGCGCTCGATATAGGTCGGGATGTTCTCCATCGGGCCCGGACGGTAGAGCGAGACAAGGGCGATGATGTCTTCAAGGGTGTCGGGCTTCATGGCGCGCAAGGTGGAGCGCATCCCGGTGCTTTCCAACTGGAACACGCCGGTCGCCGCGCCCTCGCCGAGCATTTCGAAGGTCGCCTTGTCGTCGAGCGGAATTTCATCCATGTCGAGTTCGACGCCGCGTTCGGCCGCATAGCCGACGGCGCGGGCGATGACGGTCAGCGTTTTAAGGCCGAGAAAGTCGAATTTGACGAGGCCCGCCGGCTCCACCCATTTCATGTTGAACTGGGTAGCCGGCATGTCGGAGCGCGGATCGCGGTAAAGCGGCACTAGCTCATCAAGGGGCCGGTCGCCAATGACGACGCCCGCAGCATGCGTCGAGGCGTGACGGTAAAGCCCTTCGAGCTTCAGCGCTTTCTCGATGAGGGCGGCCACGGTTTCGTCTTCATCGCGTTGCTCTTTCAGCCGCGGCTCGGTTTCGAGCGCCTCGGCCAGCGTCACCGGATTTGCCGGGTTGTTGGGGACGAGCTTGCAGATGCGGTCCACCTGCCCGAAAGGCATGTTCAACACGCGCCCCACATCGCGCAACACGGCGCGCGCCTGCAGCTTTCCGAAGGTGATGATCTGCGCAACACGGTCGCGGCCGTATTTTTCCTGCACATAGCGGATCACCTCATCGCGCCGGTCCTGACAGAAATCGATATCGAAGTCCGGCATGGAGACGCGTTCGGGATTGAGGAAGCGCTCGAAGAGAAGCCCGAAGCGCAAGGGGTCGAGATTGGTGATGGTGAGCGCCCAGGCGACGAGGGAGCCGGCGCCCGATCCGCGGCCCGGCCCCACGGGCACGCCTTCGCGTTTCGCCCATTTGATGAAGTCGGAAACGATCAGGAAGTAGCCGGGAAAGCCCATGCTGTTGATGATGTCGAGCTCAACCTTGAGGCGGTCCCAATACTCGCTTTCCGGCGCAGCCGGTTCATGAGTGCGAAGGCGCGCCTTCAGCCCCTCGCGCGCCTGACGTTCGAGCTCACGAGCCTCGGCGGCGGCGGCCTCGTCCCCCTCGCCGGCGAAGCGCGGCAGAATCGGATCGCGGAAGCGCGGGCGATAGGCGCAGCGTTTCGCCACCTCGACTGTGTTCTCGATCGCCTCGGGAAGATCGGCGAACAGCGCCGCCATCTCTTCGGCGGATTTGAAATAGTGATCGGACGTGACCGTGCGGCGATCATCCTGATGCACATAGGCGCCTTCGGCGATGCAAAGGAGAGCATCATGGGCCTCGTAATCGTCGGGGGCCGAAAAAAACGGCTCATTGGTCGCGACCAGCGGCAGGTCCAGCTCATACGCAAAGTCGATCAGATGCTCTTCGACGCTTTCCTCGTCGCGATCCGCATGGCGCTGCAACTCCACATAGAGCCGGCCGGGAAATAAGGTCGCCAGACGCTGAAGCGCCGACTTCGCCTCCGTCTTGCGGTCCTCGCGCAACAGACGGTCCAGGGGCCCGTCATAGCCGCCGGTAAGGCAGATGACCCCGTCTGTGCGGTTTTCCAGCCAATCGACCCCCGCACAGGCGCCTTCGTCCGAACGGGAGTTCAAAAACGCCTCGCTCGTGATTTTGAGAAGGTTCTGATAGCCGGCCTCTGACTGGGCGAGCAGGACAAGACAGGGCTGGCGGCCGCCGCGCTGGAGCTGAAGGCCGAAATCCGGGCCGTAAAAGGCCTGTTGCAGCCCGGCGATGGGCTGGATCCCGGCGCCGGCAAGCGTCACAGACGCCTCCAGCGCGCCGAACAGATTATTGGTGTCAGTGATGGCGACCGCGGGCATCCCGGCCTGCAGGCAAAGATCCTTGATCCGTCCGATGGGGATCGCCCCCTCCGCGAGGGAGTAGGACGAATGGAGGTGCAGATGGATGAATTGCGCCGTCACGGAGCCTACGTCTTTCGCCTGATCTCGCCTGTGAAAGGAACGCGGGATCACGCCCCGAGAATGACGCTCCAGAACTGGGCGGCGCCGATCACAAGAATGAGTACGCCGAGTCCGACGACGTCGCGCAAGCTTTCGTTTTCCATAGGACTCTCCCGTTGCTAAATCGCTTCCTGAGTTCGTCTTTTGTTCTTTATTCCCTTTTTGTTCTCATGTCCAGTTAAACCCGGCGGGAAAATTTCCCCGCCGGGCGAAGGCAAAAATTCATGCTGAATTTTCAGTTGCTTGCCTGTTCCAGGGCGACGATATCCGCACCTCGAATAGCTTCGAGATTGGCGGTGATCTTGTCCGCCGGCCAGTTCCACCAGGCGATCGCAAGCAGACGTTCCACGGTCTCATTGTCGAAGCGACGTTTGATGGTTCGGGCAGGGTTGCCCACAGCGATCCCATAAGCGGGCACATCCGAGGCGACGACCGCTTTCGAGCCGATGATCGCCCCGTCGCCGATCGTGACGCCGGGCATAATCACGGCGTCGGTTCCGATCCAGACATCGTTGCCAATGACCGTGTCGCCGCGCAAACCCAGCTTCCATTTGTCATCCGTGTCTTGCCACCCTTTGCCGAAGATAGCGAAAGGATAGGTCGACAGCCCGTCGAGACGGTGATTGGCGCCGTTCATGATGAACTGAACGCCAGAAGCGATGGCGCAGAACCGGCCGATGATGAGGCGGTCCCCCAGAAACTCATGATGATACCGGACGCAGCGCTCATAGAAATGTTCAGGCCCGGCCTGGGGATCGTCGTAATAGGTGTACTCGCCGATCTCGACATTAGGCTGGTCCACGAGCGGCTTTAAAAAGCCCACCTGCGGATAGCCGTCCATAGGGTGAATTTCGTCGGGGTCGGGCCCGTGTTGGGCCTTTTTTTGAAGGTCAGACATAAGAACTCCGGTCGGAATGAGGGAAAAAAGCGCACACGGGGGGCCATTAGGCGAAGGTCCGTGGCGGCGTTTCGGGTTTCCGGCCTAGTTGTTCACTGTCCTGATGATCCTTCTGTTCGAGCGGACCCGGCTCTTAGCGTAAAGCGCCGCGCTTGTCTAATCGGCGCCGCCCGGCGCTGTTTCTTTGAGGCCCATGGTCACCACGAGATGTTCGTCCTTCACGGCGACATCTTTCAGCAGGAGACGCGCCGCCGACTTCGCCGCGGTATCAGCTTCCAGCACATAGATCGGCCGCGTGCGGTAAAACTCGCCAAGCGCCGACGAGATGGCGCTATTGGCGCGGTTGGCGTAGCTCTCCGGCACGCCAGGAATACGCAGCGCCTCGACCGCAGGGTCGGTCATATAGAAGGCGCGCTCGTCGGCGTCATAACGCACGCCGCTGGAGATATCGGCCGCGCCGGATAACGCAAGCTCTCTCCCCGCAAGATCTGCTTTCAACATCACATCCACGCCGCCGGCGACGCGATCGCTTCCCTCGACGAGATCGATGCGGGGATTGTCGAGCGTCACGTCGAAAACGAACAGATGCCGCCCTTCATAAGGAAGCCGCGCATCGAGATGTCCGCGCAGGTCCTCTTCGGAAAAACGAAAAACATAATCGTTTCTGGAGAGCATCCAGAAGGCGGCGGCGGCGAGCGCAAGCAGGCCGACCACAATAATAATGATATTTCGCATCATCCAAACACAGAATAATCAATCGGCTTCGTCCGGTCGATATAGCCGGTCTTCGCCTCCATGGGATATTTGAGCCCAGTAGCGCAACTGAACATCATGACGCGCGAGCCCGGCGCGATGCGCCCGTCGCGCAGGGCGGTCTTGTAGGCCGCGAACGCCGCGGCGCCCTCCGGACAGAGCAACAGCCCCTCCTCACGGGCCACCTCTCGCCAGGTATCGAAAATTTCCTCTTCCGGGATGGCGAGAGCAAAGCCGCCGGATGCGCGGATGGTGCGCAGGATCAGGAAGTCGGCGATCGCCGCCGGCACACGAATGCCCGCCGCCTTGGTGTGCGCCTCTTCCCATTTCCGCGCTTTTTCCGCGCCCTCTTTCCAAGCCTCGACAATCGGCGCGCAGCCCGCCGCCTGGGCGACGATCATTTTCGGGCGCTTCGGCCCGATCCACCCCATTTCCTCGAGTTCATCGAACGCCTTCCAGACGCCGATGGGCATGGTGCCGCCGCCGGTCGGAAAGATGATTGCGTCGGGAAGCTCCCAACCGAGTTGTTCGGCAAGTTCTATCCCGAGCGTTTTCTTGCCCTCAACCCGGTAAGGCTCTTTCATGGTCGAGACGTCGAACCAGCCGACCTTGTCGCGCCCTTCGGCGACGATCTCGCCGCAATGATTGATATAGCCGTTCACCCGAAAAACATGAGCGCCAACAAAAGCGGCCTCGTTAACATTCACTTCAGGCGTATCGTCAGGACACAGAACAGTAGCCTTCAGCCCTGCGCGCGTCGCATAGGCGGCGAGGGCGCCGCCCGCATTGCCATTGGTGGGGATCGCCACATGCTTGACGCCGAATTCTTTCGCCATGGAAACGGCGAGCCCGAGACCGCGCGCCTTAAAGGAGCTTGTGGGTTGGCGGCTTTCATCCTTGACGATGAGTTCGCCGCTTGCGCCGATCTTTTTCAAAATCCGCGGCACCCGAATGATCGGCGAGATCACCTCGCCCAGCGTGATGCAATTCTCATCCTTTTCCACCGGCAGAAACTCCCGGTAGCGCCAGAGACCGTAATGCCTAGATGCGAGTTCTTCCTTTGACAGCGTCTTGGCCAGCGCCTTCAGATCATAGCGCACCAATAGCGGCTTCCCGGCTTCGGAAAGGTTGTAGAGCTTGCCAGCTTCGTACTTTTTACCGGTTTCGGAGCACTCGAGGTGAGTGACAAAACTCAATCGCGCTCCTCCAGTTTTTGGCGGGCCTGGCTAAAATCTGGATTGAGATCCAGCGCCGTCCGATAGGCTTCTCTGGCTTTCGCCGACATCTTCTGCGCGTCATAGGCAAGGCCGATGTTGTACCAGGCCGCCCAGGGTTTCGTGAGATCGTAATCGAGCGCCTTCTGATAGTCGGCCAAAGCCTCATTATAGCGCTGCATCAGGTAATAGCTGTTGCCGCGATTGAGATAGGCTTCGCCAAGCGCACCGTCGAGATCGAGCGCTTCGTTGAAGTCATCGATGGCGGCTCCGACTTCGCCGGCGCGATTAAAAATGATGCCGCGATTGACAAGCGTTTTTTTACGGTCGCTGCGCGATATCGCGTTATCTTTAAGCGCCTTGTCGCAAACGCTGGTGTCTCGGGAAAAATCGTCGCGCGCATTTTCATAGCATGCAACTGCGTCGGTAGCGCCGATGGTGGTCACCGACATCTGCGCCGAGGCGACCCCGCAAATCGACAGGAATACGCAAACAAGACCAGCAATATATTTCATGGGAACGGCTCCTATTTGCACACATGTAGAGTGTAACCGCACTGGCGTGCGATAAGAAGGAAAAGCTTTGCTCCCGAATTTGGGCTTTGGGTCTTGAAGCCGGTTGTGCAATGCAGCATGTATGACGCCTAAAGCCCCAAGGCAAGCACAAAGGAGTGTTCCATGGCCGCCCCCCTCAACACTGTCATTACCGGCTCCACCTCAGGCATCGGCCTCGGCATTGCGACCGCGTTCGCGGCCAAGGGCTGGAACGTAATGCTTAACGGCTTTGGCGACGCCGGCGAAATCGAAGGCGTCCGCGCCGGACTTGAAGACAAATATGGCGTGAAAGTTCTCTATAACGGCGCCGACATGACGAAGCCGGAAGAAATACGCAACCTGATCGCCGAAGCGGAAACGGCTTTCGGCCAGGTCGATGTTCTCGTGAATAATGCCGGCATCCAACATGTCTCGCCGGTGGAGGATTTTCCCGAAGAAAAATGGAACGCAATCATCGCCATCAATCTGTCTTCCGCGTTTCACACAACAAAGGCCGCCTTCGCCGGCATGAAGAAGCGCAAATTCGGCCGGATCATCAATGTCGCATCCGCTCACGGCCTCATCGCCTCCCCCTTCAAGTCGGCCTATGTGGCGGCCAAGCACGGCATTGTCGGTTTCACCAAAACGATAGCGCTCGAAGGCGCCGAACATGGCGTCACCTGCAACGCCATCTGTCCCGGTTATGTGAAAACGCCGCTCGTGGAAAAACAGATTCCCGACACCGCCAAGGCGCGCGGCATGACCGAGGAAGAAGTCGTTCACAAAGTCATCCTGGAGGCGCAACCCACAAAGCAGTTTGTCACCGTCGAACAGATCGGCGCCCTCGCCATATTCCTTTGCTCTGAAGATGCTGCGCAGATTACCGGCGCGGCGCATCAAATCGACGGCGGCTGGGTGGCGCACTAATGGCTGACAAAAAGAGCATCAATCTCGCTTTTCAGGGCGGCGGCTCCCATGGGGCCGTCACCTGGGGGGTGGCCGACCGGCTGTTGGAAGACCACCGCCTTGAAATCGAGGCGATTTCCGGATCGAGCGCCGGCGCCGTCAACGCCGCCGCCGTCGCCTACGGTCTCCACAAGAACGGCGCTAAAGGCGCTCGCGAAACGCTTGACCTCCTGTGGACCTGGATCAGCGCCGCTGGCGAACTATACAGTCCGGTGACTGCGGGCCCGTTCCCCATGACGTCGCCCGTCGCCAATATGGCGAGCGCTTTTTCCTACCAGCTTTTCGATGCGATGACGCGCACCTTTTCGCCCTATCAGTTCAACCCCTTCGACGTGAATCCGCTTCGACGTATTCTGAAAGGCTGCATAGATTTTGAAAGCCTCCAAAATTGCAAGGCGACGAAGCTTTTCATCGCCGCAACCAATGTGCGTTCCGGCAAGGTGCATGTATTTGAAACCAAGGACATGACGACGGACGTCGTATGCGCTTCGGCTTGCCTTCCCTTCCTCTTCAAGGCCGTCACTATCGACGGGGAAGACTATTGGGACGGGGGCTATATGGGAAATCCTGTGCTGTTTCCGTTCTTCTATGAAGCCGCCACCTCCGATATAGTCATTGTTCACGTCAATCCGATTGAGCGCGATGAGACGCCCGTCACCGCCGCCGAGATCATGAACCGGATCAACGAGATCAGTTTCAATTCGTCGCTGCTGCGCGAATTGCGGGCCGTTAATTTCGTGCAAAAGCTACTCGATGACGGCTGGATCAAGGATGAATATCGCGATCGGCTGCGCAATATCCGCATCCATTCCATCCGGTCCGACTGCGCGCTGGAAGATTACGATGTTTCCAGCAAGTTCCGCACGGACTGGGGCTTTCTCTCCGGCCTGAAGGAAAAAGGGCGCGCCATCGCGGACGCCTGGCTGGCCGAAAATTTCGACAAGCTGGGCGAGACATCCTCCGTCAACCTCAGAGAAATGTTCGCGACAGGCGAGCGCCCCGATACGAACGAGAAGTCGGCCGTTTGAAATTGTTCCAATGTACGATGTTAAAATTGCTTCATGACGTCAGCGTCATGACCAAGCCTTAACTAACAATAGCGGAGAACATGCCTAATTCTTCCTTACACAGCGCAATTAAAGCGCTCAATATGAAGGAGGCAATTATGTTACGCTCACTCGCTCTTGGCGCCTCAGCTCTTGTGATCGCGCCATTCGCCGCATCCGCGCAGGAAGCCGTCGCCCCTGAAGCCGCCGCAGATGCCGCGGTCAAAACAGAAACCGTAGCTATTATGGATGCAAGCCAGGTCGCGACCAAAGAAGAAGCGAAGCTTTACGCCGCATCTGAATTTGATCAGGCTGACCTCGATCAGGACGGCAATATCGACAAGGATGAATTCATCGCTTACGCATCGGTTCGCGCGCCGGTCAATGATCCGGCGTTGAGCGTGCCTGACGAAGTCGTCGAATCGGATGACGCCGCCGCTGAAACGATCGTGGAAGGCGAAGGCGATTCAACAGCCGCCACCACGGCGGAAGAACAGTTTGCAGAACTTTCAAACGGAGACGAACAAATCTCCGAAAGCGAGCTTATCGATAAACGTGTCGCACAATTCGACGAAGCTGATGACAATAAGGACGAAGAACTCGATACTGAAGAACGCATGAAATTCGCATCGCTGACAGCGCTGAAATCTCCAGGATCAGCACTATAGACACATAATCAATATCGTCTTGAGCCCATCTCGCCTTTCCTAATCGCGAGATGGGCGCTTCTACTTTCTGAATAAATCGCCATGCTGCGCCCTCATTCGCTGGGCCGCCCAATGCGCGCCGGCAAGCGAAATGTGGCTTTCATCCAAATACAAAATATTGCTTTCGCCGTCGAAAATCGGACAACCGTCTTCCTCGCACAAGAGCGTGCGCATGTTCACAACCTTGGCTTTGTCGCCATAGTTTTTCTCCATGCTGTTTGCGAGCATTTCGTAAAAGCGAATTTCAGCGGCGGTGGCGCGCCGTTGCGCTTGGGCGCGGTTCAGGGACGATGTCACGATAGCCGGCACCCGTTGCTTGAAACGCGTGCGATCGGAAAACAGGATCGCGTCCAGGCTGTTCTCTTCGGCCCAGCGCAACATGTCGTCGACCCGCGCGGCTCGCTCTGCCGGCCAGGCGCTTGCGAAGATTACGCCATCGAAGCCGTTTTTTCGTGCGACGGCGTAGCCGCGCTTGTAGAATTTTGCGCACCAGCTCCATTTATTGTTGTAAGTCATGGTCTCCGGGCCGGTGAGCAGGCACCCTGGGAGGGTCATCTGCCCGAAATAGACATCGGGATAGGCTTCGCTCAGGATCAGATAGGCGTCGGCGCCGTAGCTGTCCCCGATGATCATATAAGCCGGACCGTCATCCGGCGGCGTTGCGCAGGTTTTGATATTAAAACTACTGAGGGGAGCGTCTTTCGAAATATTGCACACGCCCATGCGCAATTTATTCTGCCGGCGGTCCCATTCATGTTTCATGGACGCGAATTTTTTGAACTCGGCGTTCATGCGGCCCGGAAAGCCGTCCAGCGCCCACAGATGCGCGCCGGCGAAAAGCACGCCTGCGAACATCGCTGCAGTACCGGCGAGAGACCACCCCCGGGCACGCGGCGTCTTTTCCGACGTGAATCGGAACGGCGTTTCCACGAAATAATAGAGTGCGGCGCCGGCAGCCAGCGATATGATGCAGGCGACGACGCCTTCCCCGGCCGAAAGCTCGAAATCCGTCGCCAGCGGCCACAGCACCATGATGGGCCAGTGGACGAGGTAAATCGAATAGGACCACCTTCCCAACATGCGCATGGGCGGTGATGCAAACACCGCTTTTACCGGCGCCGCCTCCGAGGACCAGATAAAGAGCGCCGCCGCAAAAGCCGGCAAGGCCGCATTCAGCCAATATGCGCCGCCGTCGCCGGAGGCGAGGTTGCCGGCGGCCAGCAACATCAAGACCGAGGCGAGGCCCGCAAGCGATTGAAGTCGCCCTCCCTTTAGCGTCAATGTAAGCGCAATCAGGCCGCCCAAAGCAAACTGATGAATGCGGAATGGCATGAGAAAGAATACCGCGCCCGGATTTTTTCCGTTTAAATAAACCGCTGCACAAAGGGAAAGAACGCCCAGCGCAGCAAGGCCCCACGCAATCTCCTTCCGTCCTCCCAATTTCGCAAAAAGAAAGACAAGCGCAGGCCAGACGAGATAATACTGTTCTTCGACGCCGAGCGACCAGGTATGCAACAGCGGCTTCGAGGATGACGCCTGGTCAAAATAGCCGGACTCCAGCCAGAAAAAGATGTTCGATCCGGAAACCGCCGCATAGCTGCCTGTTCGACCGAGACGCGCAAGATCTTCCGGCGCCAGGATGAAATAGCCGGCGACCAGCGTTGCGATGATTGTCACGAGCAATGCAGGCGTCAGGCGCGCGATACGGCGCAGATAAAACCGGCTGAAAGACCATTCCTCGCGCTCGATATCGCGGGCGATCATGCCCGTAATGAGAAACCCCGATATGACGAAAAAAACATCAACGCCGACAAAACCGCCTTCAGCGAAGCCAAAACCGGCATGAAAGAAAAGGACGAGCAGCACCGCCACTGCCCGCAACCCGTCTATCGCCTCGTAATACCGGCCTTTCACCCTGCCCCGCCATATATCTCTGAGAGAGGCGGATCAAAGCGTGATTGCAGAGAAACTGCAATCACGCTTCTGGTCTGAAAGACGGCCTAGAATGCGCCGCGCAGGACGAGTTTGACGTTGCGCCCCGGCAAGGGCGCCACGTCTTTGAGGAACGAGGTGTGCAGGCGCGCCTCCTCATTGGTGACATTATCGGCCCGAAGCTGAACCGAGAGCCCGTGGTCCTCCCCGCCCGGACGCCAGGTCGCTGCGAGATTGACCAGCGTATAGCCGTCTGTCGGCAGTTCGTAATCGGCGATGCGGTTCTGGTCCGCCGCGATTTCGACTTCCCCGCGCACGTCCAGATGCGGTGAAGTCGCCTCAAGGCCGAGCACGGTTCTCAAGGGCGGAATGCGAGGCACGTCGCCCTCATCATCGAATGTCGCCCGCACGTAATCGAGTTGCGCCCTTGCGGCGATATCGAAATCGCCCACAGAGAACAGGTCTGCATCCGCCTGCGCCTCAAAGCCTTTGAAGACGGCGTCATGGGCGACGAATTCAAACACCGGCAGTTCGTCTTCCTCTTCCCCATTCGGGATGAGCGCCACGAAGTCTTTGTAGTCGGTGTAAAAGCCGTTCACAGTGAAGGAGAGCGGTCCGTATTCGCCGTGAAGCGTCGTTTCCACGCCCCGCGCTGTCTCCTTTCCGAGCGTCGGGTCGCCGATCTCATAAGCGTTGGTGGCGAGATGCGGGCCGTCGGAGAATAATTCCTCCGGCGCCGGCGCACGCTCGGTGCGCAAGAGGTTTATGCCGAGGAAGAGGTTCTCGTTAGGCTCGACGCCGAGGCCCGCTGAAACACTGAAGGCATCGAAATCGCGAGATAGAGAAACAGACTCCGCCTCGGTGCTGGTGTGTTCATAGCGGCCGGCGACCTGTGCGTGCCAGTTCCCGGTCTCGTATTCGCGCACGGTGAACACGCCGAACTGGTCGGTGATGTTTGGCGGGGTAAACGCTTCGTCGCCGATCGCTTCGAAATTGCGGTGCTTGTATTGGAAGCCAGTCGCCCCGCGGAAGTTTCCGAATTCTTTTTCCAGAAATTCGATACGACCTTCAAATCCCTTATTGTTGAAGGTCGTGCCGACTTCATCGCCCTCCAATTCCTGGTGGGTATAGTCAGCGTAGCCCAGGCGGATCTTGGTCGTGTCGATGAAGAGGAAAGGTTTTTGCAGCTCACCGCGCAGATCGTAACGCTCCTGTTCGAGATCGATATTGACCGCCTCTTCGCCCTCTTCCTCATGATCGTGCCCTTCCTCACCTTCCTCTTCCTCGTGGTGATGGTGGCCGGGCACGCCGTAAAGTGAACGCGATATCTTCGCGGAAACGCCGATAAATCCATCCGGAAAAATCAGCGAACCGCCGACAGCGCCGCCTTTCGCCGTGATGGCGCTATTGGGCACGGTTCCGAAGGCTTCTTCCTCCTCTTCGTGATCGTGATCTTCCTCGTCGTCATGCTCTTCTTCCTCGGCTTCCTCTAGGGCGCGCAGACGTTCGGATTCCGCAAAGCCCGGAATCTCGTAATCGTCGGCGTCCCTGTAATAGCCTTCACCATGAAAGACGAAGCTTGTATCGCCGAATTTGCCGATGAGCGCGTCAAAGCCCCCTGCGGCCTCAACGCCATCATTGACGGAAGAAAGACTGGTGCGCAAAGCGCCATCAATGCCGCCTTCGGGTTCGCTGTCGGGGATGCGTCCGTCAAAGACGTTGACGACGCCGCCGGCGGCCGAACTGCCGTAATAGAGCGTCGCCGCACCACGCACGATTTCGATGCGTTCCGCCATCGCCGGTTCCACGGCGACGGCGTGATCGTCGCTCACCGAGGAGGCGTCGATGGAGCCAATGCCGGCGTCGAGCACGCTGACCCGGTCGCCGCCGAGTCCGCGGATGATGGGCCGGCTCGCAGCCGGACCGAAAAAGGTGGAGGAAACGCCGGGCTCGCGGCGCAGAAGCTCGCCTATAGAAGCCTCGCCGCGGGAGGCGAGTTCCTCCTCCGTCAAGACATCGGCGGCGATGATCGATTCATGTTCGGGATGGGCGATGGGCGTGCCGGTGACGATGATTTCGTCATCCGCATGACCATGATCTTCTTGCGCGACAGCGACATATGGCGCGCACACCCCCAGCGCGGCAGCGCCGGACAGCAACAGTTTCTTTTTCACGGATTTATTCCTTCAAGCTATACGCCTCGCGCGCTCAAACGCGAGGGCTGACAATCAAGACGCAACGATTTCGGATTGTCTAAAAGCTTGGGGGGCCGCGCGGCTGGGCGGCGCGCACCGCAATAGCGGCGCGCTCGGTTTGCGCGATGACATCGCCTACCCGCCAGACCGCGATGGCGATGATCAAGGCGACCCCTGCATTGGCGATCGCCTTTTCAGGGCCGTGCGTGGCAAGTGATAGGACACAAACCTGGCCGTCATGCTTGTGCGGGCCGTCGCCATATTTTGCGGCGTGGGCGGAGACGATGACTTGAGACGCAAGCAGGGCGATGACCGCTGCGACAAGCGCGGCGGCTGCGTGAGATTGACAGATTTTCAATAATCTGGTCGTCATTCAGGCCCTGAACTGCTCCATTGGCTCAATATATGTAACTATATCACATGGGACAGGGGTTCGCCAGCGTCCCTAATCCCGCCCATAGATGATCCAGTAAACGCCGGCGACGCCGCCCGCCCCGCCGACAATATTGCCAATAGTGACAGGCGCCAAATTGCCGGCAATATTAACCAGACCGCCCTCCGCCCCCGCCAGGAGGCCGACCGGTATAAGGTAAAAATTCGCGATTGAGTGCTCAAAACCGAGCGCCACAAACGCCGTGATCGGGAACAGGATCGCCAGAATCTTGTCGGTGACGCTGCGCGCTGCAAAGCTGAGCCAGATGGCGAGACATACCAGAGCGTTACATAACGCGCCGCGCAAAAACGCCTCAAGCGGAGACAACGCAAGCTTGCTTTCTGCAATCCGGATAGCAGTGGCGCCGGCGGCGCCAGGATCGAGCACGCCGCTCCCATAGACCGCAAAGGCAAGCGCCACACCGCCAATGGCGTTGCCGACGTAGGAAACGCCCCAATTGCGCAAGAGCTCTCCTGTCGATATGCGTTTGTCCGCCCATGCCATAACAATCAGATTGTTGCCGGTGAAAAGCTCTGCGCCGCCGACAACCACAAGCACGAGCCCCAAAGAGAACGCCGCGCCGCCGAGCAGCCGCGCAACGCCATAGCCAACGCCTTCATTGGTGACGACCACTGTGTAGAACGCCGCGCCGAAACCGATGAAAACGCCGGCCAGCACAGCCAGCATGAGAAGCTTCAGGAAAGGCAGTTTCGCCTTGACCACGCCGACCGCTTCTATGCGTCTGGCGATCTCGGCAGGCGCATAGGCGTCAATGCCGGTGACATTCATGGCGGATTGCGCCTGTTCGTCCGGCTGCGGATTTTTGGTCACTGGTGGTCATCCGGCAGGGAAACGCCCTCGCTGTCGTCTTCTTCGGCCGGAATGGCGTAACCGCCGGAGAGCCAGCGATGGAGATCCACATCGGCGCAGCGTTTTGAGCAGAAGGGGATATACTCCCTGACCGCAGGGTCGTCGCATATGGGACAGGCCGCGGGGCTCTTCCCGGCCGCGGCCTTGCCCTCATTGTCATTGCTCGGCGAGGTCAAAATTCCGGTCTCCGTATTTTCCATCCGTGACAATTTCAAAGCGCGGACCATGTCGGTCCGTCAACCGGTGGAGCCATTTTTCATTTTCGGCGAGGCAAGCTTGTATGCCGGCGCCAACCGTCAGGGCGACCCGCCCCGAAGGTTCGGAGCGCAACCTTGCCTCCAGCGCGGCCAACGCCATTTTGGCCGCGGCTTCCTGTGTGAAGCGGCGCCCGGCAACAGGCACGGCATGCGCCTTTTCTGTGAACCGATCCAGCAGGGAGAGCGCGTGATGGGGCGCGGTGAAGCTGTAGAGATTTGAGCGGGAGAAACTCGCCGCCCCGGCGCCGTCGAGCTTTGACATGACTTTTTTCAAATGCGCCTGAAAGCGCTTGCGGCCGGCGTCGCTGGGAATATCCGGAAAGTCGATGACGATATGCCCGCCGATATTGCGTAAGGAAACCTGGCGCATGGCCTCTTCAGCCGCGGCAAAGGCGATTTTTTCGCGCAGGCGCGCGGGTGACGACGCGGTGAGGCCGCCCGTATCGACGTCGATCGCGGTCAGCGCATGGGTTTCATCGATGATAAGACGGCCCCCGCGGAGGAGCGGAACGATCCGGTCAAACGCTGCATCGAATTCCTGATCGACGCCATGCTTCTGAAACAGCGCGACCGGATGCGTTTCATGGCGGGCATTATCAAAACCCGCAGCGCGAAGCGCGCGCAAGGCGCCGCCGTTATCGATCAAAATCTCATCCGCCTCGCCGCCGATGGTTTCGGCGGCCTCGACAGCCGCATCCTGAAACGGCGGTAGGCGGCCCGGCTCGCCCTCTTTCAAGGCGCCGATGAATTTCAGCGCGGCGCCCTTGGACTGGCGCGGCGGCGCCTTGATCTCGACCTCGATAAGCGCGCCGTCGACGCAGTGATCCTCATTGCTTTTCTTCAGGGCGAGAAACGCGTCTCTGCGGTCACCAAGATCGACAAAGGCTGCGTTCAGCCCTTTGTCGACGGCTTTCACGCGCCCGGCAAAACGCCGCCCGGCGCGCGGGAATGAATCCGAAGTCTCGTCGCCGCGCGCAGGGCCGAACCAGAATTTCCAGACTTGATCATCAACCAGCAGCGCCGCGCGGGTTTCTGCGACGCCGCATTCGATAATCAGGCGTTTCATGAGTTGCGCCATCCAGCGCCGACAAGCAAATTTTCCGTCTCATAGACCGGCAGGCCCACCACGCTGGGATGCGAGCCGATAATCGAGACGATGTGTTTGGCGAAGAGCCCTTGAATGGCGTAGCCGCCCGCCTTGCCGTTCCATTCGCCGCTGGCGATGTATTCATTGACGGCCGCCTGATCGAGACGGCGCACTTTCACCCGCGTCTCCACCACCCGCGCGATAATCTCGCCGCCAGGCTTCGCGAGCGCTACGCCGGAAAACACCCGATGCGATCCGCCGGAGAGCAGCGCCAGACAATCGCGCGCCGTCTGTTCGTCTTCCGCTTTCGGCAGGACGCGCCGGCCGCAACCCACAACCGTATCGGAGCCCAGCACGAAGGCATCGGGGCGTTGTTTCGCAATCGCCGCCGCTTTTCCCCTGGCGAGACGCAGCGCGAGATCGCGCGGCAGCTCTCCCTTCAATTCCGTTTCATCGATATCGGCGGGAATGATTTCGTCGGGAATGATCCCGATCATTTCGAGCAGGGCTTTTCGCCGCGGGCTCGAACTCGCAAGGATCAGCGGCGCGGCGGTCACGGGAGCGACCTATTTGAAGCGATAGGTGATGCGGCCCTTGGTGAGGTCGTATGGCGTCATTTCCACGAGCACCTTGTCGCCCGCGAGCACGCGGATGCGGTTCTTGCGCATCTTGCCCGCCGTATGGGCGATGATCTCGTGATCGTTCTCGAGCTTCACGCGGAAGGTCGCATTGGGGAGGAGTTCCTCCACCGTGCCTTCAAACTCGAGCAGTTCTTCTTTCGCCATTCGCTCCTCAAACCAACAACTAACGCCGGAATCGCGCCTTGAGCGCGCCGGCTGCGGCGGGAACATGGTTGGCTGCGGGCCGAAAATCAAGCCTTTTCATAGATTTCAGGAAAACGACGGGTCAGCTTCTGCCGCAATTCGTCCCTGACACGGGCGTAAGCGGCGATGATGGCGTCCCGGCCGCCCCGTTCTTCGGACGGATTTTCGATATCCCAGAATTCGATGGCGGCGCGCGGCAGCCGCTTGCGCGCCTCGATGGCCGCTTCCGGCGTCAGCGCCACGACGACATCGAAATTGCCGAGGTCGACCTCGCTCAGGGTTTTGGGCTCATGGCCTTCCATCGCGACGCCGAGCTCGCGCATGACGATTTCGACAAAAGGGTCGAGCCCGCCTTCATAGACGCCGGCGGAATCCACCTTCAGGCGATCGCCCGCCTCAAGCCGCAACAGCGCCGCCGCCATGGGCGAGCGCACGGAGTTCATGTTGCAGGCAAAGAGCACCGATTTTGTCATCTCTCCCCTCTTCGCCTAGCGCATATGAAAACTGCAAATCAGCGTGAAAAGCCGCCGCCCGGTATTGGCGTCGACCTCGATTTTATCTTTCAAACGGTCGGTCAAGATTTCTGCGCCTTCATTGTGCATGGCGCGCCGCGCCATATCGATGGTTTCAATCTGCGCGGGCGCCGCATTTCGGATCGCGTCGTAATAGCTCTCACACAACATGAAGTAGTCTTTGATGATTTTGCGAAACGGCGTCATCGACAGATGCACCTGCCCCAGCGCCTCTCCGCCCTCGCGGCGCACGTCGAAGACCAGCCGTCTTTCGACATTGGAGAGATATAGCTCGAACGGACCGTTATCGACTCCCTCAGGGCGGAAGTAATTCTCTTCCAAAAGGTCGTAAATCGCGACCTTGCGTTCATGCTCTATATCGGCGGTGGCGGGCGCGAGGGAGCGCTCGTCAAGATCGATCTTGACGATATGAAAATTCTCCCCGCCGTTCTCAGCCCCGGCCATGTCTCTCCCGAATCGTATCGTTACTTCTTAGCCTCCGGAGCGAGCCCCGTCACGGGGGAACGCCAGAGGCTAAGGCCGGCCTTACCTGAACGTGATTTCATCCGGAACATTTCGAATCGCCGCATGTTCGCGTCCACTCCGTCACCGTAAAGGGCCGATCCCCATGTCCCCCAGATGTCTTGCTGGCGCGGCGCTAGCCCCCGCCTTTGTAAGTTTCGCCGCCGCTGAAGAACCCGCCGAAATGCCCGATATCGCCGCTGCGATGCTGGAGGCCGCCGCGGAGAGCGGCGAGGCGGCGGAGATCGCGGCGGTGGCCAAGGCGCTCAAAGCCGTGTTCCCGGACTATGCAGACGCCGTCGACGCCTCGACGCAAACGCGCATCGCGGCGCTGGCGCCGGAAGGAGAGACGGAAGAAGCCGAACCGGAGCCGGCGGGCGGCGGTCTCCTCGCCGTCAAACCATGGAAAGGCAAGATCAGCGCCTCCGCGGTCATGTCGTCGGGCAATTCGGAAAACGCCGCCGTGGGCGTCCTCGTCGATGCGGCGCGCACCGCAGGCGATTTCAAGCACAACATCAAAGCTTATTTTGACTATGGTGAGTCCGACAATGTCACGAGCCAGAAGCGCTGGGGCGCAGCCTACAAGCTCGATTACAATTTCGGCGAGCGCACCTATGCTTATGGCCGCCTCGCCTATGACGAAGACGATTTCTCAGGCTTCGACTATCGCCTCTTCGCCGGCGCCGGCCTCGGCCACTATTTCGCAAAGTCTGACGAGTTCTCCTGGAAGATCGAAGGCGGTCCCGGCTATCGTTACTCGCCCATCGACGACACGCGCGAGCTTGACAACCAGTTCGCTCTTTACGCCGCGAGCGAGCTCGACTGGCTGATCCGCGAGGGCGTGACCTTCGAACAGGACTTCAACACCACCTGGACCTCGCCCACGACCAGTTTCCAGTCGATCACCGCCCTGACGACGGAGGTCTGGGACGGCGTTTCCACGGGTATTTCCTTCGAATATCGCTATGAGACGGACCCGCCTCTGGGCCGGGAAAAAACGGATACTATCGCGCGCGCCTCGCTGATTTACGGCTTCTAGTTGAGCCGCCCACGGTCATGTCCTAAGACGCGGAGACCATGAGCCAGATCGTTGTCGCCGCCTTTTACAAATTCACGCCCCTGCCCGATTTCGCAGACCATCAGCCGGGCCTGTTGGCGCGCGCGCAGGAGAATGACGTCCGGGGCACGATCCTGCTCGCCTCCGAAGGCGTGAACGGCACGATTGCGGGACCGCGAGAGGGGATCGATGCGGTTCTCTGCGCGCTGAACGCCCTGCCCGGCTGTGACGGTCTCGACTGGAAAGAGAGCTATACGGACGAAAATCCGTTCCTGCGCATGAAAGTGCGGCTGAAGAAAGAAATTGTCACGCTTGGAGTCGGCGATGTGGAAGCGCACAAGAGCCATGAGCGTTATGTGGAGCCCCATGACTGGAACAAGGTGATCTCCGATCCGGACACCATCGTCATCGACACGCGCAATGATTACGAAGTGGGCATCGGAACGTTCGAAGGCGCGATTGATCCGAAGACAGCCTCCTTCCGCGACTTTCCGGCATGGTTCCGCAAATTCCGCGAAGAGAACGAGTTCAAAAAAGTCGCCATGTATTGCACGGGCGGCATTCGCTGCGAAAAGTCGGTGGCGTTCCTGCGCTCCGAAGGCGTCGAGGACGTCGTGCATCTCAAAGGCGGCATCCTCAAATATCTCGAAACCGTGCCGAAGGAAGAAAGCCTGTGGCGCGGGGAGTGTTTCGTTTTCGACCAGCGCGTCTCCGTGGGTCACGACCTCGCGCCCGGCTCTTACGACCAGTGCTACGCCTGCCGCCGGCCTATCACGGAAGAGGACAAGACCTCGCCGCATTATGCCGCCGGCGTCTCCTGCCCCCATTGCATTGACGAATATTCGGAAGAACGCCGCCGCGACTTCGCCGAACGTCAGAAACAGATCGACCTCGCGAAAGCGCGCGGCGAGCAGCATTTGGGCGTGAAGCAAGATTCAAGCCCCGCTCATCCCCGCGAAAGCGGGGACCCTGAGTGATACAAACAGGATCGATAGCCCGCCTTCGTCCTTCGAGACGCAAAAACCCCTTCATCCTGAGGAGGACCGATAGGTCCGTAACGAAGGACGAAGGGGTTTTTGCTCCTCAGGATGAAGGCTAACGTATCGCTTGATATGTCCCAGTCCCCCATCCTCTATTCCTTCCGGCGCTGCCCCTACGCCATGCGGGCGCGAATGGCGATTGCGGTGAGCGGGACGCAGGTGCGCCTGCGGGAAATTCTCCTGCGCGACAAGCCGGACGAAATGCTCGCCGCCTCGCCAAAGGGCACCGTGCCGGTAGTGGTCGATGGAGAAAGCATCATCGACGAAAGCATCGATGTGATGACGTGGGCGCTCAAGCAAAACGATCCCGAAGACTGGCTGTCACGCAAGGACGACGAGCTCATCGCGGAAAATGACGGTCCGTTCAAACACCATCTCGACCGCTATAAATATTCAACGCGCTATGAAGACGCCGACGCGGAAGAACACCGCGCCGCCGGTTTTGAATTTTTACAGAAACTCGAAACGCGTCTGACCGACAACGCCTATCTGCACGGAAGCGAACGCGGCTTCACCGACATCGCCATCTTCCCCTTCGTCCGCCAGTTCCGCATCGCCGACAAGGACTGGTTCGACGCCGCGCCGGTCCCCAATACCCAGCACTGGCTCAAAACGCTGATGGAGTCGGCGCTTTTCAAATCGGTGATGGAGAAATATCCGTTATGGAAAGAGACGGGGGAGGAATACTCTTTAGCTGCGGTGCCGATAAAAGACAGCGACAAGGGCCGCTGACAAAACACCTGCTGTAGCGGCGGAAACTATCCATATCAGGACGCTGCTATTTCCTATGCAAGCATCCACAATTTCACAATTAATGCCAGCGAGAGCATAAATGACAACCGGAACAATAAACATGCATCCAAGCATTAGGACCCGCTGACGAAGCGAAAACGAAAACGCAACGGAAAAAATCAGAGCCAGCATACCGTAAACAAATGCAACAATAAGACTTATCATTGCTGTTTCAAGATCATCGGGAACACCTTCCGTTATCGTTACTAATCGCCCATGAGGCCATGCCCAAGCCGTCACTAGACGGGCGCCAATACCAATCTGCACAGAAAAAACGATAGCAGTGGCAATACCTAGAACTACGCGAATAAATACTTTCATGGAAAAAAGTAGCTTCTTATTCTTTCAACCGCACCCTCACTGACTTCGCATGAGCAGGCAGCCCTTCCGCATCGGCGAGACGCGCGGCGGCGGGGCCGAGCTTTGCGACCGCCGCTTCATCACAACCGATGATCGAGGTGCGTTTCATGAAATCGAGCACGGAAAGACCCGACGCGTAACGCGCCGCGCGCGCGGTCGGCAAAACGTGATCGGGCCCCGCCACATAATCGCCGATGGCCTCCGGCGCGTGACGGCCAAGGAAGATGGCGCCCGCATGACGGACCTTGTTCAACAGCGCTTCCGGGTCATCGACGGCAAGTTCGAGGTGTTCCGGCGCGACGGCGTCGACCAGCGCCGGCGCTTCATCGAGCGAAGAGACGATGATGATCGCTGAATTGTTGTTCCATGCCGCTTCGGCGATTTCGCGGCGCGGATTCTCGGCGAGCTGTTCCTTCACGGCTTCTTCGACCTTGTCGGCGAAGGCCGCGTCATCGGTGATGAGCACGCTCTGCGACGAGGGATCGTGTTCCGCCTGGCTCAGCAAATCCGCGGCGATCCAGTTGGGATCGCTTTTCCCATCGGAGACGACCAGGATTTCCGACGGGCCCGCAACGCTGTCGATGCCTACCTGCCCGAAGACCTGACGCTTCGCCTCGGCCACATAGGCGTTGCCGGGTCCCACAATGACATCCACCGGTTTGATCGAGCCTGCCCCGTAAGCGAGCGCGGCCACAGCCTGCGCCCCCCCGATACGGTAGATTTCGTCGATCCCGGCGCGCTTTGCGGCCGCCAGAACCAGCGGATTCATCTCTCCTTTAGGGGCCGGCGTGACCATGGCGAGGCGCGTAACGCCCGCGACCTTCGCCGGAATGGCGTTCATCAACACCGACGACGGATAGGCGGCGCGCCCACCGGGCGCATAGAGCCCCGCCGCATCGACGGCGGTCCAGCGCCAGCCCAGCGTCACGCCCTCATCGTCCGTATAGCGCACATCCGCCGGAATTTGTTTTTCGTGATAGCGCCGAATGCGCTCTGCGGCGAAGTCCAGCGCCTTGAGATCGTCCTTGTCGCAGGATTTCTCCGCCGCTTCGATTTCCTCCTGAGTGACGCGAAGATTTTCTTCCGTCAGCGCGAAGCCGTCGAATTTCTGCGTATAGGTTTTGAGCGCATCCATGCCGCCCGCGCGCACCGCCGCAATCACCTCACTTACCACGGCGCTCACATCGGCGCCGCCGTCGCGGTCTTTAGCGACAAAGGCGTCGAACGCGGCGGTGAAGTTGTCTTCTTGAATGTTCAAGCGTAACGCCATTCGGTACTCTTATATCAATTACAACGAACACTCCCCTCTCCCGCTGGCGGGAGAGGGGTTGGGGGTGAGGGTGGAACCTCAATCGAAAACATTTCGTCTTACCCCCTCACCCAACCCTCTCCCCCAAGGGGGAGAGGGCTTTATGCTCTAATTAGCCTTCATGCTCCGGCCTGGCGCGGGTCCGCCAAGGCTCCGACAAATCGGAAAGCCAGGCGTTGACGCTTTCGACCTCGAGCCGCACGGCGCCGCCGCCGGCGAAATCGAGGATGATCGCGCCCGTTCCGTCCTCTCCCGGCTCGAAACGCGCGGCGAGCAGTTCGACGACGGCGTCTTTGGCGTCCGTTTTGAGATTCTGAAATTGCGCCGCTTTCACATCGTCGAAATGGACGCCCGCCCGCACCCGGGCGAAGGGGCCGTGCTTGCGCTCCGCCGCGCATTCCCAGCAGAACCGGTTGGTCACGAAGGCAAAGCGCCTCTCCGACGGGATAAAGGCGAAATCGCCCAACTTCGCCACGGCATCCTGAAGCACCGCGGAGAGGACGCCGAGATCCTCTTCATCGCCCGCCATGAGCCGCAAGGGTTTATAATCCGTAAGCGAAGCCAAAGCCGCCTCTCCTATTCCTTCACCCGCTCGATCAGCGCGCCGCAGTCCTGGAGTTTTTCTTCCAGACGTTCAAAGCCGCGGTCAAGGTGGTAAACACGATTGACCATGGTTTGTCCTTCCGCGGCGAGCCCGGCGATGATCAGCGACATAGAGGCGCGCAAATCCGTCGCCATCACCGGCGCGCCCTTCAGGCGCGATACGCCGCGCACGGTCGCCGTCTGTCCGTCTACGGAGATTTTAGCGCCCATGCGGCCAAGCTCCGGCGCGTGCATGAAGCGGTTCTCGAAGATGGTTTCCTTGATCGTGGAAACGCCGTCCGCCGTCGCCATCAGCGCCATGAACTGCGCCTGAAGGTCGGTCGGAAAGCCGGGGAAAGGCTGGGTGACGATGTCCACCGCCTTGCAACCCGCCCCGTTGCGGCGGATGCGAATGCCGTTGTCGACTTCGGCCATTTCAACGCCCGCTTCTTCCATCGCCGCCCAGGCGGCGCCGAGAAGGTCGGCGCGGGTTCCGGTTAGCGTCAGTTCGCCGCCGGTCGCCGCCACCGCCATGGCGTAGGCCCCGGTTTCGATCCGGTCGGGGAGCACGCTGTGTTCGGCGGCATGCAGGCGCTCCACGCCCTCGACCGAGATCTTCGAGGTTCCGGCGCCGGAAATCTTCGCGCCCATGGCGTTGAGACAATCAGCGAGATCGGCGATCTCCGGCTCGCGGGCGGCATTTTCGATCAGGGTCTCGCCCTGCGCCAGCACCGCCGCGAGCATCGTATGCTCGGTGGCGCCCACGGAGACAAAGGGGAAGGTCACGTGAGCGCCATGCAGCCCGTCCGGCGCCTCGGCCAGCACATAGCCCTCATCGAGGTCGATCTTCGCGCCCATGGCGGTGAGCGCTTTCAGATGCAGATCCACGGGCCGCGCGCCGATAGCGCAGCCGCCGGGCAGCGACACCTTCGCCTTGCCCTCCCGCGCAAGAAGCGGGCCCAATACGTTGAAACTCGCGCGCATTTTGCGCACTAGATCATACGGCGCCTCAGTTGAGGCGATGTCTTTGGCATGAAGCTTCAGTTTGGAGCCGTGGAAATCGACGCTGGCGCCGTGCTGCTCCAGGAGCCGCAGCAGCATATCCACATCGGCCAATCGCGGCACATTGGCGAGGGTCAGCGGCTCGTCCGATAAAAGCGCCGCCGCCATCACCTTCAGGGCGGAGTTCTTCGCCCCGCTGATGGGCAGCACGCCGTAAAGGGGCCGCCCGCCTATGATCGCCAGTTTATCCATTATTCTTCTTTCGTGTCCTCACCGCCGCCATCGCCCGATTTCGGCGCCTTGCGCCGGCGCAGATTGGCGCGCAGGGCCTCTGCGAGCCGGACTTCCCTGTCTGCGCCCTTTTTCGGGGCGTTTTTCGCTTTCACGCCCGCCTTCGGCGCGGCGCCCGGCTTTTTCGGGGCGCCGATCGGGCGATCCTGCGATTTGTCCTTGTTTTCCGGCATGAGGCGGGACTTAAAGGCCCTGCCGCCCTATCCGTCAAGCGCGCTCATTTGCGGCCTTTTGCGTGGCCGTAAGGCCGTTTAGAGAAGCCCTCATGACCTCAGACCTTGCACTTTCGGGCGACCTTGCCGGGGCCCGCTCCTTTGAGACCGCCGTCGTAATGACCCGGCGGGCCGAAGCCGAGCATATTGACGAGCTCGGCCATGTGAACAACGCCGTCTACCTGATCTGGGCCCAGGACGCCGGCACGGCCCATTGGCGCGCCGTGGCGTCCGAAGAGATGCAAAAGGAGATGGTGTGGGTCGCGCTGCGTCATGAGATCGACTATCGCGACCAGGTGGTCGAGGGAGAGACGGTGGAAATCCGCACCTGGCTCGGCCGCGTCTCCGGCCCCCGCTTCATCCGCCATATCGATATCCGAAAACCTGGCGCAAAGCGCTTTTCCGCCAAGGTTGAAACCGACTGGTGCCTGATCGATGCGAAAACCCGCAAGCCCAAGCGGGTCAGCCAGGAGATTCTGGATCGCTTCGGCGTCTCCACATCTGATTAGGCTTTTTGCCGCCGCCTGATGCTAGTCCACGGAAGCCGCCAATAGCCCGTAACCAGACAAGATTCTTCTTTGGTCGCATTTTCTTAACGCGAACCGGAGACCACTTCGCTTGAAAATGCTCGCATGCGCCTTTTCAAGCCGTCCGGGCCGCGCTATACCGCCGCCTCTTTTGAGGCCCCTTGGGGCCCGCAATGCTGCCGTAGCTCAGGGGTAGAGCACTCCCTTGGTAAGGGAGAGGCCGAGAGTTCAATTCTCTCCGGCAGCACCATTTTCCAAATCCACAATGTCACGGCCGGCGGCGCGCCACGCGCCCATAGAGCCGAGAAAGACATCCACCTTCGAAAAACCAGCGCGCTGAAGGATCGAGGCGGCGATGGTCGCGCGCGCGCCGCTGGCGCACATGGTGGTGTAATGGGCATTGCGGTCGAGATCGCCGAGGCGGTCAGGCAGATCCCCTAGAAAAATAGGCATTGCGCCGGGCACGACGCCTTCGGCGACCTCCGTCAGTTTGCGCACATCGAGCAAGCGCCAATCGGCGTCGTCCTTCGTGACGCGCTCGGCCACGGCATCGGCGTCAATCGCAGGCGTTGTTTCAAAATCCCGCCCCTGTGCGGCCCAGCCAGTCATCGCCGGCGAGAGATATCCGCAGACCCGGTCATAGCCGATGCGCGCGAGATGGCGTGCCGCGGTTTCGGCTTCCGCGGCGCCGCTTGCGATCAGGAGGAGATCCTTGTCCGGATCCAGCAGCCAGCCCGCGAAAGCCGGAATCATGTCGGAGGGAATGGCGAAGCTGCCCTTTACATGCGCGCCGAGATAGTCGGCGATGCCGCGCACATCGACGACAGTCGCTTCTTCCTTGCGGCGAAGAAATGTTTCCGCATCGAGCGGCGGCGGCGTCAAGACGTGCTTCGCCGGCCCCGCGCCCTCGAGATTGAGCTTTTCCATCAGCCGGAAATATGGCGGCTGGTCGTGATATTCGTTCAGTTTCTTTTCTATGAAGGCCTGTTTGCTCTCATGCTGCAACATGGGATTGTATTTGCGCTCATAGCCGAGCGTCGAAAACTCCCGATCGGCCATATTGTCGCCGCAGACCGAGCCCGCGCCATGGGCCGGATAGACAATCGCCTGATCCCCCAGCGACAGGAGTTTCTGCAGGCTCTCATATAACAGGCCCGCAACCTCTTCGGCGCGGTCAGGATAGAAATCGGTGCGGCCCACATCGCCGACAAAGAGAGCGTCGCCTGTAAAAACGCCGACCGCCTTGTCTCCGAAGTCTTTGTCGTAGACCGCGTAGGACACGCTATCGAAAGTATGTCCCGGCGTTTGAAGAACCTTGATCAATAGCGACCCGAATTCAAACTCATCGCCTTCGCGCACCGTTTCGGCATAGACGACTTCGCCATCCGCGTCGGGCCCGTGAAAGACGGCGGCGCCCGTCATCTCCTTCAGAACCGGCGCCCCGGAAATAATGTCTTCATGGCGATGCGTTTCGAAAACATGAGTGATGCGGCAATCGCGCGCCACCGCCATTTCCACATAAAGGTCGCAATCGCGGCGCGGATCGATCACAGCCGCCTTGCCCCCTGCTCCCACAAGATAGGAAAGATGCGACAATCCATCGGTTTTTATTTTTTCAATGAACATGGGGTCGCCTCCAAATCGCAGTTTTGTTTCTACAGTTTCGAAACAATCGCCGCGAACGACAGTTTCATAGAACCGTTGTTCTCGCGGTTAGGGATTATCCGTGAAACCATACAAAAACCCGCCATCCGCCAAAAGCGGATGACGGGCGCTTCTACGCGACAATGGCGAAAGCCTAGATCGGTCCGGCGCTCCATGGGCCGGTGATGGCGAAAGTGACGCCCGGCGTCTGGACGTTGACGAAGAGCGTAGACCCCGAAGGATCGAAGCAGGCGCCGCACCACTCCCTGTTGCGATAGTCATCCTCAGCGATCAGCAACGTCGATTTGCCTGCGGCTTTAAGATCCGCAGTCGAGAGCTGGATATTGTTCTTGGCGAGGATGAACGGGGCGCCTGACGGCGTCAGTCCAAGCAGGCGCTCGCCGAAGCCGAACATGTCCTCAACGCCGCCGCCGTCTTCGCACAGCACGATGCCGCCGCGTGGGCTGACCGTCAGATTGTCGGCGTTGTTGCCAGCGAGCGGATTGCCCGAAACATAGATGCAGCTCAGCAGGTTGCGCACCGGATCGAAGGCCCAAACCCCGCCATCGCCGCGGCCCGGGCGGCCCGAACCGTCAACGCCGGCGGCCGTATCCACGAAATAGATGAGCCCGTCGGCTTGCGAATACCAGCACCCTTCGCCGCGGCTCATGCGCAGGCCGCCTTTGGCGCGAGCCTGCAGGAACGGTCCGCTCGCCTCTGTATCGACGATCTCATCTGTATATTGCGCCGGGTCCATATCCGGCTCGTCGATCTTGACCCATTCAAGCTGATAGCAATCGCCGATGGATGGATTGTTGATGTCCACATTGTCTTCGCCGACAATCTTCGCGGCGTAAAGCGTTCCGCCTTTCTCGAGCGCCCCGAATCTGTGCTGGGGGTAGTCCGGAACATATTTGTAGAAGCCCGCTGCGTTGCGGCGGTCTTCCGTAAGGTAGACATCGCCCGTATGGGGATAGACCGCCACAGCTTCGTGCGCCATGCGCCCCATATGGACAATCGGCTGCTGCGAGCGTTTGTTGCCGTTCCAGGCAACTTCGAAAACGTAACCGTGCTTCTTGCCGCCAAGCGGTTCGAGATTGGTCGTCGTTTCCTCGCAGGTGAGCCAGGTGCCCCATGGCGTCGGCCCGCCGGCGCAGTTGGTCAACGTGCCGCCAAGGCTTGGGATCGTCTTGTAATATTCGCCCCGGCGCAGGACCAGCGTGGACGTCCCGCCGGAAATGCCTTTCGGGGCGCCCTGTTCGGCGCTGACGACATCGTCATAAATGCCGCGAGCGTCAATCAGCCCGAACGGGTTGCCTTCGAGATCGTTGACGACGCCGTTTTCATGATTGCGGACAAGCATGGTGAGCTGGCCGCGCTGCTCGACCACCGCCATGCCGTCATGGCGCGGCGGCGTCGGCTGGCCGTTATTCATCATATCGCCCGTCCATCCCATGGAACGATAGGTGAAGCCATCCGGCAGTTGCAAAAGCGGCAGGCCGGTCGTCTGATCGAGTTTCGGTGAGATCGGGCCGTAAGGGCTTGCAATCGGTTCGGCATAGGAAGCGGCGGCTCCCTGAAAAGCGGCAAGTCCTTTCAGCGGCGTTGCAATCGCCGCCGCGCCGGCAAGCATTGCGCCGCTGCGCAGCATGTCCCGGCGACTCAAACCCCTGTTTACGAATGGACCCTGCACTCCTTTAGGCGCGCTGTGCATAGACATAGTTACTCCTCTCCTGTCCCTGAAAGAACATGGCCGGCGCAATCAATGCGCAAATCATATTTGTACGGATAAAACGCTACCGGTCGCTGTCTATGCATCGATGTTTTCAAGAATATGACATTCCCGCCGAACCGGAGTTAAAAATAAAAAATCTGGAAAACTATTTTCGAAAAGCGCAAGCCGTGCGCGGCGCGATTGAAATCAAACGCACCCGTTGCGCCTTCACTTTCGCATCACAGTCACAAGAAACGAATCGCTCAAGCCATCATCTTTTCAATCGGCAAAACGAGAATCGCGCTCGCGCCGAGTTTTTTCAGTTCTTCAAGCGTGTCCCAGAAAACGCTTTCGCGGCAGACGGCGTGTATGGCGACCTTTTCCCGATTTCCGGCAAGTTCAAGCACGGTTGGGGCGTCAGCGCCCGGCAAGAATTCCGTGATGGCGGGAACAGCGGAACGCGGCGCGTTCATCATGATGTATTTCGCCTCTCGCGAGGTCATGACGCCATTGATGCGTTTCAACAGCGCGTCGAAAACCGTCTGTTTTTCAAGAGAGAAGGCGTTGCGGTTGCGGATGAGGATCGCCTCGGAATCGAAAACATTCGCCACTGGCTTCAACCCGTTGGCGTCGAGCGTGGCGCCGGTGGAGACGATGTCGCAAATAGCGTCAGCGATTTTGAGCCGCGGCGCCACCTCGACCGAGCCTTTCATCATCACGGCCTTGGCGTCGACCTTTTCACGTTCAAACCAAGCGCGTGTGAGCGCCGGATAGGAAGTGGCGATGCGCTTTCCTTCAAGCATGGATGCGCCATCGAAACTCCATTCCTTGGGCGCGGCGAGCATCAGCCGGCAGCGGGCGAAGCCCAGCGGCATCACCTCCTCCGCCGGCGCCTCGTGACTTTCGCTGAGACGCTCTTCCTCAAAGACATTCTGGCCAACAATGCCGATATCGCAGGCGTCGTCGGCGACAAAAGCGGGAATGTCGTCATCGCGCAGCAGGAGAACATCGATGGGCAATTCCTGCACCCGGCCATAGAGCTTGTCACGCCCACGCGACACGGTAAGGCCGCAGCTTTTCAAGAGCTCGAAGCTGCCGTCAGAAAGGCGACCGGATTTCTGAATGGCGATGCGCAGTCTCTGCTCGCTCATCTTTTCGCTCCCGATTTTTCGGCCATGCGGTCGAGCACAAGCCGGTATCCCTGATGATTTTCTTCGCGCAGAAACCGCGCGACCCGGCCCACCGTCGTAGTTGAGGCGCCCGTCGCCGACGCAATCTCGCGATAGGAAAGCTTTCCTTCATCGAGCAAGCGGGCAATGCGCCAGCGCTCGGCGAAAGCGCCGAGTTCGCCCGGGGTGGCCAGATCGCGCAGGAACCGCGCGGCCTCCTTGCCTGAAGTTAAATGCGCAAAAGCATCGAACAGGGCCCGTTCATCGCCGGTACGTTTCCCTGCCGCGCCGGATCGCTCGGCTTTTTTCACTTCGCTCGCCACGAGAGGCCCTTCGCGTGTAATACTGTATTAACACGCTGATACATGCATCACAAACGGTGTCAAGGGTGGAGGCATCCTTGCCGCAAAACTTCACGAAACCGAAAGGTCACCCGTCGTTGGCGGCCGCCGCATAATCCTCGCCCAGCCACCGTTCGAGGGTTTCGGCAACGGCGGTCTTTTTCATGGGCTTGGACAGGAAATCATCCATGCCCGCGGCGTCGCAGCGTTTGCGGTCTTCCTCCAGCACATGGGCTGTGGTGGCGATGATTGGGCGCCGGTCGAGGCCGTTTTCGGCCTCATATTCGCGGATGATCTTCGTCGCCTGAAGACCGTCCATGAGCGGCATGGAAATATCCATCATCACAACCGCCGGCGCATGTTTCTTGAACTGCTCCACCGCCTCTACGCCATTTTCGGCGACGATAATCTCGAACGCACTCTGATCGATAAATTGAGTCAACACGATGCGGTTCACCGGATTGTCCTCGACAATCAGGATTTTCATTTTGTCCGGCGTGGGGGCCGGAAGCAGCGCAGTCTCTTCTTCTGTTTCCTTGAGGATCTTACGGCGCAACAAGCGCGGGGCGTCCTCGGCAAGGGACTGCGCAAGGGCGTCCATGATCTGTGACGGGCGCACCGGTTTCGACAGATAGGCGGAGATGCGGGCGCCGGCCTGGCTCGCAGCCGCCGGCGCATTTTCCACTGATGACAGGATCAGAATCGGGATGGCGCCGAAATTCGGATTGGCCTGAATGCGTGCGGCCAGTTCAACGCCGTTTTCATTCGGCATTTGGAAATCGAGGATCAGGGCGTGATATGGGTCATTGTCGCTGACGGATCGCTCCAGCGCAGCCATCGCCTTGACAGGATCGGGCGCCACCGTGGCGCGGAAGCCCCAACCCTCGAACAGCTCCTGCAGGATGCGACGATTGACGGCATTGTCGTCGACCGCGAGAAGCCGCACGCCGTTGAACGCCGAAGACGGAACGCTCGGCATGGAGCGAATGGAGTCTTCCGCCGGCACGGTCAGCGACACTGAGAAACGCGAGCCCTTGCCGGGCTCGCTTTTTACATCGATTGTCCCGCCCATAAGCTCCACAATGTTTTTGCATATGGCGAGGCCCAGCCCCGTGCCGCCGAACTTGCGCGTATGAGATGCGTCAGCCTGTTCGAACTTTTCGAACAGGCGCGGCAGGAATTCCTCGGAGATCCCGACGCCGGTGTCGGTGACGCTGATGACAAGGTCGACATCGCCGTCCCTGCGCTCTCCGGCCACTTCGATCAGCACATACCCCCGCTCGGTGAACTTCACCGCATTGCCAATCAGGTTGCCCAAAACCTGGCGCAGGCGCGATTCATCCGAAACAACACCCTCCGGCAGTTCCGGCGCATAGCGCACAATCAGCTCGATATCTTTTTCCAGGGCCGGCGCCTGCATCATCATCGCGATTTCGTTGACGGTCTGGCGCAGATTGAAGGGCTGCCGCGACAGCCTGAACTTGCCCGCCTCAAGCTTTGAAAAATCGAGCACGTCATTGATCACGGTCATCAGGGCGTTGCCCGAAGAGACGATGATGCCCGCGAGCTCGCGCTGGCGCTTGTCGAGATTGGTGGTCATCAGGACTTCAGCCATGCCGAGAACACCGTTCATTGGCGTGCGAATTTCATGGCTCATGGAGGCGAGGAATTCCGATTTCGCCACATTGGCCGCATCGGCGGCGATGCGCGCATTCATCAGCGGACGCACAAGCATCCGGTGAATGACGACGCCCAGGACGAGCGCCAGCAACAACGCCATGCCGAGGGCGGCGATCACCGCGGAATGGCGGAATTCCACGCGGCTGTGAAATGCAGCGCTCTTGTCGACGGACAGCCCAAGATACCAGTCCACCGAAGACAGCGACGGAATGCGTTCGAAGATGACCATCTGCGGCGCTTCCAAATCATCGAGATATTGAACCCGGTTGGAAATATCAGGACGCTGCCCTGGATATGCGGCCGCAATGTCTTTGGAGACTAGGCTGCGATCGGGGTGGGCGAGGATTTTACCGTCCCCCGACACGAGAAAAGCGTGGCCGAGACCGCCCATATCGGTTTCGGCGAGGATCTCGCTCAGGGAATCCGTTGAGAAATCGGCGCCCACCACTCCGAGCAGCTCTCCGTCGCGATAGACGGGACCGGCGACGGTGATGGTCTCCACTTTGGTCACGATGTCGAAATAAGGTTCGGTCAGCGTGGCTTCGCCGGCGAGCATGGCGGCGGCGTACCAGGGACGCGTGCGCGGATCGTAATCCGCGGGCAGCGTGTCATCGGGCGGCCAGATGTGATAGCGGCCGTTCGCCTCGCCGAAATAGGTCCAGATAAAGGTCTCTTCATAGATATCCTGGTGAACGATGGCGACCGCATCGCCGCCGTCAAAGCGTTTGGAGACGGACTGGGCGAGGCTTTCGGCAAGCGCAATGCGCTGGTTGAGCCAGTTGTCCGCCCCCCAGGCCGTGGTCGAACTGACGGTTTCCAGGTATTTTTCCATTTCCTGGCGGCGGAACTCGCCCTGCGACAGGTCCTGAAAAAGCGCAAAAACGAAGAAAGCGAAGATGACAGCGAGTGTGCCGGCCACAACCGCGGGCCCCATTAGGCGCACGCCGGACGGCGCGTTCCTGCGGTCTGCCGCCGCCTTGCCTGTAACTTTCATTCCCGCCCCGTAAACTCGCTAGTTCAGCGCAACCCTAGGCAGGTTGGGTTAACGCCAGTTTGCTTTTCTGAAGCTTCTGCGGGCCCAAAGACGCTTTAGGACAGTCATGCGCGCTTCCCGCCTTTTCTTTCCGCCCCGCCGCGCCCCCAGCGAGACGCTGGCCGCGGGGCCAAAAGGCCGCAAAAGAGCCGGTTTCACGGCTTGCGGTCCGCCGGGCTTTCCACTATAGAGCGCCGCTCAATCAGGAATTTCCCGCCGACCCGGGAGCCGGATCAGGCTCGCCGCCACGGCGGTTTTTGCGCGAAGGACGCCGAGACCGATGGCCCAGACCGACATTTTCTACTGTGAACCCCGCAAGGATATCGGCACTGGCGGCGCACGCGCCGCGCGCCGCGAAGGCTGGGTGCCGGGCGTTCTTTATGGCGGCGGCCAGGACCCGGTTGCGATCAGCCTCCGCATCAATGAGGTGAACAAGGCTTATCTCAACGGGCGCCTTCTTTCGCATCTGGCGAAAATCGACGTTCCGGGTGAAGAAGGTCAGCAGCCGGTCATCGCCCGCGATGTTCAGGTGCATCCCGTAAAAGGTCATCCGATCCATATCGACATGATGCGCGTTGACGAAAAGACCCGCATTGACGTCGAAATTCCGGTTCACTTCATCAATGAAGAAAAATCCCCGGGCCTCAAGAAAGGCGGCGTTTTGAACGTTGTGCGTCACACGGTTGAGGTTTACGCGCCGGCGACCTCGATTCCGGAAGTCTTCGAAATCGACGTATCGGGTCTTGAGGTCGGCGACGGCATTCACGCTTCGGCCATTAACCTGCCCCAGGGCGTCACCTTCGTGATCACTGACCGCGACTTCACGATCGCCACCATTGCCGCGCCGTCGGCGCTGCGCGCCTCTGACGAAGACGAAGGCGAAGCGGAAGGTGAAGGCGAAGAGAGCGAAGAGAAAAAAGAAGAGGACGCGAAGGAAGACTAACCTCCTTCGCCGTTTCTTCATGTTCTTCCGGCCCGGCGCAAAACGGAGCGCCTCATGCTGCTTCTCGTAGGGCTCGGCAATCCCGGCGGCAAATACGCGCGCCATCGGCATAATGTGGGTTTCATGGCCGCAGACGCTATTGCGGACGCCCACGGTTTCGGCCCTGCCCGCGCGAAATTTCAGGGCGAGGTCCGCGACGGGACGATCGGCGGCGAAAAGGCGCTGATCCTGAAACCCCAGACGTTTATGAACGATTCCGGTCGGTCGGTTGGCGAAGCCGTGCGCTTTTACAAGCTCGCGCCGGAGGACGTCATTGTCTTTTACGACGAACTCGACCTCGCCCCCGGCAAGATCAAAATGAAAACCGGCGGCGGCGCGGCCGGGCATAACGGCATCCGGTCTATCGACTCTCATATCGGCAACGGCTTCCGGCGCGTGCGAATCGGCATTGGCCATCCCGGCGACAAATCCCGCGTAACGGGCCATGTGCTGGGCGATTTTGCAAAGGCGGATCAGGACTGGCTGGAGCCTCTCCTCGACGCCATCGCCAGCGAGGCGCCCTATCTCGCCGAACCGGATAACAACCGCTTTCAGACCGCCGTTGCGCACAAGCTCGCGCCGCCGAAGAAATCGGCGCCTGCGAAAAAAGAACCGGCTTCAGAATCGAAACCAGCCGAGCCGAACACGCCCTCAAAGACGGCATTGAATGTCTTCGCCGAAGTCTTCAAAAAGCGCGGCGACAAGGAATAACCAGAAAGAACGATCCATGGGTTTCAAATGCGGCATCGTAGGCTTGCCGAATGTGGGCAAGTCCACTCTCTTCAACGCGCTGACCAAGACGGCGGCGGCGCAGGCGGCGAATTATCCTTTCTGCACCATTGAGCCCAATGTGGGCGACGTCGCCGTGCCGGAGCCGCGCCTGAAGCAGCTTGCTGAAATCGCCGGCTCGAAAGAGATCATCCCGGCGCGCATGCAGTTCGTGGACATTGCCGGGCTCGTCAAAGGCGCGAGCCAGGGCGAAGGCCTCGGCAACCAGTTCCTCGCCAATATCCGGGAGGTCGACGCCGTGGTTTATGTGCTTCGCTGCTTTGACGATGACGACGTCACCCATGTCTCGAACAAGATCGACCCGATCGCCGATTTTGAAACTGTCGAAACAGAGCTGATGCTTGCGGATCTTGAAAGCCTCGAAAAGCGCCGGGTCAATCTGGAAAAGAAGGCCAAGGGGCAGGACAAGGAAGCAAAAGCCCTGCTCCTCCTTGTCGACAAGGCGCTCGCTGAACTGCGCGAGGGCAATCCGGCGCGGGCCGCCGATGTAGCCGAAGAAGACAAGAAAGCCTGGGCCGGACTGCAATTGCTGACCTCCAAGCCGGTCCTCTTCGTCGCCAATGTGGATGAAGAAAGCGCCGCTGAGGGAAATGAATATTCAAAGATGGTGGAGGCGCGCGCCGCCAAGGAAGGCGCGGCGACGGTCGTCATCTCCGCCAAAATCGAGTCGGAGCTGGCGCAGCTTTCTGACGAGGAACAGGCCGAATATCTCGATACCATCGGGCTGTCGGAGCCCGGGCTCAATCGACTGATCAGCACCGGTTACGACCTCCTGGGGCTTCAAACCTATTTCACCGCCGGACCGAAAGAAGCGCGCGCCTGGACCGTCAGACGCGGCGCGACGGCGCCGCAAGCCGCGGGCGTCATCCATACGGATTTCGAGAAAGGCTTTATCCGGGCCGAGACGATTTCCTTCGACGATTATGTCAACCTCAATGGCGAACAAGGCGCCAAGGAAGCCGGGAAAATGCGGCTCGAAGGCAAGGAATATGTCGTCAAAGACGGCGACGTCATGCATTTCCGGTTCAACACCTAGCCCGCCCCGGGCCGTTAATACTCCGTTCACGGTATTTTTTACGCATGGTTAAGCCGGATCAACTATGATTGCCAACCATGACAGTTGTTCAGACCATCGACCGCCGCCAGGCGCAGCGTTACAAAGCGGGTTTCGATATCCGCTTTTCCATAAATGACGGCGCGGAAATCGTGAGCAACACGCTCAATTTCACGTCACGCTCCATCGCCATCCGCAGCGACGTGCTCGCCCAGAAAGGCGACCGCATCGCCATCTCTTTTGCGGGACTGCCGGCGATCGAAGGCGAAATCGTGCGTGTCTTCCCAGAAGGCTTTGCGGTCGTGCTCAATGAAGGATCGCTCGCGCTCATGGCGCATACCGATCCGGGCAACGGGCACAGCGCATTTCATGCGGCCGGTGTTTCCGGACCGGTGGAAACGCAGAACAGCCCGTTTATCCGCACCCACTCGTCCGTGCCGGCCCGCGCTTTAATCTCATCAGGCGTGGGCTATCAACCGGGCTATAATCGCCATTTCCTCTCCATCGTCACGGCCGACCCGGCGGCGCTTGAAAACATCAAGACGATCTGGATCAACGCCGATGGCGTCAAATGGACGGCGAAGGCCTTGAAATTCGAACAGCGCAACAATCGCGGCATCGCGGTTCTGAGCCTTAATGACTGGCAGGCCTATATGGGCGCCGCCTATGGCCTCAAAATCGCGATTATGAGCGAGGCCGGCGCCTGGACGCTCGACATCGACGCGGAGCCGATCGCCGACCACCTCGATTCCTTATCGCCGATGCAAATGGCCCTCAGCGCTTAAAGAAGCGCCCCGCAACGGCGTCCAGCTTTCTCATCATTTCAGGATCGCGACGTTCCGGCGGCGTGATCACCGCCATGTCGAGCGCGGTCTCAATGCCAAGCGGCGAGCCAATGCGCATTGGCCCGAGACGCGGCGCCAGATCGGCGACAAGGCGGGCGGCGTTCGCCGTATTCTGTTTCAGGGTTTCGAGGATCAGCCCCACTTCCACGGGGCCATCCTGCTCTCGCCAGCAGTCGTAGTCCGTGACCATAGCGACGCTGGCGTAAGGCAGTTCGGCCTCGCGCGCGAGTTTCGCTTCGGGCATGTTGGTCATGCCGATCACGTCGCAACCCCAGGAGCGATAGAGATGCGACTCCGCGCGCGAGGAAAATTGCGGGCCGTCGATGCAAATATAGGTTCCGCCCTTTTCATGAGCGACGCCGATGGCCGCGCAAGACGCCACAAGCGCCTCGGCGAGCGCCGGACAAACGGGATCCGCCATGGAGACATGGGCGACGAAACCCGGACCGAAAAAGCTCTTCGGCCGCATCGTCGTGCGGTCGATAAACTGGTCGACGATCACGAATGTTCCCGGCGACAGCTCCTCCCGGAAAGATCCGCAGGCGGAGACAGAGACGAGATCCGTCACCCCCGCCCGTTTCATGGCGTCGATATTGGCGCGGTAATTGATATGCGATGGCGGCAACGTATGGCCCGCGCCGTGACGGGCGAGAAACACGACCTCCACGCCGCTGAGCTTTCCCTTGATCAGCCCGTCCGACGGCGCGCCCCAGGGCGTGTCGATCTCCAGCCGCTCCGGACCTTCCAGCGCATCCATGGAATAAACGCCCGACCCGCCGATAAAGCCCAGAACGCGTTTTTGTTCGGTCATGAAAGTCCTCAAATGAAAACGGCGGCGCAGTCTATGCGCCGCCGTTCGGGATTCAAAATCGCAAAGCCGTTAAGTCTAGTGCTGGTCAGCCCAGACCTTGCGGTAGGACCAGTAAAGGATGCCGGCAAGGATCACGAGATAGATGATCGACATGACGCCGAGCGCCTTACGCGCTTCCATTTTCGGCTCGGCCGCCCACATCAGGAACTCGGTAACGTCCTTGGCGTATTGCTCCACGGTTTGCGGGCTGCCGTCGCCATATTCGACAATGCCGTCGGCGAGCGGCGGCGCCATGGACAAAACGCCCCCCGGCGGGACCGTGACGCCCTCCACCGGATGTCCGTCATGCATATATTCCGGCTTCATGGCCTGGGCCATGTCGCCCGGAAAATAAGGATTGTAATACTGACCGGGCGCAAGCTGAACGGTCGAGGGAGCCTCTTCATAGCCGGTCAGGAGCGAGTAAACATAATCCGGGCCGCCGCCCCGCGCTTTGGTGATTAGAGACAGATCCGGCGGCAACGCGTTGTTGTTGGCCATGCGGGCAAGCTGCTCATTGGCGTAAGGCGCCGGGATGCTATCCGACGGCAAGGCCGCGCGCTGGAACATTTCGCCCGTATCGTCGGGTCCGTCGGTCACCTGATATTTGTATTTGTCGGCCAGCGCCTTCACGATCGGATTGTCGTTCGGGTTCGAGCAATCGACATTGTCCGGAAAGCCTTCCGGGCAGCTTTCGAGATAGAACGGCCCGCCTTTCTGACCGAGATTGCGGAACGCAACGTAATTAAGGCTGTGGCAGTTCGAGCAGACGGTCTCATAGACCTGATAGCCGCGCTGAAGCGCGTTGGGGTCATAGGTCCCGAACGGGCCCGAGAAATGCCAGTGCTGATGCTCGGGGTGTTTCTCTCCGCCGCCGGCTGCGAGCGCGACAGCCTGACTTGCGGCCGCAGCGGCAAGGACGGCGATGAGCGTTTTCGTTATCGTCATGGCTTTCATCACGGAGAGCGTCCCTTATTCAGCCGCCGCCGGCGCGCCAGGCGCCGCCGAGCTTTCAGGTTTCGCGGATCTATGCAGCACCGACTCCGAGATGGAGCGCGGCAGCGGTTTCGGGGTTTCGAGAATGCCGAGAAGCGGCAGGATGATGAGGAAGAACGCGAAGTAATAAGCCGTCGCGATCTGCGCCCACATCACATAGATGCCTTCCGCCGGTTTGCCGCCGAGGTAACCAAGCGCGATGCAGGCGATCACAAACAGAACGAACCAGAGCTTCGCCACCGGCCGATAGCGCATGGAGCGCACCTTTGAGGTGTCGAGCCAGGGCAGCACGAACAGGATCAGGATCGACGAGAACATGACAAGGACGCCGCCGAGCTTTGACGAGATCGGACCCACATCGAAGGTGATGGCGCGCAGCATGGCGTAAAACGGCAGGAAATACCATTCCGGCACGATATGCGCCGGCGTCGACAGCGGGTTCGCCTCGATATAGTTGTCCGGGTGGCCGAGACCGTTCGGATTGAAGAAGACGAAAGCCGCAAAGAGGATCAGGAAGACAACGATCGCGAAGCCGTCCTTCACCGTGTAATAGGGGTGGAACGGCACCGCGTCTTTCTTGACGTCCTTGATCTCGACGCCCGACGGGTTGTTGTTGCCCGAGGTGTGGAACGCCCAGATGTGGAGCGCCACCACGCCGAAAATCGCAAACGGCAACAAATAGTGCAGCGAGAAGAAGCGGTTCAGCGTCGGGTTGTCGACCGAGAAGCCGCCCCAGAGCAGCGTACGGATCGATTCACCCACAACAGGGATCGCCGAAAACAGGTTGGTGATCACCGTCGCGCCCCAATAGGACATCTGACCCCAGGGAAGCACATAGCCCATGAACGCGGTCGCCATCATCAACAGGAAGATCACGACGCCAAGCATCCACACGACTTCGCGCGGCTCTTTATAGGAGCCGTAATAGAGCCCGCGGAACATATGGATATAAACGGCGAGGAAGAACATGGACGCGCCGTTGGCGTGGATATAGCGCAAAAGCCAGCCGTAATTCACATCGCGCATGATATGCTCGACGCTTTGGAAAGCCATGTCGGTGTGCGGCGTATAATGCATCGCGAGCACGATGCCGGTGATAATCTGGATCACCAGACACACAGCGAGAATGGCGCCGAAGGTGTACCAGTAATTGAGGTTCTTCGGCGTTGGAAAATCCATGAAATCCGCACTCATGCGGATAATCGGCAGACGCTTGTCCAGCCATTTCTCGATGCCGCTCGACGGATTGTAATTGGAAACGTGGCTCATTATCTCTCGCTCCCCTAGCCGATCTTCACGACAGTGTCGGTGACGAACTGATAAGGCGGCACCAGGAGGTTCTCCGGCGCGGGACCTTTGCGAATGCGGCCTGCGAGATCGTAGTGAGATCCGTGACAGGGGCAGAACCAGCCCCCGAAATCGCCGCGGCTTTCGCCGGCGCTGGTGCCAAGAGGAATACAGCCGAGATGGGTGCATACACCCACAAGGATCAGCCAGGGCTCATGCGCTTCGCCGGAGGCGCCGGTGACGATGTTTTCATCCGTTGCCTCTTCCGTGCCAGACAGATTGGCGTTGCGCGCGACCGGATCCTTGAGCTGCGCAATAGCGACGGACTTCGCCTCTTCGATTTCCGCCGGCGTGCGGTGGCGGATGAAGACCGGCTTGCCCTGCCACATCACCTTGATGGCCTGCCCCTCCGGCACCGCCGAGAGGTCGACTTCCTTGGTCGACAGCGCCAGCACCGAGGCGTCGGGGTTCATCTGATGAACCAGCGGCCAGAGCACCGCGCCTGCGCCGGCGGCGGCGGTCGCCGCGCCAAAGATGTGAATAAAGTCGCGGCGGGTCGGTTCGCCGTCATCGCTCATGTCAGATGTCGTCATGGCTCTCTTACGCCTTTAGGAAGGATGCGCCCCATAAGAAGAATCGCCGGGGTGTTTGACATGTCCTATGTACAAAGTCTAGGCGACGACGCGCTGCGGCCTAGCGTCGCTGCGGCTCAGTGACTGCTCCGAAAATCCTTGGAAAATCAGCTTCATGCGCCTCGCCCTTTATCAGCCTGACATTCCGCAAAATGTAGGCGCGGCAATCCGCGCCGCGGCCTGCTTCGGCGCAGGGATGGATGTGATCGAGCCTTGCGGGTTTCCGCTTGATTCGCGCGAGGTCCGCCGGGTCGCCATGGACTATGGGGCGACGGCCGCCCCGCCGCGCGCTCATCCGGGCTGGACGGCCTTTCTGGAAACGCTCGGCCCTGCGCGGCTGATCCTGCTCACCACCAAAGCCAACGAAACCATTTGGGAGTTTTCGTTCCGGCCGGACGACATCATCCTCATGGGCCGGGAGAGCGCCGGCGCCCCGGACGAGGTCCATGAGCGCGCCAATGCGCGTCTGCGGATCCCCATCGCTTCGGGCGCGCGCTCCCTCAATGTCGCAACGGCGGCGGCGGTGGCGCTCGCCGAAGCCCGCCGCCAGACCGGATGGGCTTAGGCCCGGCTTGCCGCGCCAACGCCGGACGGCTCCCGGACGAGCGTCAGCGGCGCCATCAGCATGGCGAGAAACAGCACATTAAAGGCCACGTTCACGGGCACGCCGGCTGCGACGGACCCGGCGCTGTCGATCACGAACCACACCAAAATTGAGATAATGGCGCTGCGAACAATCTGCTTGTCGCCATTTTCAATCGCCGGGGCGAAGATCATCCACATTACAACACAGAGGCTCGCGAAGACGCCGCCGCCGATGGCGCTGAACCAGCGCGCGTCTTCGGTATAGGGCCCTGTTGTTCCGTCCAGCGGAAAGTCGACAAAGTCGTGCATCAGAATCGATAAGCCATCGAGCCCGGGAAACGCTCCTGATGCAAATATCAGCGCGGCGATGAAAAAGAAGGCGGCGAGGGCCCGCATCAGCGCGGCGGCGGTGGTTGGCGACATGGTTTATTCTCCTGATTGGGTTTCAGGATCATGATGGGATCGGCGCCGCAGTCGGACAATTACGTCAGAGGTAAGCGCGCGGCGCGTGGGAAAACGCTATAGAGGTTCGCGAGGAGCACCTGATGTCGAACGCTTTCGGCGACATTATACGGGAGTGGCGCGATTTGCGCCGGCTCAGCCAGCTTCAGCTCAGCCTGGAGGCCGGCATGTCGGCGCGGCATCTCAGCTTTCTTGAATCGGGGCGCTCGCGTCCCAGCCGCGCCATGGTTTTAAGGCTGACCGACGCGCTCGCCATGCCCAAGGAGACGGCGAACAGGGCGCTGCATTCAGCGGGCTTTGCGCCGGTTTACCCAGCCTTGCCTTTCGACGACAAGGCGCTTGAGCCTGTGCGTAATGCGGTAAAAATGATGCTCGACAATCATGCCCCCTTTCCCGGAGTCGCCATCGACCGCTGGTGGAACATCACTGACGCCAATCACGGAGCAGCCGCATTGTTTGCCGCCGTGGGCGTAGGGGGAAGCGCCAATATGCTTGAAGTCATGCTAGAACTTGGCGATGGCAGCACAGTGGAAAACTGGGAAGATAACGCGCTAATCATTCTCAGCCGCTTGAAGAGCGAAATCATCCACTATGGCGGCGATGACAAGCTTGAAGACTTCGCTGATCGCTTCGCCCGGCACTCACGGCTGCAAGCGTTCAAAAGCACGGCAGATTACAGTCAGGCTGTGGTTCCGACCGTGCTGCGCCTTGAGGACGTTCGCCTGTCGCTCTTCTCTACAATCGCGCATTTCGGCTCGGTTCAGGATATCGGCGCAAGCGATATCCGCATCGAATTGATGTTCCCTGCCGACGAGGCGACGCGCGATTATTTCGAAGGCGGCTAGGCGAGCGGTTTCGCAGCCGCCTCCTCTTTATAGGCTTTCGCAAGATGCGTTTCGATTTCGTCGACCGGGTGGTTCGTCAGGTCGTTGTCGACCGTAAAGGTGAGGCGCTGCTCCACTTCCTTGTGCAGCTCCTTGCGCAGCCGGCCGAGCGCCTGGGGCGGCGCGAACAGGACGAGGTGATCGAATTTGTTTTTCATCGCCGCCTTGTTCAGCGTCTCGGCAAAGTCTTTCGCAAAACGTTCTTTTTCAAACTCGTGCCAGTCAGTGTCCGCCACGGCGGAGCGTTGCGCGCCTCCTGCGCCGGCGTCATTGAACCGACCCCGGCGATTCGCCGCCTGTTCGCGCGTCGGCGGATTGTCGATCTTGTCTTTGGAAATCACGTTTAAAAAGGGCTGCTCGGGCGTATCGTCATTAACAAATATCAAGGCTTTTTCGCCGTCCGCCACCACAACCCAGGTAATCTGATCCGCTAAATCTCGCATGATTTCACCTCGCTTTTCTTGTGCTGGTATAACAAGACGAAAGAGGGTTTCGTTCCGGGCCGGCCTTTGACCGGACGCAGGGAAAAGCATAGACCGGGAACGCCCGAAAAAGGACCCCTCGATGAGTTTTGAACAGAACAAGGAAACCGCCAAAGCCTGGTTCGTGACCTTGCGCGACCAGATTTGCGCCTCGTTTGAGCGTCTCGAAGGCGAGGCCGGGGAACTTTACGCCCACTTGGCGCCGGGCAAGTTCGAGATCACGTCCTGGGAGCGCGGACCCGATCAAGGTGGCGGCGAAATGGGCATACTTCACGGACGCGTCTTTGAAAAGGCGGGCGTTCACGTTTCCACCGTTCACGGCGAATTCTCCGAAGAATTCCGCAAGCAGATACCGGGCGCGGAGGAGGACCCGCGTTTCTGGGCGTCTGGCATTTCGCTGATCGCCCATACGCGCAACCCGCATGCGCCCGCCGCTCACATGAACACGCGCATGATCGCCACCACCAAATGGTGGTTCGGCGGCGGAGGCGACCTTAACCCCATGCACCCCGCCTATCGCGATGAAAATCACGAAGACGCGCGAGAGTTCCACGCCGCCTATAAAGCCGCTTGCGACGCTCATGATGCGGACTATTTTCCGAAGTTTAAAAAATGGTGCGATGAGTATTTTTATCTGCCGCACCGAAACGAACCGCGCGGCGTCGGCGGTATTTTTTACGACCGCCATAATTCCGGCGACTGGGACAAGGACTTTGCCTTCACTCAGGATGTGGGCAGGGCCTTCCGCGACATCTATCCGAAGCTTGTCGCCAAACGCATGGACCAGCCCTGGACCGACGACGACCGCGAAAAGCAGCTGATCCAGCGCGGTCGCTACGCCGAGTTCAACCTGCTCTATGATCGCGGCACCACCTTCGGTCTCAAGACCGGCGGCAATGTGACGTCGATTCTCTCTTCCCTGCCGCCGCTGGCCAAATGGCCCTAAGAGAACGGCTGCAAGCCCCTGCTCTCAAAAGCGTTTCTTGATCCAGCCTAAAAGCCTGATAAACAGACGAAATCCGACGCCGCCCCAAGGAGCGCCAATGCCGGCCAAGGCCGACATGTTTCGTCTGACGATGCTGCGCGCCCTTCTGGTTCTGGCGGCGGCCTTGTCCATTTCTCCGGCGCACGCTGCCGGGGCGCTCAATATCGGCGTACAGCTTGAGCCCCCCAATCTCGACCCCACCAGCGGCGCGGCGGCGGCGATTGACGAAATCGTTTACGCCAATGTCTTCGAGGGGCTGACCCGCATTAATGAAGACGGCGCTGTCTCGCCCCTCCTCGCGGAAAGCTGGACCGTTTCCGGGGACGGGCGCATTTACGATTTCAAGTTGCGCGAAGGTGTCACATTTCACGATGGAACATCGTTCGACGCGGAAGATGTCGTCTTCACGCTGAACCGCGCGAAAGCGCCGGAATCTACAAACGCACAACGCCCGATCTTTGAAATAATCAATGAGGCGCGCGCGACTGGCCCCTATTCAGTACGCATCACCCTGAATGAACCGCTCGGCGCGTTCCCCACTTATCTCGGCTGGGGCGACGCGGTCATTGTCGCCGAGGAAAGCGCCGCGACCAATGCCAGCAACCCGGTCGGCACAGGCCCGTTCAAATTCCTGCGCTGGCGCAGAGGCGCCTCCGCGACGCTTGTCCGCAATGATGACTATTGGGGGAACCGCCCGGCGCTCGACCGGATCAATTTCATTTTCATTCCCGACCCGACCGCCGCTTTTGCAGCCCTGATGGCTGGCGATGTGGACGGCTTCCCGAATTATCCGGCGGCGGAAAATCTCGGACTGATCGAACGCGATGATCGCTTCAAGATCGTCACCGGCACGGGCGAAGGGGAAATGATTCTCGCCATCAATAATGGCGTCCCGCCTTTTGACGATATTCGCGTTCGCCGCGCGCTCAATCACGCCATCGACAAGCAAGCCGTCATCGAAGCAGGCCTCTTCGGCTTTGGAACGCCGATTGGCAGCCATTTTCCGCCGCATCATCCTTCCTATGAAGACCTCACCGGTCTTTACCCATACGACCCGGCGGAAGCACGGCGTCTGCTGGCGGAAGCTGGCTATCCCGACGGCTTCGAAACCACGCTTGCCCTGCCCCCGCCGGCCTATGCGCGCCGCGGCGGCGAGGTGATCGCGGCGCAGCTCGAAGCTGTTGGAGTTAAAGTCGAGATCCGCAATATCGAATGGGCGCAATGGCTCGACCAGGTCTTCGCCAATAAGAACTACGATCTCACCATCGTTTCCCACACCGAGCCTGTGGATATCGATATCTATGCGCGCGACGATTATTATTTTCAGTATCATAGCGACGCTTTCAACAAGGTGATCGCTGTTCTGCGCGGAGAAACCAATCCGGCGCGCCGCGATGCGCTGTTGCACGAGGCGCAAGAGATCATCGCGGAGGATGCGGTGAATGTGTTCATCGCCTCCAGTCCGAAAATTGCGGTCTGGTCGAAAGACGTAACGGGCGTGTGGGCCAATGCGCCAGTGCAGGCCAATGATCTCACCGACGCTGATGTCGTCGGGCGCGCACCATTGGCTCCCGGAGATCATCCAACGCGCATGCTTCCGCTCTGGCCGATATTCGTTGTTATCGCACTCGCCTTCACCGTGGTCGCGGTGTTCGCCAGAGCTAGTCCTGCTTTTCTCGCCAGCCGCGCCGCCTCCATGGCGCTGACACTGTTCACCGCGTCGCTGGTGATTTTCTTTCTGATTGAAATCGCGCCAGGCGATCCGGCGGCGTTCATGATGGGGCTGAACGCCGACCCCGCCGCCGTCGATGCGCTGCGCGAAGAGCTGGGGCTCAATCAGTCGCTGATCGCGCGCTATGCAAGCTGGATCGGCGGGCTCGCCATGGGCGATTTCGGCGTCAGCTACACTTACCGCACGCCGGTCGCCGAGTTGATGGCGGAGCGCATTTGGGTGTCGCTGCCACTCGCCCTCCTCGCCTTCGCCATCTCGACCGCTATCGGCATCCCGGCGGGTCTTGCCGCCGCAGCGCGCCGCGACCGCGCATCCGGCAAAGCCATCGTCGCGACGGCGCAAGCCGGCGTCGCCATCCCGAATTTCTGGCTCGCGATCCTGCTGGTGATGATCTTCGCCGTTGCGTTTCGCTGGTTTTCCGCCGGCGGCTTTCCCGGCTGGGACGCCGGTTTCTTTTCCGCCCTGAAGGCGCTGCTGCTTCCCGCCATTGCGCTCGCCATTCCGCAGGCGGCGATCCTGACACAGATCATGCGGTCGTCGACCATTGAAACCCTGCGCGAGGATTATATCCGCACGGCGCGCGCAAAAGGTCTTACGCGGCGCGAAACCCTGACCGGTCATGCACTCAGAAATGCGCTCATCCCGGTGCTGACCATATTGGGCCTGCAATTCGCCTTCCTGCTCGCCGGCGGCGTCATCATTGAAAACGTCTTCTATTTGCCGGGTCTCGGCCGCATGGTGTTTCAGGCGATCGCACAGCGCGACCTGATCGTCGTCGAAAGCGTCGTCATGGTGCTTGTCTTCGCTGTGGTCGCCATCGCCTTTCTGATCGATCTCGCCTACGCCATTGTCGACCCGCGCCTTCACGGGGAACGGCGATGAGCGCGATCGCAGCCAGTTTGCGCAGCGACAAGGGCTTCGCCGCCGGCGCGGCGATTGTCGCATTATTCCTCTTCATCGCCCTGCTCTCCTTTGTCTGGACGCCTCATGATGTCGCGCTGGTCGACGCCGACGCACGCCTCGCGGCGCCCTCTTTTGCTCATCCTTTCGGAACAAATCATCTAGGCCGCGATGTCTTTTCCATGATCATGGTCGGTGCGCGCATATCGATCTTTGTGGCGCTCGTCGCTGTCAGCATTGGGATGTTCGTCGGCGTTCCCCTCGGTCTTTTGGCAGCGCAAACGCAAGGACTTGTCGAAGATGCTGTGATGCGCATGAGCGATGTCGTTTTCGCTTTTCCCGCGATCATTCTCGCCATTCTCATCGCCGCGGTTTACGGACCCGGCGCCGTCAACGCGATCATCGCCATCGGCATCTTCAATATTCCCGTATTCGCGCGGCTGACCCGCGGCGCAGCCTTACCGATCTGGACGCGCGGCTTTGTCATGAGCGCAAGAACCGCCGGAAAGAACGCGTTTCAAATCTCTCTCGAACATGTGCTGGCGAACATTTTGCCGGTGATCATTGTGCAGGCGACGGTGCAGTTCTCGCTGGCCGTTCTCGCCGAAGCGGCGCTCTCTTATGTAGGGCTGGGCGCGCAGCCGCCGTCCCCGAGCTGGGGGCGCATGCTGGCCGAAAGCCAGACCATGATCAGCTTCGCGCCCTGGCTCGCCATTTTTCCGGGCCTTGCGATTTTTCTGTTCGTCTTCGGACTAAATCTTCTGGGCGACGGGCTGCGCCGGCGCCTCGACCCGCACCGGATCGTGGGGGCCATGTGACCGACGCAATCCGGCTGGATAATCTGTCTCTCAGCATAGGCGGCGCGCAGATTCTCGACGGCGTCACGCTCTCTCTGCGCGAAGGCGAAATTACAGGGCTGATCGGACGATCCGGCTCCGGCAAGTCCATGACGGCGCTCGCCATGATGGGGCTGAGCCCCCGGGCCGCACAACTTTCCGGCAAGATCATCATGGATGGCGAGAACATATTAGCCATGCGCGAACGGGCTCTGTGCGAGCTTCGCGGACGAAAAGTCGCCATGGTGTTTCAGGAGCCCATGACGGCGCTCAATCCGCTCCAGACCATCGGCGCGCAAGTGGCGGAAGTTTTTCAGACGCATGAAAAGATCAGCCGCGCCGAGGCCCAAAAGAAAGCCGAGACCGCTCTCGCCCGCGCCGGTTTGCCGCCTGAGGAAGTTTCTCCCGCCAAGCGGCCCCATGAACTTTCCGGCGGTCAGCGACAGCGCGCCGTCATCGCCATCGCCATCGCCATGAAACCGAAAGTGCTGATCGCCGACGAGCCGACAACGGCGCTCGACGTAACCACACAGGCGGAAATTCTCGATCTTTTGAAGAGCCTCGTGAAAGAAGACGGTACGTCGCTCCTGCTCATCACTCACGACCTCGCTGTGGTGTCGCACATCGCTGACCGGATCGCAGTGATGGATCACGGCCGCATCATCGCCGAGGAAGCCGCTAATGATTTTTACGCCCATGCCGACTCCGCGCTCGCCAGAGATTTTATTCCGGCGCGCGTGAGACGCGAGACCTCCGCGGCGCCGAAAACCGAATCGGTCCTGAAAGCCGAAAACATTTCCTGCGACTATGTAAACAGGCGCCCATCGCTGTTTGCGGCGCCGTCCCTCTTCCGCGCTGTTCACAATGTCGATTTCGACATCATGAAGGGCGAAACACTGGGGCTTGTGGGCGAGTCTGGCTGCGGCAAGTCCACTCTGGCGAAAGCGCTGCTTGGACTTCATCCGCTGGCGGAAGGGCGCGCCGCCATTGGCGGCGAAAGTTTTCCCGCCAGAGACAAGGCCTCCATGCGGCGGTTGCGCCGAAAAATCCAGATTGTCTTTCAGGATCCCTATTCCAGTTTCAACCCGCGCCAGCGCATCGCCGATATCGTCGCCGAACCCCTGCATCTCATCGACGCCCCCCTGACGCGTATGCAAAAGCGCCAGCGCGCTGCAGCACTTATCGAAAGCGTCGGCCTCAATGAGGAAACGCTCGATAAATATCCGCACGCTTTCTCCGGGGGACAGCGCCAGCGCATCGCCATCGCCCGGGCGCTCGCAACGGATCCGGATGTGGTGATCCTCGACGAAGCGACCTCCGCCCTCGATATCGGCTCGCGCAATCGCATCCTCGACTTGCTGCAATCCCTCTCTGCCTCGCGAGGCGTGTCGCTTCTGTTTATCACTCATGATTTGTCGGTGATCCACGATATCGCTGACCGCGTGCTGGTCATGAAAAACGGCCATATTGTCGAACGCGGCGAAACCGGGCAGATTTTCGCCGCGCCGGAAAATGACTATACCAGACGTCTCATCGCAGCGGCCCCTGTGATAAAGTGGCGGCAAAGCGCCGGAGAGACCTTATGAGCGACGACATTCTGAAACCCGGCCCGCGCAATCTGATCACCGATGTGACTGGTCTTACGGTTGGCAACGCGACTGACGAAAACGTTCAGACCGGCGTCACCGTGTTGCGCTGCGCCCGGCGTTTCATCGCCGCCGCCGATGTGCGCGGCGGCGCGCCGGGCACGCGCGAGATCGACGTGCTTTCAACGGAAAATCTTGTGGGCCGCTGCGACGCGATTGTGTTGACCGGCGGTTCCGTCTTCGGCCTCGCCGCGGCGGACGGCGCCACAAGCGCGTTGTCTCAAGCCGATGTGGGCCTCAAACTCAGCGACAAGGGCCCGGCGATTCCCATCATGCCCGCCGCCGTGCTGCACGATCTCGGCAATGACGGCGACAAGGACTGGGGCGACACGCCGCCTTACCGAAAGCTCGGCATGGACGCAGTCGTAAATGCCGATGTGACCTTCGAACTCGGTTCGACCGGCGCGGGGCGCGGCGCCATGGCCGGCGTCGAAAAGGGCGGGCTCGGCTCGGCTTCGCTTGTGCTTGAACAGGGCGTTGTGGTCGGCGCGCTTGTTGCGGCCAATCCTGTCGGGTCTGTCTATATGGCGGACGGCGAAACCTTCCACGCCTGGCCCTATGAACTCGCCGGCGAGTTCGGGGGACAGAGGCCGCCGACCCTGCATGAGCTTGCTGAGCCCTTCCCAAACTTTTCGCGTCTTCACGCCCGCGCTCAGGCCGGCGCCAATACGACGCTGGCGATCGTCGCCACCAATGCGGACCTCACCAATGTGGAAGTCAAACGCATCGCCATGATGGCGCAGGACGGGATCGCCCGCGCCGTTCGCCCCGCGCATACGGCCTTTGACGGCGACATCGTCTTCGCCATCGCGACAGCCGAAAAAGATCTGCCTTCCGATCCTCCGCCTTTCCGCCACGGCCTTGTGGCGCGCATCGGGGCCGCGGCATCCGACTGCCTGACCCGCGCCATCGCCCGCGCCGTTTACGAAGCTGGCCGTTAACCAAGCTTGTAAATTTGCGCGAAACGAGCGCCGGATTCGGCCTGTTCCTTGTATATATGCTTAATCGGCGGCGGGTTTTTCCCGCGATGAACCGCGGCGGCAGGCATGCGCGACCTCATTCTGCTCAGTTTTATGGCGCTCTGCCTTGCGGCGGCGATCCGCCACCCGTTCGCCGGGCTTTTGACCTGGGCGTGGTTTACCCTGATGACGCCGCATCAGGCCGCTTTCGGCGTTTATGGCGTTCCGCTCAACGTCATCATCGCCGGCGTCACCATCGGCTCCTATGTCGTCTCCGGTGAAATCGCAAAGTTCCGCTTCGACGTCATCACCATTCTCATTATTCTCTTCGCAGGCTGGCTGACGTTGGCGCAGGCTTTCTCGCTCAGCCCTGAAAACTCGGCGGTCTATCACGACCGCTTCATCAAGACGCTGCTCTTCGTCCTGCTCTGCGCGCAGATGGCCGCGGGCAAATTGCGTTTTAATGCGCTGGTGTGGACCATGGTGGCGTCCATCGGGTTCTTCGCCGCGAAGGGCGCCGCCTTCACCTTCGCCACGCTCGGCCAATTCAGAGTGCAGGGTCTTCCAAACACGGTGCTTGAAGACAACAACCATTTCGGCATCGCCGTCGCAACGATCCTGCCGCTCATTCTCTATCTGCGCGACGAGTCAGTGCGGCCCATTGTCAGGCGTGGGCTTCTGGCTCTTTTCTGCCTCGCCATCGTCGCCATCATCGGCACGCAATCGCGGGGCGCCTTCCTGTCCTTGATTGCGTTCAGCGGCTTTTTCTGGATCCGCGCCAAACACAAATTCGCCATTCTGGCGGGGCTTGTTCTCGTCATGGCGCCCGCCATCGCTTTCATGCCGGGAAAATGGACAGAGCGCATGAGCACCATCGGCGAGGCGACGCAGGATGCGTCCTTTATGGGCCGGGTCGACGCCTGGGTGATCAACTACAAACTCGCGGTTGAGCATCCCATGACCGGCGCCGGACTACGCAACTCCTATGAAAAAGAGATAGCGCAATCCGTCGACATTGAGCGTGCGGCGCGCGCCAAGGCGGCGCACAGCATCTATTTCGAAGTATTGGGGGGCGCCGGTTTTGTCGGGCTGTTGATCTATCTGGCGCTCTTCGCAACCGCGTTTTTCACATCCTGGCGCATCTATCTCTCGCGCGGAAACGAAAAGCTCGCGCCATGGAAATGGCGCTTCGCCTATTACGCGCAAATGTCGCTTGCCGTTTTCGCCATTGGCGGCGCTTCCGTTTCGCTGGAAATGTGGGATGGGTATCTCATTGTCATCGCGCTCATCGCCGCATTGAGCAAAATGTCCGTTGCCGAAGGAAAACCGGTCGGCTACGCCCTGCGCGAAGCGCGGCTTCGCAACTGGCGCGGCCGCAAGCGCCTGAAACAGCTCCTCGGCGAAGGGGAAAATCCGGCTTAATCCGTAACGAAAGCCGCTGCGCCGCCCTGGGGTTTGATTTCCACGTTACTGCGGCAGGACGGACCATGGCCGTGAACCTCAAATGACGCCGCGGCGCCCGGAGAGGCCGCGTCCGGGCATTCCTCGCCAATCTCCACCTGAATGGTGGAATAATGGATGCCGTAGCGCTCTTCGAGAAAGGCTTTCACCTCGGCAAGCGCGCCGGCGGCGTCACGCGCGTCCCCGACGCAGACATGCATGGTCAAACGCGGCTGCTCCGGCGTGATTTGCGAAATCTGAATGCTGTGGACGCTTTTTATCTGCGGGCCCGATTTCAGCAACTCCGCTTCCAGCTCAGCGAGATCGATATTCTCCGGCGCGCCTTCGAGTAGAATGTGTCCGGTTTCGCGCACCAGCCTTAATGCTGAAACGCCGATCAGGAACGCGACGCCGACGGAGAGGATGGGGTCGATGGCCATCCACCCTGTAGCGGCGATCACCAGCGCCGCAATGATCGCCGCGACCGAGCCCAAAAGGTCGCTTATCACATGGAGCAATGCGCCGCGCATATTCAGATTATGCTCATCGCGCCGGTGAAGAATGAAAAACGCGATGCCGTTGGCGATCAGCCCGGCGACCGCTACCCACAACATGAGCTGTGCCTCGACCTCAACCGGCGAGAAAAAGCGATGCACAGCCTCGAAAACAATCCAGACGAGGAGAATGGCAAGCAACACGCCATTGACGAAAGCGGCGAGAACCTGCGCGCGGTTATAACCGAAATGGAGCCGTTTATCCGGCGGGCGCGCCGCGAAAAACTGCGCGCTCGCGGCGAGCCCGAGGGCCAGCGCATCGGTCAGCATATGGGTCGCATCGGCGAGCAGGGCCAGCGACCCCGATAGCAGTCCGCCGACAACCTCGATGACCATGAAGACCACGATGACAGCGAGCGCCATCAGGAGGCGTCCCGTCACTTTGCCGACAGGCTGCGAATGATCCTGATGTGTGCAATTGCTCATGCGTTCGTCAGAGCGCCCTGTTTTGCGCGAAGCTGTTTTAGGCTCGGGGACTTTAGTCTGCGCTTGCCCGCCAGAGCAAGGCGCGGTCCCTACATTTCACAGTAATTTCAACACGCTCTGTTCACCCTGATGAGCCCGCCCCGCATGGGAAAAAAAGTGACGTGATAACATCTTCCTTGCTATCATTCGGTACGGTTTGAGGCTAAGGACAACCGCCTGCGCGTGCATGTATAAGTAAAGTAGAGTTAAAATGGGCAGGAAGGGGGCCCTGCGGGTTTGTTTGGGGACGCCAGCATCATCAATGGGCTGATCGCGAGCTTGATAGCCGCGGCCATGAGCACCTTTGGCATTTTCGCCATGGCCTCATTCAGCGGCTGGGCCCAGCGCAACAGCGCTTATTGCGCAGCTTTCGCTGTCGGTCTGTTGACCGTCGGCGTGATGTTTCATCTCATCCCTGAAGCCGCAAGTATTTCCACCTCCGCTTTAAGCTGGGTTCTGGCCGGTTTTGTCGCCATGGTGTTGATCGGCATGGCGGTCCAGACCGCCGTTGCGCGCCAGCCCGAGGGCGCGGCGCTTACTTTCGGTTACGTCTCGATTATCGGCCTTGCCGCTCATTCTTTTCTGGACGGCGCCGTTTACGCTGCTTCCTTTTGGGAAGAGGCCTTCACCGGCTGGCTTGCGACTGGCGGGCTCCTTTTCCATGAATTTCCGGAAGGAGTCATAGCTTATGCGTTGCTCGCTCAAGCCGGTCTGCCACGCGGCCGCGCAATCCTGTTTGCGATTATCGCCGCGGCGCTGACAACCATAGCGGGAACGTTAAGCGCGCAATCGCTTTTCGGTCTGGCGACAGCGCCCCCCCTCGCCGCCATGCTGGGCGCCGCCGCCGGCGCTCTGATTTATGTGCTGATCTTTCACCTCGGCCCGCACGCAACGGGCACGCCGAACAAACGCGGCTATGACGTCGCCATGCTAGGCGTGATGGCCGGAACCGCTGCGCTCTTGTTCGAACACTTCAACCACGTTCATTAATTTTTGCATCCGGCGATGCCGGCCGTTGGCGCGACCATGCTCCAGCCTTGATCATCCCGAACCTTGATCAATCCTTTTTCAAGATAGGCGCCGCCGTCAAAACCGAGCCCAAAACGGGCGGACACTTCAACAGTCACCCCGTCTTCACTTTCAAAGACCTGACGTTCGAAAACGCCAAAGCCCGCCGCGCCGTCCTGCGCAGTGCGGGTTAGCATTACCGGCTGACCGGCGATATTGATCTCGGCCTCTTTGCCAGAAACGAACCTGAATACCGCCGCAGGACGCACGCCCTCGAGCGTCCACAAAATCATGCCGCAGGATTTGTCCGGAAGCGCCGCATCGCCCAAAGGACGCAAGCCTTGCGCCCCCGCAGCATCGCTCGCCAGATCAATTCTGCCGGCTTCGGCCTGACGCGGCGAGGACATCCCGTCTGTTACGCAGGCACCGGCGAGCGCCGCGAAAGAACATATGGCGAGAATGGACTTGTTCATGATCCTGCTCCAGTCAGCACGCCCACTGTGCCATAGGTCATTTCGCCATTGTCGTCTTCGAACCCGAAATAGCGCAAGGCGGAGGCGACATTTTCTTCCGAAGGCTGCGCTGTCGCTGTCACTTCATAAGCGAGCGACCGGTCGAGCAAAAGTCGGATACGGGCCGCCGTGCGGGCGTTTTCGCCGGTCATCGCAATCACCAGCTTGCCGTCTTCGCAGGCCACGCCGCCGCTCATGGGCAGGGCGGGCAGATCATAACGCTTCGCCGGCGCATCGAGCGCATTGGTCCACAAATCCCCGGCGGCGTTCAGGCAACCGTTTTTGCGGCTGAAGTCGAGCCGCTTTATGTTCAGTCTCGCTTCACCGCGCGCCGGTTCGCCCAGAAGGCCGCGCGGCGCGGCCGCGGCAAGATCGATATCCGCTTTCACATTCTTCAATGAAAGCTTGGCGCCCGGACCGAAAGCGACGGCGCCCGTTCCCCGTACAGCGCCGTTCGCGGAGAGTGTCACTTTTGGCGAGAACGTCAGCAACGACCAGGGCGACAGATGGAACCGAACGTCGCCGAGGGCCACGCCCCCCGCCGAAGCGGACCCGAGTTCGCCATTCCAGATTGTCCCGCGCGCATCCGCATAAGAGATCGCGCCGCCGCTGTTGTTTGCGAGCAGAGACACAGCGCTGGCCGGGATCGAGGCGATCAGCGTTGCAAGAAAGATAAAGCCGCCAACGAGAATTGGCGCGAGCAGCTTTTTCGATTGCACAGCGCCTTTCGTCATTACCGCTCCAACACCAGAACTTGCGGCGTCACCATGCCGTCCTCGCCGCGGGCGATATCCGCAAAGGCGACCCGTGCGCCGTAATTTCCTTGCACCTGCGCCAGCCATTCAAAAAACACGTCGCCATTGACAGGCGCGGCCTGAATTTCTAGCTGGCCGTCGCTTTCCGCGCCGATGCGCACGACTTCAATGCCCGCGGCTCGCGCAGACTGAAGCACCGCCTGCCGCAATGGCGCGCCGTCCTGCGGGGCTGTCGTATCCGAGACGCCGGCGACAGCCGCCGCAGCAGCGGTCAGTTCATAGCCGTCTCGGGCTGCGGCCGCCTTGCGGGCGGCGTCTGAGCGCAAATCCGCGAAGGGCCGCACAATGGCAAGCGAAACGAAAAGCACAGCCGCAAGCGCGCCGGCGATGAGGATCATCAGGCGCTCGCGCTGCGAAAGATCAGTCCACCAGGTCATGACGCGCTCACCCTCAATTCGCCGAGATAGGCGTTGCCAGTGCGCCGAACGCCGCCAGCCTCCGCCGCAGTCAGGCCGCGCGCCTCCAGCATGCGCTTCAGTGTTTCGATCTGGCTGATGTCGCCGAAGCGCAAATTCACGGCATATTCGTCGCGCGCGCCATTATAGCGGATGCGGTCGATCTGAATGCCGCTCGATCCCTCAAGGCTGTCGGCAAGCGCATTGGAAATTGTCAGAAACGATCGGCCGCCGGCGCCGGCGCCCAGGACCTGCCGCGCATGCGTTCTTGGATCGACGCCGGCCGCATCCGGAAACACGGTTTGATGAAGGGCGAGCGTGTCTTCTTCAAGGCGATCCGCCGTACGCAGATCGCGTATAAGTTCCGCAATATTGACCAGCAACAGCGCCGCAACCGACGCCGCCGCGAGAAGTCCCGCCCGGCGCCACGGACCGGCGGTCGCACGCCAGTCGCGCCGCTTGCGATAGGCGCCCTGCAGAAAATTCGGCGCCTTGGCGAGACCTTCGGCGAAAAACCCGAGAAGCGCTTCGCCGTTCATGGGCTCGCGCTGATCGATCTCCAGCGTTTCGCGCTCGTCCGCCGTGATCCTCTGCGCAGTACAGGCGACGATCTTCCTCAGTTCCTCGTCATGGAGCAGCGATGATAAGAGTTCGCCCGCGAGCGTCTTCTCGAGGGCGAAGCCTTTCAAACCCACAACGCCCATCATCCGGTCCGAGGTTTCGATGACGACCGCGCGGCCCGGCGCCATAGGCGTTACGGCATAGTCCACGGTGAGGATGTCTGGCGACAATCCGGACTGCGCCAGCGCCGTAAGCCACGCGTCCATTTCCGATTTCTTGATCGCCAGCGATATCCCGGCGCCGCTCTCATGTCGCGTTGTAACGACATGGACATTTTCCAGACTTTCCGCGAGTTCGTCTTCAAGCAGCATGCTCGCGGCCGCGCGGAACTGGGCCGTGGACTTCGGCGGAACGGGCAACGCGCGCATGGTGGCGCACTCGCCGTGCAAGATCAACGCAATGGAACGCGCCTCCGCGGCGCGGTCGGTGATGGCGGCAAGGTCGGCGACGCTGTCAGCCGTATCGGCCTCGATGATGCCTGACTCGCCGACAAAGGCCCATTGCACGGGGGCCTCCGGCGTCGAGCCTGCAAGAAGAATTAAGGTTTCGTTCACTCTTCCGCTCCGAGCCGGCGCGATATCACGCGCGCAGCCCCTTCATTTGCGTCAATAACCGACGTCATCTCCAGTAAGGCAGTATCATAAACAATCTCTGCACGGGCGATCAGGAAGCGGGACGACACGGCGAACCGGCTCCCGTTTTCAAGTTCCAGATCGCTGATCGGCGGGGGCGCGAGAAACGCATCCACACTGGTCCAGCCGCCCGGCGGGCGGGCGGAAATCACGTCCGCCGCCATTTGCGGGGTCACCGCCGGCCCGAGAGCGGCCGCGAGCACGGGCGCATGGCGCTCTGAAAGCATGTTTACATTGATCACTGACGGCGCCCCGCCTTCGCGCGCACAAAGATGCGGCTTCAGCGCGCCGTAAAGCTCTCGCGTCACGCCTTTGACCGCACGCAATTCGGAAACGGAAGCCATCGCCTGATTGCCGGTGCGATAGGGCGACGGCAAGACCGTATAATGCTCATCCTCGCCGCCTTGCGGGCGCCGGCTCGTATCTTCATCGACCCAGTCGCCAATCGCCTGCGCCAGCGCGGCCGCGTCGAATTCACTGACGCCGAGATGACCGGCGAGGCGGATAAATTCAGCGACAGTCTGATCGCCGGCGCCTTCGCCATAGGTCGTGTTCAAGGCGTTGACGTTGAAACAGGCGGTTCCGTCCCCGAGAAGAACGCGCGCGCCGCCTTCCTCGAAAGGCAATTCCACAGGCTCGCTCGCCCATGGATCGTCAAGCGACATGATTCCGCTATCGGCCGACGCGATCTCTTCCACAGCGGCGAGCGTCAGCGTTTCAACGGCGAAGGCGCGCCACAAGGCTTCGCCGCGCGCATTGACATTAACGGTCCGCGCCGCAGCGCGCGTGGTCAGCTCCATGGCGGACAACGCCACGAAAGACAGCGTCGCCGCCAGAAGAAGCACGATCAGCAGGGCGGCGCCTTTCTGGTCCTCCCCCCGGGTCATGACTGCGCCTCCACGGGGGCGATCCAGAAAAGCTGCTCCACCGGCTCTCGGCCTTCGCGGTCAAGGGTAATGGATAGGGCCTGCGGCGCCGAGCCCCTGCCCGACACCGGCCAGATATCCGACCATTCCAGCTCGCCGCGCTGCTCGCCGATCAAAAAAGCGGCCTGCGCATCCACAAGGTTGGCGAACAAGACGCGCTCGTCAGCATCTGCGCCGGAGGCCTCGTCGAGATAGGCGCGGCTGCGGCGCAGGAGCACCCCGTCGCGAAACACATATTCCACATATTGAAGGGCGCTGCGCGGTTCCTCCGCCCCCGGATTGATCCAGCCCGCCCGCACGAAAGAGGCGAGCACGCGCTCGTCCTCCTCACGGCGCGACGCGAAATTCTGAAGATTGCCCATAAAGGCCGCAGGCCGGCCGTCGCCGAACTCATCGCGCACGGTGCGCGAAGTTATCTGCGCCAGATCTTCCTTGATGAGCGTGCGCGCAATCTGGAAGGATTTCAGATCGTCATCGACAACCGCAAGCTGGTCGCGGCTGTCAACGCCAAGCCGCAGGGCGTAAACAGCGGTCGCGGCGATCGCTGAAAACACGAGCAGCGCGATCAGCACCTCCGGCAGGGTCAGGCCTTTTTGTGCGTGGGCGTTCATGACGGCCTCCGCATGGAGACGGCATGCGCAAGGCGCTGCTCCCCACCCGGCGACAGAACATCGATCTCGATACGCACAATGTTGTCGACGCCGGTTTCGACAATCGTGCGACGATAACGAAGCGCAGCGCCGCCCACCGTCACCTCGCCTTCGGTTTCGCCGATTTCCGTCGCCTCGCGCAGCACCATCGCCTCGACCATGAGATTGTCTGCTGCGATGGCGGCGAGCGTGCGCTCGCGCATGGAGGCGGCGAAACGCGAATTCTGGCCCATCAGCACCAGGAGCGCGCCGATAACGAGGCCCATAACGGCGAGCGCCACCAGTGTCTCGACAAGGGTCACGCCCTTCTGGTTGTTACGCGCCATCGACATTGCTCACTTCCACATGGCCCGCGCCGTCCAGCGTCACGCGCCAAATCTCGCGCCGATCCTGCAACATCACCGTCACCGGCGTTGTTTCGCCCGTCGGCATGAACCGCAGATCCGGCCGGATGACAGTTTCTGTCTCCCGGCGTTTTTCCTCCGGCTCATTTCTTTTCGCCGGCGCCTCGCGCGAAACATCGACGGAAAATTCCGGCGGAAAACTATCCGCTTTCATCTGCGCCGTTGTTTCCGGCTTCCACTCGCCGCGCTGATAACGAAAGAAAGCATACCCTTCGTCATCGAGGCGCATGCCAAGAACGGCGCCGCGCGTGACCGCATCCTGCGCCGCAAAATCGAGCCGCGCGGCAAGAGCTTCGGCGGCCCGGCGCGCATCCGTTCGGCCCGGGGGCGCATTGATGACGACGACGCCGGCGACCATGGCGGCGAGCGCCATGACCACAAGCAGTTCCACAAGCGAGAGACCGCGCTGCGCCTGTCGCCGCGAGATCCGGCGTGACTTATGCTTACAGCCGCTCGTCATCCGACCAGTTGCCGATATCGGCGTTCAGCCCCTCGCCGCCGGGCTCGCCATCGGCGCCAAGGGAATAGAGATCATAGGCGCCGCCGCGCTCGCCCGGAAAACGATACTGATAAGGATTGCCCCAGGGATCGGTCGGGACTTCGCCGCGCAGATAACCGCCTGGGCGGTAGTTCGACGCGTTGCGCGCATCGGCGGGAACAGTGATCAGCGCCCGCAAGCCCTGCTGCGAATTCGGATAGTTCATCATGTCGAGACGGTATTGATCGAGCGCGCTTTCGATAACGCCGATATCGATCTTCGCCGTATCGACCGCCGCTTTGTCGCGCGCCGGCAGCACATTGATCACGACAATCGCAGAAATTAGCGCGAGAATGGCGAGCGCTACGAGCAATTCAACAAGCGAAAAGCCTCTTTGACGGCGTTTCATGGTCTTCTTCATTTAGCGTCTCCCGTTTAGCCGACAGCCAGCGTGTTGATGCGCAGGATCGGCAGCAAAATTGACAGCACGATGACGAGCACCGCGCCGCCCATGGCGACGATGATGGCCGGCTCCAAAAGCCTCAGGGCCACCGTCGACGCCGTATCGAATTCTTCTTCGAGCTGCAGCGCCGCCTTGTCGAGCAGCTCCGACAGGGCGCCCGCCCGTTCGCCCGCCGCAATCATATGGGTGAGCATGGGCGGCAAAACATCCGCCCGCTTGATGGCGGCGGCGAGCGAGGCTCCCTCTCCCACCATCGTCACCGTCCGGTCAAGCCGCGAGCGGATATAGCTGTTTGAAACCGTCTTTTGCGCCCCCACAAGACTGTCCAGCAAGGGCGCGCCGCCGGAAAAAAGGGTCGCCAGCGTGCGGGCGAAACGGGCCCCATCAACGCCCCGGGAAAGCCGGCCCAGCACCGGAACGCGCAGCATGAAGCGGTCCACGGCGAGCTTGAAGCGCGGCTCCTTCATGGCGCGCCAGAAGGCGACGCCCAAAATAACAATAAAAAGAAGCGCAAACAGCCCATAGCTCACAGTCCAGTTGGAAAGCCCGACAACGACCTTCGTGAGAAAAGGCAACTCGGCGTTGAAGCTGTTGAACTGGTCGATGATCTTTGGAACGACGAACACCATCAGCGCAGTGACGACGCCGCCGGCGATCATCATCAGCGCCGCCGGATAGATGAGCGAGGCAACCGCCTTGTTCTTGATGGCCCGGTTTTTCTCCAGCATGGAGGCGAGGCGGTCGAGCACACCGCCGAGATCGCCGGAGGTCTCGCCCGCAGCGATGACGGCGCGATAGAGCGGCGGGAAGGACTTTTCATCTTCGGCCAGCGCATCGGCGAACCGCCAGCCCTCCATTACCCGCTCGCGCACCGAAAGAAGACGCGTGCGCGCCGGCCCGGATTCCGATTGCACCGCCACGGCGTTGAGGGCTTCTTCCAAGGGCGTGCCCGCGCCGATCAACGCCGATAATTGCCGCGTCATCATCACCAGTTGCGCGGGTTTGACGCGCGGCTTGTCCGAGCCGAAAGCGCCCGCTTTACGTTCCGACCGCGGCGCGGAAAGGCGCAACGGCGTCAGCTTCATGCGTCTTAATTCCTGTCGCGCCTGGCGCGGGCTGTCGGCGGAAAGAACGCCTTTTTTTGTCCGCCCGCCAAAATCGACGGCTTCATATTCAAAGGCCGGCATCGTCTTCCTCCTGATGCACGACCCTCAAGACCTCTTCCAGCGAGGTGACGCCGGCGCGCGCATGGCGCAGGCCCGATTGCTGCAAAGTGTCCCCATGCGCAAAAGCGTAGGAGGAAATATCCTGTTCATTGGCGCCGTCATGGATGAGGCGTTTGAGCTTTTCATCGACCACGATCAATTCGTAAACGCCGATGCGCCCTTCATAGCCAGTGTGGTTGCAGCGACCGCATGCGCCGGGATGGTAGAGCGTCACCTCTTCCCGCGGACCGACGCCGAGCAGGCGCCGCGTTGCCGCATCCGGCGCGTAAGGCTGTTTGCAGGACGGACACAGGCGCCGCACAAGCCGCTGCGCCATCACCGCCGCGATGGTCGAGGAGAGCAGAAACGCCTCGACGCCCATATCGCGCAGTCGGGTGATGGCGCCGGCGGCGGAGTTGGTATGCACAGTGGACAGGACAAGGTGCCCGGTGAGCGAGGCCTGCACCGCGATCTCGGCTGTTTCCACATCGCGGATCTCACCCACCATGACGATATCCGGGTCCTGACGCAGGATCGCGCGCAGGCCCGTCGCAAAGGTCATCCCGACTTTCGGATTGATCTGGGTCTGGCCGACGCCCTCGATGGCGTATTCAACCGGGTCTTCGACCGTGAGAATATTGCGGCTCGGTTCATTGAGCAGCGTGAGGGCGCCGTAAAGCGTCGTCGTCTTGCCGGAGCCTGTTGGGCCGGTGACAAGAATGATGCCGTTGGGCCGCGCCAGCGCATGTTTGAAGCGCGTCAGGATTTCCTTCGGCATGCCGAGCCCGTCGAGATCCAGCCGCGCCTCATCCTTGTCGAGAATACGCATGACGACGCGCTCGCCAAAGCGCGCTGGCAAGGTCGAGACGCGCACGTCGACCGTCTTGCCGCCCAGCGCCAGAGAAATGCGTCCGTCCTGAGGCACGCGCCGCTCGGCGATGTCGAGACGCGCCATGACTTTGACACGCGAGGTCAGCACCGGCGTCATCCGCGAGGGCAGCGACAGGATTTCGCGCAAAACGCCGTCTATACGCAAGCGGACGGACAGCGCCTTTTCATAAGGTTCGATGTGAATGTCGGACGCTTTTACTTTCACCGCCTCGGCGATGAGCGCATTGATCAAGCGGATCACCGGCGCATCATTTTCGCTGTCGAGGAGGTCCGCGGTTTTGGGCAGGCCTTCGGCCAGCGAGGCGAGATCCGCGTCATCATCGTCGAGACCGAGATCGTCAGTGGAAATCCCCTCGACCGAATAGATTTCCGAAAGCCGCCTTTCGAAAGCGTCGAGCGGCATGACGTCCACAGCCACCGGCGCGCCC
>MDTA01153577.1_pt1 | contig 157805 bp, 156 predicted proteins | sample 811151 | NCBI WGS metagenome assembly MDTA01 (sample SAMN05326648, study PRJNA326480) | marine metagenome | isolation source: seawater | place: Indian Ocean: South | collected 2010 | reverse complement strand
CGTGAAAGGGGTGGGGCGGATACACGACTGGCAGCAGGCCAACGCCAGCTTCTTCAACGCCATTCAGGTCGAACGCAACGTCATGTTCCTGATCCTGACCCTGATCATCCTGGTCGCCGCGTTCAACATCATCTCGTCAATGATCATGCTGGTGAAGGACAAGGGTAAGGACATCGCCATCCTGCGCACCATGGGCGCGACGCGCGGCATGGTCATGCGGGTCTTCCTGATCGCGGGGGCCAGCGTCGGCGTGATCGGCACCATCGCCGGATCGATCCTGGGCATCGCCTTCGCCGACAATATCGAAGCCATCCGGCAATGGATCCAGGGGCTGACGGGATCGGACCTGTTCGCCGCCGAAATCTATTTCCTGTCGCAACTGCCCGCCGTGATCGATTGGAACGAGGTCATCGCCGTGATCGGCATGGCGCTGGGCCTTTCGTTCCTGGCGACCATCTATCCCAGTTGGCGGGCCGCCCGCACGGATCCGGCGGAGGCGCTACGCTATGAGTGACACGGTTCCTTCGCTTGCCCTTCGCGGCGTCCGGCGGACCTTTCGCCAGGGCCGGTCGGAGTTAGAAATCCTCAAGGGCATCGATCTGACCGTACGGCCCGGCGAGGTCGTGGCCCTGGTCGGCCCGTCCGGGGCGGGCAAGTCGACCATGCTGCATATCGCGGGTCTTCTGGAATCGCCGGACAGCGGCACCATCGAAATCTGCGGCCAGGACTGTTCCGCCATGGGCGACGAACAGCGCACCTTGATGCGCCGCTACAACCTGGGCTTTGTCTACCAGCACCATCATCTGCTGCCGGAATTCTCGGCCCTGGAAAACGTCATCGTGCCGCAGATCATCGCCGGCATCCCGTATAAGGACGCCAAGGACCGGGCCCAGGAGATCCTGAATTGGATGGGCCTGTCCGACCGCCTGACCCACCGCCCGGCGCGTCTGTCCGGCGGCGAGCAGCAGCGGGTCGCGATCGCCCGGGCGCTGTCGACCGCGCCCAAGGTCATGTTGGCGGATGAGCCGACCGGCAATCTCGACCCACATACTGCGGAAGAGGTCTTCACCATCCTGCTGCGCCTCGCGCGCGGTGCCGGGTTGGCGGCCTTGATCGCGACACACAACCCGGCCTTGGCCGCGCGCATGGACCGTACCCTGCGCCTGACCGACGGGTTCCTGTTTCCAGAATAACGCGGTATGACAGAGGGCGAAGAACGTCTCTGTCCAGTCCACCCGCGTTCTTGCGGATACTTGAACCATGATCGTCGAGTTGGCGGATATCGCCGAACCTGAGATCCACGAATTCGTCGCCTACTGGTCGTCAGTGAAGGGAGACGCCTTCGCGCCTTCCTGGAAGCAGTTCAATCTGCCCAACCTGAACCCGAAGCTCGTGCCTTACGTGATCGTCGCCGACGCCGTCTACGAGCCGGTGAATGGGGAGTTGGTGGATTTCGTGATCCGCTTCTGGGGCACCGGCCAGACCGAATGGAAGGGGTCGGACAAGACCGGCAAACGGACCCGTGATTTCCCGGAATACCGAACCTCGGAAGGGTGGGAGGAATATCTCCAGGTCGTCCGTGAAAGGCGCCCCGTCGCATCGCGTGATATCGTCTATCGGGAACAATACGGCCGGCGCCTGAACGTCGAACAGGTTCAGGTCCGGGTGCCGCTGTCCGACGACGGCGTGACGGTCACAAAAGTCGCCACGTTCGGGCATCGGTCCAAGGTTTGACCGGCCGGAGCGCCGGGCGCTGCCGTCACCCGTAACATCGAACATGCCGGAGGAGGGCATCTTGCCATGTTGAAAATTCATACCCTGAACGACCGTATCGGCGCCCACCGCGAAAACGCAGGCCATGCAACAGAAGTTCCGCCCAATTCGCGGCTATTGTTCTGTAATGGCCAGGTCGGCTGCAAACAGGACGGCACCGTGCCCGAGGACGTGGGCGAACAGGTGACTGTCGCCTTCGACCGTATCCAGGCGATCCTCGCTGCCGCCGACATGGGATTCAAGGACGTGGTCAAGGTCTCGGTCTATTTCACCGATGCCAAGCACCTGGATCATTTCTACGCCCAGCGGAATACTTATTTCGGAGACCATAACCCGCCGGCGGTACTGCTTTGCGTCGGGCCGTTTCCGCGCCCGGGCGTGGAGATCGAAATCGAGGTGACGGCGGCGCAGGCCGTTTAGGCGAACGCCGCCGGCGGCTGGGTCAACCGCCGCCCTTGCGCATGGCGTCGATGCTCCATTTCCCGCCGCCGGCCGCCGCGATGTAGAAGAACACGAAGCAGTACAGCGCACTGAGCTCACCCCAATTCAGGATGGGGAAGAAGCTTTGCGGAAAATGCTCGTGGAAATAGGCCACGGCCATGCAGCCCGAACAGACGAACGCGGCGGGGCGGGTGAACAGGCCGACCGCGACCAGCGCGCCGCCGACCAATTCGATCATCCCGGCCATGCCGATCAGCGAGGTCGGATCGACGCCTGAGTATTTCGTCACCGGAAAGCTCAGGTACTTCGTCGTCCCGTGTTGCAGGAACAACAGCCCCGTCATCAGGCGGAGTAGGCTGTAGATATCGTCTTTGAACGGGTTCAGGAATTTCATGACGGTCTCCTATCAGGAGGTTAGGGCAGGGATACCGGCTCGCCGTGGGGGGTCGCCAGATAGGCATCGCGCCATTCGTCGGCGCGTGTGCCGATTTCGCCTGCCTGCGCCAGGCCTTTTTCGGCACAGAGGCGTTCGAGGGCGGCCAGCCAGTGATTGTAATAGGTTTCGCCCGTATCGGGATCGCCCGCCGCCTGGGCGCGTTTGATCTCGTCCCCCAGGGTTTGCGCCCATTCATCGGCAGAGAAGACGCCCTTGTCGATCAGAGCGTTGGCCAGGGCGAAGGCCTGGGCCTGCCAGGGTTCGCAAAAACCGGGCTCGGCGTCGTCGGTCGCCATGCCTAGGGCCGCTCCAGGTACGGTTCCCAAAGGTCGGCGTAAACCGCCGAGCGTTGGTTGCCGTCGGGGCCCCAGAGTTCTTCGCCTTCGAACCGCACGGAGTAGAGGGGGTAATCCTCGACGTGCCCAACGGTGTGCGTGTCGGGAAAGATGTGACGCCCGTGGATGCGGTCGATCACCCCTTCGCGGCCCCGCAGGTAGCGGGGAGCCCGGGTATGGCCCATCGGGTGGAAGGTTTTCACGCGCACCCGATCGCCGACTTTGAGGCCGGCGTTCACGGGGGCCGCCGGGTCGACCGGCCCGCCGGCACCCTTGACGGAAACAAGGGCCTTGTCCGCATCGACGGCCTGAATGTCGGATTTGCCGGAGGAGATGCCTTTGGCGAGTTCCTCGGCCGTCACCCGGCCGGACCCGACCCAAAGGGTCTCCAGCCCGGCCAGCCAGTTCTCGTAGTAGGTATTGCGCAGGTAGGTCACCGGATTCTGGCTTTCCCGGGCGTGGCGCGCCATGTCGTTGGTCCACTGGCGGAGAAAGCCGGACAGCAGCGTCATCGCGAAGACGCGGCTTTCCCATTCGGCATGGAAGACGGGCTCTTCGGTTTCCGGCTCCGGGTTGATCGGCCCGAAGGCCTGCATACCCCCCATGTCATGCACGTTGTCCATCAGGCGCCGCCTTCCAGGTCCGCCGGGGATTTGGCTTGCTCGACGCCGATCATGGAATTGCGGGTGATGAGCTGTTCCAACTGCTCGGCGGACCAGCCTTCGGTCCCGGCTGGCCGTTCGGGCAGCACGAGGTAGCGCATCTCGGCCGTCGAATCCCAGACGCGGACCTCGACCTCGTCCGGCAATTCCGTGCCGAATTCGCCCAGCACGCCGCGCGGATCGGACACCGCCCGTGCCCGGTAGGGCGCGGACTTGTACCAGACGGGCGGCAATCCCAGGACATTCCAGGGATAACAGGAGCAGAGCGTGCACACGACCAGGTTATGGACCTCGGGTGTGTTCTCCACCGCGACCAGCCGTTCGCCGGGCCGTCCCTTGAAATCGAACTCGCCGACGGCCTCGCGCGCATCATCGAGCAGACGTTGCTTGAATTCGGGGTCGGTCCAGGCACGGGCGACGACCTTCTTGCCGTTCTGCGGGCCGACGCGATGGGCATAGCGGTCGACCAATGCGTCGATCGCCGCCGCATCGACCAGTCCCTTGTCGATCAGCAGGCTTTCCAGTGACTTCACGCGGAGCGCCACGTCCGACGGCGGCTCCGTATGGTCGTGATCGTGATTATGCCCGTCGTGCGGCATCGGCGATTCTCCCCAAACGTATGATCTTTCGCCAAAGATGCCACGCCGCCGCGCCCCGTTCAATCGACTGTGAAGGGCCGCAAGGCGAAGGAAACCGGGTTATCCCCGGTGTCCTCGTTTTCATGTGCGATTTGCGTGTCTACCTGCGCGGCCATATGTGGAATTATTCCGGTCATGTCCCACGCTGATTTCGTTCACCTGCGGGTTCATTCCGCCTATTCCCTTTCCGAAGGCGCCATCCGGGTCAAGGACCTGGCCAAGATGTGCCGTGAGAAGGAGATGCCCGCCGTCGCCGTGACGGATACCAACAACCTGTTCGGGGCCTTGGAATTCTCGCTGGCGGCACGGGAGAAGGGTGTGCAGCCCATCGTCGGCTGCCAACTCACCGTCGAGATGGAGGCGGAAGAAGACAGCGGCAACGGCCAACCGAACGGCGGCGGCAATCCGCGCCACCCGGAAAAGAAGCCGTCGGTGGTGTTGCTGATCCAGAATCCGGAAGGCTACCGGAACCTCCTGCATTTGCTGAAGGTCGCCTATCTGGACGGCGAGGACGATGCCGAAACGGCGGTGCCGCTCGATGTGTTGATGGAATACAACGCCGGGCTGATCCTGCTGACCGGCGGGCCCGGCGGCCCCGTCGGGCGCCTGCTGTTGCAAGGCAAGGCCGAACCGGCGCGCGATTTGATGCAGCGTCTGGCCGCCGCCTTTGACGGGCGGACCTATGTGGAAATTCTGCGCCACGGCATGCTGCCCGAGGAACAGACCGAGGGCGCGTTCCTCGATATGGCCTATGACATGGACCTGCCGCTGGTCGCGACCAACGAATGCTTCTATCCGACCGCCGACATGTTCGAGGCTCATGACGCCCTGATCTGTATCGCGGAAAGCGCCTATGTCTCGGAAACCGAGCGCCGCCGCTTGACGCCGCAGCATTGGTTCAAGGGCGCCGACGACATGCGCCAGGCCTTCGCCGACCTGCCGGAGGCCGTGGACAACACCCTGGTCATCGCCAAGCGCTGTGCCTTCATGGTCGAAAAGATCGCCCCGATCCTGCCGCCGTTCGATTGCGGCGAGGGCCGCACGGAAGAGGACGAATTGCGCGCCCAGGCCCGCGACGGCCTGGAAAAACGCTTGGAAATGCATGTTTTCACCGACGGCATGGACGACGCCGCGCGCGAGGAGGCCGCCAAGCCCTACCGCGAACGCCTCGATTACGAATTGGGCGTCATCAACGAAATGGGCTTTCCCGGCTACTTCCTGATCGTCGCCGACTTCATCGGTTGGGCGAAGGAACAGGGGATTCCCGTCGGCCCGGGCCGTGGTTCGGGCGCCGGCTCCGTCGTCGCCTGGTCGCTGCTGATCACCGATCTGGACCCGCTGCGCTTCGGGTTGCTGTTCGAACGCTTCCTCAACCCGGAACGCGTGTCCATGCCCGACTTCGACATCGACTTCTGCCAGGACCGGCGGGACGAGGTCATCCGCTACGTGCAGAAGAAATACGGCGACGACCATGTCGCCCAGATCATCACCTTCGGTAAGCTGCAGGCCCGCGCCGTGCTGCGCGACGTCGGCCGGGTTTTGGAAATGCCCTACGGGTATATCGACAAGATCTGCAAGCTGGTGCCCAACAACCCTGCCAATCCGGTGACCCTGAACGAAGCGGTCGAGGCCGAGCCGCAGATCCGCCAGATGATGTCGGAGGATCCGCAAGTCCAGCACCTGGTCGATCTTGCCATGAAGCTGGAAGGGCTCTACCGCCATGCCTCGACCCATGCCGCCGGTGTGGTCATCGGCGACCGGCCGCTGGAAGAACTGATCCCGCTCTACCGCGATCCGCGCTCCGACCTGCCGGTGACCGGCTTCAACATGAAGTTCGTCGAAAGCGCCGGGCTGGTGAAATTCGACTTCCTGGGCCTCAAGACCCTGACGGTCCTCTCGACCGCCGTCGAGTTGTGCAAGGAAAAGGGCGTCGAGATCGACTTGTCGACCATCCCTCTCGACGACACCGCGACCTTCGAAATGATCGGCCGCGGCGAGACGACCGGCGTCTTCCAGTTGGAAAGTCAGGGCATGCGTGACGTCCTGCGCCAGATGAAGGCCGATACCTTCGAGGACATCATCGCTGTCGTCGCACTCTACCGTCCGGGTCCGATGGACAACATCCCGAGCTACATCGCCCGTAAGAAGGGCGAGGAGGAACCCGATTACCTGCACCCGATCCTGGAGCCGATCCTGACCGAGACCTTCGGTATCATGATTTACCAGGAACAGGTTATGCAGGCGGCGCAGTTGCTGTCCGGCTACACCCTCGGCGGCGCCGACCTGCTGCGCCGGGCGATGGGTAAGAAGATCAAGGAAGAGATGGACCAGCAGCGCCAGCTGTTCGTCGACGGCGCCGTCGCGCGCGACGTGGACGGGCGCAAGGCGTCGGACATCTTCGATCAGGTCGCCAAATTCGCGGGCTACGGCTTCAACAAATCCCACGCCGCCGCCTATGCCCTGGTCGCCTATCAGACGGCGTATCTGAAGGCGAACCACCCGGTGGAATTCCTCGCGGCCTCGATGACGCTGGACCAGCACAACACGGACAAGCTCAACATCTTCAAGCAGGAACTCGACCGCATGCACGTCGACCTGCTGTCGCCGGATATCAACAAGTCCGAGGTCTCGTTCTCCGTCGAACGGGGGCGCACCGGCGAAGAGGAATCGGAAAGCGCCATCCGCTATGCGCTTGCCGCGATCAAGAACGTGGGCGAGGGGGCCATGGCGGCCCTGGTCGAAACGCGCCGCGAGGATGGGCCGTTCAAGAACCTGTCGGACTTCGCCCATCGCCTGGACCCCAAGGTCATCAACAAACGGCAGATGGAAAACCTGATCCGCGCGGGGGCGTTGGACAGCATCAATCCCAACCGCCGGCAGTTGTTCACGGGGTTGGAGCGCATCCTCAAGGAAGCCGTCTCCGCCCACCAGGACCGCACGTCGGACCAGATGGGGCTATTCGGCGGCGGCGGCGGAGAGGGACCGGCGGAAACGCCGGAAATCCGCCTCGACAACATCGCCGACTGGACGCCGATGGACCGATTGAAAGAGGAATTCGACGCCGTCGGCTTCTATCTCTCGTCCCATCCGCTGCAAACGTATGAAAGTGTTCTGGAAAAGCAGAAGGTCACGCCGTTCATCGAGGTTCTGACGGCGGCCAGACCCGGGCACCGCCGCATGGCGGGCACCTTGGTCGCCATGAAGGAACGCACCTCGGCCAAGGGCTCGCGCTACGCCTTCGTCAGCTTCTCGGACACCACCGGCACCTTCGAAGGCATCATGTTCTCGGAAGTCCTGGGGGCGGCCCGCGAACACCTGACCGAAGGCAATTCGTTCCTGATCGAAATGGAAGTCCAGATCGAGGCCGAGGCGCCGCGCTTCATGGTCCAGGGCCTGCGCCCGCTTGAAGCCGCCGCGCTTAATTCCGTCGGCGAAGTCACGGTGGTGATCGGCGGCGAAAGCCCGCTCGGTCCGCTGCGCGACGTCCTGGAAAGCCAGGGCAGGGGCCGTGTCCCGGTCCATGTGGTGCCGCGCCTGGAGGACAACCGTGAAGTCGTCCTGACCCTGAACGAGACCTATGCCGTCTCGCCTGCCGTGATCCAGGCGCTGAAGTCCGTGCAGGGCGTGCTGGAAGTCGTCGAGACCTGATCTGCCCAAGCCCTCGTTGTCACGCGTTTTTCCCTTGATCGGCTGGCCTTAAGCCTATAGAACCCGCCCCATATCGCACGCGGGGATGCGGCGGCTCGTGCAAATTCACGGGTTTTGCCGCTCCGGTGTTCGGTCATGGGGCCGAATGACACCCTGCGGAGGCATAACCGGAGAAAGGTACTCTATCATGGCGATTCCGTCGTTCACCATGCGTCAGCTTTTGGAAGCCGGCGTTCACTTTGGTCACAGCACCCGTCGTTGGAACCCGAAAATGGCGTCGTATCTCTACGGCGACCGTAACGGCATCCACATCATCGACCTGCAGCAGACCGTTCCCCTTTTGCATCAGGCGCTTTCCGCCGTCCGCGACGTGGTCAAGTCGAACGGCCGTATCCTGTTCGTCGGCACCAAGCGCGCTGCTTCGCCGCGCGTCGCCGAAGCCGCCAAGAAGTGCGGCCAGTACTATGTCAACCACCGCTGGCTGGGCGGCATGCTGACCAACTGGCAGACCATTTCCAAGTCCATCGCGCGCCTGCGCGAACTGGACGAGAAGCTGGGTGGCCACGAAGTGCAGGGCCTGACCAAGCGCGAACAACTCGGCCTGAGCCGCGAGCAGGAAAAGCTCGAACGCGCGCTGGGCGGCATCAAGGAAATGGGCGGTCTGCCCGACATCCTGTTCATCATCGACACCAACAAGGAAGACATCGCCGTCGCCGAAGCCAACAAGCTGGGCATTCCGGTCGTCGCGGTCATCGATTCCAACAGCGATCCGGCCGGCATCACCTATCCGATCCCGGGCAACGACGATGCCATCCGCGCGATCTCGACCTACTGCAACCTGGTCGCCGATTCCGTGCTGGACGGCCTGTCCGCCTCGCTGACGGCCAAGGGTGTCGACATCGGCGCCGATGAAAACGCCGGCGGAGCGATCCCGGATGCCCCGGTTGAAGCCGCCGCTGCCGAAGCCGCCCCGGCCGAAGCCGCCGCCGAAGCCGCTCCGGCTGACGCGGAAGCCCCGGCCGAAGCCGTCGCGGAAGCCGCGCCGGAAACCCCGGCTGAAGGCGAAGAAACCACCCCGGCTTCCTAATCCGTTAGGACGCCTGCGGGAACGATCTGAAGAGAAGGTAGAATTATGGCTGAAATTACTGCGGCTCTCGTCAAGGAGCTTCGCGAAAAATCCGGCGCCGGCATGATGGACTGCAAGAAGGCGTTGTCCGAAAATGGCGGTGATCTGGAGCAGGCCGTCGATTGGCTGCGCACCAAGGGCCTTGCCGCCGCCGCCAAAAAGGCCGGCCGTGTGGCCGCCGAAGGTCTCGTCGCGGTTGCCGTCGACGGCAACAAGGGCGCCGTCGTCGAGGTCAACTCGGAAACCGACTTCGTGTCGCGCAACGAGCAGTTCCAGGGCTTTGTCAGCGATATCGCCGGCTTGGCGCTGGCCGCCGACGGCGACATGGACAAGCTGCTGGCCGCCGACTTCCCGGGCGGCAAGGGCACGGTTGCCGATCAATTGACCGACATGATCGCGACCATCGGCGAGAACATGACGATCCGCCGCTGCGACGCGTTGACCGTGTCCAACGGTGTGCTGGCAACCTACGTGCACAACGCCATGGCCGACGGCATCGGCAAGATTGCCGTTCTGGTCGGTCTGGAATCCGACGGCGACAAGGGCAAGCTGGAAACCTTCGGCAAGCAGGTCGCCATGCACGTCGCGGCCGCCAAGCCGCAGGCCGTGTCGCGCGACGATCTGGATCCGGAAATCCTGGAACGCGAACGCGCCGTTCTGTCCGAACAGGCCCGCGAATCGGGTAAGCCGGAAGAGATCATCGAGAAGATGGTCGAAGGCCGCCTGCGCAAGTTCTACGAGGAAGTCTGCCTGTTGGACCAGACCTTCGTGATGGACGGTGAAACGCAGGTCGCGAAGGCCGTCGAAGCCGCCGGAAAGGATGCCGGTGGTGCGATTTCCATCAATGGTTTCAAGATCTTCGTCCTTGGCGAGGGCATTGAAAAAGAAGAAGGTGACTTCGCTGCCGAAGTCGCCGCGGCGGCCGGTTCCTGATCTTTCAGGTTCTCGCCTTTGGGGCTTTCGGGCCTCGGGCGAGACGCCGTCCCACGGGTGATGTAGACTGTCATCCGGAAGCCATTCCCGCCGCCGGTTCCCATCCAGGAGCCGGCGGCGGATTTCGATGGAAAGACGCGAGAACCGCCCGTGCCCTCTGATCCCGCCACACCCAAGTACCACCGCGTTCTTTTGAAGCTCTCCGGCGAGGCCCTGATGGGGCAGCGCGACTACGGCCTGGACCCGGACATGGTCGACCGCATCTGCGACGAGGTCGCGGCGGTTCATGCCATGGGCACCGAGGTCTGCCTGGTCATCGGGGCGGGCAATATCTTTCGCGGCATGTCGTCGGCGGCCAAGGGGATCGAGCGCACCAGCGCCGATTACATGGGCATGCTGGCCACCGTGATGAACGCCTTGGCGGTGCAGAGCGTCCTGGAATCAAAGGACGTCGCCACCAGGGTGCTTTCGGCAATTCCCATGCAGACCGTCTGCGAGCCCTATATCCGGCGGCGCGCCGTGCGCCATATGGAAAAGGGCCGGGTCGTGATCTTCGCCGCCGGGACGGGCAACCCGTTCTTCACGACGGATACGGCGGCGGCGCTACGTGCGGTGGAGATGGGATGCGACGCGCTGCTGAAAGGCACTCAGGTCGACGGGGTTTACGATTCGGACCCCAAGACCAACCCGGACGCCGAACGTTTCGATAATTTGAAGTACCAGGAAGTCCTCGCCCGCGATTTGAAGGTCATGGATACCTCGGCGATTGCGTTGGCGCGTGACAACCGGGTTCCCATCCTCGTGTTTTCGATCCACAATCCCGGGGAATTTTCCAAAGTTATCAAAGGGGAGGGGCGGTTCACCCTTGTCGATTGATATCAGTCGATAATCTGGGTGCTGTCCGGTTCCTCAAGGCCGGTCCGAAGGCCGAATTGGGAGGTAGTTATGGCGGAATTCAGTATTTCCACGTTGAAAGACGATATCTCGCGGCGCATGGACGGCGCGATCGAGGTGCTGCACCGGGAATTGGCCGGTTTGCGTACCGGGCGGGCGGCAACCAGCCTGTTGGAGCCGGTCACCGTTTCGGCCTATGGCTCGGAAATGCCGATGAACCAGGTCGGCACCATCGGCGTACCGGAACCGCGCATGCTGACCGTTCAGGTCTGGGACAAAGGCTTGGTCAGCGCCGTTGAAAAAGCGATCCGCGATTCCGGTCTGGGGCTCAACCCGGCGGCCGACGGCCAGATGGTCCGCGTGCCGATCCCGGCCCTGACCGAAGAACGCCGCGGAGAATTGAGCAAAGTCGCCCATAAATACGCCGAAGAAGCACGCGTCGCAGTGCGCAACGTGCGGCGCCACGCCATGGACGAGCTCAAGGAGTCTGAAAAGAACGGCGACATTTCCGAAGATGCCTATCACGGTTACACCGAGGAAGTGCAGAAGGTGACCGACGCCCATGTCACCAAGATCGACGAGATCATCGCCCACAAAGAAACCGAGATCATGCAGGTCTAGCACGTATGCCCGAGAACCCTTTGCAATACTCCGACGCGCCGACCGGCCCCGACCATGTCGCCATCATCATGGACGGCAATGGGCGCTGGGCGCAGGCCCGGGGATTGCCGCGTACGGCAGGGCATAAGGCAGGGGCCGAAGCCGTTCGGCGGACGATCAAGGCAGCTGTCGCGATGGGTGTTCCCTATCTCACGCTGTTCGGGTTTTCGTCCGAAAACTGGAAACGGCCGTCGGGCGAGGTCGGTGACCTGATGGGGTTGTTGCGGCTGTACCTCCGCAATGAAATCGCCGAACTGGATCGGCAGGGCGTGCGTTTGCGGGTGATCGGCGACCGGTCGCGTTTTGCCGACGATATTCAGCGCCTGATCACCGACGCCGAAGGACGCACCCAAGGCAATACCAAGCTTCATCTGACGATTGCGCTGTCCTACGGCGGGCGGCAGGAAATTCTGGACGCCGCCCGCAGCCTGGCGGAACAGGTGCAGCGCGGCGAAATCGCGCCCGCGGACATCGACGAGACCCGGTTTGAACGCGCGCTTTATACCGCCGGCCTGCCGGAACCGGACCTGTTGATCCGGACCAGTGGCGAGCAGCGGATCAGCAATTTCCTGTTGTGGCAAATGGCCTACGCCGAATTTGTCTTTACCGACGTTCTATGGCCCGATTTCGGCCAGGAACAGATGGCCGACGCCCTGGCGGAATTCCGAGGCAGGGAACGGCGGTTCGGCGGCGCGGCCGTTTAAGGCCGGACTGCCTGTGTTTCCTCGATCGGAGAGTTTTGTTGGCTGACCGCGAGTTGCTGAGGCGCATCCTTTCCGCGGCGGTCATGATTCCGCCCGTTCTTGCCGCTGTGCATTTCGGGCCTCCTTGGTATAGCGCGTTGATCGTCATCCTTGCCGCCGCCATGGTTTGGGAATGGGTTCATCTTGCCGGGCGTGACCTGGCCTGGCTGGTGCCGGGGATAGTCTACATGCTGGGCGCGGCATATTTTATGTACCTGATGCGGGGCGACGGACAGACAGGGCGAGACCTGATCTATTTCTTGTTCGCGGTGACTTGGACGACGGATACCGGCGCCTACCTTACCGGACGCGCATTGGGCGGGCCCAAACTGGCGCCCCGGGTCAGCCCGTCGAAGACGATTTCCGGGGCCATCGGCGGTTTGGTGACTGGGGGCGGTGCGGGTATCCTGATATGGTGGTTGACCGGTCATTCGGTCGATGTGCAGATTGCCGTCGTCGCCGCCTTGGGCAGCATCGCCTGTCAGATTGGCGACCTGTTGGAGTCCGCGGCGAAGCGGCATTTCCAGGTCAAGGATTCAGGCCGTATGATCCCCGGTCACGGCGGTATCCTGGACCGGGTCGACGGCCTTCTGGCGGCGGCCCTTGCGGTGGCTGCCGCGGGTGCCGGAATCTGGCGGTAACAAAACGGGGCGAGGAATGGATCTGGCCATACAATCGGGAATTTCGGGCGACGGCCCCACGGCAGAGGCGGACGCGCCCCCGCGTAGCGTTACCATCCTGGGGGCGACGGGCTCCATCGGCTGCAGCACGGTGGATATCCTGGCCCATCACCCGAACGCCTTTCGGGCCGAGGTATTGACCGCCAACCGGAATGTCGACCTTTTGGCGAAACAGGCGCGCGACCTTGGCGCGAAACGCGCCGTTATCGGGGACGACGGGAAATATGCCGATCTGAAATCGGCGCTGGCCGGAACCGGTATCGAGGCCGCGGCCGGCACGGCGGCCATCGCCGAAGCAGGCGATCAGCCCGCGGATATCGTCGTCGCCGGCATCGTCGGTGCGGCCGGATTGAAACCGGTCCTGAATGCCGTCCGGCGGGGCGGCACCGTGGCCTTTGCGAATAAGGAATGCCTGGTTTCGGCGGGCGATCTGATGGTTCGCGAGGTTGAAGCGGCGGGGGCGACCCTGTTGCCCGTCGATTCCGAACACAGCGCGATCTTCCAGGTTTTCGATTTCGACCAGCCGGACAAGGTGCATCGGATCGTTCTGACCGCATCGGGCGGGCCGTTTCGCACACGACCGCGCGAGGACCTTGCCGCCATTACCCCGGCGGAGGCCGTGGCGCACCCGAACTGGGACATGGGCGCCAAGATTTCCGTCGATAGTGCGACGATGATGAACAAGGGGTTGGAACTGATCGAGGCCTTCCATCTGTTCCCGGTCCCGGAAGACCGCATCGAGATCCTGGTTCACCCGCAATCGGTCATCCATTCCATGGTCGACTATGTGGACGGATCGGTCCTGGCACAGTTGGGGACGCCCGATATGCGGACCCCGATCGCCTATGCTTTGGCCTGGCCCCACCGGGTGGAAACGCCGGCCGGGCGCCTGAAATTGGAAGAAATCGGGACGTTGACCTTCGAAGCCCCGGATTCCGTGCGTTTTCCAGCCCTTCGCTTGGCCCGGGAAGCATTGCGGCGGGGCGATAGCGCACCTACCTTATTGAATGCCGCCAACGAGGTCGCCGTCGCCTGGTTCCTGGAGAAAGGGCTCCCGTTCCTGAAGATCACGGATGTGGTCGAGAAGGTCCTGGAAACAGTTCCTGCCCAGCCGCTTATGTCCCTTGACGACGTCTTCTCGGCGGATGCCGACGCCCGCCGTGCCGCAGAGGAAATTGCTTCGAAATCAGTTGGTTAATTCCTAAATTTCAGCTATTCCAGCGGCTAGGGTTTTTGCCGGCCTGAACCGGGTAGGGGACTGCCCCGTTCGGCCCCAGCCAGCCAGTGTTAGAAGGACCCCAAATGCAAATCGTCGACTTCGCCTTTAATTACGTCGTGGTCTTCCTGATCGTTTTGACGATTCTGGTTTTCGTCCACGAATGGGGTCATTACTGGGTCGCGCGGCGCGCTGGTGTGCGGGTCGAGGTGTTTTCCATCGGCTTCGGGCCTGAAATTTACGGCTGGACCGATAAGCACGATACCCGCTGGAAGATCAGCGCCATCCCGCTGGGGGGGTATGTGAAGATGTTCGGCGAGGCCGATCTCGGCTGGGAAGAAGAGGAAGAAGCCCAGCCGTTGCCGCCCGAAGAAAAAGCCGTTTCCTTTCACCACAAGAAACTCTGGCAGCGGTCGGCCATCGTTGCCGCCGGCCCCATCGCCAATTTCATTTTTGCCGCCGTTCTGGTCGCCCTGCTGGCCGGGATCGTGGGCACGGCGCGGCCTTTGGCGGCCGTGGGCGAAGTGCAGGAGGGCAGCGCCGCCGCCGAGGCGCAGATGCAGCCCGGTGACCGCATTACCGCCATCGACGGCGAGCCGGTCAAATGGTTCGACGATCTACGCCGTATGGTTTCCGCCAAACCGGGACAGGAAATGTCCATGGATGTGGCGCGCGGGTCTGAAACGCTGATCGTTTCCGTTACGCCGGCACCTCATACGGTCGAAGGCCAGGATGCGCCGATCGGCCTGTTGGGCGTGCGGTTTGATCCCGAAGCCGTCGAATACATTCGCCAGGGCCCGATTGACGCTGTCTCTACTGGAGTCGGCTACACGGTCGGCATGGTGACCCGGATTTTCGGTGTTCTGGGTGAGATGGTCACCGGCCACCGTTCCGCCGAGGAATTGGGCGGCCCGCTTCGAATCGCCCAGCTTTCCGGCGATATCGCGCAGTTGGGGATCAAGGAACTGATGATGTTCATGGCGGCGCTGTCCGTTAATCTGGGCCTGATCAACCTGTTCCCGATTCCGGTGCTCGATGGCGGTCGTTTGGTGTTCTACGCGGCGGAAGGGCTGCGGGGGCGTCCGGTGGCACCCAAGATCGAGGAATATGGGATGCGTTTCGGTCTGGCGTTGGTGCTGTTTCTCGTCGTATTCGTGACCTGGAATGATATAACCCAGATGCCGTGGGACCGGGTGGTTGAGTGGTTCAAGGGGTTAATTTAACGTCTTGCCAATCATTTAGGTCCATAAGAGGCCGTTACCTGGGAACTGGGCAAATGCGTTCGGGGGAATAAATTGGAGCGTCTATTACGACTCCTTACCGGCTTAGTGATGATCGCCGCCATTTGGGGCGCGCCGTCACCCCTGTCCGCGCAGGGCCGCGCCGTGATCAGCGAAATCGTGGTCGAGGGCGCCCAACGTGTCGAGCCGGGCACCGTCCGTTCTTACCTCCTGATCAAGGAAGGTGAGCCGGCAGACCCGGTTCGCATCAACCGATCCCTGAAAAGCCTGTTCGCCACCGGCCTGTTCGCCGATGTCACCATGCGCCAGGACGGCACGCGGTTGATCGTCAACGTGGTCGAAAACCCGATCATCAACCGGGTCGCCTTCGAAGGAAACAAGAAGGTCGAGAATTCCACGCTGGAGGGTGAAGTCACCTTGCGGCCGCGCGTCATCTTCACCCGCGCCAAGGTCCAGGCCGATTTGCAGCGTATTCTCGCGGTTTACCGCGCGACCGGCCGGTTCGGCGCCACCGTCGAGCCTAAGGTCATCCGCCTGCCGCAGAACCGCATCGATCTGGCATTCGAGATCAACGAAGGCGAGCCGACCAAGGTCGAGCACATCGCCTTCATCGGCAATGAATTCTTCGACGACGACGATCTGCGGGAAAACATCCAGACCAAGGAATCCATCTGGTACCGCTTCCTGTCGACGGACGACAGCTACGATCCGGACCGCATGACGCTCGACCGCGAATTGCTGCGCCGGTTCTACCTGCGCAACGGGTTTGCCGATTTCCGCGTTCAGTCGGCGGTCGCCGAATTGACCCGCGACCGCAAGAACTTCTTCATCACGTTCAGTGTCCAGGAAGGCAAGCGTTACAAGTTCGGCAAGATTGATGTGGTCACGACGATCCGAAATCTGGATGTCGAAGCCATGAAGAAAGAGGTCGATATCGACGAAGGCGATTGGTACGACGCCAGTCTCGTCGACGAGACCATTCAGAAGCTGACCGATGCCGTGGGCGAGCAGGGGTTCGCCTTCGTCGAAGTGCGTCCGCGCCTGGATCGTGACCGCGACAACAAGGTCATTGCCATCCAGTTCGAAATCAACGAAGGCCCGCGTGTCTTTGTCGAACGGATCAATATCGTCGGCAACGTGCGGACCAAGGACGAAGTGATCCGCCGCGAATTCCGGCTGGTCGAGGGCGATGCATTCAATTCGGCCAAGCTGCGCCGGTCGCGTCAACGCATTCAGAACCTGGATTTCTTCGAAAACGTTGAATTGGAGCCGACGCCCGGCAGTTCCCCGGACAAAGCGGTCATCAACGTGACCGTGGCGGAGAAATCGACCGGCTCTATTTCCATCGGTGCCGGTTTCTCGACGGACCAAGGGGCTCTCGCCGACTTCGGTCTGCGTGAACGCAACCTGTTGGGCACGGGCCGCGATCTGTCTCTGCGCTTCATCATCGCCGCGCGGCGCAGCGAAATCGATCTGAAGTTCACGGAACCGTTTTTCCTGAACCGCGATATCACGGCCGGCGCCGATGCCTTCCGGGTCACCGAGGATCTGCAGGACTACGGCTCGTTCGATAAGAAACGCACCGGTTTCCGGCTGCGCGCGGGCTACCACATCACCGAGTTGCTGACCCAGAACTGGGCCTATGAACTGCGCCAGGAAAAGATCACCGATGTCGATACGTCGGCATCGCTGGTCGTGCAGGACGCGGCGGGGACATTCCTGTTCTCCTCCGTCGAACACGGCATCATGTACGATACGCGAGACAGCCGCCTGACGCCGACCAAGGGCTATTTCGCCCGCCTTGCGACCAATTTCGCCGGCCTTGGCGGTGACGTTTACAGCGTCAAAAACATTCTGTCCGGCGCCTATCACTGGACGCCGCGCGAAGGGTTCCTGGTCACGCTCGGCGGCCGCACGGGCTATGTCGTCGCGGTGCAGGACGATGTCCTGCTTTCCGAACGCTTCTTCGTCGGCGGCCGCGACCTGCGCGGCTTTGCGCCCGGCGGTGTCGGTCCGCGCGACGTATCAACGGACGATTCGCTCGGTGGCGAATGGATGTATTCCGGCACGCTCGAACTCGGCTTCCCGCTGGGCCTGCCGAGTGAACTCGGTGTCAGCGGCCGCGTCTTTACCGATGTCGGGAGCGCCGGCGCGATTGCGACAAATCGCTCCGGTATCGAGGATACGGGCTCCCTCCGTGCCGCTGCCGGGTTCGGCATTACCTGGAAATCACCGTTCGGTCCGCTCGGGCTGGACTTCGGGATTCCCATCGTGAAGGAATCCTTTGATGAAACCGAGATCGTCCGTATCAATTTCGGTACGCGATTCTAGGAGGTTCTTTTGTTCACCTACGCCAAGTTTATGATTCGGCGGGCCCTGGTCCCTGCGCTTTGTTTGATCGTCCCCGTCGCCGCCCAGGCACAGCAACAGACGCAAACCGGCGACCAGGCAACCCAGGAAGATATCGCCGCCCGCGCGGCGAAGGTGGCTGTTCTGGACGTTCAGCGCATTTTGCGCGAAGCAAAGGCCATGAAAACCATCCGCGATCAGGTCTCGCAGCTGCGCAAGGCGTACCAGCAGGAGATCGAGTCCAAACAGGCGGACCTGCGCAGCGAAAACGAAGATCTGCGCCGCAAACGGACGATTCTGTCGTCCGATGCCTTCGACGAGGAACGCCGCAAATTCGATCAGAAAGTCGCCGACGTTCAACGCCTGGTGCAGTCGCGTAATCAGCAATTGGACCGGGCGAATGCCGAAGCGGTGATCGAGGTTCAGAAAGTCTACAACCAGATCGTTCTGGAACTCGCCAATGAGCGGTCATACGGCCTGATTTTTCGCAAAAGCGCCACCATCGTCGTACACCCGCCGATCGAGGTGACGCCGGAGGTGCTGGCTCGTCTCGACAAACGACTGCCTGCGGTTAAGGTCACCCCGCCGACGACGGCTCCCGCGAAACAATAAGAGCCGATCATGGCCGACCCCCGATTTTTCACGAGGGCCGGGCCCTTCACATTGGCCGAATTGGCGAAGGTCACCGGGGCGGGTATCGCCCCGGGTGCGCCGGCGGATCTCGACCTGGTCGATGTCATGCCGCTGGATAAGGCGGGTGAGGGCGACCTGACCTTCATCGACAACCGCAAATATCTCGACGCCTTTCGAGCGACCAAGGCCTCGGCCATTCTGGCCGCGCCGGATTTGGCCGATCAGGCCCCGACCGAAGCGGCCTTGCTGCTCTGTGACGATCCGTATCGGGCCTATGCCAAGGCCGCGGCGGCATTTTACCCGCGCCCGGCTGTCGAGCCGGGAATATCGCCGGGTGCCTATGTTTCGCCGAACGCCACCATCGGTGCCGGGTGCCGGATCGAACCCGGGGCTGTGGTGCAGGACGGGGCTGAAATCGGCGCCAATTGCTTGATTGGTCCGGCAGCGGTGATCGACCGGGGGGTAACCCTGGGATCGGACTGCGAGATTGGCGCCAATGTCACCTTGCAGCATTGCGTGCTTGGTGATCGGGTCTACGTCCATCCCGGCGTTCGGGTCGGGCAGGACGGATTCGGCTTCGCCCCAGGGGCGGACGGCCATTTGAAGGTGCCGCAAATTGGCCGTGTGGTCATCGAATCCGATGTCGAGATCGGCGCGAATACGACGATCGACCGGGGCGCCGGGCCGGACACGGTGATCGGCCAGGGATCGAAGATCGACAATCTGGTTCAGATCGGCCACAACGTGGAAATCGGGCGCGGCTGCATCATCGTCAGTCAGGTCGGTATTTCCGGCAGCACCAAGGTGGGCGATTTTGTTATGATCGGCGGCCAGGCGGGGATTGCCGGCCATCTGGAGATCGGCGCCGGTGTGCGCATCGCGGCGCAAAGCGGCCTCATGCGGAACGTTCCACCGGGGGCAACCGTGGGCGGCTCGCCCGCCAAGGACATGCGGGACTGGCTCAAGGAATCGGCGGCGTTGTCGAAACTGGCCAGGAAGAAAGGAGACCGGGCGTAATGGATTCCGAAGCAAGCACGGAAACCATGGAAATGGATATCAACCGGATCATGGAATTGATCCCGCATCGCTATCCGTTCCTGCTGATCGACAAGATCATCGACGCGGTGCCGGGCCAAAGCGGCATCGGCATCAAGAACGTGACCATCAACGAGCCGTTCTTTCAGGGCCATTTCCCGGGCCATCCCATCATGCCGGGCGTGCTGATCGTCGAAGCGATGGCGCAAACGGCCGGTGCGCTGGTCATGGCAGGATTGGACAACGCCGACAACGCTCTGGTTTATTTCATGACCGTTGAGAACGCTCGGTTCCGCAAACCCGTGGTCCCCGGGGACTGCGTGCACATCCACGTAGAGATGGTGCAGAACCGCGGCGACGTTTGGAAATTCAAAGGCCGTGCCATCGTCGATGGCGTGCTCAAGGCAGAGGCCGTCTATTCGGCCATGATCGCGAGACAAAAATGACTGATATCCATGCCAGCGCCGTCGTCCACAAGGACGCGGAGATCGGCGACGGGGTCAAGATCGGCCCGTTCTGCGTCGTCGGTCCGAACGCGCGTCTGGCCGATGGAGTCGAATTGCTGTCCCACGTCGTTGTCGAGGGACATACGGAAGTCGGCGCCCATACCCGCGCATTTCCATTCGCTTCGTTGGGCCACGCGCCGCAGGACCTGAAATTCAAAGGTGAGGTTTCGCGCCTGGTGATCGGCGCCAACAACATCATCCGCGAACATGTCACCATGAACCCAGGCACGGAAGGCGGCGGGCTCGAAACCCGCATCGGGAACAACTGCCTGTTCATGGTCGGCGCCCATGTGGCGCACGACTGCCAACTTGCCGACAACGTCATCCTGGTCAATAACGCGACCCTTGCCGGGCATGTGTCGATCCAGGAATGGGCCATCGTCGGCGGCCTGTCGGCTATTCACCAATTCGTGCGGATCGGCCGCCACGCCATGATCGGCGGCATGACCGGCGTGACGCAGGACGTGATCCCTTACGGCTCGGTCACGGGCAACCGGGCAAAGCTGGAAGGCCTCAACCTCGTCGGCCTGAAACGCCGCGATTTCGACCGCGAAACGATCCACGCTCTGCGTCAGGCCTACCGCCTGATCTTCGCCCAGGAAGGCACCATGGCCGAACGCCTGGACGATGTCGCCGAATTGTTCGGCGACAACCAGCCGGTCATGGAAATCGTCGAATTCATCAGCTCCGATTCCTCGCGCTCCATCTGCCAGCCCATGGTGGAGGATGCCGCCTAACGCCCCCAAGCTGGGCCTGATCGCGGGCGGCGGTCTGCTGCCCGAAATCCTGGCCAAGCGCTGCCGCGACAGCGGCCGGGGCCTGTTCGTCGCCGTGTTGAACGGCCAGGGCGACCCCACGCGCTATCCCGCCGATTGCACCGAGTCCTTTCGTTTGGGCGCGGCCGGAAAGCTCATCAAGCACCTCCGCGCCGAAGATGTGGAAGAAGTCGCCTTCGCGGGCTCCGTTCGGCGGCCCAAGGCGACCGATCTGATCCCCGACCTCTGGACCACCAAGTTCCTGGCGCGCACCAAGGCTATGGGGTTGGGCGACGACGGCTTGCTGTCCGCCATCGTCCAGGCGTTGGAGACGGAAGAGGGCTTCCGCGTCGTCGGGCCGAGCGAGATCGCCCCCGACCTTCTGGCCCCCGCCGGTCCCGTCGGCAGCCATGTGCTGAGCCCCGCCATGGCCGAGGACCTAGCCGCCGGGATCGCGGGTGCGCGTGATCTTGGGCGCCGCGACCTCGGGCAAGCGGTGATCGCCAAAGGTGGTAAGGTGATCTGCGAGGAAGGCCCGGAAGGCACCGAAGCCCTGGTCCGTGGGGCAGGCGAGGCCGCCCGAGGCGGCATTCTCGTCAAAGCCATGAAGCCCGAGCAGGAAGCCCGCGTCGATCTGCCCGCCAGCGGCCCGGACACGGTCGATCAGGCCGCCGCGGCCGGGCTCGCGGGGATCGCCGTGGAGGCCGGGCGGTCCCTGATGCTCGACCGTGAGACCATGGTGGCGCGTGCCGATGCGGCGGGAATCGTGCTCTACGGCTTTAGCGAGGCGGACGCGACGCCCGACGCGGGGACCGCATGACCGGCACGGCACCCTTGATTTATGTGATCGCGGGCGAAGCTTCCGGCGATGCGCTGGGGGCAGGAATGATGGCCGCGATTTCCGAACAGACGGCGGGACAGGCCACGTTTGCCGGGATCGGCGGGCCACTGATGGCCGAACAGGGGCTCGCCAGCCTGTTTCCCATGGACGATTTGGCGGTCATGGGCTTGGCGGAGGTCTTGCCGCGTCTGCCGGACCTGTTGAAACGCATGAAAGAGGCGCGGACGGATATCCTGGCGAAGCGGCCGCAAGTCCTGGTGACCATCGATTCACCGGATTTCTGTTTCCGTGTGGCGAAGAAGGTCAAGGCCGCCCGGCCGGATCTGCCCATCGTGCATTACGTGGCGCCCACGGTCTGGGCCTGGCGTCCGGGACGGGCCAGGGCCGTCGCGCGGTTTCTCGACCATCTGCTTTGTCTCTACCCGTTCGAACCGCCGTATTTCGAGGTCGAGGGCCTGGCCGCGACCTTCGTCGGCCACCCCATCGCCGAATGCCCGGCGACACAGCCGGGGGCGGAGGCCCGCGCAGCGGCGTTCCGGGCCCGCCTGGGGCTGGCGCCGGGCGATCAGGTCCTGGCGGTTCTCCCGGGTAGCCGGTCCGGCGAATTGGACCGTCACCTGGATGTATTCGGTGAGACCCTGACCCGTCTTTGGGCGGACGGTTGGCGTGGGCGCATCGTCGTGCCGACCCTGACGCGGCATCTCGACCGCATCCGCGCCGCGACCGCCGAATGGCCCGGCAATGCCGTCGCCGTGACCGGAGACGCGGACAAATGGGGCGCTTTCGCCGCCGCGGCGGAGCAGGGCGGCGCTCTTGCCGCGTCGGGCACGGTTACCTTGGAATTAGCGGCGGCGGGCGTGCCGTCGCTGGTTGCCTATCGGGTCTCCGGCCTAAGCGCGGCCATCGCCAAACGAATGATCCGGGTACCGCACGTGGGGTTGGTGAACATCCTGATGAAGCGGGAAGTGATGCCCGAGTTCCTGCAGGAAAACTGCCGCGCCGACCTCTTGGCGCCGGCCCTGGCGGGGCTGCTGAACAATACCGACGCCCGGGCGGCGCAGCAGGCCGATTGCCGGGCAGCCATGGCGCTGCTTCGTGCGCCCGAAGGAAACCCGGCCCAGAGCGCGGCGCGGACCGTCATGGGGCTGATCCCGGCGGCCTGACGGTCGCAAAAAGAAAAGGCCGCCCCGAAGGACGGCCTTTCCCAAAACGTTATCTACGCCAGCGGCTTAGCGCTTGTCGATCGGCACATAGGGCCGTTCGGTGTAGCCGGTGTAGAGCTGACGCGGACGGCCGATCTTCTGGCTCGGATCCTCGATCATCTCGTTCCACTGGGCGACCCAGCCGACCGTGCGGGCGACGGCGAACAGCACGGTGAACATGCTGGTCGGGATGCCCATGGCCTTGAAGATGATGCCCGAGTAGAAGTCGACGTTCGGGAACAGCTTGCGGTCGACGAAGTACTCGTCTTCCAGCGCGATGCGCTCCAGCTCCATGGCGAGGTCGAGAAGCGGCTCGTCCTTGATGCCCAGTTCGTCGAGAACTTCATGGCAGGACTGGCGCATGACCTTGGCGCGCGGATCCATGTTCTTGTAGACCCGGTGGCCGAAGCCCATCAGACGGAACGGATCGTTCTTGTCCTTGGCCTTCTTGATGTACTCGTTGATGTTGTCCTTGTGGCCGATCTCGGCGAGCATTTCGAGGACCGCCTCGTTGGCGCCGCCGTGGGCCGGGCCCCAGAGGGACGCGATACCGGCCGAGATACAGGCGAACGGGTTGGCGCCCGAGGAACCGGCCAGACGCACGGTCGAGGTCGAGGCGTTCTGTTCGTGGTCGGCATGCAGGGTCAGGATGCGGTCCATGGCGCGGGCCAGGACGGGGCTGACTTTGTATTCCTCGCACGGCGTCGCATACATCATATGCAGGAAGTTCTCGGCGAAGGTCAGCTCGTTCCGCGGATAGATGAACGGCTGGCCCAGCGAGTACTTGTACGCCCAGGCGGCGATCGTCGGCATCTTGGCGATCAGGCGATAAGAGGCGATCACCCGGTGCTGCGGATCGTTGATGTCGGTCGAGTCGTGATAGAACGCCGACAACGCGCCGACAACGCCGCACATCACCGCCATCGGGTGGGCGTCGCGCCGGAAGCCGCGGTAGAAGTTGGCCAGTTGCTCGTGCAGCATGGTGTGATAGGTGATGTCGTGCTCGAACTTCGATTTCTGGTCGGCGGTCGGCAGTTCACCCATCAGCAGCAGGTAGCAGACTTCCATGAAGTCGGAATGTTCGGCCAGATCCTGGATCGGGACACCGCGATACAGCAGGATGCCTGCGTCACCGTCGATATAGGTGATTTTGGACTCGCAGCTCCCCGTGGAGGTGAAACCCGGATCGTAGGTAAAGCAATCGGTCTCGGCATAGAGCTTGCGGACGTCGATGACGGACGGGCCGACGCTGGCGTCCATGACGCCGAGCTCGTACGACTTGCCGTCGCGGTTGTCCGTCAGGGTGAACGTGGCGTTTTTGCCGTTGGCGGTGTCACTCATTCTTCCCTCCTTAATGGGCATCGGAAACCGGGGTCTCCGAGTGTTTCGGCACCAAGGCCGTCAGGTGTTCGTCGGCTCTACCTGGCCGTTCGGGGTTAGGGGCCGCCCAGGGCGTCGTCTATGCGTCCCAGGGTTTCCTCACGGCCCAATACATCCATGATCTCGAAAACGCTCGGCGAGACCGTGTTGCCGGTCAGCGCGGCGCGGATCGGCTGGGCGACGGCGCCGAGCTTGATCCCGCCGGCTTCGGCGAAATTCTTGGCTGCGGCCATCAAGGCCTCATCCGACCAACTCTCCGCATCGGCGAAGACGGGGCGCAGGTCACGCAGCAGGGCCGTTCCTTCGGGGCCCAGGTGCCCGGCGGCTTTCTCCGTCATCTCGATGGGGCGCTGGATCGCATAAAACGAAGAATTTTCAGTTAGTTCTGAAATTGTCTTCGCGCGTTCCTTCAGACCAGCCATGCCTTTAAATAGCCGATCACGAGCCTCTTTAGCAAGTTTTCCCGGATGCGCCTGTTCCAGGCGTTCCATAACCAGATCGACGAGGCGTCCATCATCGGCTTCGCGGATGTAGTGCCCGTTCAGATTCGTCAGCTTGGCAAGGTCGAAGCGGGCCGGCGATTTACCGACGCTGTCCAACCCGAACCATTCGATGGCCTGCTCGGCGGAGATGATTTCGTCGTCGCCATGGCTCCAGCCGAGCCGCAGCAGGTAGTTGCAGAGCGCTTCCGGCAAAAAGCCGTCGTCGCGATAGGTCTCGACGCCCAGCGCCCCGTGCCGCTTCGACATCTTGGCGCCGTCGGCCCCATGGATCAGCGGAATATGCGCGAAAACCGGCGTTTCCCATCCGAGCGCCAGATACAACTGCGTCTGGCGGAAAGCGTTGGTCAGGTGGTCGTCGCCACGGATCACATGGGTTACCCCCATGTCATGATCGTCCACGACGACGGCCAGCATGTAGGTCGGCGTGCCGTCGGCGCGCAACAGCACCATGTCGTCGAGTTGTTCGTTGGCGACCGTGACCCGGCCCTGAACCAGGTCCTCGATCACCGTTTCGCCGTCCTGCGGGGCTTTCAGCCGGATCACCGGGTCGACGCCCGCCGGGGCCTCGGACGGATCGCGGTCGCGCCAGGTCCCGTCGTACATGCGTTTGCGGCCCTCGGCGCGGGCGGCTTCGCGCATCGCCGATAACTCATCGGGCGAGCAATAGCATTTGTAGGCCTTGCCTTCGGCGAGCAAGCGTTCGGCGGCGGCGCGGTGCTGATCGGCGCGTTCGAACTGAGAGATCGCGTCGCCGTCCCAGTCGAGACCCAGCCAGCTGAGCCCGTCGTAGATCGCGTCGACCGCGGCCTGGGTCGAGCGTGCCCGGTCCGTATCCTCGATCCGCAACAGAAACGTGCCGCCGTCGCCGTGGCGCGCGTGATGCTGCGCGAACAGCCAGTTGTACAACGCCGTGCGCGCCCCGCCGATATGCAGGAATCCGGTGGGAGAGGGGGCAAAGCGGGTGACGACCGGCATGGTTCTCTGAATGTCCTATTCGATTGCGGAGAGGTGGCTTTCAAGGAAGGCGCCGGAGGTCTACCATAAAACTTGTGCGGGCGCAGCATTCCTTGTGAGTCCCTTGGATGAAATCCTCGGGAATCCGCGCCGGATGGGGATCCGGCGGGCGTCCATGGGGACAAGTATAGGCGGGACGGGGCATGGCCATATCGGCCTTGGGACGGATACTCGGCGCGGCGATTTCCGGGGTTTTGGCGGCCAATCGGGACCGTTGGCCCTTTGCCCTGCCGGTCGGTATGGGGGTTGGGATCGGGCTGTATTTCCTGCTGCCGTCGGAGCCGCCCTGGTACGCCGGGCCGTTGGCCGCCGGCATCGGCATCTTGGGCGCGCTCGCGGCCCGCGCCCGGCCGGGCGGGCTGTTCCCGCTGATACTGGTCGGGCTGTTCGTCGCACTCGGTTTTTCCGCCGCCTCCCTGCGGACTCATTCCGTGGACGGCCGCCTGTTGGCGTCGGAAACGCCGACCACGGTGATCGAAGGCCGGATCGTCGAATTCCAGCCCTATGCCAAGGGCTCGCGGGTCGTTCTCGACCATGTCGACATCGCCGCCCTGGGACAGCCGGACACGCCGGCGCGGGTCCGCTTGCGCCTGCGCGGCACGCAACCCGACATGAAGGCGGGCGATTGGGTGCGGGTACGCGGGCGGCTTTCGGCGCCGTCGGCACCGCTGATGCCGGGCGGCTTCGACTTTCAGCGCCACGCCTATTTCTCCGGCATCGGCGCCGTCGGGTTTTCCATGGGCGCCGTCAAGGTTCTGGACGGGCCAGAGGCCGGACCGTTGAACTGGCGCATTCACCTCTCGAACCTGCGGGTGCGGTTGGCCGAGCGCGTCATGGCGGCCATCGGCGGCGATGCCGGGGCGGTTTCGGCGGCATTGATCACCGGCCACCGCACGCTGATCCCGGAGCCCGTGCTCGACGCTTTCCGCGATGCCGGGCTCGCCCATCTGTTGGCGATTTCCGGCCTGCACATCGGATTGGCGGCGGGGATCGTGTTCTTTGCCGCGCGGCGCCTGTTAAGCCTGTCTCCCGCCGTCGCCCTGCGGTTTCCCGTGAAGAAAATGGCGGCCTTTCTGGCCTTGATCGCGGCGTTCGGCTACGCCCTGATGGCCGGGGCGACGGTACCGACGCAGCGCGCCTTTCTGATCGCCGCCGTGGTGCTGATCGCCGTGATGGTCGATCGGCGGGGCGTCAGCTTGCGTATGCTCGCCTGGGCGGCGACGGTGATCCTGGCGTTGCAGCCGGAAAGTCTCTTAGGCCCGAGTTTTCAGATGTCCTTCGCCGCCGCCATCGCCTTGGTCGCCGGATACGAATATGCCTCGGATCGGGGCCTGTGGCGGCGCGACGGCGCCGATTGGCGGCCGGGCAGGGGGCTCGCGCTCTACGCCGCCGGGGTCGCCTTCACGACCATCATTGCCAGCCTGGCGACCGCGCCCTTTGTCCTCTACCACTTCAACCAGGTCGCCAAGTTCGGCCTGCTGGCTAATATGGTCGCCGTGCCGGTGACGGCGCTGTGGGTGATGCCGGCGGCCATGACGTCGTTCCTGTTGATGCCGTTCGGCCTGGAACATCTGGCCCTCGTGCCCATGGGGTGGGGTTCCCAGGTGGTCATTTGGGCGGCCCAGCGGATCGGCCATCTGCCGGAGGCGACCCAGGTCCTGCCGTCGGCCCCGGCCTGGGGCTTGGCGGCGTTGGCCTTGGGCGGGCTCTGGCTCTGCGTGCTGCGCACGCGGGTGCGATTGGCGGGGCTGGCGGGTGTCTTGGTCTTCGCCGCCGCCAACGCCTCGGTCACGGCGCCCGATCTGATCGTCGCCGCCGACGGCGGCTTGGCGGCGGTGAGGGGCGAGGGTGGGGGGGATCTGTTCTCGTCCCTGCGCAAAGGCCGGTTCACGCGGGAAAACTGGCTGTCCCATGCGGGATACCGCGCCGAGGATACGGAGATCTGGCAGCGCGACGGTGGATATGCGCGCACCGTCGCCGCGTCCGCGCCGTCCGGGCCCGACGTGGTCACGGCGTCCGGCCTGCGCTGCGATCCCGGCGGCTGCATCCTGCGGCGGGGTGGATGGACCGTGGCCATCGCCGAAACCCCGGACGCCCTGAGCGAAGATTGCGGCCGGGCGGACCTGACCATTGCCTTGGTGCCGGCCCGGCGTCTCTGCCGGACGGTGAGTTGGCGGGGCGGGATGATCGGCCATTCAAACGCCAGGATCATCGACCTCTACGATCTGCGCCGTCATGGGGCGATCGCGGTGACCTTGGGGCGCAGGATCACCATCGACGCGGCCAGCGCCGAACGCGGAAAAAGACCCTGGGTCGTTCAACCCAGGGCCTGGAAACCGAAAGACTGAGAGACAAAGTCTGAGAGACAAAGCCTGAGGGACGCGGGCCTAGTACTTCCGCATCAAACCGATGAGACGGCCCTGAACCTCGACCTGATCCGGGCCGAAGATACGGGTCTCGTACGCCTGGTTCGCGGGCTCCAGAGCGACCGACGCCCCCTTGCGGCGCAGCCGCTTGAGCGTGACTTCGGAACCTTCGACCAATGCCACGACGATGGCGCCGTTCTCGGCCGTGTCCGTGCGTTGGATGATCACCGTGTCACCGTCGTGAATTCCGGCGTCGACCATGGAATCCCCGTCCACTTCCAACGCATAGTGTTCGCCGCCGCCCAGCATCGAGGGCGGCACGTCGACGGCGTTGGAATGATCGCGCAGGGCCTCGATCGGCGTACCGGCCGCGATCCGCCCGTAAAGCGGCAGGGAGATCGCTTCGCCAGGCGCATTGTCGGTGTCGGCGCGCGCCAGGGTCGGCCCGGCGCCGAAGCGGCCGGAAATCACGTTGGGTGCGGGGGGCGCCGTATCCGCGGCGGGAGAAACCCCGGCCCGCGGGCCACCCAGCGCCGCGTCCAGGTTTTCCGGGAGGCGCAGAACCTCCAACGCGCGGGCCCGGTGGGGCAGGCGGCGGATGAACCCACGCTCCTCCAGCCCGGTGATCAGGCGGTGAATCCCCGATTTGGAGCGCAGGTCGAGCGCTTCCTTCATTTCCTCGAACGACGGCGAGACACCGGACTCGTTCAGACGTTTGTCGATGAAAACCAGAAGTTCGTATTGTTTCTTGGTGAGCATACTATCTCCACCCCATCTAAATTCGCCGTCGACTACGCCGAATGAACCTGGCGATCTCATGGCGCTCGGCATAGGAACGACCTTTCGAATAGGTCGGCGAATACCGGGGGCCAAGGCGTTCATGGGACGCTTCGCCACAAAATATACTCGTTATGTTCTACTTTGGTTCACGTATCGTGTCAACTTTGACGGGGTGAATTAGACGTTTTTAAAGTGCCCTTCCGCGTTCACGTTTCGGGCTCAAACCCCAACAAATCCGGGGTAATTGGACCATATAGGGGAAGGCGCCGGGCTGCCTGATTGACGATTCTCGCTAGAACGAGCGGCTAGAACCGCAGCATCCCGAATCCGAGCGGCAGGATCCGCACCAAATCGCCGGCCTTTGCGGGCTCGGCATGAGGCGGGCGAATGATCAGGCACTCGGCACGGGCAAAGCCGGCCAGCATGGCGCTGTCCTGTCTGGGAAAGGCGGTGGCGACGGCATGGCCGTCCTCTGTGGTGGCCAAAGTGGCCCGCATGTAGTCTTCGCGCTTGCCGTTTGCGGGAAGGTCCCCGCCCAGGCGGGCCGCGCATTCCGTCGGCGCGCCGACAATTCCGAGCATTTTGACCAGGGCCGCCCGCAGGAAGATCGCACTGGTCACGCCGGTGGACACGGGATTGCCCGGAAGCCCCAGCATCGGCGTACCGTCGATATGGCCGAAGATCAGCGGTTTACCGGGGCGCATGGCGATCTTGTAGAAATCCAGCTCGAACCCGCGCCCGCCCAGAACCTGTTGCACCAGATCGTGGTCGCCGACGGAAGCGCCCCCCATGGTCACCAACATGTCGGCGCCGCGCGCGCCCGCCAGGGTTTCAGCCAGGCTTTCCGTGGTGTCGCGGGCGATCCCCAGGCTGACCGGCTCGCCGCCCATGGCGGTGATATAGGCGTCGAGGGCGAGGCTGTTGGACGAGATGATCTGCCCCGGGCCGACCGGTTGGCCGGGCATCACGACCTCGTCCCCCGTGGCGACGAAGGCCACGCGCGGGCGGCGGCGGACCATCAGCCAGGGCCGGTTCATGGCGGCGGCCAGGCCGACGTCGCGCGCCGTGACGACGCGTCCGGCGCTTAGCAATACCTCGCCTTCGGAAAAATCGAGGCCGGCCGGGCGGACGAACTCGCCCTGTTCCTTGGGCTTGTCGGTCACCGTGATGCGGTCGCCGTCCCGTTCGGTGTCTTCCTGGATAACGATCGTATCCGCGCCCTCGGGCAGGGCGGCGCCGGTGAAGATGCGGGCCGCCTGACCCGGACCGACGGCGTCGTCGAGTATATGCCCGGCGGCACTTTCCCCGATCACGGTCAGGACCGGCTTGTCACCGGACAGGTCCGCCCAGCGCACGGCATAGCCGTCCATGGCCGAGACGGCGGACGGCGGGTGGGTAAGGGTAGCGGTCACGTCCTCGGCCAGCACGCGGCCCAGCGCGTCGCCCAGGGAGACCTGCTCGGCCGGCAGCAGATCGACGCCGGCGGTGACCTTTTCCAGGGCTTCGGTGACGCTCAGCATGGAGGGACTGTCCTCGGTCGTTTCAAGACGCGTCGAAGGTGCCGGACTTGCCGCCGGATTTATGGGTCAGACGGACATTTTCGATCTTCATGCCCCGGTCGACGGCCTTGCACATGTCGTAGACCGTAAGGGCGGCGACGGAGACGGCGGTCAAAGCCTCCATCTCGACGCCCGTCTGACCGGTCAGGCGGCAGGTCGCGGTGATGTCCACGGCATTCCGCGCCGGATCGCAGGCAAGGTCGACCTTGACCGAGGTCAGCATCAGCGGATGGCAGAGCGGGATCAGGTCCGGTGTCTTCTTGGCGCCCATGATCCCGGCCAATTGCGCGACCGAGAGCACATCGCCCTTCTTGACGCCCCGGTCCAGGATCCGTTGCAGGGTTTCCGGCGCCATCACGACGCTGCCTTGGGCGGTCGCGGTCCGTTCCGTGGCCTCCTTGGCCGAAACGTCGACCATGACGGCATTGCCGTCGGCGTCCAAATGGGTGAAATCGTCGGCCATGAGTTCTGCGTCTCCTTCGGCGCCGTGCTCAGGCCGCCGCCCGTGCCGTCGTCAGCAAGGTGCGGGTCGCGGCTTCGACGTCGTCCTGGCGCATCAGGGACTCGCCGATCAGGAAGCAGCGCGCCCCCGCCGTCGCCATGCGTTTCAGGTCACCGCCGGTGTTCAGGCCGCTCTCGCTGACCAGAACCCGGTCGTCGGGCACACCCCGGGCCAGTTGTTCCGTGGTCTCCAGCGAGACCTTCAGCGTCGTCAGGTCGCGGTTGTTGATGCCGACCAGGGGGCTTCGCAGGCGCAGCGCGCGGTCCAGTTCTTCGGTGTTATGAACCTCGATCAACACGTCCATGCCGAGATCGAATGCGCATTGCTCCAATTCCGCCGCCTGGGCGTCGGTCAGTGCCGCCATGATGAGCAGAATGCAATCAGCGCCCATGGCCCGGGCCTCGACGACTTGATAGGTGTCGATCATGAAGTCCTTGCGCAGGACCGGCAGGTCGCAAGCGGCGCGCGCCGCCATCAGATATTCGGGGCGGCCCTGAAAATAGGGCTCATCCGTCAGCACCGACAGGCAGGTGGCGCCACCTGCCTGATAGGCGCGGGCGAGGGCGGGCGGATCGAAATCGGGGCGGATCACGCCCTGCGACGGCGAGGCCTTCTTGATCTCGGCGATCAGCCCGAAACCGGTCTTGGAAGCGGCCTGTAGCGCGCGTAGGAATCGACGCGGCGGTTCCTGCATTTCTGCTTGTTTCTTAAGGGTTTGAATCGTGACCCTATTTTTCTGCTCTAACAAATGTTCGCGCTTGTCGGCGATGATCCGGTCGAGCACGTTGGGCGTCGCGGCGGCGGTCGGGGGCGTCATCTCAGGCCTCTCCGTTTGTAATGGCGACGAGCTTCTTCAACGTCGCAGCGGCGGCGCCGCTATCCAACGCATCCGCGGCCATCGCGGCCCCGGCGGCAAGGTCCGCCGCGCGTCCGGCGACGACCAGTGAAGCGGCCGCATTGAACACCACGATATCGCGGTAGGCCCCCTTGGCGCCGGCGACCAGGTCCTGGATCGCCTGGGCGTTGACTTCGGGCGAGCCGCCCTTGAGGTCTTCGGGCTTTGCCAAGGGCAGGCCCGCGTCGGCGGGCGAGACGGTAAAGGTCGTGACCGCGCCGTCTTTCAATTCGGCGACGAAGGAGGTTCCCGTCGTCGTCAATTCGTCCAAGCCGTCCTCGCCGTGAACGACCCAGCAGGCCTCGCAGCCCAGGTTCTTCAGGACCTGAGCCAGCGGTTCGACCCATTGCCGGGCATAGACGCCGGTGAACTGGCGGGTGACCCCGGCCGGGTTGGACAGCGGACCCAGGATGTTGAAGATCGTGCGCACGCCCATTTCGACCCGGGCGGGCATGACGTATTTCATGGCGCTGTGGTGGCGCGGCGCCATCAGGAAACCGATTCCGGCTTCGGCGATGGCCCGCTCGACCAGCGGCATCTCGGCGTCCAGGTTCACGCCGAGGGTGGTCAGCACGTCGGCCGCCCCCGATTTCGACGACAAGGCGCGGTTGCCATGCTTGGCCACCGGCACGCCGCAGGCCGCGACGACCAGGGCGGCACCCGTGGAAATGTTGAAGGTCCCCGATCCGTCGCCGCCGGTGCCGACCACGTCGATGGCGCCCGCGGGGGCGGAAACGGTGGTCATTTTGGCCCGCATGGCACGCACGGCGCCGGTGATTTCGTCGACCGTCTCGCCGCGCAGGCGCAGCGCCATCAACAGGCCCGCGATCTGCGCCGAGGTCGCCTCGCCGGACATGATGACACCGAAGGCGTCCTCGGCCTCCTGCGCGGTCAGGGGCGTGCCTTCGGCCACCTTGGCCAGATAGGGTTTCATCGCCTCGCTCATGCGGCGGCCTGTTCCGGCGTCATGCCGATGAAATTCTTAAGCAACTGATGACCGTGTTCCGAGGCGATGCTTTCCGGGTGGAACTGCACGCCGTAGATCGGCATCTCCTTGTGCGAGACGCCTTGGATCACGCCGTCCTCGCTATGGGCCGTGACGCGCAGGCAATCGGGAATGCTGTCCGGATCAAGCGTCAGCGAATGATAGCGCGTGGCGGTGAACGGGCTTTCCAGCCCGGCGAACACACCGGTACCGTCGTGGGTGATGGTCGAAACCTTGCCGTGCATGGGCTTGGGCGCCAGCACGACCTTGGCGCCGAACGCCTGACCGATGGCCTGATGGCCCAGACAGACGCCCAGCAACGGCACCTTGCCCGCGGCGGCGGCGATCATATCCAGGCAGATCCCAGCCTTGTCCGGATCGCAAGGGCCCGGCGAGATCACGATGCCCTTGGGGTTCAGCGCCAGAACGTCTTCGGGCGTGACCACGTCGTTCCGGAACACTTTGACCTCGGCACCCAGCTCGCCCAGGTAATGCCAGAGGTTGAATGTGAAGCTGTCGTAATTGTCGATCAGGACAAACATTTCGTATTCTTACAATCAGTTAGCTCAGGCGTGCGGCCCGTCGGCGAAACGCCGCGACAGGCCCCTGAGAAGCGCGACACAATGCCCCCCGCAGTCGTCGCCGGTCAAGGGGAATAGGCCCATTCCATCGCCGCGAAATCAGCCGTTTCCCGGGGATCAGAGCAGGATGAACGCCCCTCCCGCATAAGCGCCGGTTCAATGGGAAGCCGACGAATGCAATTGACCGCTGGTTTCACAGGCGCAGGCCGTTGACCTTAAATTCACGAATTAGGCGCCATAAGGCGATTGGCGGAAGCGCCTCTGATCTCACCGGAACAGCCGCCAGGTCGGCACCTTGACGGCGCCGGTCGTGAGGAGTACCAGCAGCGTCAGGGACGGGCGCGAGACCACGCATTCACAGCTTAAACGGCTTCAGCGATGACGGATCAGCCCAAAGGACTTTTCAAAACGGCGATTTCAGACCCGGCGGTGCGTCTGGCGGCGCTTGGCGGCGCCCTGGGCGGTGCCGTGCTGGTCCTGGCCGTCGTGCTGATCGTCGGCGGGCCGAAGAAGGCGCCGACACCACCCCCGGCCGCGCAAGAATCCCAGGTCGCCAAGATCGACGCTCCGCCGCCGCAACACGTCCGCCAGCCGGTCCCGACCTTGCCGTCGCGCGCCGAACCGGTCACCGGCAGCACGCCGTTGCCCGTACCCGCCGATCCGGCCCCGTTGCCTGCGGCGCCGGCTCCGGCGATGGAAGCCTATCCCGACCTGCCCGTGGCACGCGTCGAACCGGCACCCACCGGCCCGGCGCCGACGGTCGACCAGAACAAGACCAAACCCGAAGCACCATCCGCGCCGCCGCCCGACATGGTCGGGCCGCCGCCCGCCGACAAGCCGATGATCGCCATCGTCATCGACGACATGGGCGTCGATCAGCGGCGCTCGGCCCGGGCCATGAAGCTTCCGGCCAAGGTCACCTTGTCGTTCCTGCCGTATTCCCGGGATTTGAAGGCACAGGCGGCGGAGGCCCGCAAGCTGGGGCACGAAATCATGCTGCACGTCGCCATGGAGCCGGAAAGCCCCGAGGCCGATCCCGGCCCCAACGTTCTGCTGACCGGTGTGCCGGAACAGGAGTTGCTGACCAACCTGCGCTGGAACCTGGGGCAGATGGACGGCTATGCCGGGATCAACAACCACATGGGCAGCCGCTTCACCCGCGATTTGGCGGGCATGCGCACGGTGATGGCGGAATTGAAGGAACGGGGCCTGTTTTTCCTGGATTCCGTGACCAGCCGCGACAGCGTCGGCGCCAAGACGGCGAAAGAGGCGGGGGGGGCCTATGCGACCCGTGACGTCTTCATCGACCACAAGGACGACGAAGCCTTCGTCCGTAAGCAGTTGGAACGTCTGGAAGCCAAGGCCCGCAAACACGGCAGCGCCATCGCCATCGGCCATCCGCGCGATATCACGCTGCGGGCGCTGAAGACCTGGCTGCCGAAGGTTCAGGCGGCGGGGTTCGAGCTGGTCGGGGCGTCCAGGTTATTGCACCGGCCTGCTCCGTCGCCGACGCATCTCTCCGGAACCTCCGGCTAGACGCGGTGAACCGGCTGAGCCTCGGGGTCAGCCCGCGAACTTGACCGCCTCCGCGGCGGCACTGACCAGGGCGCGGGATTTGTTGATGCTTTCCTGGTATTCGCCTTCGGGTGAGGAATCGTGGACCACGCCGCCGCCGGCCTGAACGTACATCACGTCGTCCTTGACCACCGCCGTGCGGAGCGCGATGCAGCTGTCCATGTCGCCGTCGGCACCGAAATAGCCGATGCAGCCCGCGTAGACGCCGCGCCGGTGTTTTTCCAGCTCATCGATGATTTCCATGGCCCGCACCTTCGGCGCGCCCGAAACCGTGCCCGCCGGGAACCCGGCATAAAGCGCGTCCAGGGCGTCCAAGTCCGGGTTCAATTCGCCTTCGACGTTCGAGACGATATGCATGACGTGGGAATAGTTCTCGATGGTGAACTGTTCGGTCACGGTCACCGTGCCGGTCTTGGCGACCCGCCCGACGTCGTTGCGGCCCAGGTCCAGCAGCATCAGGTGTTCGGCCAGTTCCTTGGGGTCCGAGAGCAGGTCCTGCGCCAATTCCTGGTCCTCGGCGGCATCCTTGCCGCGTTTGCGGGTACCGGCGATGGGACGGATGGTGACCTTGCCCTCGCGCACGCGGACCAGGATTTCCGGGCTTGAGCCGACGATGGCGAAGTCCTCGAAGTCCAGGAAGAACAGGAACGGCGACGGATTGAGACGCCGCAGCGACCGATACAGCGCGAACGGCGGGTAGGGGAATGGAACGGAAAACCGCTGCGACAGGACGACCTGAAAGACGTCGCCGGCCTTGATGTATTCCTTGCCCTTTTCGACCATCTCGTGGAATTCGCCCTGGGTCATGTTGGACGACGGGGTCAGGTCGGGCACGTCCCGTTCCGGATGGGCGCGGGCGGCTTCGGGCAGGGGCGTGTCGAAATCGGCGACGATGCGTTTCAGGCGTTCGACGGCGGCGCCATAGGCGCTTTGTGCGTCCACGCCGTCCTTCGGCCAGATCGGCGTGAAGACGTTGATCACGTCCTTGATCGTGTCGAACACGGCCATCACGGTGGGCCGCAGGAAGATGCCGTCGGGAATGCCCAGCACGTCCGGATTGTTGTCGGGAATATCTTCGACCAGGCGCACCGTGTCGTAGGACGCATAACCGACCAGGCCGGCGCTCATCGGCGGCAGGCCCTCGGGCAGGTCGATGCGGGATTCCGCGACCAGCGACCGCAGCGAGGCGATGGCGCCGTCGGCTTCCGCGACCGGGCAGGGGGCGAAGCCGGCCGGATCGGTCAGAACGTCGCGGTTGATTTCCGCGACGTTGCCGTGACACCGCCACACCAGATCCGGTTCCAGCCCGATGAAGGAATAGCGGCCGCGCACGGCGCCGCCTTCGACGCTTTCCAGGACGAAGCTGTTCTTCTTGCCGCGCGCCAGCTTGAGATAGGCCGAGACGGGCGTTTCCACGTCGGCGACCAACGAGGTCCAGATGACTTGCGGCTCTCCCCGGTCGTAGGCAGGGGCGAAGTCGTCGAATGCGGGTTCGATTTTCATCGGCTTGCGTAACGAACGGCCGGGATCATTGGCCGGACTGGGCGGCGGGATTGAGAACCTGGCGCAGGATGTTCTCGTTCACGGTAACGCCCTTTTCCTTGCGCAGCGCGGCGGCCAACTGGGTGACCACGTCGTCCTTCCACAGCCCTTCCAATTCGCCCTTCATGGCGGTCACGCCGGTCGTATCGGCGCCCGGATCGGCGGGGGTGATTGATTTCACCATGGAAACGAAATAGCCGCCTTCGGCCCGCGTCACCTTGGCCTCGCCGTTTTGCAGGGTGAAGATATCCTGCAGAAGCTGGCCCGGAATGCCCGACTCGCTGCGCGGCATGTAGCGCTTCAACTTCAGGGTTTCGGCGAAGACCGCACCCGTCTCGTCGGCGATGACCTTGGGGTCGTCGCCGCCCTTGAGCCGATCCGCCAGCTGCTTGGCGAAGGCCAGGGCCGCATCGCGGCGGCGTTCGGCGATCACCGCGTCCATGACCTGGCCTTTGACCGTTTCGTAGGGACGCAGGGCCGGTTTGGTGATCTTGTCGACGCGCAGGACGAAGAACGCTTCGCCGCCCAGTTCGCGCAGGGTGGAATCGGCACCTTCCTCGGTATCGAAAGCGGCGGCGGCGATGGGCGCCGCGTTTTCGGGCAGACCGGGAACCGGATTGCCGGCGGCGTCTTTACCCTGGGCGTCGATGGCCGGAATCTTGATCGGCTCGATATTCTGCGACCGGGCGGCTTCCTCGATGGTCGCGCCCTTGCCCAGGTTGTCTTCCAGGTCGTTGACCAGCGTGTAGAGATGATCGATCGCGCGTTCGTGGGCGATCGAGGCTTTCAGCTTGTCCTTGACCGCGTCCAGGGTCGCGGCCTGGCCGGGTTCGACGTCGCGGACCTTGACGATATAGAAGATGCCGCCCGGGCCGGAGACCGGCGCGCTGACGCTGCCCGCCGGGGTCGAGAACGCGGCCTCGGCGATTTCATCCAGCACGTCGTCGCGCGTGACCTTGCCCAAATCCGTGCCGGCCTCGTCCATGCCCGCCAGTTCCTTGGCGACGTCGGCGAACGAACGGCCTTCGGCCAGCATCTTGGCGGCCTTGTCGGCGGTGTCCTTGTCAGCCAGGACCATTTGCGACAGGGTCCGGGTTTCCGGCGTGTTCAAGCTGTCCTTCTGTTCGTCGAAGGCTTTGGCGATGTCCTCGTCGGTGACACCGGCGGGATCGGCCAGCCGCTTGGCGTCGATCATGACCAGCGTGACGGCGCGGTATTCCGGCGCCGTGAAGGGGCCCGGGTTGTCCTTGTGATAGGCGCGAAGGTCTTCATCGGTCGGCTGGGCGGTGATCTGCGCCTGAGCATCGGTGACGTAAAGCGTTTCCGCCACCCGCGTTTCCTCGCGGTAGCGATAGAAGGTTTCGGCCAGGACCCGGGGGGCTTCGACCCCGGCCTCGACCGTATCCAGCAACTGGCCGCGCGCCAGTTCGCGGCGCGCACGGTCGAGGAATTCCTGCTCGGTCATACCGAATTGATAGAGCATGGCCTGGAACTTCTGGCGGTCGAAGCCACCGGCGCCCAGGTTGCTGCGGAAGGCGTTGGACGACCGCACGGCCTCGCGCACGATGTTGTCCGACACGGCGATGTCCAGATCGCGGGTTTCGGCGTTCAACAGGATATCGTTGACCATCTGCCCCAGAACCGATTGCGGCAGGCCCAGCATGCGGGCGGTCTCGGGCGTCAGCTGCCCGGCGAAGCGCGGGTTCAGGCGCGCCATTTCGCGGCGCACTTCGTTTTCCACGTCGCGGCGCGTCAGCTCCGTCCCGGCGACTTCCGCCACGGGCTGGTCTTCGGCCCGGAACTGGACCATGTCCCCGACGCCCCAGGCGGCGAAACTGATGATCAACAGACCGAGGATGATCTTGACGACGACCGAGCCGGTTCTTTCACGTATCTGACGGAGCATGGAAAATCCTTTTGTTGAACGTCTCCCCGGCGCTCTCTTGTTCTCTCTCCCCGGGGGCGGCGCATCATAGGGCCCGTGGAAGGGCCTCGCAACACCACATCCCCGCTGATATGGGCGATTTTCCCGGCCCGGCAACGGCATGTGGATTGGCAGGGTCCGGGGCCTGTGATAGACGGATCGCCTTCAAGGGACTCTTCACCACAAATTGGCAAGCGGGCAGGAAATCAGATGAGCCAAGAGCGGACGACGCTGATCGCGGGAAACTGGAAAATGAACGGCGGCCTGGACGAGGTCGACGGCCTGGCCGGTGATCTGGCCGGGCGGATGACCGGTCTGACGGCGGCGCCGGGGTTCGAAATGGCGGTCTGCCCGCCGTTTCCCCTGCTGCCCATGGTTGCTTCGGCGATCGAGGAAAGCGGCATCGCGCTGGGCGCTCAGGACTGCCACGGCAACGAGAAAGGCGCCCATACGGGCGACGTCTCGGCCAAGCTTCTGGCCCAGGTCGGCTGTGCCTATGTCATCGTCGGCCATTCCGAGCGCCGCACCGATCACGGCGAGACGGATGAACAGGTCCGCGCCAAGGCCGAAGCCGCGCAGGCCGCGGGCATGGCCGCTATCGTCTGCGTCGGCGAGACCGAGGCCGAACGGGACGCCGGACGGGCGACCGAGGTCGTGGTCGGTCAGGTGGTGGGTTCGGTTCCCGAGGGAGCGACGGCCGAGAACCTGGTTGTCGCCTACGAGCCCGTCTGGGCCATCGGTACCGGCAAGACGGCGACCCCGCAGGACGCCCAGGACATGCACGCGGCGATCCGCGCCTCGCTGGCCGACCGCTTCGGCGGCGATACGGCGGCGGGGATCCGCATTCTCTACGGCGGGTCCATGAAGCCGGGCAACGCGGCGGAACTGCTGGCGCTGGCCGATGTGGACGGTGGTCTGATCGGCGGGGCATCGCTGGTCGCCGACGATTTCTGGGCCATCGGCCAGGCCGCCGGATAGGACAAAGCGGGGTAGGGGCGAAAAGGCCCTGGAAATCCCTGTTGCAAAGCAGTAAAACCCGCCCCAACTGGTTTGGGGCCGGTGCGGCCCGCGTTTCCAAAGTGACGCGACCCGGCCCGATAGGAAGGAAGTTTGATGGAACACGTAATCCTGGTCATTCACCTGTTGCTCGCCATCGGCCTGGTCGGCGTCGTGCTGCTTCAGCGGTCCGAAGGCGGCGGCCTGGGCATCGGCGGCGGCGGCAGCGGCGGCGGCATGGGCGGTTTCATGACCGGCCGCGCGACGGCGGACCTGTTGACCCGGACGACCGCGATCCTGGCGACCCTGTTCATGATCACCTCGCTGGTGCTGGCGATCATGGCGGCGCACGACCGTAAGGCCGCGACGGGGTCGATTCTCGACCAGCCGGCGCAGACGGCCCCCATGCCGGCCGAACCGGCCGCCCCCGCAGCCCCGATCGCGAAGTAAAATAGTGGCGGGAATCCGGGACTTCCTGAACAGAGATCGGAGGCGGGAAAAAACCCGCCTCTTTTCTTTTGGCCCCTCCACCCCAGGTACGTATTGTGTACGCCCATGACGCGGTTCATCTTCATCACCGGCGGCGTGGTCTCTTCCCTCGGAAAAGGACTGGCATCGGCGGCTCTCGGGGCCTTGCTGCAGGCGAACGGCTATAAGGTCCGTTTGCGCAAGCTGGACCCCTATCTGAACGTCGATCCGGGGACCATGAGCCCGTATCAGCACGGCGAAGTCTTCGTGACCGACGACGGGGCGGAGACCGACCTCGACCTTGGCCATTACGAACGGTTCACGGGCGTTTCGTCGCGCCAGACCGACAACGTGACGACCGGGCGCATCTATTCCGACGTGATCGCCAAGGAACGGCGTGGCGACTACCTGGGCGCCACGATCCAGGTCATTCCCCACGTCACCGACGCGATCAAGAATTTCGTGATTTCCGACCTGACGGACGAGGATTTCGTGCTCTGCGAAATCGGCGGCACGGTCGGCGATATCGAGGGCCTGCCGTTTCTGGAAGCCATCCGTCAGCTGCGCAACGATCTGGGGCGCGAGCGCACGATGTACCTGCATCTGACGCTGCTGCCCTATATCCCGACGGCGGGCGAGTTGAAGACCAAGCCGACGCAGCATTCGGTCAAGGAACTGCTGAGCGTCGGGATTCAGCCCGACGTGCTGCTCTGCCGCGCCGACCGGCCGCTGCCCGAGGGCGAACGCAAGAAAATTGCTCTGTTCTGCAACGTGGATGAACGCAACGTCGTGCCGGCGCTGGACGTCGATACGATCTACCGGGTGCCGCTGGCCTATCACGCGGAGGGCCTGGATACCTCGGTTTACCGCCATTTCAACATGGAGGCGGGCGAGCCCGACCTGTCCCGCTGGCAGACGATTTCCGAAACGGCGATCCGCCCGGAGGAAGGCGAGGTCGCCATCGCCGTGGTCGGCAAGTACACGGTGCTGCCCGATGCCTACAAGTCGTTGATCGAGGCCCTGACCCACGGCGGCATCGCCAACAACGTCAAGGTCAACATCAAGTGGATCGAGTCGGAAATCTTCGAGACCGAGCAGGACGCCCTGCTGGGTCTGGAAGACGTCCACGGCGTTCTGGTCCCGGGCGGCTTCGGCGAACGGGGGGCGGAAGGCAAGATTTCCGCCGTGACCTTCGCCCGCGAACGCGGTGTGCCGTACTTCGGCATTTGCTTCGGCATGCAGATGGCGGTGGTCGAGGCCGCGCGCAATCTGGCCGGGGTCAAGGGGGCGAGTTCCACGGAATTCGGCGATACCCAGGAGCCGGTCGTCGGTCTGTTGACCGAATGGATGAACGGCAATCAGCTGGAACAGCGCAAGATCGACGGCAACCTGGGCGGTACCATGCGCCTGGGCGCCTTTCCCTGCACGTTGAAGGACGGCTCGCGGGTGCGCGACATCTACGCTCAGACCGACATTTCCGAACGCCATCGCCATCGTTATGAGGTCAATACCGAATATCGGGCGCGGCTGGAGCAGGCGGGCCTCAAGTTCACCGGCATGTCGCCGGACGGGCTGCTGCCGGAAATCGTTGAAATCCCCGACCATCCGTGGTTCATCGGGGTGCAGTTCCACCCGGAACTGAAATCGAAACCGTTTGAGCCGCATCCCTTGTTCACCTCGTTCATTGAAGCGGCGGTGAAGCAGGCGCGGCTGGTCTAAGCCGCCGTTTTTGGCGCTCGGCAGGTCGTCTCGTAACGTTCGGCCCCTAGACTTCGGGCCCCGCAACCTAGGAAAGACAGTTTCCGTGTCCTCATCGATCACCGTCGGCGACCTGACCATCGGCAATGCGGAGCCCCTGACCCTGATCGCCGGGCCCTGCGCCATGGAAAGCGAGAACCACGCCCTCGACATGGCGGGTGCGCTCAAGGAAATCACCGGCAAGCTGGGCATCGGCCTGATCTACAAAAGCTCCTTCGACAAGGCCAACCGGACCAGTGCGTCGAGCCCGCGCGGCATGGGCATCGACAAGGCATTGCCCGTGTTTCAGGCGGTCAAGGATCAGATCGGCTGCCCCGTGCTGACCGATATCCACGAAGCCGGCCAATGCGCCGAGGTCGCGACCGTCGTCGACGTGCTGCAGATCCCGGCCTTTCTCTGCCGCCAGACGGACCTGTTGCTGGCCGCCGGCGAAACCGGCGCCGCGATCAACGTGAAAAAAGGCCAGTTCCTGGCGCCCTGGGACATGCAGAACGTGGTGGACAAGATCAAATCGACCGGCAACGAGCGGGTCATGGTCTGCGAGCGGGGGGCGAGCTTCGGCTACAACACCCTGATTTCCGACATGCGGGCCCTGCCGGTGCTGGCCCAGACGGGCTGCCCCGTGGTGTTCGACGCCACCCATTCCGTGCAGCAGCCGGGCGGGCAGGGCAGCAAATCCGGCGGCCAGCGGGAATTCGCACCCGTCCTGGCCCGTGCCGCCGTGGCCGTGGGCGTCGCCGCCGTGTTCATGGAATCCCATCAGGATCCGGACAACGCGCCGTCCGACGGCCCCAATATGATCAAGCTCGACGACATGCCGGGCGTGCTGGAAACCCTGGCCGAATTCGACCGGGTTTCCAAGGCGCGGCCCATTTCCATTTGAGGGGCTTTCCATTAAAAAGCCCGCAACCGACCACCACCGATACCAACCCCATCAGACGGCCCACCGGCCGATCCCGACCGGAGAGTGACAATGACCGCCATCGTTGACGTGTTCGCCCGTGAAATCCTGGACTCCCGCGGCAATCCCACCGTGGAAGTGGACGTAACCCTGGAAAGCGGCGTGCTCGGCCGCGCCGCCGTGCCGTCGGGGGCCTCGACCGGCGCCCATGAGGCGATGGAACTGCGCGACGGCGACGAAGACCGCTATCTGGGCAAGGGCGTGTTGCAGGCCTGCGAGGCCGTCAACGGCGAGATTTGCGACACCCTGGCCGGCGCCGACGTCGAGGACCAACTGTTCATCGACGGCACCATGATCGAACTGGACGGCACGCCGAACAAGGCGCGTCTGGGCGCCAACGCGATCCTGGGCGTCAGCCTGGCGGCGGCCAAGGCGGCGGCGGAAGAGGCGGGCCTGCCGCTTTACCGCTATGTCGGCGGCTCCTTCGCCCGTGAACTGCCGGTGCCGATGATGAACATCGTCAACGGCGGCGCCCATGCCGACAACCCCATCGATTTCCAGGAGTTCATGATCATGCCGGTCGGCGCGGAAGACTTTCCGAACGCGCTGCGCATGGGGGCCGAGGTCTTCCACACCCTGAAGAAGGGCCTGGCCAAGGCCGGTCATTCGACCAACGTCGGCGACGAAGGCGGATTCGCGCCGAACTTGAACTCTTCCGAAGAAGCCCTTGATTTCATTATGAAGGCGATCTCGGACGCCGGGTATACGCCGGGCGAGGACGTGGTTCTGGCGCTGGACAGCGCATCGACGGAATTCTACCGCGACGGCAAGTACGTGATGGACGGGATCGGCAAGACGCTGTCGGCCGATGAGATGGTCAAGGTCTACGCGGATCTCTGCGCCAACTATCCCATCAAATCCATCGAAGACGGCATGGCCGAAGACGACTGGGACGGCTGGAAAGCCCTGACGGATGCGATCGGAGACACCGTGCAGCTGGTCGGCGACGACCTCTTCGTCACCAACCCGGAACGCCTGGCCGACGGGATCGAGAAAGGGGTCGCCAACTCCATCCTCATCAAGGTCAACCAGATCGGCACCCTGACCGAGACCCTGCAGACCATCGAAATGGCGCATAAGGCGGGCTATACCTCGGTCGTTTCGCACCGGTCCGGCGAAACCGAGGACACGACCATCGCCGATATCGCCGTTGCGACCAACGCCGGGCAGATCAAGACCGGCTCGCTGTCGCGTTCGGACCGGCTGGCCAAGTACAACCAGCTGCTGCGGATCAACGAAGACCTGGGCCCGACCGCCGTCTACGGCGGCCCGGACCTATTCGGCTAAGAGCCGGGCAAAGCCTTCGGCAATTAGGGAATTTGCAGAGACGTTAACATTAGCGGATCTGCAAACCCCTGGAAATCAAAGGGCTTTTTCGACTCCTAACCGAAAATTAACCATCAACTTCTAGATTCTTAATCACCGATTCGCGAGGGAGTCGCGACCCGGGACTGGGAATTTAGGGGAAAGACCGATGGCGACACGCCTTGCCACCTTCAAAAAGAAACTGACCAAGGCCCTGGGCCCGACCTTAGGGATCATGGCCTGCGCTTATTTTGCGTATCACACGGTTCATGGTGACCGTGGCCTGACCTCGCTGATGATCCTTCAGGACAAGGTCGCCGAAGCGGAAGCGATTTCCAACGATCTGAAGGCCGAGCGCGCCGACTGGGAACACCACGTGGCACTCCTGAGTTCGCAAAACCTCGACCTCGACATGTTGGAAGAACGGGCGCGGGTGATGCTGAACGTCGGGTTCGAGCGCGACACCGTCATCTTCCTCGACACGCGCAGGCAGGGGAGCTGAGCCATGAGCACGCTTTCCGAAAACCTGCATCCGCCCTATTACGCCGCCGTCGTGGCGCCGCTTGGCACCGACGACGCGCCGTCCGCCCGCATGGCCATGGATGAGCTGATTACCCTAGCGCCGCGCCTTTCCGGCTTTCTCGGGCTGGAAACGGGCCGACTGGACGACGGCCGCAGCGCCACGATCTGTTACTGGAAAACGCCGTCGGCGATCCAGAGCTGGAAAAACCAGGCGATGGCCCAGTTGATCAACGATCTGAACGTAAATTCACGGCGGATCGAAGACGCCTGTGCCATCGAAGTCACGCGGATCGTCAAGCGCCTGTTCGGAGGCAAGACGCCTTTGACCGTTTCAATCGTCAGTCACCTTGCCGAGCCGCTTGCCGCGGTCGGCCAACAGGGGCGGGCGGCGTAATGTCCGCCCTGGCGCGGTCGGCGAGCCTATCTGGCCACGCTTCGCCGCGTTATCCGGTGCCGCCGGCGCTGGCACCAAGATCCGACGACACTAATCACGTTACTTCGCGCCCGTCCGACCGTGACGGCGCCCGGCAGACGACCTATTACGCTGTCCTTCATACCGAACCCTGGCATGGCGAGCCCTCGACGAAATGGACCGAGGCCCTGCGCTTGTTGGCGGCCCTGGCCGAGGAAAGCCCCGGCTACCTGGGGTACGACGTTCAGGAAATGGACGGCGGGCGCGAGTACGCGATCACCCATTGGTCGGCCCCTGAATACATTCGCCAATGGAAAAAGTCGTCGGCGCTCTTGGTCGGCGACAATGGGCTCATGGGGCGTATTTGCGGACGGGAAGGGTGTTTCTGGCCCTGGCTGGACAATCCCACGGACGTTTGACACCATGGTGCTGCCTAGCAGGTGGCCGTTTGCATGTCCTAATAACCGGCGGATATCCGCCGGTTTTTTGTTGCCTGACACTTCAAAATCAATCAAATAAACTGTTATTGAGTTAATAATATAACAGCACTACTGACCTATATTGAACACGACACCGAATTTCGGTTATGATCTTCTCATACGCGGCGGACAACCGCCGCCCCTGGGAGGGAGCGGACCCTTGGGAGGGACCGACATCGGCGCTGACACGCGTGCCGCCCCCTGGGGATGAACCAGGCAGCCAGGGGAGGTCCGATGGCCAGGTCACCCAAGACGCCGGCGAAGCCGAAAGCGCCCGCCAAGTCCACCGCATCCAAATCGTCCAAATCCGGGCCGACGCCCGACGAACTCAAACAATATTACCGCGAGATGCTGGTCATCCGCCGGTTCGAGGAAAAGGCCGGCCAACTGTACGGCATGGGCCTGATCGGTGGTTTCTGCCACCTTTACATCGGGCAGGAAGCGGTCGTCGTCGGCATGCAGGCCGCCGCCGAGCCCCAGGACACCGTTATCACCAGTTACCGCGACCACGGCCATATGCTGGCCTGCGGCATGGACCCCAAGGGCGTGATGGCCGAATTGACCGGCCGCCGCGGGGGCTATTCCAAGGGCAAGGGCGGCTCCATGCATATGTTCTCGCGCGAAAAGAACTTCTTCGGCGGGCACGGTATCGTCGGCGCGCAGGTGCCGCTCGGCACGGGTCTCGCCTTCGCCCATAAGTACAAGGGCGACGGCGGCGTCTGCATGGTCTACTTCGGCGACGGCGCCATCAACCAGGGGCAGGTCTACGAAAGTTTCAACATGGCCGCGATCTGGAACCTGCCGGTGATCTACGTGATCGAAAACAACAAGTACGGCATGGGCACCTCCATCGAGCGTACGTCCAAGACCCCCGACCTGCATACCCGCGGCGCCGCCCACGGCATCCCCGGCGAGCCGGTCGACGGCATGGACGTGATCGCCGTGCAGGAAGCCGCCGCCCGGGCGCTCAAGCAATGCCGTGAAGGCAAGGGCCCGGTGATCCTGGAAATGAAGACCTACCGCTACCGCGGGCATTCCATGTCGGACCCGGCCAAGTACCGCACCAAGGAAGAGGTCCAGAAGGTCCGCCGCGAACACGATCCCATCGATACCCTGGCGCATAAGCTGCTGGAGGCCAAGATCGTCACCGAGGACGACCTCAAGGCGATCGATAAGGACGTCAAGGCGATGGCCAACGAGGCCGCTGAATTCGCCCAGCAAAGCCCGGAACCGGACGTCTCCGAACTCTGGACCGACGTCCTTTTGGAAGCCTGACCGGCAACCGTCCGCGGATTTAAGGAAACATCACGAATGGCTACGCAAGTTCTTCTGCCGGCGCTGTCGCCGACCATGACCGAAGGCAAGATCGCCAAATGGCTGAAACAGGAAGGCGATACCGTCGCAAGCGGTGACGTGCTTCTGGAAATCGAAACGGATAAGGCGACGATGGAAGTCGAAGCCGTCGAGGAAGGCATCCTGGGCAAGATTCTGGTGCCCGACGGCACCGACGGCGTCGCCGTCAACACGCCCATCGCCGTGATTGTCGAGGACGGCGAGGAGGTGCCGGAAGGCACCGGCGCCGCCCCGGCCGCCGCGACCCCGTCGGCTCCCGCCGAAGCGCCCGCGCCGGAAGCCAAGAGCGAGGACGCCCCGGCGGCTTCCGCGCCGCCCGCCGCCGCCGCCGTCGCGGACGAGCCCGATTATTCCGGGCCGATGAAGACGATGACCGTCCGCGAGGCCTTGAACGCCGCCATGTTCGAGGAAATGCGCCGCGACGAAAGCGTTTTCCTGATGGGTGAGGAAGTCGCCCAGTATCAGGGGGCCTATAAGATTTCCCAGGGTCTGCTGGACGAGTTCGGCGACAAGCGCGTCATCGACACGCCGATCACCGAACAGGGCTTTGCCGGCCTGGGCGTCGGTGCCGCGTTCCTCGAGTTGAAGCCGATCGTCGAATTCATGACCTTCAACTTCGCCATGCAGGCCATAGACCAGATCATCAACTCCGCCGCCAAGACGCTCTACATGTCCGGCGGCCAGATGGGGGCCTCCATCGTGTTTCGCGGCCCCAATGGCGCCGCCGCCCGCGTCGGTGCGCAGCACTCGCAGTGCTATGCCTCCTGGTACGCTCATTGCCCGGGCCTGAAGGTGCTCGCCCCCTGGTCGGCGGCGGACGCCAAGGGCTTGCTCAAGTCCGCGATCCGCGATCCGAACCCGATTATCTTCCTGGAGAACGAAATTCTCTACGGTCAGAGCTTCGAAGTTCCCGACGACGAGGATTGGACCCTGCCCATCGGCAAGGCCAAGATCGAAAAGCCGGGCGCCGACGTGACCCTGGTCGGCTATTCCATTTCCGTCGGCATCTGCATGGAAGCCGCGGCGAAGCTGGCCGAAGAAGGCATCGACGCCGAGGTTATCAACCTGCGCTCCGTCCGTCCCATTGACGTCGAAACGCTGGTTGAATCGGTCAAGAAGACCAACCGTATCGTTTCCGTCGGCGAAGGCTGGCCGACCTGCGGCATCGGCTCGGAAGTCACTCAGTTGATGTGCGAACACGCCTTCGATTATCTGGACGCCCCGCCGGTGCGGGTCGCGGGTGCCGATGTGCCCATGCCCTATGCCGCCAATCTTGAGGCCCTGGCCCTGCCCAAGGCCGCGAACGTTGTCGAGGCGGCGAAATCCGTCCTCTACGTCTAGGCCGGGGAGACCGAACACATGCCGATCAAGATTCTGATGCCGGCCCTGAGCCCGACCATGACCGAGGGTAACCTGGCCAAGTGGCACAAGAAGGAAGGCGACGCCGTCGAAAGCGGCGACGTCATTGCCGAAATCGAAACCGACAAGGCGACCATGGAGGTCGAAGCGGTGGAAGAGGGCACCCTCGGCAAGATCGTGGTGCCGGAAGGCACCGCCGATGTCGCCGTGAACGCGGTCATCGCGCTGCTGCTGGAAGAGGGCGAGGACGCCTCGGCCCTCGACGGCGCCGATACCTCGGGCGGTGCCGCCCCGGCGCCCGCCGCGGAGGAAGCCAAGCCCGAACCGGCCGCGGCAGCACCAGCGCCCGCTGCTGCACCTGCACCTGCGCCCGCCGCCGCGCCGGCGCCCAAGGCCGCCGGTGAACGTATCTTTGCAAGCCCCCTGGCCAAGCGCATCGCGTCCCAGGAAGGCTTGGACCTCGCCGCGATTTCCGGCTCCGGGCCCAAGGGACGGGTCGTCAAACGCGATGTCGACGGCGCCATCGCCGCCGGCACCGGCAAGGCCGCCCCGGCGGGGGCTCCCGCCGCCGCGTCGGCGCCGCCGGCCGCCGCCGCGCCGACGGTCGACGATCCGGTGTTCCAGAACATGCCGGAATTCGAAGCCGTGCCGAATTCGTCCATGCGCAAGGTCATCGCCACGCGCCTGACGGCGTCGGCCCGCGACATTCCGCATTTCAACATCACGGCGGATATCGAAATCGACAAGCTGCTGGCCGCCCGCAAGGAACTGAACGGCCGCGACGGCGCCGATTACAAGATTTCCGTCAACGACTTCGTCATCAAGGCCGTCGCCGTGGCCTTGCGCCGCTGCCCGGATGTCAACGTGTCCTACACCGACGATGCGATCCTCAAGTTCAAAAAAGCCGATGTCTCCGTCGCCGTCGCCATCGAAGGCGGTCTGATCACGCCGATCATCAAGGATGCCGGGAGCCTGGGCCTGGCGGCGATTTCCGAGAAGGCCAAGGAATTGGCCGGGAAGGCGCGGGACGGCAAGCTGGCTCCTGAGGAATTCCAGGGCGGCACCTTCACCATCTCCAATCTGGGTATGTTCGGGGTGAAGTCCTTCAACTCGATCATCAACCCGCCGCAGGGCGGCATTCTGTCGGTCGGCGCCGGTGAACAGCGCCCGGTCGTCAAGGACGGCGCCCTTTCCGTCGCCACGGTGATGTCGCTGACCCTCGCGGTCGATCACCGCTGCATCGACGGCGCCACCGCCGCCGGCTTCATGAAGGAACTGAAGGCGATCCTCGAAGATCCCATCAGTCTCCTGCTGTAGGACGGGGAGGGACGCGATCATGGCCGACACATCCTTCGACATTCTGATCATTGGCGGCGGGCCAGGCGGCTACGTCGCCGCGATCCGCGCGGCGCAGCTGGGCTTCAAGACCTGTGTGGTCGAGAAACAGCACCTGGGCGGCATCTGCCTCAACTGGGGCTGCATCCCGACCAAGGCGTTGCTGCGCTCGGCGGAAATCTATCACTACATGCAGCATGCCGACGCCTACGGCCTCAGCGCCAAGGAGGTGTCCTTCGATATCGAGAAGGTTATCGGCCGCTCGCGCGGTGTTTCGAAGCAATTGAACGGCGGCGTCGGGCATCTGCTGAAGAAGAACAAGGTCACCGTCGTCGACGGTAGCGGCAAACTCAAAGGCGGCGGCAAGGTCGCGGTCACCGGCACCGACGGCAAGCCGCTTCCGGACATGAGCGCCAAGCACATCATCGTCGCGACCGGCGCGCGCCCGCGGGCCCTGCCGGGGCTGGAGCCCGACGGCAAGCTGGTCTGGACCTATTTCGAGGCGCTCAAGCCCGATATCTTCCCGAAAAAGCTGCTGGTCATCGGCTCCGGCGCCATCGGTATCGAGTTCGCCAGCTTCTATCACACGCTGGGCGCCGACGTGACGGTGGTCGAGGTGATGTCCCAGATCATGCCGGTCGAGGATGCCGAAATCTCCGGCATCGCCCGCAAGCAGATGGAGAAATCCGGGCTCAAGATCATGACCGAAGCCAAGGTCACGAAACTGGCCAAGGGGTCCAACGACGTGACCTGCACGGTCGAGACCAAGGACGGCAAGACCCAGGAGATCAAGGTCGACCGGGTGATTTCCGCCGTCGGCGTCCAAGGCAACATCGAGGACATCGGCCTGGAAAACACCAAGGTCAAGACCGACCGCGGCTGCATCGTCATCGACGGCTACGGCCGCACGGACGAACCGGGCGTCTACGCCATCGGCGACGTCGCCGGCCCGCCCATGCTGGCCCATAAGGCCGAGCATGAAGGCGTCATCTGCGTCGAGAAGATCAAGGGTCTGGACGGCGTCCATCCCATGGAGAAGACGCAGATCCCGGGCTGCACCTATTGCCACCCGCAAGTGGCGAGTGTCGGACTTACGGAAGAAAAGGCGAAAGCCGAAGGCTTCAAGGTCAAGGTCGGCCGCTTCCCCTTCATCGGCAACGGCAAGGCCATTGCGTTGGGCGAGCCCGACGGCATGATCAAGACCGTGTTCGATGAAAAGACAGGGCAGTTGCTGGGTGCCCACATGGTCGGCGCGGAGGTCACGGAACTGATCCAGGGCTTCGTCATCGCCATGGGCCTGGAGACCACCGAGGAAGAGCTCATGCATACGGTCTTCCCGCATCCGACCCTGTCGGAAATGATGCATGAGTCGGTGCTTGACGCTTACGGGCGCGTCATCCACATGTAAGACCACAAAGGGCCGGGCTGTCAGAACGTCCGATGGCCCGAACCCATGATTTGCGGTAGATTGATCGAACATGTCTGAAACAAGTTCCAACGTCCGCCCGTTGCGCCATCCGGAAAAGGCCAAGAATCCGGAGAACCCCCACCAGCGAAAACCTGCGTGGATCCGGGTCAAGGCGCCGACGTCCAAGGCATACGGCGAAACGCGCAAGCTGATGCGCGAACGCAACCTGCATACGGTCTGCGAGGAAGCGGCCTGCCCGAACATCGGTGAATGCTGGGCCGCCAAGCACGCCACGGTGATGATCCTGGGCGATATCTGCACGCGGGCCTGCGCCTTCTGCAACGTCGCGACCGGGAAGCCGAACGCCGTCGACCCGCTGGAGCCCGACAACCTGGCCATCGCTGCCGGCGAAATGGGCATGAAGCATCTGGTCATCACCTCGGTCGACCGCGACGACCTGGCCGACGGCGGGGCGGGGCAGTTCGTGAAATGCATCGAACGACTGCGCGAGACGACGCCGGAGACGACAATCGAAATCCTGACGCCCGATTTCCGGGACAAGAAGGGGGCGCTGGAATCCATCGTCGCGGCCCGGCCCGACGTGTTCAACCACAACCTGGAAACCGTGCCGCGCCTCTATCCCAGCATCCGGCCGGGTGCGCGCTACTTCCATTCCCTGAAAATTTTGGACCGGGTCAAGGACCTGGACCCGCAGATGTTCACCAAGTCCGGCATCATGGTCGGCCTGGGCGAAACACGGGCGGAAGTTCTGCAGGTCATGGACGACATGCGCTCCGCCCGAGTGGATTTCCTGACCATCGGCCAATACCTGGCGCCGACCACGCGCCATGCGCCGGTCGACCGCTTCGTCACGCCGGACGAGTTCGAGGAATACCGCCGCTTGGCTGAATCCAAGGGATTCCTGCTGGTCTCGGCCTCGCCGCTGACCCGTTCCAGCCATCATGCCGGCGAGGATTTCGCCAAGCTGCAAGCCGCCCGCCAAGCGGGCAAGGCCTGAGGCGAGGGGAGCGAGCCGCCCCATGCCGACACATGCCGAAGTTCGCCGCCTGCCGTACCGCGCGGACCAGATGTTTGATCTGGTCGCCGACGTCGGGCGCTATCCGGAATTCCTGCCCTGGTGCCAGGCGACCCGCATCCGCGAACGCAAGGACGACCTGCTGGTCGCCGACATGGTCATCGGCTTCAAGATTTTCCGCGAACGGTTCACCTCCCGCGTGGCGCTCGATTGGGAAGCCAAGCGGATCGACGTCGCCTATTCGGACGGGCCGTTCAAGTATCTGAAAAATCATTGGATTTTCACGCCCTCCGAGAACGGGCAGGAATGCGACATCGACTTCTTCGTCGATTTCGAATTCCGCTCCAAGCTGCTGCAATCCGCGATTTCGGTGGTGTTCAACGAGGCCGTGACCAAGATGGTCAATGCCTTCGAGGGCCGCGCCGCCGATCTTTACGGCGGGCGGGCGCCCGATCCCGGCGCCGCCATCGGGCAGCGCGGCTAGTTTCCGCCACCGCTGAGCAGGTCGGACCGCAACCAGGTCATCCAGCCGCCGTGCAGGGCTTCCATGCAGTTCGACCGCGTCGCCTGACGGCGGTCGTCGATGAATTTCACCGTCACATCGCGGATCAGCGGCTCGCCCAGGGCGCCGTTGAAACTCGTATGAACGACGCCGTTGGCCGCCGTCTCGTCGAACGGCGTCGCCATCGGGGCGGACCAGACGCGGGGCCCCAGATCGCGCAGGATCGCGGCGCGCAGGCGCGGCATCAGCTTGCAGACCGTCTTGCGGTCGGTTTTCTGTCGAACGACAATCTCCACGGCGACCAAAATCTTGTCGCCGGGTTCCAGGTCCTTGCGGGTGAGGCTGTAGCCACGGGGGTCGAGGGGCACCGGTTCCATGAACACGGTGCGTTCCGCCGCCGGGACGGAGAGAAGCGCTGCCTGGGCCGCGCGTTCGCCGTCACTGCCGATGGCGAAGGGGCCGGTGTTGGTCAATAGGCCGGCAACCGCAACAGCGCCCATGGTGGTGCCCGTGGCGCTCATCGCGATCAACATGCTTTTCCCTAAACTCATATCCCAAGCCTCATCGGCGACTCCCAATAGCGGTGGGGTCGACAACCAGAAGTTCGGGGTGCTGGTTGGTGGTGTGCCGGCCGCGTCACGGCGCAACCGGTATGTCTGCACTGTTCAGTCGGGGCTTAGGGGAACCCCATAGGCGACAAGGCCCATATGATACCGTAGGGGCCGGATCAGTCGCAAATCAGATACCCGTGATCGTATCGATTTGGCAACGAGCCTTGCTCACCCTCATATGGGTCTTTCACGGGCGGGCGTCAACCGGCCAAACGCAGGAAAATGCCCAAAGCGTTCACAACCGTCGCGCGGCGTACCGCCGCCCGGTCACCGTCAAACACATGATGTTCGGCGATCGTGGCCTTTCCATGGCGGGCACCGCCGAAATGGACGAGGCCCACGGGCTTTTCCGCCGTGCCGCCGCCCGGGCCGGCGACGCCGGTGACGGCGACGGCGCAATCGACGGGCGCATGGCTCAAGGCGCCCCAGGCCATCGCCCGCGCGGTCTGTTCCGAAACGGCGCCGTGGGAGCGGATGATTGCGGGCGCGACGCCCAGAAGGTCCATTTTGGCGTCGTTGGAATATGTCACGAAGCCCCGGTCGACGACCGCCGACGATCCCGCGATTTCCGTCAAGGCGCCTGCGATCAGCCCGCCCGTGCAGCTTTCCGCCGTGGCGACGGTCAGCCCTTTTGCCGCATAGGTCTCGATAACCTTGCGGGCCAGGGCCTCGATCTCCGTATCCATCACCGTCATCCTCCTCCTGTCATGATCCGACCGACGACATAGACCACTCCCGCCGCATAGGCGCCCGCGATCAGGTCGTCGAGCATCACCCCCCAGGCCCCGGCGACGCTGCGGTCGGCCCAGCTGACGGGCCAAGGTTTGAGAATATCGAAAAGACGAAAGGCGATGAAGCCGCCCGCGAACAAGACCGGATCGGGCCCGGGCGCACCGCCCATGGCGGGAAACAGGGCAACGGGCAGGAGGGCGATCCATTGCCCGGCGACTTCGTCGATGACAACGAAACCGGGGTCCTTGACGGACGACCGGCGAAGAACCGCCGCCGTCGCCCAGGTGCCGATCGCCGTGGCCGCCGCCGCTGCGACGGCAAGCCAGACCCATCCGCCGCCAAAAGCCAGAACCGCCCAGGCAATGGGAAGCGCCCCCAGCGAGCCCACGGTCCCAGGTGCTTTTGGAAACAACCCACACCAAAACCACGTCGCCAGCACCATCGCCGGCATCATCGCCGGCGGGCGCTCCGGCAATGGCTCGGGAGCAGGGAACTCGGCTTCGGGGGAGGCGTCGGTCGGGGACAGAGGCATGCCCTCCTGGGCAGTGAGGATGAGTTATGGAACCAATGACTACGACGGCACGCCGGGGCACGAAAGGACGAATTTCGGTGCGCCATCCGCAGATGCGCCAAACAGGCCGGAAATGTATACTTGAACGGCTGAATTCTTCCCTATACCTTCGTCATAGGCGGATCGTTTTGATCGCGTTGAACAGGCGCTCAACCGCCCAAAAACAATGGTGAAATTACCCGGACGCCGCATGAACGACATGCTCCGGACGGCGCTGAACAGGGACCAGACCGACAGGTTACAACGCCATGCGGTTGCAAGAGGGAAGGAATACGGGGGAATGAATAGACGGGGATCGTTGGAACCCACCAAACTTGAGCGCGTCCGGGCCGTTGTCGATCAAGTGTTTCCTGAACGCCAGCTCGTCATGCGCACCGACGGCCGCGTCTCCTATTTCAAGATTTCCCAGCCGCTTCAGATCGTCATGTCCGGTGTCATCGTCGCCGCCCTGAGCTGGAGCGCCTTCACCTCCGTCAGCTTCCTGCGTCACGATCAGGTGCTGCAAGCCAAGGACGACGAGATCGCCGGCGCGCGGCTGGCCTATCGCTCGCTGTTGGGCGAAGTCGCCCAGTATCAGCGCAAGTTCGCCGCGATCACCAAGGACCTCGAGGAAAATCATTCCCTCATGCTGGGCTTGGTGGAAAAGAACGCGGCGCTGCAGAGGAACCTGAGCTCGGTTTCCCGCCGTCTTGAAATTACCGCCGCCGAACGTCAGCAGGTCATCAACGCCCGCGAACGCCTGAAAGAGCAGCTGGCGGCGTTGGAAAACGAGATGACGTCGCTGTCCGGCCGCAACTTTGCGCTCAAGGACAATCTCTCGGCGGTCGAGAACGATCTTCATCTGATCATGACCGAGCGGAACAAGGCGCAGACCGACTCCTCGCACATGCGCAACCGGGTTGAGGAACTGACGACCCGCCTGAAGGAATTGCAGGACACCGAAGGCGAGGTCGTGCAGCGCATGAATGAGCGCGCCGGGGACCAGATCGCCGGTTTGGAGAAGGTCATCGAATTGACCGGCCTGGACCCGGACCGTCTGCTGGGCGTGACCGAAGGCGAGAAGTCGGGCGTCGGCGGTCCGTTCATCCCAATGGGCGCGGACAACCTGCCGGCCGGTGACCTCAAGATGGAGCTCACCAACCTGGACCGCAATCTGAGCCGGTTGGAAGCGCTTCAGGAATCAATCGCGCGGGTGCCGCTTTCGGCGCCGATGACGGCCTATTACATCACCTCCAGCTTCGGCAAACGCAAAGACCCCATGACCAATCGCTGGTCCGCCCATTACGGCGTCGACCTGGGCGGGCCGGTCAAGTCGCCGGTTTATTCGACGGCGGCGGGCAAGGTGACCTACGCGGGCTGGAAAGGGCGGTACGGCCGCCTGATCGAGATCGACCACGGGTTCGGTTTGAAAACCCGGTTCGCGCACTTGAGCAAAATCCTCGTCAAGAAGGGCCAGGAGATCAAATTTCACGAGAAAGTCGGCCTCCTGGGCAGCACGGGCCGCAGCACGGGCCCCCATCTTCACTACGAAATCGTCTTCAACAACAAGCCGGTGAACCCCCTCAAGTTCATCAGGGCAGGTAAATATGTTTTCAAAGACAAGTAAGGGTACGAGCACGCAGAGCGGCTCCCAGCCGGCGGTGAAAGCGGCGGGGCCTTCGATCATCTCTGCGGACCTCCGGATCATTGGGGATCTCAGCTCGGACGGTGAAATTCAGATCGACGGAACCATCGACGGCGATATCCGTACCAAGAGCCTCTTGGTCGGCGAGACGGCCAACATCAAGGGCGAAATCGTCGCCGACCGGATTCAGGTCCACGGCACGATCAACGGCCAGATCAAGGCCCGCTCCGTGACGTTGGCGCGTTCGGCACGGGTGATCGGCGACATTCTTCACGAAGACCTGGCGATTGAAAACGGGGCCTTCCTGGAAGGCCACTGCAAACGCCTGGTCGAAAAGAAGGACGTCGATGCCATCAAGGCCGCGATTCCGACCGGCACGGCGGCCAAGGCCACTCCGGCCGCCGCCGAATAGATACGGCGGCGCCATCCGCGCCCGCGATGCCGAAGACTTCAGTAAATCAGAACGGCAAAGGCCGGCTGAGCGCCTCTGCGTAGATGTCCGCGTCGGCGTTGCCACCTGAGCAGACGACCAGCACGTTCTTGCCCTTGCAGTCGACTTTACCGGTCACCGCCGCCGCCAGTGCCACGGCACCGCCCGGTTCCACCACCAGCTTCAGGTACTTGAAGGCCACGGCCATCGCCGTCATGGCTTCGTCGTCGGTAACGCAGAGACCGCCGGTCAAGGTCTCCGAATTGACCTGAAAGGTCAGCTCGCCCGGCTCGGGCGCCAGCAGCGCATCGCAGATCGACCGCGCTTCGGGATCGTTGGCGACGCGGGTTCCGGCCTCGAGCGACCGGGCCGTGTCGTCGAAGCCCGCGGGTTCCGAGGAATAGATCTTGGTTTCCGGCGACAAGGCCCGAACGGCCGTCGAACAACCGGCGATCAAACCGCCACCGCCGGCCGGGCTGATGAACAGGTCCGGCGCCCATCCGCCCGCAAGGCAGGTCGTCACGGCCTCGGCCGCCAGGGTGCCTTGTCCGGCCATGATCAGCGGCGCGTCGTAGGGCTTGATCAGGGTCGCGCCCCGTTCGGCCATTAGCGTCTCGCCCAATTCCTCGCGGCTTTCGGTGAACCGGTTGAAGGTGATGATTTCGGCGCCCCAGGCGCGGGTCAGCTCGATCTTGGTCTTGGGCGCGTCCTCCGGCATCAGGATCGTCGCCGGCAGGCCCAGCATGTTGGCCGCCGCCGCCACGCCCTGGGCATGATTGCCGGACGAGAACGCGACCACCCCGGCCTTACGCCGGTCGTCGGGAATGCGCGAAATGGCGTTGTAGGCGCCCCGGAACTTGAAGGACCCGGTCACCTGTAACGGCTCCGCCTTCACCCGCAGACGAAAGCCCAACGCCGCATTCAACAGAGGGCTTTCCAGCACCGGCGTCTTGACGGCGATTCCGTCGAGAATCTTCGCAGCGGCTTCGATATCCGCATAGGTGATGATTTCAGACGCGGGCGAGGACGGCATCGATGACTTCCTTGGCTGGTTGTTCACGCAGGTTGGGGGGATGGCCGACATCCGGCACCACGGCGTGGATCAGGTCCGGCCGCGCGTCGATCATGGCCTCCAGAATCGAGGTGCTCAGAATATCCGAGCGGGCGCCCCGCACAACCCCCGTCGGCACGTGCTTGAGCGCTTTGAACAAGTTCCACAGGTCCGTATCGCCGGGCGGCAGGGCAAGCAGGGGGTTGACGATCTCCTTGTCCCAATCGCGGCGCAGGCGCCCGTCGGGGGCTTCGATGAAGGTCGCCCGGGTCAGGTCCAGCCATTCGTCGTCCGTTTCGGCGGGCAAGTCTGGAAAAGCCCGTCGCATCGCCGCCGCCGCTTCCTCCCATGAAGCGAACGTCTTCTCCGCGCGTATGCTGTCGACGATGGGTTTGAGCGGCCCGGCCGGGACGACCGCGCCGACGTCGTTCAGGACCACGCCCGCCAGTACCGTCGGCATGGCCGCCGCCATGCCCATGGCCATGATCCCGCCCATGGAGGTCCCGATCACCACGACGCGGTGCAGGCCCAGTACGGCCAGCAGGTGCCGCACGTCGTCGATATAGGTCTCGATCCGGTAATTCATGGGATCGGGGTCGTAGTCCGACCGTCCGCGCCCCCGGATATCGGGGCAGATCACGCGGTGACCGAGCCCGGCCAGACGCAGCGCCGGTTCGTGGAAATCCTTGGAATTGCGGCTGAGCCCCGGCAGGCAGAGAACCGGAGTCTTCGCCGCCTCATCGCCGCCGGGGGCATACTCCCGATAATAGAGCGTGAGACCGTCGCGGGCCGTGAACCGGCGTTCCGCATACCCCGCGTCGGCCATCGTCACGTCAGCCAAGGCCCAGCAGGTCGGGCAGGGAAGCCAGGGTATCCAACTGGGTGATGATATCACCCGGCAGGCGTTCCGTCGGCTGCTTGAACCGATTGACCCAGACGACCTTGAACCCGAAGTTCGCCGCCGCCGCCGCGTCCCATCCGTTGGACGACATGAAGCAGACACGCTTCGCCTCGACGCCGAGCCGGTCGACGGCCATCTGATAGACGCTGAAATGCGGTTTGAAGATGCCCAGGTCCTCGACCGACAGCACGTCGTCGAGAACGCCCTCGATCCCGGCGTTGTCGACGGCGGCTTTGAGCATTTCCGGCGAGCCGTTGGACAGGATCGCCGTCTTCAGCCCGGCGTCCTTGAGGGTCTTCAGCATCGCCGGGACCTCGGGATAGGCGTCGAGTTTGAAATAGAGATCCAGGAGCCTCTGGCGCAAAGTCGGATCGCCGTCCAGGCCGAGAGCGGCCAGGGCGTAGTCCAGCCCGTCCTGGGTGACCTGCCAGAACGGGATGTAATCGCCGGTTAGCGAGCGGTGCCAGGAATAGGCGATCTGCTTGTCGCGCCAGAGGCCAGCAAGAGGCGCCATGTTGTCGCCTAGGTCGTCCTTGCAATGGGCCGCCGCCGCGGCGATGTCGAACAGGGTCCCATAGGCGTCGAAGACGCAGGCCCCGATGTCGGTCAGTTGGTCGTTGGGCATGTCCCGTGATCCTTCCGTTTGCGGCCTTCTCGAAGGCCCGTGTTCCTGCCGTTATGGGCGGCGGGCGGAATGGGGTCAAGCAGCGCCCGCAGGCAAGAAAGTCACAGTTCGGTGAGGGCCGTGAGAGATTAGCGCATCAGGTCGGCATGCGGCGCGAAGGCCATTTCCGTCCCGGCGAGGCGCGAACGATAGACGTGCAGGTTTTCCATCACCCGCTGAACATAGTTGCGCGTCTCGTCGAAGGGGATCATTTCGACCCAGTCGATTACGTCTACGTCCTTCGTGCGGGGGTCGCCGAATTCCTTCAGCCAGCGGCGCACTCGATGCGGCCCGGCGTTGTAGCCCGCGATGGACAGCACGTAAGAGCCGTCGAATTGGGTCAACAGTCCCGCCAGATAGGTTTGCCCCAAGGTCAGGTTATAGCTGGCGTCACTGATCAGCCGGGATCGGGAATAACCGAGGCCCTGGCGCTTGGCCACGACCTTCGCCGTGGCGGGCATGAGCTGCATCAGGCCCTGGGCGCTGGCGCGGCTGACGGCGTTGCCGCGAAAGGCGCTTTCCTGACGGATCATGCCGAGGACCAATGCCTGTTCCAGGGTCGGCAGGTTCCACTTCGCCGGCAGGCGGGGCAGGGTGATCGCGGGATATCCGTGGGTCGGCATCATCTGGCCCTCGCGCAGAGACAGCTTGGCAACACTGACGGCAAGGTCGCGCCGGTCCGCCTCGGCGGCCAGATCGGCGGTCAGCACACGCCAGCCCGGCAATTCGTCGGCCCGCGAGAGGAGTTCCTGGAGAAACGGACGCAATGCGGCGTCGATCCCGGCGGCGGACAACATGCGGAACGCCCGGGTCATTTCGTGGTCTTCGAATTGACGAACCAGGTCGGCATCCGGTTTCGGGTCTGCCGGTAGGCGCAGTACAGCCGACTGGTCCACCCGCGCCAGCGACAATTGACCGTAATAGGTCGTCGGATGCCGGGCCGACCGCGCGTACCATTCGGCGGCGCGCTCGGGCTCTTTCATGGCTTCGAAGCTGCGGGCGATCCAATAGGCACCGCGCGACAGGCTGATCGGGTAGTTCACGCGCGCATACATGCGTTGGAAATGCTGGGCCGCGACCTTGGGTTCGTCCAGGAAGCGCAGGGCCACCCATCCGGCCAGCCATTCCGCCTCGGCGTAGTCGGCGCCTTCGTGCAGGCCGTGGTTGCGGGCGATGCGGTAGGCGTCGGTGATGAAGCCCTGGCGCAGTGCGCGGCGCACCAGGGTCGATCGTTCCTCCCACCATTTTTCGGCATAGGGCTGATCACCCGGCAGATATCGGACGAGGTCGAGCGCCGATTCCTTGCCCTTCTTCCGGCGCCATCGCAGCCGCTCATAGATCAGGCCGGGATCGCGCTGCAGATTCTTGGGCACCCGTGCAACCAGGGCATCGACGTTACCGACCTGACGGCGCAGGGAAATCCGCGCCAGCCCCAGCTTTTGATACGCCTTCGGTACCCGCCAGAGATGGCGGCGAACGGCCCAGTAGCGCCCTTCCCACAACAAGCGGTCCAGGCGGGCGATATGATCGGTCGTGCGGATGCGGCGGCTGTGGCGGCCCATGAAATGCTTTTCGTCCGCCTTGGAAAAATCGCCGTTGATCCAGGCGTCGCGCAGCATCTCCGTGGCGCGGACTTCGTCGGCCTGATCCCCGTGGTTCAACAGCGCCACGGCATAGCGCGCCTTGCCCAAGGCGGTGATCGGTTGCCGCCCGGTGAAGAAGGCCAGAACCTCGTCGTCGGTCGCCGTCGCGGACAGCCTTGCCTCGGCCTTGTAGGCGATGCGCCGGGCATGCGGCCATTGCGGATTGTCGTAAAGGAACGCCGAGAGTTCATCGAACTCCGCCGGGCTGCGCCAGGACGACAGGCGTTGCCATTGCACCAGCTTGCGGGCGAAGGGATCGCTGATCCGGGCCCGCAGGGCCAGGGCATGATCCCATTTGCCCGCATCCATGGCTTCGAAGGCCTTACGCAGCAAGGACAGATCGCGCGCCTTGACGGGCAGGGGGCGTATGACCGCACGGGACGCACCCATATTGCCGGAGTTTTTCGATGCGGCGGCGGCGGATGACGGTACGACCGGCGAGAGCCCGCCCGCGAATCCCAAGCCGGCACAAAGACAAACGACGCCCATCCATCGGATCGATGCCGATGGCACGGGGCCTCCTGGTCTTGGCGGCCCCACGTCAACCAGCCTTGCGATCCGCCGTAACATGGCGCGAATGATACGATTTGAACGCCTGTTCAACAAGCAACGCAATTGTGACGCTTCGCCGCCGGGGACACGGTTCCGCTTGGGTGCGGCGCGGCATCGTCCGTGCTTGCCGCCGGGCGCGGCGGGGGCTATGGTCCGCACAACTTCAAGACCCCCGATCCAGACCCGAGGAGTGAACCATGTTCAAGGGCTCTTTCCCTGCGTTGATTACCCCGTTCAAAGACGGTGCGGTGGACGAATCGGCGTTCAAGAGCTTCGTGGATTGGCAGATCACGGAAGGCTCCGACGGTCTTGTGCCCTGTGGCACGACCGGTGAATCGCCGACCCTCAGCCACGAAGAACACATGCAGGTCACCGAATGGTGCATCGAAGCCGCCGACGGCCGCGTGCCGGTCATCGCGGGTGCCGGATCGAACTCGACCCAGGAAGCGGTCGAGCTTGCCAAGCACGCGAAGTCCGCCGGCGCCGCCGCCGCCCTGGTCGTCACGCCCTATTACAACAAGCCGACGCAGGAAGGGCTCTATCAGCACTTCAAAGCCGTGCACGACGCGGGCGACCTGCCGATCATCATCTACAACATCCCCGGCCGTTCGATCGTCGACATGTCGGTCGCGACCATGGCGCGCCTGGCGAAGTTGCCGAACATCGTCGGCGTCAAGGATGCGACCCAGGACCTGGCGCGGCCGATCAACACGCGCCTCGCCATCGGCGCCGATTTCTGCCAGATGTCCGGCGAGGACGGGACCGCCGTGCCGTTCCTGGCGGGCGGCGGCCACGGCTGCATTTCCGTCACGGCCAACGTGGCCCCGCGCCTGTGTTCCGAAATGCAGCGCGCCTGGCGGGAAAAGGACATGGACAAGGTCATGGACCTGCAGGACCGGCTGATGCCGCTGCACAACGCCATGTTCTGCGAAACCAGCCCGGGCCCCGTGAAGTTCGCGGTCTCGCTGCTCGGCAAATGCTCGCCGGAGGCGCGCCTGCCGATTTGCGATATCTCCGACGAAAACAAGACCAAGGTGCGCGACACCATGGTCGCAGTCGGCCTGCTGAACTAATCCGCCTGGGCGCCCCCTAAGGAGCGCCCCAGCGGAGTTTTCATCCATGGCACAGAAGAAGAAAAAGAAGGGCCCACCCGGCAATATCGTGGCGCAGAACCGCAAGGCGCGGCGCGACTACACGATCGTCGAGGACATGGAGGCCGGCCTGATGCTGACCGGGACCGAGGTGAAATCCCTGCGTCAGGGCCGGGGCTCCCTGATCGACGCCTATGCGGCGGACGAGGACGGCGAGCTTTACCTCTACAACGCCGACATCCCGAAGTACGAGCAGGCGGGCCCGGCCAACCACGAGCCCAAGCGCAAGCGTAAGCTGCTGCTGCACCGGCGCGAGATCGCGCGCCTGGGCGGCGCGGTCAACCGCAAGGGCATGGCGCTGATCCCGCTGGCGATCTATTTCAACAAGCGAGGCTTGGCCAAGGTTCAACTCGCACTGGGCGAAGGCAAGCGCCAGTACGACAAGCGCGAGACGGAAAAATCCCGTGATTGGGGCCGCCAGAAGGCGCGGCTGATGCGCGACAAGGGCTAGGGCGGAGCTTCTCATGGCCGACAAGGACGATGACCGCTTCAAGGCGTTGTTCGAAGGCCAGCCCGGCAGTGTTCTGGGCGAACAGAAATCCAAACTGACCGAAACCAAGGAACAATGGGCGCGCGAAAAGCGCCAGCCGCAAACGCGCCGGACGGACGGCGGCGGGCGCCTGCCGCCGGGCCAGCACCTCTCCAAGGATTGGCCGGTCCTGGACCTGGGCCAGCATCCGCTGATTCCGACCGACCAATGGGTGATGAAAGTGGCGGGGGCGGTCGGCCGACCGCTGACCCTGGATTGGGAGGCGTTCCTCGCCCTGCCGCAGGCCGAGACGACCAGCGACATTCATTGCGTGACCTCCTGGTCGACCTTCGACAATCGCTGGGGCGGGGTCTTGGTGAAGACCCTGGCCGAGGCGGCGGACCTGCGGCCCGAGGCGGCCTTCGCCGTCCTCCATTGTCACGACGGCTATACGACCAATCTGCCCCTCGACCATTTCCTGGCCGACGGGTCGCTGATCGTCCATTCCTGGAACGGCGAGCCCTTGACCCGCGAGCACGGCGGCCCGGCCCGCGCCGTGGTGCCCAGCCTGTATTTCTGGAAAAGCGCGAAGTGGTTGCGCCAGATCACGTTTCTGGAAAAAGACGCCCCGGGCTTCTGGGAAACCCGGGGCTATCATAATCTCGGTGATCCGTGGAAGCAGCAGCGCTACGGCTAAGGGGCCTTGGCGCTACCGTCCAGAATGATCGTTACGCCGCCGGCGGCGCGAACTTGGTCAGGTTGATGCCGTCCACGGCGGTCTTGTATTCGTCGATGCTCGGCGTGCGGCCGAGGATGGTCGACAGAACCACGACCGGCGTGGATGCCAGCAGGGATTCGCCCTTTTTCTCGTCGGAGTCGGCAACGACACGGCCCTGGAACAGACGGGTCGAAGTCGCCAGGACCGTATCGCCTTTCTCGGCCTTTTCCTGGTTGCCCATGCAGAGGTTACAGCCCGGACGCTCCAGATAGAGCGTGTTGTCGTATTTCGTCCGCGCCTCGGTCTTGGGGTGCGTGTCGTCGAATTCGAACCCGGCATACTTCTGCAGGATGTCCCAATCGCCTTCGGCCTTCAGCTCGTCGACGATGTTGTAGGTCGGCGGGGCGACGACCAGCGGCGCGTGGAATTCGATCTTGCCGTTGGCCTTTTCCAGGTTGCGGAACATCTGGGCGACGATCTTCATGTCGCCCTTGTGCACCATGCAGGACCCGACGAAGCCGAAATCGACCTTTTTGTCGCCGCCGTAATAGGAAATCGGGCGGATGGTGTCGTGGGTGTAGCGCTTGGCGATGTCGATGTTGTTGACGTCGGGGTCGGCGATCATCGGCTCGTTGATCTGGTCCAGGTCGACGACGACTTCGGCGAAGTACTTGGCGTTGTCGTCGGGCTTCAGCGCCGGCTGTTCGCCGGATTTGATCTGCGCGATGCGCGCGTCGGCCTTGTCGATCAGGCCCTGGAGCATGCCCGAGGGGATTTCCATGCCCTTGTCGATCATCACCTGGATGCGGGACTTGGCGATCTCCAGGGACTCGATCAGGGTCTCGTCGTTGGAAATACAGATGGAGGCCTTGGCCTTCATCTCGGCCGTCCAGTCGGTGAAGGTGAAGGCCTGGTCGGCGAGCAGGGTGCCGATGTGGACTTCGATGATCCGGCCCTGGAAGACGTTGTCGCCGTTGAACTGCGCCAGCATCTGAGCCTGGGTCGCATGGACGACGTCACGGAAATCCATGTGGTCGGCCATCTTGCCCTTGAAGGTCACCTTGACCGATTCCGGGACGGTGATGTTCGCCATGCCCAAGGCCAGGGCGAGGGCGACGGTCCCGGAGTCGGCGCCGAAGGCCACGCCCTTGGACATGCGGGTGTGCGAGTCGCCGCCGATGATGATCGCCCGGTCGTCGACGGTGATGTCGTTCAGAACCTTGTGGATGACGTCCGTCATCGCGGGGTAGACGCCTTTCGGGTCGCGGCCGGTGACCAGACCGAAATTGTTCATGAAGGCCATCAGCTTCGGCGTGTTGGCCTGGGCTTTCTTGTCCCAGACGGAAGCCGTATGGCAGCCGGACTGATAGGCGCCGTCCAGGATCGGGGAGATCACGGTCGCCGCCATGGCTTCCAATTCCTGGACCGTCATCGGCCCGGTGGTGTCCTGCGAGCCGACGATATTGACCCTCACCATGGCGTCGGAACCGGCGTGCAGGACGGTGCCTTCCGGAACGCCGACGGCGTTGTTGTTGAAGATCTTCTCAACCGCCGTCAGGCCCTGGCCCGGGTGGGAGACGATCTTGCTCGGCGCGAAGACCTGTTTCGGTTCCACGCCCAGCGTTTCGGCGGCGAAGATCTGGAGCTTCTTGCCGAAGTCGATGGCGTAGGATCCACCGGCTTTCATGAACTCAATCGACTGCGGCGAGAACGCCTTGGAGACGTCGGCCAGTTCTTCGGTGCCGTCTTCGTTCAGAAGCTTCTTGGCTTTCGTGTCGATGGTCAGGACCGTGCCCGTCGCGACGGAGTACTTCTCCTCCAGGACCGGGCTGCCGTCGTTGTTGATGATGACATTGCCGTCCGCATCGACCTTCTTGACCCAGTTCTTCAGGTCGACGCCGATGCCGCCGGTCACACCCACCGTGGTCTGGAAGATCGGCGAGATGCCGTTGGTGCCCGCGACGATCGGGGCGATGTTGACGAAGGGCACATAGGGGCTGGCCTGCTCACCCATCCAGAGGGCGACGTTGTTGACCCCGGACATACGGGACGAGCCGACGCCCATGGTGCCTTTCTCGGCGATCATCATCAGGCGCTTGCCGGGATGCTGCAGCTTCAGCGCCTGGATTTCCTTCTGGGCAGCTTCCGAGATAAAGCTCTTGCCGTGCAGTTCGCGGTCGGCGCGGGAATGGGCTTCGGCGCCGGGCGACATGAGGTCGGTGGAGATATCGCCTTCGGCCGCGACATAGGTCACGACGTCGATCTTGTCCTCAATATCCGGCAGCTTGGTGAAGAATTCGGCCTCGGCATAGCTTTCCAGAATGTCCTTGGCGACCGGGTTGCCGGCCTTGAACGCCGCTTCCAATCGATCCGTATCGGCGTCATAGAGGAAGACCTGCGTTTTCAGAACTTCGGCGGCATCCTTGGCGATCCCGGCATCGTCGCCCAGGGCCAGGTCGAGCAGCACCGCGACCGACGGCCCGCCCTTCATGTGCGAGAGCAATTCGAACGCATATTCCGGCGAAATCTCTTTGACGTCGGCCTGGCCGAGGATGATCTCTTTCAGGAAGGCGGCCTTGACCCCGGCGGCATTCGTCGTGCCCGGCAGGGTGTTGTAGATGAAGAACTGCAGAGAGTCTTCGCGGTGCGCGTTACCGGTATCCTTGATCTGTTCGATCAGCTCGGCGACCAGCGCCCCGTCTTCAATCGGCTTCGGATGCAAATCCTGCTTTTTACGTTCTTCGATTTCAGCCAAATAATCTGTGTACAAGCTCATGATTGCTCCGCGAACCTGGGGGGTTTTTCGAAATTCCGGTGATCGTTAACCCAAACCCGGATCGAGCAGGGCACGACGCCACCGGCGTTGCTTTAGTTTAGCTTGTTTCGGCATGCAAGATGAATCGAATTGTCTAACCCGACAGGATTTGAGGCGCGTTCTCATGGAATTAACGGTCGTGCCGCATGGCGAACGCAGGGCCTGAAATATCGCAAAAACCACTAGAGCGAACGAACGGCCCAGGATCATAAATACCCCGGTTGCCATATTCCGCATTAAGGATGTTAAAAGAGCCCAATCACGCCCATACCTTCACGTCCGTTCAGATCACGACCGATAGAGACCAAAATGATTTATCCGTTCGACGACGTCATGTCCGAAGACAAGAACAACGAAATCTACAATTTCCTGCTGCACGAAACGCAATACAGTTACGGCGAACGGGATCGGCCGAACCTGGAACCCGTCGGCATGGTCGTGGAATTGGACGGCACGGACCTGGCGAAATACCTTGGCGAAATCGCGAAGTCGAAATTCGATCAGTTGAATGGTCTGGAACTGCAGCGATCCTACGTGAACCTGTTCCAGCCGAACGACCGCCCGTACTTCCACCAGGACGGCGAGGTCTTCACCTGCCTGTTCTACATCACCCCGCAATACGACATCGACGAAGGCGGCGAGACGCAGTTCATCGTCAATAACATGATCCAGGGCCTGCCATCCCGCCCGGCGCGACTGGTCATCTTCGACGGCATGCTGTGGCACCGGGCGACAAGCTATCGGTCCCATCCGCGGCTGACCGCCGCGGTCAAGTTCGAGAAGAAGAAATAAGCCGAACCGCCTAGCCGCCGAAAACCTTCGTCAGGATTTCCGTGGTCCGTTTGGCCGGGTTCTGACGGATCGCGGCCTCTTCCTTGGCCAGATAATAGAACAGCCCGTCGAGCGCCATCGTCGTGGCGTGGTTCGAGAGGTCCGCTTTGACGTCCGGCACCAGGGGCAGGGACTTGTACTGTCCCATGAGCTTGTCATAGGCGGCGACGGCACCGACCTCGTTCAATGAATTGTCGACGACCGGTTTGATGACCGCCTTCAGATCGGTCGAGGCGACGCGCTTGAAATAGGACGTCGCCGCGTCCTCCGGGCCGTCGTAGATGCGCTTGGCGTCTTCCAGGGTCATCTCGTTGATGGCTTTCCAGACCAATTCCTTGGTCTTTGGAGCCGCGGCTTCGGCGGCGCGGTTGAGCTTCAATTCGACCTCGTCGGCCATGCCGGAGAGCCCGAATTTCCGCAGCACGCCCTGAACCTTCTGCAGGTCCGGCGGCAATGGAATATGAATGTTCGGATCGGCGTTGAAGCCGTCGATCGTGCCGATCTGGCCGACCACGTTTTCGGTTCCGACGCGGAGCGCTTCGCGCAGGCCGGCGATGATTTCGTCGGTGGCGAGCGCCCCGGCGCCGCCGCCCGAAGTCGATCCGCCGGGGGAGGTGATGGCCCCCGCCGCGTTCTTCAGCTTGTCCAGAAAACCCTGGGCTTGCGCCGGCGCGGCGCAGACGGTGAACAAAACGGCGGCGGCCGCTGCGGTTTTGAAAATCATGCTCTGCTCCTGCCCGGGCCGGTAACCGGCGTCATGGAAGTCCGATGCTCCTTCGGCCGCGCCGGAACGACGCCCCGGCGCGGCCATGGAATCTTGGACCGTCAACGTTTGGCGAATTGCTTGTCGCCGAACATCACGGCGCGTTCTTCGTCCGTCAGTTCCTTGCGCTCGCCCCGGTCGGCCTCCAGGACCGTAACGCCGCGCTGCACGCCGGGCCGGGCGTTCATGGCGTCGGACCAGCGTTTGACGTTCGGGAAATCGTCCAGCGAATGGCCCTGGCGGTCGATCGACCGGGTCCAGGGGAAGGTCGCGAAGTCGGCGATGGTGACTTCGGGGCCGGCCAGGTATTCGGACTTGCCCAGCTGTTTATCCATGACACCGTAAAGGCGGCCGGCCTCCTTGGTGTAACGGTCGATGCCGTATTCGATCTTCTCCGGCGCGTAGCCCCGGAAATGGTGGGCCTGACCGAACATCGGGCCGACGCCGCCCATCTGCCACATCAGCCATTGCAGCGTGTCGTAATGGGCGACCGGGTCTTTCGGCAGGAACATGCCGGTCTTGTCCGCGAGGTAGATCAGGATCGCGCCGCTTTCGAACAGGGAGTAGGGCTTTCCGCCCGGGCCGTCGCTGTCGACGATGGCGGGAATGCGGTTGTTCGGCGAAATCGCGAGAAAGTCCGGATTGAACTGGTCGCCTTTCTGAATGTTGATCGGGTGGGCTTTGTATTCCAGCCCCGTTTCCTCAAGCATAATGTGGACTTTGTGGCCGTTGGGCGTCGGCCAGGAGTAGGCGTCGATCATAGGGTTCAAGCCTTTCGGATGTTTGTCGCCGCGCAGTCGCGCCGGCGGTTTTCGGAAGCCGCGAAATCTGGACAATGGTCGTATTGCCCGGCTGCGGAATTGCCCTTAGTTTAAGGGAAATTCGCCGCACCGCCAGGGCAAGCGGCGGAAAAACAGTTGGTCCGCGGATGAACAATCCGTGAGGTCGGCATCCAGGGAGGCGTCTCGCAATCTCAAAGGTCCGGGACCGCAGAGTTCCGGGCACGAAACCGGCACGCAACAAACCGGCACGTAACGAAAAGGGTCAACATAATGTCGAACGCGCTTTTGCACCTTGTCTTCGGCGGCAAGGTCTCCGATCCCCAAAGCCAGGATTTCGTCGATCCGGACAATCTGGAAGTGGTCGGGATCTATCCGAATTACGCCAAGGCGCTGACCGCCTGGCGCGGCGCGTCCCAGGCCAACGTCGACGATGCCAACATGAAGTACGTGATCGTGCATCTGCACCGGCTGCTGGAGCCGGAAGACAACCACGAGGCCTGATCGGGTTTATAGCGACGCGGGGCGGCACGGCAGGTTCGTCGCCGTCCCGGAATCTCGATCAATAAACTTCTGAAAATTTGGATGTTTTAAGGGCAGGGGCCGCCGGTCAGCCGGTCGGCTTGTCGCTTTCCGGGTCCAACTGCTTGCCGTCCAAGTCCTGCTTGGTGCGGCTCTGTTCGGCCTTGTCTTGCTGGCGGGATGCCTTGGTCCGGCCGTGCTTGGCACGGTTTTCCTCGGCCGACTGCTCTCGCTCCCGGCGCTGCTTTTCCTTGCGATACTGACGTAAGTTGACGATCTCCGCGGTCATCCCGTCCCTCCGTTCGCACAGGCACCGGCGTCGCCGGCGACGGGAAAACGATAACCCGAACAAACGCTTGCCGCCAAGCCCTTGTTACGACCGGACGAATGGGCCGAAGCCGGCCAGCGTCTCGGAGCGGCGCATCTTCAATCCGCCGTCAGCTCTGATATTCCGGCGAAAACGTCGTGGAACATCTCGGTCGTGAGGCGTCCTGTGTTCGTGTTGTAACGCGAGCAATGATAGCTGTCCGCGAGCCACAATCCGGGTCGGCCGACCGCGTCGCCGATGTCGAATCGGTTGTTGTGGCCGAAGGGATGATCCTTCTTCCGCAGACCCAGAACGGTCAATACGTTGGCATGGGCGACCCCGCCCAACGCCAGGATCACCCGCAGGTTCGTCATGGCGGCGATCTCGTCGATCAGATAGGGGCGGCAGGCCTTGGCTTCGGCCCCGGTCGGTTTGTTCTGCGGCGGTACGCACCGAACGGCGTTGGTGATCCGGCACCCGGTGAGCGTCAGCCCGTCGTCGGGCGCGCCGCCGTAGGTGCCGCGCGTCCATCCGAATGCGCCCAATGTCGGATAAAGAAGGTCGCCGGCCCAGTCGCCGGTGAACGGCCGTGCCGTGCGGTTGGCCCCACGCAATCCCGGGGCCAGGCCGACGATCAACAGACGCGCGTCCAAACCGCCGAAGGACGGGACCGGGCCGTTATGCCAATCGGGAAACTTGGCCCGGTTCTCGGCACGAAAGGCCGCAAGACGCGGACAGGCGCCGCAATCGTGGGGAGGGGCGGTGAAGGTGGCGGTCATGAGCGGATGTCTGCCCGAGCGGGTCAGACGACCTCTACTTCGGCTTCGCCCTCATCGTCGTCGTAATCGTAATCGTCGTCATCGTCGTCGTCGAGCAGCGGGCCTTGGGACGGACCGCCGCCGGCGCGCTGGATTTCCTTTTGCAGGTGCTGCAGTTCGATGAAGATATCGGCCTGACGGCGCAGTTCGTCGGCAACCATGGGCGGCTGGGATTTGACGGTGGAGACGACGCTGACGCGGCAGCCCTTGCGCTGGATTGCATCGACCAGGCGGCGGAAATCGCCGTCGCCGGAGAACAGCACGACATGATCCAGCTTGTCGGCCATCTCCATCACGTCGATGGCCAGTTCGATATCCATGTTGCCTTTGATCTTGCGCCGCCCGGCGGAATCGGTGAACTCCTTGGTCGGCTTGGTCACCATGGTGTAGCCGTTGTAGTCCAGCCAATCGACCAGCGGGCGGATCGGCGAATACTCCTGGTCCTCGACCATGGCGGTGTAGTAGAAGGCCCGGATCAGCCGACATTTATCAGAGAAAACAGCCAAAAGACGCTTGTAGTCGATGTCGAAATTCAGCGCCCGCGCGGCGGCGTAAAGGTTTGAACCGTCGATGAAAAGCGCGACGCGTTCTTCCGGATAAAAATTCATTTCTCAAATTCCTCAAAGCAAATATCAGCGTGGGAAAAATCACGTAAATCCTATGGCCAAACACTTAAGTCTCATACTCGAAAATCGCAAGGGAAGGGTGATTTCCCGCGGGATGCGCAAACCATGACGGCGCCGATCATCGTCGGCGTCGGCGGCAACCTGCCGACGGAAGCCTTCGGGCCGCCGCGCGCGACCTGTGGGGCGGCGTTGTTCTATCTATCCGAAACGCCGGGTATCGCGATTTCGGCCTGCGCCAAATGGTACGAAACGGCCCCCGTGCCGATTTCCGACCAGCCCTGGTTCGTCAACGGCGCCGTCGCGATCGAAACGGATCGGTCGCCGGAAGACCTGATGGCCTTGCTGCTGGATGTCGAGGCCAGGTTCGGGCGCGAGCGGGGCGAGCGGAACGCGGCACGGATCCTGGACCTGGATTTGTTGGTTTTCGGCGACCGGGTGCTGACCGGCGACCCAGAAGTTCCGCACCCGCGCCTGCATACCCGGGCCTTTGCCTTGATGCCGATCCGCGACCTGGCCGCCGGCTGGCGCCACCCTAAATTGGGACGTCCGGTCGAGGACCTGATCGCCGACCTGCCGGGGGATCAGGAAATCCGTGAGATGCCTGAGGCCGGGGGCTATCTGGGCACGGAATGGAAACCGCCCGAATAAGCCGCCGAAAGGCTTGAAAAACCCGGCACTCAAGCATATAACCCACTCCTTCCGTCATTGATGACGGCAGCCGATTCCTGACATTCCGTCCCCTGGAGGTACCGCATGGCCCGCGTTACGGTCGAAGATTGCGTTCTGAAAATCCCCAACCGCTTTGAGCTGGTCATGCTCGCGGCCCAGCGCGCCCGTCACATTTCCGCCGGTGCGCCGCTCGCCGTCGACCGCGACAACGACAAGAACCCGGTCGTCGCCTTGCGCGAAATCGCCGAGGAAGCGGTCGAGCTTCCCGAGTTGGAAGAGTCCCTCATCAAGGGCCTGCAGAAATACGTGCAGATCGAGGAATCGATCGAAGACCTGGACCCGGCCATTCCCGAGCCCATGCAGCTCATGACCGCCGGCGAAGCCGCTCCGTCCGGCGACGGCGATGGCGACGACACTTTGGACGTGGACGACGGCGCGGAGCCTGCTACCATGGGGGCCGATGTTGTGTTCCAGGACGCGGACATCCCGCACGAAGACTAAGGCCTTCCGCGAAAAGAATTTTCCACCATTGCCGGTGTCGTCCTGGACTGATTTGAAAGGGACGCCGTCAGGTGATCCGCCAGTTCGAACTTGTTGAACGGGTCAAGGCCTACGATCCCAATGCGGACGAGGTCGGGATCAATGGCGCCTACGTGTTCGCCATGAAGGCGCATGGATCGCAATTGCGGGCCTCGGGCGACCCTTATTTCTCGCACCCGATCGAGGTCGCGGGCATCCTCACCAACTATCGCGTCGACAGCGCGACCATTGAAACGGCGCTGTTGCACGACACCATCGAAGACACTCCGGCGACGCTGGACGACATCAAGTCCCACTTCGGCAACGAAGTGGCGCAACTGGTCGACGGCGTCACCAAGCTGACCCGTATCGAATATCAAAGCGACCGTGAAAAGCAGGCAGAGAACTTCCGTAAGCTGGTCCTCGCCATGTCGGAGGACATTCGCGTCCTGTTGGTCAAGCTGGCCGATCGCCTGCACAACATGCGCACCCTTCATTACATCAAGAAGGATGAAAAGCGCCGCCGCATCGCCATGGAAACCATGGAAATCTATGCGCCGCTGGCCGAACGCATCGGCATGCAGGAAATCAAGACCGAGCTTGAGGATCTTGCCTTCGCCGAAATCAATCCGGAAGCGCGCCGCGCCGTGGTCAAGCGGTTGGAAACCCTGCGCGATCAGGGCGGCGAACTGGTGCCCAAGATCATCGGCGAATTGTCGGAAACGTTGAAGGAAAACGGCATCGAGGCCGAAGTCCACGGCCGGGAAAAGACGCCCTATTCGATCTGGCGCAAGATGCAGAAGCACGATGTCGGCTTCGAACAGCTTTCCGACATCATGGCGTTCCGCATCATCGTGAACAGCATCGAGGACTGCTACAAGGCCCTGGGCGTCGCCCATAATGCCTATCGGGTCGTGCCCGGGCGGTTCAAGGACTACATCTCCATGCCGAAGCCGAACGGCTATCAGTCGTTGCACACCGGCGTGTTCGGCCCGCATCAGCAGCGCATCGAACTGCAGATCCGCACCCGGAAGATGCACGAAGTCGGCGAATTCGGCGTTGCCGCCCATTGGAACTACAAACAAGGCATTCCCAACCAGGACGGCGTCACGCAATACCGTTGGCTGCGTGAACTGCTGGATATCCTGGAACACGCCGCCGATCCGGAAGAAGTTCTCGAGCATTCTAAGATGGAGATGTTCCAGGACCAGGTGTTCTGCTTTACGCCCCGGGGCGACCTGATCAACCTGCCGCGCGGCGCGACCACGGTCGATTTCGCCTATGCCGTCCATTCCGAGGTCGGTGACCACTGCGTCGGCGCCAAGATCAACGGCAAGATGATGCCGCTGCGCACGGAGCTGCGGAATGGCGATCAGGTCGAGATCGTGACCTCCAAGGCGCAGACGCCCAACCCGACCTGGGAACGCTTCGTCGTCACCGGCAAGGCGCGCGCCCGTATCCGCCGCTTTGTCCGCCTGCAGGAACGCGAGGAATACGAAAAGCTGGGCCGCTCGATCCTGTTGCGGACGTTCAAGGAAGCGGACTTCGACCTGACGGACAAGGGCATCTCCGGCGTGCTCAAGAAGCTGGGGCAATCGACGGAAGAAGACCTCTACGTCGCCGTCGGCCTGGGGCATCTGCCGGGCCGCGACGTGTTGGAAGCCGTTTATCCGCGCGCTAAGAAGCAGACGAAGAAGGGCCAGGACGACGAGCGCGTCGTGCCCCTGGCCGAGGCCCGCAACCGCAAGCGCAGCCGCGAGAAGGGCGAGGGCGGGGTCCCCATCCAAGGGCTGATCCCCGGCATGGCCATGCATTTCGCCGGCTGTTGCCATCCGCTGCCGGGGGACCGCATCGTCGGGATCGTCACCACCGGGCGCGGCGTCACCGTCCACACCATCGATTGCGATACCCTGGAAGGTTACGGGGACGAGCCGGAACGCTGGCTCGACCTGGCCTGGGACCGGGACGAGGCGCAGCACGAACTGCATGTCGGCCGGGTTCATGTCACCGTCGCCAACGCGCCGGGCAGCCTGGGCGATCTTTCGACCATGATCGCCAAGAACGACGGCAATATCTCGAACCTCAAGATCATCAACCGGTCGACCGATTTCTTCGACATGCTGATCGATGTCGAGGTTCGCGACGTCAAGCATCTGACCGATATCATCGCCGCCCTCAGGGCGTCGCCGGCGGTCAATTCCGTCGAACGCTCGCGCGGCTGAAACCACATTTTATCAACACGTTACGAATCCGGATTCAGGTAGAACTTCAATGACTAATAACCTTCGGCTCGGCGTCAACATCGACCATGTCGCGACCATCCGAAACGCTCGCGGCGGCGGCCACCCGGACCCCGTGCGCGCGGCCCGCGCCGCGGCACAGGCCGGGGCCGACGGGATCACGGCGCATCTGCGCGAAGACCGCCGTCATATTTCCGACGATGACATGGAGCGTCTGGCCCATCAGATCGACCTGCCGTTGAATTTCGAAATGGCGGCGACGGACGAAATGCTCGCTATTGCCCTGCGGCACAAGCCGCATGCCGCCTGTATCGTCCCGGAAAAGCGCGAGGAACGGACGACCGAAGGCGGCTTGGACGCCGCCGGCGGTTTCGACAGCCTGAAACCCTTTGTCGATGCCCTGGGCGATGCGGGCATCCGCGTCTCCCTGTTCATTGAGGCCGATGTGAAGCAACTGGACGCCGCGAAGGCCCTGGGCGCCCCCGTGGTCGAGCTTCACACGGGGGCCTACTGTGACGCGGCCCCGGACGACCGCGAGGCGCAGCTCGCCCGCGTGATCGCGGCCGCCGCCCATGCCGATGCCATCGGCCTGGAATGCCATGCCGGACACGGCCTGACGTTCGACACGGTCGGCCCGATCGCGGCCATTCCGACCATCGTCGAATTGAATATCGGGCATTTCCTGATCGGCGAGGCGATCTTCGGTGGTCTGGAGAGCGCCATCAAGCGGATGCGCGCCCTGATGGATCAGGCACGGGCCGATGCGACCGGCGAACGGTCGGCCTAGGCCCCGTGATGCGCCACCGGACGCCCGCTATTCCATGATCATCGGCATCGGCACGGATCTTTGCGATATCCGTCGCATCGAACGGACGCTGGACCGGTTCGGCGACCGCTTCGTGCAGCGCCTGTTCGCCGAGGGTGAACAGAAAAAGGCCTTTCGGCGCCAGAATCCGGCCTCCAGCTTCGCTCAGAGCTTCGCCGCCAAGGAAGCCTGCTCCAAGGCACTGGGCACCGGGTTCCGCCAGGGCGTGTTCTGGCGCGACATGGTCGTCGCGAATCTGCCGACGGGGCAGCCCTATATACTGATCACCGGCGGGGCCAAGGCGCGCTTGGACAAGCTGACGCCGCCCGGCATGACGGCGCAGGTCCATGTCTCCCAGACCGACGAATATCCCATGGCCCACGCCATGGTCATCATTTCCGCCGTTCCCGAAGGCACGGGCGGATAAGGGGGCGGGCCCGGCCGGACAAGGAAGGCGCTTGACCTTTGACGCTGAGCCGCGTTTAGTCCCGCCAACCGGTCGATACAGCGGCCGGCGGCGCCATAGACACTCCACAGACACCCCAGCGCGACCTGGGAAATTCACGGAAAACAGCAGATGAGCGGCGACAAATCCGGAGGCCTCTGGGACACCATCAAGACGGTCGGCTACGCGATCCTGATCGCGCTGGTCGTCCGCACCTTCGCCTATGAGCCGTTCAACATTCCGTCTGGCTCCATGCTGCCGACGCTGCTGATCGGCGACTATTTGTTCGTCTCGAAATTTTCCTACGGGTATTCCAAGCACTCGCTGCCGTTCTCGCTGCCCCTGATTCCGGGGCGCGTAATGGAATCGATGCCTGAGCGCGGCGACGTGATGGTCTTCAAGCTGCCGTCGGACAACAAGACCGACTTCATCAAGCGGATCGTCGGCCTGCCCGGTGACGAAATCCAGGTCACGGGCGGCATCCTGCACATCAACGGCACGCCCGTGGAACGCAAGCGGGTCGAGGATTTCGTCTCGACCGACGACTTCGGCACGACCCGGCGGGTGCCGCGCTTCATCGAAACCCTGCCCAACGGGGTGCAGCACTACATCCTCGAGGAATCCGACAACGATCCGATGGATAACACGCGGGTCTACAAGGTCCCCGAGGGCATGTATTTCGCTATGGGTGACAACCGCGACCGGTCGAACGATTCCCGTTACGGCGATGTCGGCTTCATTCCGGCGGTGAACCTCGTGGGCCGGGCCGAATTCCTGTTCTTCTCCACCGCGGGCGACCTGTGGAAGCCCTGGAAATGGCCGGAAACCGTACGTTTCAGCCGAATCTTCCAGGGCATTGAATGAGCGGCGGCGACGACGCCGGTAAGCGCCTTTCGGCCCTGCAGGACCGCCTGGGCCACCGTTTCGACGATCCATCCCTTTTGAAGCAGGCGCTGGCGCATGCCTCGGGGCAGTCGGACCGCCTGAATTCCAACGAACGGCTTGAGTTTCTGGGCGATCGAGTATTGGGCTTGGCCGTCTCGGCGCTGCTCTACGAACGTTTTCCCGACGAGACCGAGGGCGAACTGGGCTACCGCTTCACCGCCCTGGTGCGCAAGGAAACCCTGGCCGAGGTCGCGCGCGACCTGGATCTGGCCGATTGTCTGCGCCTGTCGCCGGGGGAGAAGGCCGGGGGCGGGGCCGACAATCCGTCGATCCAGGCTGATGCCTGCGAGGCATTGCTCGGCGCGATGTTTCTGGACGGCGGGTTCGCGCCCGCCGCCGCTTTCATCCGCCGCCATTGGGAAGCCCGCGCCGACGCCCACAAAGGCCCCCTGAAGGATGCCAAGACGCGCTTGCAGGAACGCTGCCAGAAAGCGGGCCTGAGCCTGCCCGGCTATGCCGTCACGGACCAGACCGGGCCTGATCACGCGCCGACCTTCACCATCACCGTCTCGGTCGAAGGCCGCGCCCCGCAAACCGGCACCGGCGGCGCCAAGCAGGAAGCCGAACAGGCCGCCGCCCAAGCCATGCTCGACAGTTGGAGCAAGTCATGAACGAAACACCCGCCACCCGCGCCGGGTTCATCGCCATTCTGGGCGCCCCCAACGTCGGTAAATCGACCCTGGTGAATCGTCTGGTGGGCGCCAAGGTCTCCATCGTCTCGCCCAAGGTACAGACGACGCGAACCCGCGTGCTGGGCATCTTCATCAAAGGCAACGCCCAGGTCATCCTGATCGACACCCCCGGCATCTTCGAGCCCAAGGGCCGTCTCGACCGCGCCATGGTCGCCGCCGCCTGGTCCGGGGCCAAGGACGCCGACGCGGTCGCCTTGCTGATCGATGCCAAGGCCGGGATCGACAAACGGTCGCAGGCGATCATCGACCGGCTTCAGGAAGAAAACCGGAAGGCTTATCTGATCCTCAACAAGATCGACATCGTCGCCAAACCGGCGCTGCTGGAACTGGCGCAGAAGCTGATGGATACGGGCATCTTCACCGATTGTTTCATGGTATCCGCCAATACGGGCGACGGCGTCGCCGATCTGGCCCAGACCTTCGCCGATGCCGTGGCGGAAGGCCCCTGGCTCTATCCCGAGGACGAGATTTCCGACATGCCCGCCCGCCTGCTGGCGGCCGAGATCACACGCGAGAAGCTGTTCCTGGAACTGCATCAGGAGCTTCCCTACAAGCTGACCGTCGAGACCGAGGACTGGGAACAACAGGCCGACGGATCGGCCCGCGTGCATCAGGCGATCTTTGTCGAACGCGACAGTCAGAAGGGCATCGTCCTGGGCAAGGGTGGGGCGATGATCAAGAAGATCGGCGCCGCCGCGCGCGCCGAACTGCAGGACCTGCTCGATCAGAAAATCCACCTGTTCGTCCACGTAAAGGTGCGCGGCAAGTGGCAGGACGACCGCGAACGCTATGCCGAATGGGGCCTCGACTTCGACGCTTGACCCCCGGGCCCGATCACGGTCAAAGGAATGGTCTTGAGCCATTGGAGTAAGGCGTTCCGCCATGGAATGGCATGACCGGGGCTATATCCTGGCGACCCGCAAACACGGCGAAAGCGCCCTGATCGTCAGCGCCCTGACGGAAAACCGGGGGCGCCAGGCGGGTCTTGTCCGCGGCGGGGCGGGCCGGCGCAAGCGCGGCGGGTTGCAGGTCGGTAATCTGGTCACTCTGGATTGGCGCGGGCGCCTGCCGGAACACCTCGGCACCCTGACCACGGAAGTCCTGGAGGCCCCGGCAGCGGCCTTGCTGGACCGGCCCCTGGGCCTGGCCGTCCTGACTGCCGCTTGTGCGGTGGCCGAGGCCCTGTTGCCCGAAGGCGAAGAGCATCCCGCCATCTACCACGGCCTCGCGGGCCTCATGGCCGTTCTGGACGAGCCGGAGCAGGGGGTTCTGCTCGGTTCCGCCTATGTGCAATGGGAAATGGGCGTCTTGGGCGAACTGGGTTTCGGTCTCGACCTCACGGCCTGCGCCGCGACCGGCGAGACGGAGAATCTGACCTATGTTTCGCCCAAGTCCGGGCGTGCCGTCTCGACCGCCGCCGGGCGGCCCTACCACGACCGCATGCTGCCGCTGCCGCCGTTCCTGCGCGGCCCCGGGGTCGCCGAGACGACCGAGGAGGCCGTCGCCGGCCTGAAACTGACCGGGTTTTTCCTGGAAAATCATGCTCTTGAGGGACGGCCCGGGCGGCTGCCTGCGCGCCAGCGTCTGACCGACCGTTTCGCGGCAAAAAAATAACTCTGATACGGGTAGCGGCGCATTGACCGGACACCCCCTGAATGTACTATATCTGGTGCGAATTAAGGCGACCCCGCCCCAGATGAGCGGGAATTCCAGAGAGTAAGGACAGCTTCCATGACCGCGATCACGCCCCCCGGAGACTTCGGCGACGGAGCAGGGGGGGAAATCCGCGACACCCCCTTGTCCCAGGCGCTGAGCGAGCGCTACCTCGCCTATGCGCTGTCGACCATCGTTTCGCGGTCGTTGCCGGATGTGCGCGATGGGTTGAAGCCCGTGCACCGGCGGCTGCTCTACGCCATGCGGCTGCTGAAGCTCGACCCGGCGGCCGGGTTCAAGAAATGCGCGCGCGTGGTCGGCGACGTCATGGGTAAGTACCACCCGCACGGCGACCAGGCGATCTACGACGCCTTGGTCCGCTTGGCCCAGGGTTTCTCCGTGCGCTATCCGCTGATCGACGGGCAAGGCAACTTCGGCAATATCGACGGCGATAACCCCGCCGCCATGCGTTATACGGAATCGCGCCTGACCGAGATCGCTTCGGCTCTGTTGGACGGCATCGACGAGGACACGGTCGATTTCCGCCAGACCTACGATGGAGAGGAAGAAGAGCCCATCGTCCTGCCGGCCAATTTCCCGAACCTGCTGGCCAACGGCGCCACGGGGATCGCCGTCGGCATGGCGACCAACATTCCGCCCCATAACGTGGGCGAACTCTGCGACGCGCTGACCCATCTGATCAAGTTTCCGAACGCGACCTTCGATAAGCTCTGCGATTTCATTCCGGGGCCCGACTTTCCGACGGGCGGGGTCCTGGTCGAGGACCGGGCCACGGTCGTCGAGGCGTACAAGACCGGACGCGGCGCCTTCCGCCTGCGCGCGAAGTGGCAGATCGAAGACCTGGGCCGCGGGCAGTACGAGATCGTCGTCACGGAAATCCCCTATCAGATACAGAAAGCCAAGCTGATCGAGCGGATCGCCGACCTGATCATCGCCAAGAAGCTGCCGATCCTGCAGGACATTCGGGACGAGTCGACGGAAGAGGTCCGTATCGTCCTGGAGCCCAAGAACCGCGCCGTCGATGCCGAAACCCTGATGGAGCATCTATTCCGGGAAACGGACCTGGAAATCCGCTTCAACATGAACATGAACGTGCTGGACGCTTCGAACACGCCCGGTGTCATGTCGCTGCGCGAGGTGCTGCAGGCGTTCCTGGATCACCGCCACAAGGTTCTGATCCGACGCAAGAATTTCCGCCTGGAGAAGATCGAACGGCGGCTGGAAATCCTGGGCGGGTTGCTGATCGCTTTCCTCAACCTGGACGAGGTCATCAAGATCATCCGCGAGGAAGACGACCCCAAGGCCGTCATGATGAAACGGTTCGACCTGACCGAGGTTCAGGCCAATGCGATCCTCGACATGCGTCTGCGTCAGCTGCGCAAGCTGGAAGAAATGGAAATCCGGCGCGAGAACGACGAATTGGGCAGGGAACGCAGCGCCATCAAGAAGCTGTTGAAGGACGAGGACGCGCGCTGGAAGACGATTTCCGATGAAATCGCCGAAACCAAGAAGGCCTTCGGGCAAAAGACGGAAATCGGCGCCCGGCGGACGGAAATCTCCGGCCCGCCGACCGCCGTCATCGTGCCCCTGGAAGCCATGGTCGAGAAAGAACCGATCACCGTCGTCCTGTCGGAAAAAGGCTGGATCCGTGCACTCAAAGGTCATGTCGAGCCGGAGACCGAGGTCAAGTTCAAGGAAGGCGATAGCCTCAAGTTCCTGATCCATGGCCAGACCACGGACAAATTCCTGATCTTCGCCACCAACGGCCGGTTCTACACGGTCGCGGGCGACAAGCTGCCGGGCGGGCGCGGCCATGGCGAGCCGATCCGCCTGATGGTCGATATCCCCAACGGCCACGATCCGATTTCGCTGGCGGTCTTCGAGACTGGCAAGAAATACATCGTGGCGTCCGACAAGGGCCGCGGCTTCATCGTTCCGTCGGACGACCTGATGGCTCAGACCAAGAACGGTAAACAGGTCTTGAACGTGGGGACCGGGGAAGAAGCGGCGGCGATCTGCGACGTCATGGACGGCGCCGACGCGGTTGCCGTGGTCGGTGAGAACCGCAAGCTCCTGATCTTCCCCATCGACGAGTTGCCGGAAATGGGCCGGGGCAAGGGCGTGATCCTGCAACGCTACAACAAGGGTGGCCTGTTGGACGTCACGACCATGCGCACGGCCGAGGGCCTGACCTGGAAATCGGGCGGCACGCGCACGGAAACGGAATTCCAGCAATGGGTCGGCAAGCGGGCGCAGGCGGGCCTCAACGTGCCTAAGGGTTTCCCCCGGTCGGGCCGGTTCAGCTAAAGCAGCGACGAGAGCGGGGACAGGGGCCTATTCGGCGGCTTCGTCGGAGGTAAACTCGTCGAACGGCAGCCAGCCGTCGGCCGTATGGACCTCCAGCGGGCGGAACCGGGCCTTGTAGGACATCTTGTTGCAGCCCTCGATCCAGAACCCCAGGTAGACGTAGGGCAACCCTAAGCGCTTGGCCTCGTTGATCAGCCATAGGATCATGAAGGTCCCCATGCCGCGCTTCGGCTGTTCCGGGTCGAAATAGCTGTAGACCGCCGACAGGCCGTCGGACAGGCGGTCGGCGAGCATGGCGCCGGTCAGCGTGCCCTTGGCGTCGCGGAACTTGACCAGGAAGGTGTCGATGGGCGTGTCCTCGACCAGGGCCTGGTAGTCCAGATAATCCATCTTCGACATGTCGCCGCCGGAATGGCGCGACGACTGATAGGTCTGGAACAGGCGGTACTGCTCCTGATCGGCGACCGGCTGCGACATGCGCGCGGTCAGGTCGGCGTTGGCGTTGCGGATCCGTTTCAGGGACGACCGCATCTCGAAGCCGTCGACGCCGATGCGCACGGCCTTGCAGGCATCACATCCGGGACAGGCCGGGGCATAGACGATGCCATGGGACCGACGGAACCCGGCGTAGGATAATTGATCGTGCAGGCGGGTGGCGTCGCGACCGAACAATTCGGTCACCACGCGGCGTTCGACCCGATCCGGCAGATACGGGCAGGGCAGAGGGGCGGTGGCGAAAAAGAACCGCGCGTCGGAGATCGGCTTATGGCGCATGATCTATCCCTGCATATCGATCTTGGCGCATTCGATGAAATGCGCCGACCAAGCCCCCCAATGCTTGATCCGTCATGCCACTACTGTGGCGTAATAGTGCCCTGGATTTCAAGATTGATCCCCGGCAGCGACGGCAAGGCCGGCTGGCCCGGTTGCGACGGCTGAACCGGCGCGGGGGCCGGCTGTCGCGGCGCCGTGGGCAGGCCGATATCCTCGCGCCTTTGCTGGCGTTTGATTTCGTTCAGGCCGGGCAGGGCTTCGTTCTCGCGTTCGCGCTTGGCGGCTTCCTCGGCCTTGGCCTTTTCCGCCTCGCGGCCGGTGCCGCGCAAAAGGACAATCGAGAGACGCCGGTTCGACGCATGCTTGGGGTCGTCCGCGATCAGCGGCTCCGTCGCCGCCTTGCCGACAACCCGTTTAACGCGGGCGTCAGGGACGCCGAACCGCTCCAACTCCCGGCGCGCCGAATTGGCCCGATCCGACGACAATTCCCAGTTTCCATAGTCCTGGCCGGAAAACGGCGTGGCGTCCGTATGGCCGGAAATCGCAATATCCTGCGGCATTTCCAGGATTACCTTGGACACCAGTTCCAGCAGGCGTTTCGTGTGCACGAACATGCTGGACGAACCGGACGGGAACATGGCCAGGCCGTCGCGGTCGATCAGCTGAATTCGCAGTCCTTCGGGCGTGTTGTCGACCAGGAGGCTGTTCTTCAACTGGCGCATCTGCGGCACGCTTTCCAGGGTCTTCTGAAGCTCTTCCTGAGCGTCCTCGAACTCCGCCTGTTCCTTCCGGGCGGCCTGGGCCTCGATGTCCTCGTCCGTCGGATCGGCTTTCGATTCAGACTCGCCTTCGGACAAATCGCCGCCGGTGCCGGCTTTGGGCGGCGGCAGGTCGACGGTGACGCTGTCACGCGCCGTGGTGCTTTGCGCGATGCCTTCCTCGGACATCGTCTTCCCCTGAAGGATGTCGCCGGAACCGCTGGTCGTCTGCGAGGTCGAGATCGGGGCGAAATAGTTGGAAATACCTTCGAGCGATTCCTGCGTCACCGAGTTCAACAACCACAGCAACAGGAAGAAGGCCATCATGGCGGTCACGAAGTCGGCGTAAGCGATCTTCCACGCGCCACCGTGGTGGCCATGGCCACCCTTCTTGATCTTCTTGATGATGATCGGTTGTTTTGTGACTTCTTCCGCCATCAGGCCTTCCTATGGAGATCCGTCTTGGAGGATCTGTCCTCGGGCGCGCCGGGTCCGGCCGCGCCCGTTGTCGTCACGCCGCCGCCGGCAGGTTGGTGACCATTTCCTCGACCTCGGCGAAGGTCGGCCGCACACCGTGGCTCAGGGTCTTGCGCGCGAACTCGACGGACACCTGCGGGGCGTATCCCTGCATATGGCCGATCAGGGCGGTCTTGATGCAGTTCAGATAAGCGGCATCGGCGGCGTAGGTGTTGGTCAGGGACGATGCGATGGGCGCCATGAAGCCGTAGGCGAAGAAAATGCCCGAGAACGTACCAACCAGCGCGGCCGCGATCAGGTTACCGAGAACTTCCGGCGGCTCGGTGATCGAGCCCATGGTCACGATAACGCCCAACACGGCGGCGACAATCCCGAGAGCCGGGGTCGCGTCGGCCATGCTCTGCCAGGCGCCGGAGATCGCGTGCAGTTCTTCGTGGTGTTTCTCCAACTCAACGTCCATGACCGCTTCCAGTTCGTGCGGATTCGACGCCCCCAGGGTCAGCAGCCGGAGATAGTCGCAGAGGAACTCGACCGCGTGATGATCGTGGTGGAACAGGGGGAAATTGGAAAACAGGGTGCTTTCCTCGGGCTTTTCCACATGCGCTTCGAGCGCCAGATCGCCCTTCGTCTTGGCAAGTCGGAACACCGAATAAAGGCAGCCAAGAAGCTCTTCGTAATGCTCTCGAGTATAGGTCGGCCCTTTGATCAGCGCGCCAAATGATCCCATTACACCCTTGATCACGGGCTTTGGGCTGCCGCTGACGAAGGCGCCGATGGCGCCGCCGAAAATGATGATGAATTCAAGGGGCTGCCACAGAACGCCGTAGCTACCGTGCACGCCATAGGCGCCGAACACGGCAACGAGAACGACGAGTGAGCCGACGATGAATAGCATTCAAGCAGTCTCCAAGAGCAAGGTTCGCGCCGGACCGTTTATTGGGGCGACGGCGCACGTCGCAAAAGCTATCGCCCTATCATCCCAAAAGACAAGCATTTCTCGCGCCGAAGCACCATAAGCCAGATGGAATAATTCAACGGGCCAATCCCCAGTAAACACGAAAAAATATTGGCAAAGGGTAAAGGCTTGCCTCGGCTTCCCGGCCCGACGTATTGATGGGGTCGTCCGCATGTACTTTTTACGTCCTTGGGGGGATGATCCGGCCGTCCGTCATGGTTGATCCAATCGAATTCAGAAACGCTCTCGGCTGCTTCGCGTCCGGCGTCACCGTGGTGACGTCCGCCGGCGACGAACGCGGCCCCGTGGGTGTCACCGTCAGCGCCTTCTGCTCGGTGTCGCTCGACCCGCCGCTGGTCCTGGTCTGCCTCGACAACCGGACCGGCTGTATCGCCTGTTTCACCGAGCCCGATGGCGGCTTCGCCGTCAATCTGCTGGCCGACGATCAGCGGGAGGTCTCCAATGCCTTCGCCGGGCCGCAGACCTTTGACATGCATGGCTATGGACATTCGACCGGGACGACAGGTGCACCGCTCCTGGACGGCGTTGCCGCGGCGCTGTCCTGCCGTACCCATGCGGTCCATGACGGCGGCGATCACCGGATCGTCGTGGGCCGGGTTGAAGAGGTCCGGGTGGATCGGACGAAAGCGCCTTTGGTCTATTTCCAAAGCTCCTACCGTGGATTAAGTGAGCAGGGATAACCCCCCGTTCTTGTTCGCCTTTCCCATCGTTCGCGCGGTGGCGGCGCAACTCGTGGGCGGCATCGTCACAATCATTGTCGCCGCCTTGCTGCGGCGTGCCGGATGGCCGGCGCCACCGGCCACGCTCTGCATCGTCTGGGGTGTCGCGGCGGCCGTCGCGACCCTGCCCATGGGGCTGGCGCGATGGTGGCTGCCGGTCCAGGCCGTGGCACCGGTCCTGCTTTGGGTCATGTTGGACCTGCAGCCGCCCGTCTGGGTGTTTCCCGCCGTTTTTGTGGTGCTCTTGGCCATCTACTGGAACGCAGTCGGCGAAGGCGTGCCGCTCTACCTTTCCAATTCCAAAACCTGGCGGGCGCTGGAAACCCTGACGCCGAAGCGGGCAGGAACACACATCGCCGATCTCGGCAGCGGCCTGGGCGGGGCGCTCTGGCATCTCGCGGACGTCCGGCCGGATGCCCGGTTCGACGGCTTCGAGACGGCGCCGCTGGTCTATCTGTTCACCCGGTTGCGCCTATTGGTTCAGCCGCGCGCGAATCTGGGCGTGCATTTCCTGTCGATCTGGCGCGCTGATCTAAGCACTTTCGACATGGTCTATTGCTTTCTGTCCCCGGTTCCCATGGAACGGCTCTACGCCAAGGCCAAGGACGAGATGCAACCGGGCAGCCTGTTCGTCTCGAACAGTTTCGCCGTGCCGGGGGTCGAACCGGACGAGGTCGTTACCGTCGACGACCGGCGCCGAACGCGGCTTCTCGTTTATCGATTGTAGGGACGGCCGCGCGGACGCCGTCGCTCAGGCTTCCGTTTCCGACAATGCGCGGGTCTGGAACCCGGCCTCGCAAAGCGCGGCGACGATCTTCTGCACGTGCTGGGCGTCCACGGTTTCGATCACCAGGTCCAGTTCCGTGTCCTTGATCGGGCCTTCGAAGAACAGGCGCTGGTGATAGACCTCCAGGATATTGCCGCCGAGGCCGCCGATCAGGCCGGAAACCTCGGACAGCATGCCCGGTTTGTCGGTCATCTTGATGCGCAGGCTGACCATCCGGCCGCCCCGCACCAGGCCGCGCAGAAGCACGTTGGACAACAGGCGGGAATCGATGTTGCCGCCGGACACGACGATGCCGACCTTCTTGCCGGCGAATTTGCCGCCGGCGGCCAGCAGCGCCGCGACACCCGAGGCGCCGGCGCCTTCGGCGACGATGCGGTGGCCTTCCGCCAGAAGCAGAACCGCGGCCTCCAACTGCTCCTCGCTCAACTCCGTGATGTGCGAGACATGCTCGGCGATGATCGGTTGGGTCAGGTCCCCCGGCACCTTGACGGCGATGCCTTCGGCGATGGTCGTGCCGCCACCGGAAAACGGCTTTCCAGCGATGGCGGCGGCCATCGAGTTGAACAGACCGGCCTGCGCCCCGACCATTTCAATTCGCTGATCATGGGCATGGGCGGCCACGGCGCAACCGGCCATCAGACCGCCACCGCCGATCGGTACGATCATGGCGTCCAGGTCCGGCACGTCTTCGAGGAACTCCAACGCCACCGTGCCCTGACCGGCGATCACATGCGCGTCGTCGAAGGGCGCGATGAACAGTTTTCCGGTCGCCTCTGCATGGGCGATGGCGGCATCGCGCGCAGCGTTGAAATCCGTACCTTCCAGTACGACCGTGGCGCCCAGGTCTTCGGTCCGGCCAACCTTGGTAAACGGCGTGCCCTCGGGCATATAAATCGTTGCGTCGAGACCGTGCCGCCCGGCGTGAAAGGCGACGCCTTGGGCATGGTTCCCGGCCGAGGCCGCGACGACGCCCTTGGCTTTTTCGTCGTCGGTCAGGCTGGCCAGTTTGACTCCGGCGCCACGCACCTTGAACGATCCCGTGACCTGCAGGTTTTCCAGCTTCAGATAAACCTCGGCACCCGTCATCTGAGACAGCCGGCGCACCCGCATCGCGGGCGTGCGGTTGACCTCGCCTTCGAGAAGTTTGGCGGCGTCTCGGATGGTCTCAATGGTCACGGTCATGGCGATGTCCGGGTCGATCAGATCAAAGGCATTGGGTGGAACGGGGCTTTCTTACACCTTCGGCCCGCTTTTGACACCCTTCATCAGCGCGAGGGCAGGATTTTCAGCACATCGCCCGAACCGTTCTCCGGCGGCGCCAGCGTCAAGCCGCCGCCATCCCGCCAGATCTCGGCCAGGTCACGATAATGGAAACTCAGAGGATTGCCCGACTGGCCGGTGGCGATGATGAACCGGCTCGCCCCCGGATCGCCCAAGTCCATGATGGCCCGCAGGCCCGCGCCGTGCCGGTGCTGAAAAGGCGCATTGTCCCGGCCCAGCCACATCGCGCCCCGGTTCAGGGTCGCGTTCCCGCCGTCGGTCGCGATCTCGACCGCCGTCCATTCCGCGAGCAGGGGGATATGCCTGAAAACGGGATGCTCGAACCGCGCGACATGGACGTCACCCCATAGAACGGACCGTCCGGCGTCGGTGTCGCGTTGCGCCAAATCTTCGGCCGTGGCGTCGAATGCGCGGGCAACCATCCGGGCGCAGGTCTCCCGGATATCCGGCGTCCCTCGGTCATCGCACCAATCGGCCCCAGCGGCTGTCGTCAACGCCCCAGCCAGCGCCTGAGTGCGCAATCCGTGCCAATCCCGGTATTGCGCGCCCAGGTCGTCGGCGAAGACCGCGCGTTTCAAATGCCGCGCCCAGATCATGTAGACCAAAGGTTCGCGGCCGGTGCGGTCCATGGCGCCGTCCCATCGGTCCAGCATTTGGGCCAGGGGGTGCGACCGACCGGCGTCGTCGAGCAGACCCAGGGCCGCCGGAATGAGCATCCGCGCCGCGCCGGACCGGATATCCATCTGCGCGGCCCGGCTGTCCGGTTTGCCCGTTGAAAGCAGCGCCGCCAACCGTTCGGCGCGGAAGGGCGAGGGCCAGTCACGGGTCAGGTCGGGCGCCGTGCCGGCCCGCGTTACCTTGTTATTCGCGTTCATCACCGCGCCGCCCGTCGGGTCGAGGTACCGGGGCAGGGCGTCGTATGACAGATAGCCCGCCGAACCGACGGGGCCGTCCGCTCGAACCAGCGGCAGGCGCCCGTCGCCGCGCCGCCGCAATGGAATTCGCCCGGCGGTGATCTGGCCGATATGGCCGTCTTTCGTGGCGAACAGCAGGTTCTGCACAGGGGCATGAAAATCCGCCAGGGCCGCCTGGACCTCCGCCGCCGAAGTCGCGGCGTTCAGGTTCATCAGCGCCTCGGGCGTGCGGTCATCCGGATCCAGATAGGGCGCCGTCAGGGTCAATGGATGCTGCGCCCCCGTCGCCGGGGCATCGGTCAGGACTGGGCCGTCTGGCGTCGTCAGGATTTCGACGATTTCGGCCTCGCCGTCCCGGATCTCGATGACCTCGCTGCGCACCCGAAACTCGGCCATGCCGTCTGCCGTGCGGTAGCTGCGGGGCGCCGCCGGGGTCTCGACGATCAGATCTTCCGTATCCGCCCCCGTGGTCGTGAAACCCCAGGCGACCCGGCCGTTGTGGCCGATCACCAAGAACGGCACGCCGGGCACCGTGGCCCCGGCCAGCACGCCGTCCGGCGTTTCCAGGCGTGCGAGATACCAGAGGATCGGTGCGCGGAATTCGAGGTGGGGGTCGCTGGCCAGCACCGGCTTGCCCGACGCGGTCCGGCTGCCCGCCAGGGCCCAAGCATTCGACGCCGTCGACGGCGCACCGACGGCGCGCGGATCCCACGCCATAACCGGCAAAGGGGCGAGGTCGTTAAAAGAGACGCTGCCCGGCTTGGGCAGGGCGATCGGCGCATCCTCGGGATAGGGCGGCCAGAGAAACTCGATCTGCGCCGGTGTCAGCCGTTGCGCCAAGCCCAGGCGCAGGTATTCCGTCCGCCAGTTGTTGGCCAGCCGCAGGGCCATCAGCTTGCCCCAGATCAGGCTGTCGGCGGGCAGCCAGGGTTCCGGCGCGTGCAGGAGCGGAATAAATTCCACGGCCCGCGGCCAGCCGGTTTCGGCGATCCAGGCATTGATCCCCGCACCATAGGCATCGAGGCGTTGTTTCAGGGCAGGGGAGGCCGTCGCCGCCTGTGCCTGGGCCAGTTTGTAGATCCCGAGTTTCCGCATGTAGCGGTCGGTGCCCAGGCCCGCCGCACCGACCAGTTCGGACAACCGACCGGCGCCGACCCGCCGGGTCATCTCCATCTGGAAGAACCGGTCCTGGGCATGGACGAACCCAAGGGCGAAGAACGCGTCATCCCAGTTTTCGGCACGGATGGTCGGGATGCCGTGGCCGTCGCGGATCACCTGGACCGCGTGGCCGAGGCCGGGGAGACGCAATTCGCCCCCGGTCTGCGGCAGGGTCCGGGAGAGCATCGCCACCGGCAGGGCGACCGCCAGGGCGATCGCGCCCAGGACAATCCATCTCAGACGCAAGCGGCGCATGCGGGGGTCTGCCGAGCGGTGGCGGCGGTTGAAAAAATCGCCCCGCCGGATTGCGGGAAACGGGGCTTGAGGGTATACATCGCGCGAAACCGAATCTTGGGCCGAACCTTCCTCTGGCGGGGGCCTCGGCCTTTCCCATCCAATGCCTGTCGCCCACAATAAGGGGCCAGCAACAAAAGGAAATATCTCATGTCCGGACCCTTGAGCGGCCTTCGGGTTTTCGATCTGACCCGCATTCTGGCGGGCCCCTCCTGCACGCAGATTCTCGGCGACCTGGGCGCCGACGTCATCAAGGTCGAAATGCCCGGCAAAGGGGACGACACCCGCGGCTTCGCGCCGCCCTATCTGAAGGACGGCGACGGTCAGGACACGGATCAGAGCGCCTATTTCACCTGCGCCAACCGCAATAAGCGGTCGATCACCCTGGACCTGACCAAGCCCGAAGGCGTCGACATCGCCAAACGGATGATCGCCAAGTCGGACGTGCTGGCGGAAAACTTCAAGACGGGCGGCCTCGCCAAATACGGCCTGGGCTATGACCAGTTGAAAGACGACAACCCCGGTCTGGTCTATTGCTCGGTGACCGGTTTCGGACACACGGGGCCTTATGCCAAACGCCCGGGCTACGACGTGCTGATCCAGGGCATGGGCGGCTTCATGAGCACCACGGGCGAGCCGGATGGCCCGCCGCAGAAGGCCGGCATCCCGATTTCCGATCTGATCGCCGGCATGTACGCCGCCGTCGCCATCAACGCGGCCCTGCGTCATCGTGAGGTCACCGGCGAAGGCCAGCACATCGATATCGGCATGCTGGACACCACCGCGGCGATCCTGTCGATCCAGGGTGCGAACTACCTGGCGACCGGCCAGAACCCGCCGCGTCTGGGCAATGCGCACCCGAACATCGTGCCGTATCAGTCCTTCGCGACTTCGGACGGCGATATCATTCTGGCCGTCGGCAACGATGGGCAATTCCAGCGGTTCTGCCAGGTCGCCGGGTGCCCGGAACTGGCCGAAGACCCGAAATTCTCGACCAACGCGGCCCGCGTTTCCAACCGTGACGAGATCGTCGCCTTGTTGAAGCCGATCGTCGCGGCGCAGCCGTCGGAATTCTGGCTGACCAACCTGGAGAAGAACAACGTCTCCTGCGGGCCGATCAACCGCCTGGACCAGGTCTTCGCCGACCCGCATTTCAACGCGCGCGGCATGAACCTGGAAATGCCGCACCCGGCCACGGGTACGGCGCCGGTCAAGATGGTCGCCAGCCCGCTGAAATTCTCCAAGTCCGAGGTCGATTACCGGTATGCGCCGCCCGTCCTGGGCCAGCATACGGATGACGTCCTGGGCGAGGTTCTGGGTATTGGCTCGGATGAAATTTCCAAGCTGCGCGACCGCGGCGTGATCTAGCGCCCAATCGGCGGAACGGAAGGGCGGGAAGGAGATGCCGGACATGCAGCGCAAATCCTTTCGCGGCCTTTCCGCCGCCGGGGCCTTTCACGACGTCGTCTATTGGGAATGGGGACCGGCGGACGGGCCGGTGCTTCTCTGCGTCCACGGGCTGACCCGCAACGGCCGTGACTTCGACGCCGTCGCCGAACGGTTCTGTGACACCTGGCGGGTGGTTTGCCCCGACGTGGTGGGGCGCGGCGAAAGCGGGCGCCTCGCAAATCCGGATCTCTACGGTACGCCGCAATACCTGGCCGACCTGACGGCGCTGATCGCGCGGTTGGACGTCGACAAGGTCGCCTGGCTGGGCACCTCCATGGGGGCCTTGCTCGGCATGTTCGCCGCCGCCGCCGGGAATACACCGGTGGAGAGGCTTCTGATGAACGACGCCGGACCGGTGATTTCCAAGGAATCACTGCAACGGATCGCCGATTACGTGGGGGGTGCCCCCGATTTCGCCGACATGGCAGAGGCCGAGAGCTATCTGCGCACCGTCCACGCACCGTTCGGTCCGCTGACCGACGGCCAATGGGCACATCTGACGAAACACAGCATGGCGGAGCAATCCAATGGCCGCATCGCCCTGAAATACGATCCGGGTATCGCCAAGCCGTTTGCCTCGGTCGTCGGCGAGGACATGGTCCTCTGGCCCGTCTGGGACGCCGTGCAGTGCCCGGTGACCGTGATCCGGGGCGCGGAATCGGACCTGCTGCGCGCCGAGACCTTGGCCGAAATGCAGGGCAGGGGGCCCGCGGTCACGGCCCATGAAATCCCGGGCGTCGGACATGCCCCGGCGTTGATGGCCACGGATCAGCTGGACCTGATCGCGGGTTGGCTGGCGGCCTAACTCCGCTTTCAGTCCGGCCCCGAACCGGTTTCTCCAACCCCCGGGGGCCACGCCGTTTTTTCCAACCACCACATACCTTTGTCTGTATTGAAACGGCCGCCGTCGCCGAATACTATGCGTTCACCTTCGCGTCGGACGGGATCGCCCGTGGTTTCCGATCGCGAACAGCTGCAACGACTGGAGCGTTCGACATGACGGAAATTCAGACCACGAACTCGTCCCGGGCCCTGCGTGAAGCGGAAACCCACAACCTTGCCACCCATCCGGGCGAGGATCTCGACGATTTCGTCTCTTTCCGGGTCAAGAACCAGTTGTTCGGCATCCCGGTGCTGATGGTCCAGGACATCCTGACCCCGGACCGTATCGCCTCGATCCCGCTGGCGCCGCCGGAAGTGCGCGGCTCCATCAACCTGCGCGGCCGCATCGTCACCGTGATCGACGTACGCGTTCGTCTGGGCCTGCCGGCGGCGAAGGAAACCTCCGCCGAAGCCATGGGCGTGACGGTCGAACAGGACCACGAACTTTACACCCTGCTGGTCGACAGCATCGGCGACGTGGTCAGCCTGTCCAACGAGTTGTACGAACGCAATCCCGCGACCCTCGATCCCGTGTGGCGCGAGTTCTCGGTCGGTGTCTACCGGCTGGAGGGTGAATTGATGGTCGTGTTGGACGTCAACCGTCTGCTGAACATCCGGGCGCGGCTCTAGTCCGCGAACGGGGCCTGGCCTCTAGATCTTTTTCAACAGCTTCGCCGCGTCGAGGGCCATATAGGTCAGGACGCCGTCGGCACCCGCGCGCTTGAACGACACCAGGGTCTCCATCATCACCTTGTCGTAATCGATCCAGCCCGCGTCGCCGGCGCCGCGCAGCATGGCGTATTCGCCCGAAACGTTATAGGCGAAGGTCGGCATCATGTACTTCTCCTTCACCATCCGGACGACGTCCAGATAGGGCAGGCCGGGCTTGACCATGACCATGTCGGCGCCTTCGCCGACGTCCAACGCGACTTCCCAGAATGCTTCGTCCACATTGGCCGGGTTCATTTGATAGGTCGCCTTGTCGCCCTTGAGCGCGCCGGAGGAGCCGACCGCGTCGCGGAACGGCCCGTAGTAACCGGACGCATACTTCGCGGCGTAGGACATGACGCAGACGTTTTGGAACCCGCCGCCGTCGAGGCCGTCGCGGATCGCCGCGATCCGCCCGTCCATCATGTCCGAGGGCGCGATGATGTCGCAGCCGGCCTCGGCCTGAACCAGGGATTGTTTGACCAGGATCTCCACGGTTTCGTCGTTGAGGATCACGCCGTCCCGGACAAGGCCGTCATGGCCGTCGGAATTGAAGGGGTCGAGCGCCACGTCGCAGATGATGCCGACCTCCGGCACCTGCGCCTTCACGGCGCGCACGGCGCGGCAGACCAGATTGTCCGGGTTGTAGGCTTCGCGGGCGTCCGGCGTTTTCAGTGTCTCGTCCGTATAGGGAAAAATCGCAATCGCCGGAATACCCAGGTCGCGGGCCTCCGCCACGGCGGGAACCAGCAAATCGATGGACAGCCGGTCAACCCCGGGCATGGACGGCACGGGCTCGCGTTTGTTCTCGCCGTCCACGACGAAGACCGGCCAGATCAGGTCGTCGGCGGTCAGCACGTTTTCCGCCACCAGACGACGGATCCAGGGTGCCTGACGGTTGCGGCGCATGCGTTTGCGGGGAAATGTGGCCAAGGTTGGATCGTCCCAGGGTTGATGTGACGCCGTCAAAATCCCCCCGGGATCGGCGAAAGTCAACGGGTCTCGCGATTTCCTTGCGTCACTGGGGCCGGAACGGCCCGCGCGCACTCTGCCTTGATGGTTGCTAAGAAATATTGTTCCCTGGATCGGAGATGCACCCAAACCGGGGCGGCCCCCACCCGCCGACCGGGGCGCCCGGCGAAAAGGCCGGGCAAGGACGATGAATGGCCAAGGACGACGACGTTTACCTGCCGGAAGTGTTGTTCGAGTTCCACCCGCGGGGCCGGTACGTCCGGGTCAACGCCATCGATCCGATTACCGGGGTCGAGGTCGTGTCCGTCTGCGATGCCACCTATTCCCAGCCGATGATCGAACGTCTGGCGGTGCGAAAGCTGAAATACGTTTTGCGCAAACGCCGCGCACAGGCACGAACCACGGGACGGCCGGGGCGCACCGACCTGCTGGCCTGAGACGGTTTGTTCCCGGACAATTCATCGCTTGATTTCCGTGCCCCGTTCTTTCATTTGAATTCCCGAAACCGGCAGTTTTCAACATCTGGATCGACGTGAAGCCCTTGTGTTCGTATGGCGGCGAAAATCGAGATGTGGTATCACTGCCGCCGGACGAACGCAGACCCCAACAGTAACGGTGAGCCCCCGTGAGCGCCAAACCCATCGCGATTGCCTGCGATCATGCAGGCTTTGCCCTTAAAAGCGAATTGCAGCAGCAACTTAGTGATATGGGCCATGAGGTTCTGGACCTCGGGACCAATTCCGAAGACTCCGTGGATTACCCGGATTTCGGCTTTGCCATGGCCCAGGCCATCCGCGACGGCCGGGCGGAGCAGGGGGTTCTGGTCTGCGGTTCCGGCATCGGCATCTCCATCGCCGCCAACCGCTACCCGGAAGTCCGCGCGGCGTTGATCCACGATGCCTTGGGGGCGCGTATGTGCCGCCAGCACAACGACGCCAACGTGATCTGCTTCGGGGGCCGCATGATCGGCCCCGAAACCGCCAAGGATTGCCTTAAGGCGTTCCTGGAAACCGACTTCGAAGGCGGCCGCCACGGGCGGCGCGTCGACAAGCTGTCGTCGCCGGCCTAAGCGCCGCCGACCGCACCGAACCCCGCCCGACGGCGACGACGCCCGGGCGCTGACCTCGAATTTCGAACTTAAGGACGTTCAACGATATGCCCGACGCAAATACCCCTAAATACGCGGACCCCTCGCTCAACCGCTTTTTCGAAAGCCCGCTTTCGGAGACCGATCCCGAGCTTTATGCCGCCGAGCGCGCCGAACTGGCCCGCCAGCAGGACAAGATCGAGTTGATCGCTTCGGAAAACATCGTCTCCCGCGCGGTCCTCGAGGCACAGGGCGGGATCATGACCAACAAGTACGCCGAGGGTTATCCCGGTCGGCGCTACTACGGCGGTTGCGAGCATGTGGACGTCGCGGAAAGCCTGGCGATCGAGCGCGCCAAGAAGCTGTTCAACTGCGGTTTCGTCAATGTGCAGCCCCATTCGGGCGCGCAGGCCAACGGCGCCGTCATGCTGGCCCTGATCAAGCCTGACGAATGCATCATGGGCATGTCCCTCGCCGCCGGCGGGCACCTGACCCATGGCGCGCCGCCCGCCATGTCCGGCAAATGGTTCGACGCCGTGCAGTACGGCGTGCGTAAACAGGACGCCCGCGTCGATTTCGACGAGGTCGAGGAACTGGCCCTCAAGCACAAGCCGAAGATGATCATCGCCGGCGGTTCTGCCTATCCCCGGACCCTGGATTTCCCGAAATTCCGCGAAATCTGCGACAAGGTCGGCGCGCTGATGATGGTCGACATGGCCCATTTCGCGGGTCTGGTCGCGGCCGGTGTGCACCCCAGCCCGTTCCCCTATGCCGATATCGCGACGACGACCACGCACAAGACGCTGCGCGGGCCGCGCGGCGGCATGATCCTGACCAACGACGAAGCGATCGCCAAGAAGATCAATTCGGCCGTGTTCCCGGGCCTGCAGGGCGGGCCGCTGATGCACGTCATCGCCGCCAAGGCCGTGGCTTTCGGTGAAGCGCTGCGGCCCGAGTTCAAGGAGTATTCCCAGCGCGTCGTCGATAACGCCCGTGTCCTGGCCGATACCCTGATCTCGCGCGGCTTCGACATCGTTGCCGGCGGCACTGACACGCATCTGATGCTGGTCGATCTGCGCTCCAAGGGGCTGACCGGCGACAAGGCCGAGGCCGCCATGGAAAACGCCCGCATGACCAGCAACAAGAACGGCGTGCCGTTCGATCCGGAAAAGCCGACGGTGACCTCGGGCGTGCGGCTCGGCACCCCGGCGGGCACGACGCGGGGCTTTGGCACCGACGAATTCAAGCAGATCGGCAACCTGATCGCCGACGTGCTGGACGGTCTGGCCGCCAATCCGGACGACAATTCGGCGGCCGAGCAGGCGGCGGCGGAAGCCGTCGGCAAGCTTTGCGCCGATTTCCCGATCTACGAGACCCGGTAACGGCTTGTTTAGAACCGGGCGGTAAAAAGACGCACAAGATATTGATGCCGGGCAGGGGGATCACCCCGCCGGCGCTCAGGGGAACTGGGGAGAAAACGACAGATGCGGTGCCCTTTTTGCGGACATGACGATTCACAGGTCAAGGACTCCCGCCCGACGGAAGACGGCTCGGCGGTTCGCCGCCGCCGGTTCTGCCCGGCCTGCGGCGCCCGTTGGACGACCTTCGAACGGGTGCAGTTGCGCGAGCTCGTCGTCGTCAAGAAGGACGGCGAGAAGATTCCCTTCGACCGCGAAAAGCTGTCCAAATCGCTGCATATCGCGTTGCGCAAGCGGCCAATAGACGAAGACCGCATAGAGCGGATCGTCAACTCCATACAGCGCCGTCTGGAAACCCTTGGCGAGAACGAAATCCCGTCCAAGGTGATCGGCGAGATGGTCATGGAAAACCTGGCCAACCTGGATCAGGTGGCCTATGTCCGCTTCGCCTCTGTCTACCGAAACTTCCGCGAAGCCAAGGACTTCGAGGCTTTCGTTGAGAATTTAGGTGGTGAAGACGACTAACCCCTTTACCAAGTACGACCGCCGTTTCATGGGCCTGGCCATCGGCCTGGCCCGGCGCGGGTTGGGCAATACCTGGCCCAACCCGGCGGTCGGCTGCGTCCTCGTCCGCCCGGACCTGGGGAACGCCGAGAACGGCGGGCGGATCGTCGGCCGGGGCTGGACCCAGCCCGGTGGCCGTCCCCATGCCGAAACCCACGCATTGGAACGCGCCGGGAACCTCGCCAAGGGGGCGACGGCCTATGTCACCTTGGAGCCCTGCTGTCATACCGGCAAGACCGGCCCCTGTACGCAGGCGCTGATCGGCGCCGGAGTCACCCGCGTGGTCGCCGCCGTGGAAGACCCTGATCCGCGTGTCGCGGGGCGGGGCCTCGCCGAATTGAAAGCCGCAGGCGTTGACGTCGATCTTGGCCTGGACGAAGACCGGGCACGTGAGGTCAACGCAGGGTTCATCAAACGCATCACCGAAGGGCGCCCGCTGGTCACCCTCAAGGCCGCCAGCAGCCTGGACGGCCGCATCGCCGCCGCTGGGGGCGACAGCAAATGGGTAACGTCGAGTGCCGCTCGGGCGCGCGGCCATCTGATGCGGGCGCAAACGGATGCGATCCTGGTCGGTATCGGCACGGTTCTCGCCGATGATCCGGAACTGACCTGTCGCCTGCCGGGCATGGAAGACCGGTCCCCGGCGCGGGTCGTGCTGGACAGCCGCCTTCGGACGCCGCCGGACGGCAAACTCGCCGCGACGGCGAACGAAATCCCGCTTTGGATCGTCACGGTGCCCGACGCCTCGAAAGAAGCGGCACAAGCCTTGGAAGCCAAGGGCGCACAGGTCGTCCGTATAGCGGCGGGGGCCGACGGCCGCCCGGAACCGGCCGCAGTCCTGGCCGCACTGGCCGATGCCGGGATCACGCGGCTTTTGATCGAAGGCGGCGGCTCGGTCGCCGCCGGATTCTTGAAATCCGGGCTGATTGATCGCCTGGCCTGGTTCCACGCGCCGGTCGTCGTCGGCGCCGACGGCATTCCCGCCGTCGCCCCCCTTTCTGTGGCGACCATGAACGATGCGTTGCGGTTCGACCGTCTGAGCATGGAACAGATCGGCGACGACATTCTGGAAGTGCTGGCGATCCGCGCCCGACCGGCGTAAGAAACACCCATGTTTACAGGAATCATCACAGACATCGGCCGCGTGCGCGCCCTTGAGGACACGGACGACGGCCGCATCGAAATCGAAACCGCCTTCGAGACGGCGACCATCGACATCGGCGCCTCCGTCGCCTGCTCTGGATGCTGCCTGACCGTTGTCGAAAAAGGCCCCGGCTGGATGGCCTTCGAGGCCTCCGGCGAGACCCGCCGTTTGACGACGCTGGGCGGCTGGGCCGAAGGCACGGCGGTCAACCTGGAACGCGCGCTGAAGGCCGGGGACGAACTGGGCGGGCACATCGTGTCGGGCCATGTCGACGGCCTGGCCGAACTGGTCGCGCGCGAGGCCGAGGGCGAGTCCCTGAAGCTGACGTTCCGCGCGCCGGACACGCTGGCGCCGTTCATCGCGGCGAAAGGCTCGGTCACGCTCGACGGCGTTTCGCTGACCGTCAATTCGGTTGAAAACCGGGACTTCACGGTCAACATCATTCCCCATACCCAGGATCAGACGACCCTCGGCGGCCTTGCCGTCGGCATGGCGGTGAACCTGGAAATCGACATGCTGGCGCGCTATGTTGCGCGCCTTATTCAGACGAGCGGTGAAGCCCTTTGAAATTACAAGACGTTAACGCCTACGACAGCCTCCTCTCGCCGATCGAGGACATCATCGAGGATGCCCGCAACGGCCGCATTTTCATCCTGGTCGACGACGAGGAACGGGAGAACGAAGGCGACCTGGTGATCCCGGCCCAGATGGCAACGCCCGACGCCGTCAATTTCATGGCGCGTTTCGGGCGTGGCCTGATCTGTCTGGCACTGACACGCGACCGGGTCGAAAAGCTGAACCTGCCGCATATGAGCCGCACCAATTCGTCGCGCCACCAGACGGCCTTTACGGTCTCGATCGAGGCGCGGGAAGGCGTGACCACGGGGATTTCGGCGTCTGACAGGGCGCGCACGATCGCCGTCGCCATCGATCCGGCGCGGGGGGCGGCCGACATCGCGACTCCGGGCCATATCTTCCCGCTGGAAGCCCGCGACGGCGGCACCCTGGTCCGCGCCGGCCATACGGAAGCGGCGGTCGATGTGGCGCGTCTGGCGGGTCTCAACGCGTCCGGCGTGATCTGCGAGATCATGAACGACGACGGCACCATGGCCCGCATGCCCGATCTGGTGAGCTTCGCGCAGCATCACGGCCTGAAGATCGCCACCATCGCCGACCTGATCGCCTATCGGCGCAAACACGACCGCCTGGTGCAACGCATTCTGGAGGCACCCTTTGAAACCCGCCATGGCGGTACCTTCAACATGGTGATCTATGAAAACACCGTGGCTTATGCCGAACACATCGCCCTGGTGAAGGGCGACGTGACCAGCGGCGGGCCGGTGCCGGTGCGCATGCATGCCCTGAACGTTTTGGAAGACGTCCTGGGCGACACGTCGCGGGGCACGGACGGCCTGCTGCAGCGGTCCATGGAAATGATCGGCGAAATGGGCCGGGGCGTGATCGTTCTGATCCGCGAGCCCATGCCGACCAGCCTGTCCGACCGGGTCAAGGCCAAGCTGGGCGAGGGCGACAAGTCGCAGGCGCAGCCCGGCGGCCAACTTCGGGATTACGGCGTCGGGGCGCAGATTTTGACGGACCTCGGCATCTCCGAAATGGTCCTGTTGTCGAATTCCGACAAAACCATCGTCGGTCTGGACGGTCACGGCTTGACCATCACCGGTCGCCAAGCCATCGAAAGGGGCGGCTCATGAGCCCCGCCGACGCCAAGGGGCCGGATCGGGTCCTGATCGTTGAATCCCGTTATTACCCCGCAATCGCCGACGGCCTGATCGCCGGTGCGCTGCCGTTGTTGGAAGAAGCCGGCCTGCACCACGAACGGCTAGAAGTTCCCGGTGTGTTCGAAATTCCCGCCGCCGTGCGGCATGCGGCTTTCGGCGGCAATTACGCGGGGTTCCTGACCTTCGGCTGCGTGATCCGGGGCGAAACCACCCATTACGACCATATCTGCGAAGAAGCCAGCCGCGCGATCATGGACCTGACCATGCGCGACAGCCTGGCGGTCGGCTTCGGTATCCTGACTTGCGAGACCATGGATCAGGCCATCGTTCGGGCCGATCCCAAAGGCAAGAACAAGGGCGCCGAGGCGGCCCGCGCCTGTATCGCCATGATCGGCGTCAAACGCCGCTTCGACGGAGCGTAGAAAAGCCATGAACAGCACCGCCCGTTCCGCACCGCTCAGCGCCGCGCGCCTTGCCGCCGTACAGGCGCTTTATGAAATGGATTTGGCCGGCGCCGGTGCCGACCCGGTCCTGGAAGCCATCATGGCGGAGCGCTGGTCCATGGGGTCCGTCGACGACGCGGAAGGCGGCGCCATCCCGCAGGACGACAATGGCGGATTCACACCGCCGGATCAGGACCTGTTGAAGGAACTGGTCGCCGGGGTCAGTGGTGATCTCGAGAGCGTCGATCGCTACCTTAAAATGGCCTTGAACCATCCGCATACGGTGGAATCCCTGGAAACGCTGCTGCGCGCCGTGCTGCGCGCCGCCGCCTATGAGATGGCAAAGCGCCCGCAGGTTCCCGCCGTCGTCGTGATCAAGGAATACGTCGACGTCGCAGACGCCTTCTTCGACGGCCGCGAACCGGCCCTGGTCAACGGGTTCCTGGATCATCTCGGCCGCGAACTTCGTCCGGCGGAATTCAACGCCTCGGGCGCCTGATCGAAGCCATGGCGCTTTCGGAATTCGATCTGATCGCGCGCTACTTCCGGCCCCTGACCCAGGGACGGGCCGAAGCCCTCAATCTTCTCGACGATGCCGCCGTCATCACGCCGCCGGCGGGCCGCCAATTGGTGGTGACGACCGATGCCCTGGTCGCCGGGCGGCATTTCCTTGCCGACGGCGAGCCGGTGGGGCTCGCGCATAAGGCGCTGGGCGTCAATCTGTCGGACCTGGCGGCCATGGGGGCCGAGGTCTATGGCTATACCCTGGCATTGGCGGCGCCCAAGCCGCTGTCCGAAGACTGGCTCGCCGGGTTTGCTGCGGGCCTGGCCGAAGTCCAGGCCGCGCACGGCATCTTCCTTCTGGGCGGCGATACGGTCGGAACCGAAGGCCCGCTGACCCTTTCCGTCACGGCCATGGGTTGGGTGCCGCAGGGCGCCGCCCTGACGCGCGGTGGTGCGCGTGCCGGAGATGCTCTGTACCTGTCCGGCACGGTCGGCGATGCCGCCCTGGGTCTGTTGGTCGCGCAGGACGGCCGGACCTTGGCCGGGGCGGCGGGCGACGCCTTTCTCAAGGACCGGTATGAGCGGCCGCAACCGCGCACCACGCTGGGGCCGCGCCTGGTCGGCCGGGCCACCGCCTGCCTCGACGTTTCCGACGGTCTTGCCGCCGACGTCGGGCATATCGCCGAAGTTTCGGACCTGGGCGCCGAAATCGACGCCGCCAATTTGCCGTTGTCCGAAGCGGTGCGGACAGCCTTGGAGGCCGATCCGGGACTGTTGTCCCGAATCGTTACCGGCGGCGACGACTACGAGCTGGCATTCTGTCTGCCCGACACCGCCCAGTCGGCGTCGGAAGTGGAAAAACTGGCCGCCGAAACGGGCGTTGGGCTGACCCGCATCGGCACGATGACGGCCCCGCCGGAAAGCGGTCCCCGGGTCCGCGTCCTGGGGCCGGGCGGCGCGGCGCTCGACCTGCAAACCGGCGGGTTCACGCACTTCTAGACCCCGGCCCGAAGCTCGGCTAAACCTGACGCCATGAAAAAGATCTTCATTGGGTTCATCGTTCTGATCTGCATCCTGGGTGGCGCCGTCGGCGCCATGAAGTGGATGGAGGTCGGCCCCTTTGCCAATCCCCATGCGGAAGCCGAAAAACCCAAGCGCCCGGAAAAGGGCGACGCCAAGTTCATCGAGATGACGCCCTTGCTGGTCAACGTTTTCGGCAACGGCAAGGTGCTCGGCAATTTCCAGTTCGAATTAAAATTGGAGGTCTGGAACGACGATCATTATGCGGAGGTCCGCAAGATGACGCCGATCCTGAAGGACGCCTTCTTCAAGGACCTGCATACCTTCATTCCGCGCATGCTGAAGGAACAGGACCAATTGAATCTGGCGATTCTCCAACAACGGCTGCAGCAACGCGCCGATATCGTGCTTGGAAAGCATATCGTGCAGAGCGTGCTGATCCAGTCCGTCGTCGACACCCCCCAGAAGTAGCCCGCGCATCGCCTGACATTCGGTTCTGTCCGGCTGGAACCAAAGGTTTCGGGCCCGTCGCCGTCCCTGATCGGCGGTTGCTTTATGAAAAGGCTTTGCGTATCTTCCCGGCGGCTTTCAGGCCGCAAGAACGCCTAAAATCCAAGGGGCCGCAACTGGCCCTGATAAGAAGAATCACCGGCGCCGTTATCGAAGGGGTAGGGGAGAGTTTGTCCCGGCGGCGCGTTCACATGCATGAAGGATAATTGAGAATGTCGCTTTACACCTTGGTCATCGCCTGCGGTGTCCTGGCGCTGCTGTACGGCGCCTATGCGATCCGTTCCGTCCTGTCGGCGCCCGCCGGCAACGAACGGATGCAGGAAATCGCCGGCGCCATTCAGGAAGGCGCAGCCGCCTACCTGAACCGCCAGTACACGACCGTCGCCGTCGTCGGCGCCGTGGTCGGCATCCTGCTCGGCCTGAAGCTGGGCATGACCGTGGCCATCGGCTACTTCATCGGCGCGATCCTGTCGGGCGTCGCCGGCTACATCGGCATGAACGTCTCGGTCCGCGCCAACGTGCGCACCGCCGAAGCCGCCCAGTCTCAGGGCCTGGCGGGCGGTCTGGACGTCGCCTTCAAATCCGGCGCCGTGACCGGCATGCTGGTTGTCGGCCTGGCCCTGCTGGGCGTCGCCGGCTACTACATCGCGCTGCGCGGCATGGTCGACACGACCACCTCCGAAGGCATGCGTCATGTTCTGGAGGCCCTGGTGGCCCTCGGCTTCGGCGCATCGCTGATCTCGATCTTCGCGCGTCTGGGCGGCGGTATCTTCACCAAGGGGGCGGACGTCGGTTCCGACCTTGTCGGCAAGATCGAAGCCGGTATCCCGGAAGACGATCCCCGCAACGCCGGCGTCATCGCCGATAACGTGGGCGACAACGTCGGTGACTGTGCCGGTATGGCCGCCGACCTGTTCGAAACCTATGCCGTGACCATGGTTGCCACCATGCTGCTGGCCGCCATCTTCTTCACCGGTGCGGCTCAGGAACAGATGATGCTGTTCCCGCTGGTCATCGGCGCGGTCTGCATCGTCGGCTCGGTCGTCGCGACCTGGTTCGTCAAGCTGGGGTCCTCGCAGTCCATCATGGGCGCGCTCTACAAGGGCTTTATCGCTTCGGCGGTGATTTCGGCCGCGCTGATCGGCGGCATCGTGTCGATGTTCATCGGTTGGGACACGTCGTTCCAGATGGGTGATTCGACCGTCACGGGCATGCAGCTGTTCATCACGGCCCTCACGGGTCTGGGTGTGACCGGCCTGATCGTCTGGATCACCGAATACTACACCGGCACCGAATACCGCCCGGTGAAGTCCGTCGCCGCCGCCTCGGAAACGGGCCATGCGACCAACGTGATCCAGGGCCTCGCGATTTCCATGGAAGCCACGGCGCTTCCGGTCATCGTGATCTGCGCCGGCATCATCATCGCCTTCCTGAACGCCGGCCTGTTCGGTATCGCCATCGCCGCCACGACCATGCTGGCGCTGGCTGGCATGGTTGTCGCGCTGGACGCCTTCGGCCCCGTCACGGATAACGCCGGTGGTATCGCCGAGATGGCGGAACTGCCGGAAAATGTCCGCAACACCACCGACGCGCTGGACGCCGTGGGCAACACGACCAAGGCCGTCACCAAGGGCTACGCCATCGGCTCCGCCGGTCTCGCCGCTCTGGTGCTGTTCGCCGCCTATACGGAGGACCTGAAGCACTACTTCCCGGACGTCGACGTGACCTTCCGCCTGCAGGACCCCTATGTGGTCATCGGCCTGTTCATCGGTGGCCTGCTGCCGTACCTGTTCGGGGCCATGGGCATGATGGCCGTCGGCCGCGCCGGTGGTCAGGTGGTCGTCGAAGTTCGCCGCCAGTTCAAGGAAATCCCGGGCATCATGGAAGGCACGGCGAAGCCGGAATACGGCAAATGCGTCGACCTGCTGACCAAGGCCGCGATCAAGGAAATGATCGTCCCGTCCATGCTGCCGGTCCTGGCACCGGTGGTCATGTACTTCGTGGTCAACGCCATCGCCGGTCAGTCGGCGGCGTTCTCCGCTCTCGGCGCGATGCTGCTGGGTACCATCGTTACCGGCCTGTTCGTGGCGCTGTCCATGACCTCCGGCGGCGGTGCCTGGGACAACGCCAAGAAGTACATCGAAGACGGCAACCACGGCGGTAAGGGCTCCGACGCCCACCATGCCGCGGTGACGGGCGACACCATCGGCGATCCTTACAAGGACACCGCCGGTCCGGCCGTCAACCCGATGATCAAGATCATCAACATCGTGGCGATCCTGCTGCTGGCGATCCTCGCCTAACGCCCGTCGTCATATCGGACAGGGAAAACCCCGGTGGCTCGGCCATCGGGGTTTTTCTTTGTCCGTATTCACGAGCGCTGCCGACGTGGGCCACCGTGACGGGAAGAGGGGGGAATCAGTGCCCCCACGGGTCGAGGCTGCTGTCGCCTGTATTGAAACGGCCGACGTTATGGAACAGCTGATCCCAGAATGTGACCTCGTTGCCCGAGGTCGGGGTCACGCGTTCCACATGCTTCACGTCCTGGGCGTTGGACAGGTCTAGCTTCTTGACCTCGTTGACGATTCCCTTGTCCGTGAACTTGACCATGATGACATTGCGTTCGACGACCTCGGGCGCCATGAAGGCGAAGGTTTCGGTCTTTTCGCTGATGTACAACCAGAGATCGGAATCGAAGGGCGTGACGCTGGACGGCGAGCCCAGAATTTCCGCGACTTCCTCGCGGCTCATATCGCCGGGAACGACCTCGGCCAGGCGTTCGGAATCGGGCAGGTTGCCGCGCACCGCGACACGGGTCGCGCAGCCGCTCAAGGTCGCCGAAACCAGTACCGCCGCCGTCAGGACGGCTGCCGCGCGGCGCGGGGAGGGCAAACGAAATTCCGATTTGGTCATTTTGGTCGATTTCTCCGTCATGACGCCCCGAATACCGTCTTCTTGCGTGCAAGACCAGGAAGGACTTGATAATTAGTCACGCGAATGAGCAAGTCCAGGGGTAAGCCCCGGGTTTTTACCCCATTTCGGTACGTTTCGCGATGATCCTCTCTCTCTTCAAGCGTAATTCCGCCACCGCCGCCGCGCGGACGCTGTACGGCGAAATCGTGGCCCAGGCCCGGCAGCCTGGGTTTTACGGCCCCGATGGCGGCGTCGCCGATACGGAAGACGGCCGCTACGACATGATTTTGTTGCATGTCTTTCTCGTGCTGGAACGCCTGAACCGGGTTTCGCCCGAGCCGAAGGACCTGAAACAGGCGTTGTTCGACGTTTTGTTCGAAGACCTCGATCGCAATCTCCGCGAAATGGGCTTCGGCGACGAAGGGGTGCGGCGGCGCATTCAGAAAATGGTTGAAGGATTCTATGGCCGCATGACCGCCTACCGTGAGGGCATGGTGGGTGGGCAAGAGGCTCTGGACGGGGCGCTCCGGCGCAATCTCTATCGCAATACCGAACCGGAAGACGCCCAGGTCAGCCGCCTGATCGGCTATATCAGTCGTCAGACGGACCATCTGGCAGCACAGGCGGATGCGGGAATTCTCGGCGGAAAGCCCGGATTCCGTGCCCCTGAGTTGGCGGGCGAGGAGGCATCGGCATGAACGAAACCGAAGATTTCCCGATTTCACATCCGATTTCCGTCGTCGAACTGCTTCAGGCGGAGAAGGTTCGTGTGTCCATCGACGCCGGGCCGGAGGAACGGGCGGCGCTTGCGGAATACCTGGGGATCCCGGAAGTCCGGATTCTGAAGGCCGATTTGATCCTGCGCGCCGAGCCGGGCCGCCAGTTCGTCCTGGACGGTCATGTCACGGCGGAAATCGTGCAGTCCTGCATCGTCACCCTGAACCCGGTCGAGGCCCGCCTGGAAGGCCCGATTCGGCGTGTTTATCAGGATGGCGCGGCGCCCGAGGAAGATCCTGAGATGGATCCCTTCGACGACGATACCCCCGACGACGTCGAGAACGGCGTGATCGATGCGGGGGCGGCCGTTTGCGAGCACATCGCCTTGGAAATGGAGCCTTATCCGCGCAGTCCCGAGGCCCCCGAGGACGATGCCGCCGCCGCCGGCGCGTCCGACGACGATGGGTTGGGCGAAGATCATCCCTTCGCGGTCCTTGCACGGATGCGCAATCTTGAAAAATAATGGTGGGTTAGCGCTTGCAGGTAAAAGCGAGATTGTTTAAGTAAGCGGCTTCGCGCCGCAGGCGGGATTTCCGTCCGGGCGTTATTTTTTTGAATAAGGTAAACTCAGCATGGCTGTTCCTAAGAAGAAAGTCTCGAAGTCCAAAAGAGACATGAGACGAGCCCATCACCGCTTGGCGGCTTCGTCCTACAACGAATGCTCCAACTGCGGCGAGCTGAAACGCCCCCACCATGTGTGTCAGGCGTGCGGTCACTATGACGACCGCGAAGTGATCGAAGCCGACGACGCCGCGTAGCCCTGTTTATCGGGCGCTAACAAAACGAGGCTGTCGGGAAAGGACTCTTCCTTGTCGGATAACCTGACGCTCTCCATCGATGCCATGGGCGGGGATAACGCCCCGGACATGGTCGTGGAAGGCGTGGATACGGCTCTTGAGCGGCTGACGGGCGTCAGCTTCCTCTTGTTCGGCGACGAAGCGCGCCTGAACCCCTTGTTGGACCGGTTCCCCCGGGCCCGAGCGGTGTCTCAGGTGCGCCATACGTCGGACGTCGTGACCAACGACGCCAAACCGGCCCATGCCTTGCGCCAGGGCCGTGCTTCCAGCATGCGCTTGGCGATCAACGCCGTCGCCGACGGCGAAGCGGCGGGCATCGTCTCGGCCGGCAACACCGGCGCGCTGATGGCCATGGCCAAGTTCGTGCTCAAGACCTTGCCGGGCATCGACCGGCCCGCGATCGCGACCTATTTCCCGACCCGGCGCGGGGAAAGCGTCATGCTGGACCTGGGCGCCAACGTCGAATGCGACGCCGAGAACCTGATCCAATTCGCCGTGATGGGCGAGGTCTTTGCGCGTAACGTGCTCGGCCTTGAAAACCCCAGCGTCGGCATCCTCAACGTCGGTCAGGAAGATCTGAAGGGCAACCAGGCGGTCAAGCTGGCATCCCAGGGCCTGATGAACGCGGCCCTGCCGCTGCATTTCCACGGCTTCGTCGAAGGCGACGACATCGGCGCGGGCACCGTGGACGTCATCGTGACCGACGGGTTCACAGGCAACGTCGCACTGAAGACAGCGGAAGGCACGGCCAAGCTGTTCGGCCACTTCCTGCGCGAAGCCTTGACCAGCACCTTCACAGCCAAGATCGGCGCGTTGCTGGCCAAACGGGCGCTGATGACCTTCAAGATGCGGATCGACCCCCGGCGCTACAACGGCGCCATGCTGGTCGGTCTCAACGGCATCTGCGTGAAAAGCCACGGCGGCACGGACGGCGTCGGCTTCGCCAATGCCATCCACGTCGCGGTCGATCTGATTTCCAACAACTTCAACGAAAGCATCAAGGAGGACTACGAGAAATTCCGTGCCTCCAGCGATCCCGACGCGTTGAAGGACAACAGCGAGCCGACCGACACGAATACGCCGGACGGATCGGGCGCGGTGGCCAACGGATGACCCCACGCTCCGTCATTCTCGGCTGCGGTTCCTACCTGCCCGACCGCGTGGTTTCCAACGAGGAACTGGCGCAGCGCGTCGATACGACCCATGACTGGATCGTCGAACGCACCGGGATTACACAGCGCCACATCGCCGAAGACGGCCAGTATACATCGGACCTCGCCATCGCCGCCGCCGAACGGGCGGTCGAACACGCCGGGATCGAGGTCGATGACATCGATCTGGTCATCCTGGCAACGACCACGCCGGACCAGACGTTTCCGTCCACGGCGACGAAAGTGCAGGCGGCTCTCGGCATGTCGAACGGCGCGGCCTTCGATATTCAGGCCGTCTGTTCGGGCTTTCTCTATGGGATTTCCACCGCCGACGCCTTCATCAAATCCGGCCAGGCGAAGACGGTTCTTCTGATCGGTGCCGAAACATTCTCCCGAATCCTCGATTGGGAAGATCGCACGACCTGCGTGCTGTTCGGTGACGGGGCAGGGGCTGTGGTCATGCAGGCATCGGCCAACGGCGCGGCGCACGGCGCCAATGAAGATGCCGAACCGGGCCAGGCGGGCCACAATCAGGAACGCGGCGTTCTGTCCACGCATCTGCATTCCGACGGCAAGTTGAATGACCTTCTGTATGTCGACGGCGGGCCGTCTTCGACCCAGACCGTCGGCCATGTCCGCATGGTCGGACGCGAGGTTTTCCGCCATGCCGTGACCAATCTGGCCGCCGTGGTCGATGAGGCATTGGAAGCCAACGGGCTGGAACGCGACGACATTTCCTGGGTCGTCCCGCACCAGGCCAACAAGCGCATTCTGGACTCGACGGCGCGTAAATTGGGTCTCCCGGCGGAGCGGGTCATTACGACCGTGGATCGACATGCCAATACCTCGGCCGCGTCCGTTCCGCTGGCGTTGGATGCCGCCGTCAAGGATGGCCGCATCAAGCGCGGTGACCTTTTGCTGCTCGAAGCGATGGGTGGTGGGCTGACCTGGGGCTCGGCGCTCGTCCGCTGGTGATTTTCGACCCCGCGTCCTCAAATTCCCGACTGATATTAAGTTGTTACACGCAACCCTTTGACGTTGACGGCTTTCTCCGGCGGAGATACCCTTTGCCTCGGTCGCGGACCTAAGGGGGACCGGATAATGGCAGGTAAGACAATTACCCGCGCGCAGCTTGGCGAGGCGGTCTACCAGGAAGTTGGGTTGTCGCGGAATGAGTCCGCCGCCCTACTTGAAAACGTTCTCGGTTATATGACCGACGCCCTGGCACAGGGCGAGACGGTGAAGATTTCCTCGTTCGGGAGCTTTTCCGTCCGCCAGAAGGGCCAGCGCATCGGCCGCAACCCGAAGACCGGTCAGGAAGTGCCGATCCTTCCCAGGAAGGTTCTGGTGTTTCGGCCGTCCCAGGTTCTCAAGAGCCGGATCAACCGCTCCATGAGCGGCAGCTAGATTCCGCCGGGCGATGCCTGCAGACGATACTCGATCCGTGAAGAAATCCGCCGGCGCCTTCCGCACCATCAGCGAAGTCGCCGAGGAGCTGGATTTGCCCCAGCACGTCCTGCGGTTCTGGGAAACCAAATTCCCACAAATCAAACCCATGAAACGCGGCGGCGGCCGTCGCTATTACCGGCCCGAGGATATTCAGCTTCTCGACCGCATTCGCCGCTGGCTTTATGAAGACGGCTACACCATCAAGGGTGTGCAGAAACTGCTCAAGGACGGCGTCACCGACGATGCCGAAACCGCGCAGCCCGATGCCGGCGAGGAGGCTGCGCCAGTGTCGGACGATCAGGCATCTCAGCTTGGTGCAATCCTCGCCGACCTCAAGGAAATCCGCGCCCTCATGACCTGATCTGACGGTCGCTTTCGAGGCGCTGAAAAAAAGGCCGGGCAGGGGGTGCAGGGTTGTTGCCCCCACCAGACACAGCAAGTATAGTCCGCCCCGCAATCCACCCGGCCCGCCGGGCCGATTTGCCGGGCGTCGCGGGCCCTCCCAATCAAACGACCGCGGCCCCTAGAAACGTCGGAGCGTAGCGCAGCCTGGTAGCGCACCACACTGGGGGTGTGGGGGTCGTGGGTTCGAATCCCGCCGCTCCGACCATTTCTCTCTTTCAATCGGAATGTTCAGACCCGTCGGTCAGGCGGCGCGTCTCCTGCGCGCAAAGAAAAACGGCCGGGACACGAAGTCCCGCCCAGCGCCGCAGGCACAAAGAAAAACGGCCGGGACACGAAGTCCCGGCCGGCAGTCTGTGCTCTTGAGGGAAGGGAGGATTCATTACAAATCCATCCAACGACCCCAATATGGCAGGACCGCCCCGGCGTCGCTGTGATTGCCATCACACCGCAAACAACAAACGTCTAATTAACTGCCGGGTGGCGGCAAGTCATTGATTTTGCTTCGTTCTTTTTTCAGACCTAGTTCGCGCTCCAAATCGTCGAGAAACGTATCGACCTCTTCCGGCGTCAATCCCAAGCGGAACGCGCCCCCGGGGGCGAGCCTGACCGTCGGCCCGAAATTGCAACGCCCCATGCAGACCGTCCGTTCGACCCGAATGTCGAGCCCGCGGGCGTGTACCGCATCCTCAATGGCTTGAGCCAGGCCCTCGCTGTCGCGGGCCGCGCAGGATGCCAAGTCCGATCGCAAACGGCGGTTGATACAGACCATGATCGTCCATCCGCTCGCAGGGGTATCCAAGGGAAAATCCGGCATTCCCGGCGGCAGACCGTCGTCCGTTTCAGACATGCCTAGGAATTTTCCGTCCGAGGAATTCGACTGGCATGGAACCTGCACTTATCTGCTGCGGTAGCTCAGTAGGTCGGATCTTAATCTCCTCCTCCCCCCAAGCGCCGGCTTGCTGGGCTGCCGTTTCCTCCAAAAAACCAAGCATTTTCAATTCCATGCTCTGAAATAGCGTGGGAAACAACGAAAATTGATTATTCTGAAACGCGTACCGCCTAGCAAGACGCGTGGCAAATTGACAATCCGGACCTGAATATTCCGCCATTCTGCACAACCGGACCAATCACCCCTGGGTCAGTGCCCGGCTTCGTCGAATAGACTGCGCCCCGCGTCGGTCAATTTGCAGACTTGCCAGTCCGGTTTCAGGGGATTGTTGAACCAAGGCTCGGCCCACCCCCGATCGATGCAGGCAGTAACCGTACGGCTGCTCACCTTCTGGCCGGTCTCGTCGAACAGGGGCAGCTTGCCGCCCGCCTGGTTCAGACCGCGCGCCAGCCATTTCAACTGTCCCGCCGTCGGCCGCGCGCCCGCGGAACCGGATTTGGCCGCATCGGCATCGGCCGCCGTGGTTTCATTGATCTCGGTCTGCCCTTGCGACATCATGCCTCCCGCTTGCATTCGTCCATGCCCCGGTCCCGGGGCTGCCTGTCCCGGGGTCGATGGTAATTGAGTTCCGATGCGCCGCCAACTGATTAGGGGCCGTCGAATGCGGCCGAGGCCCTGAAAAAAAACGGAACCACGCCATGACCGCACGCCTGATCTATATGACCGCCGAGAACAAGGACGAGGCCCGACGGATCGCCGAAGCGCTGGTCACCGAACGTCTGATCGCATGCGCCAATATCCTGGGCGCCATGGAATCGGTCTATTGGTGGGAGGGCAAGGTCGCGCGGGGCGACGAGGTCTCGGTGATCCTGAAAACCCGGGACGGCCTTGTCGACAAGGTCCTGACCCGGGCCGCCGAATTGCACAGCTACGATTGTCCGTGTCTGGTCGTTCTCGACATCGCGGGCGGCCATGCGCCGTTCCTCGATTGGATCGTGGCGGAAACCCCGGATGGTTAAGGGGAGTGGGGCAGGGGCGGCCCGACCCGCATCAGTTGGCGAGAACGCCTGCGCCGATCTTCTCGACGATTGCCTTCGCAGCCTCTTCCGACGAAATCCCACCGGCGAAACCGACCTGAATGGCCTGGCTGAGGGGGCGCAGAAGCAATGCGCGGCGCTGATCTACGGCATCGGACGTGTCGTGAAGTTGCTTCGCGACGCCGCTCAGGCTGCTGCATAGCCGGCCGACGTGCTCGTAGCGGGTGTTTTCCAGCTGGCCGTGCGCTCGCTGGGTTTCCGCCGCGACACGGGCAAGGCTCTCGCGCAAGGCTTCGTCAAATTCGCCTTTCTCCAGGCGCGGCGCGACGTGATCGATCAAACCCTTGATCTCGTCGCCGATGAACTGCAGGCGGCAACCCTTGACGTCTTCCTCGGCGGCGGCGACGTCCATTTCCTTTTCCAGGAAGCCGATCTTCTCTCCGGCCAGCTTGCGCGCGAAATGGTTCGGTGCGTCCAGGGATCTGGCGTCGTCGTCTTGCATCCGCTTGGGCCCCATATAGTCCTCCGTGACCACGAAGGGCCGGCGCTGATTGATCAAGCGGTTGATCCGCGTCATCAGGCTCGCGGCGGAGACGGGTTTCGGCACGACGTCGTCCACGCCCTGATTCAATGCGACCTTGATCGCCGCGGGATCTTCGTCCTCCACGACGACCAGAATGATCGGAACGAACGGATTGTGCCCCAATTGCCCCTGGCGGATTTTCTGGGTCACGGCGCCAAAATCGCCGTCCGGCAGGCGCAGCTCGCCGATGATCAAGTCCGGGTCTTGCTGATTGAGGACTTCGACGACTTCCTTGCAATCGTCGGCCAGGCGAATGTCCCGGCATCCTTCGTTGAACAGAATATGCCGGATTCCCTGGCGTGCGCTGGCGTCGCCATCCACCAGAAATACGCCCACATTCCCGAAATCGATATCCGCCATGGCTAAGCTAATCATCCCAAATAGAAAAAGGACGCACCCCATAAGCGTGACGACAAATATAGCCCCAACGCCGGAGCGTTGAAAACCGGCGGTTGAGAAAAGCCTGAAGTAATTCGGGTCAGATGCCAGTAAAGGGAGAAAAGCGCAGGGTCGCCACTGCTTGTGCGGCGATTCCTTCACCCCGGCCGGTGAATCCGAGCTTCTCCGTCGTCGTCGCCTTGACGTTTACGCGCCCCGATTCGATCTCCAGAATCTCGGCGACCCTGGCAGCCATTGCGGCGCGATGGGGGCCGACCTTGGGCGCTTCGCAAATGATCGTCACATCCGCGTTGATGATTTGTGCGCCTTTGGCCCGCACGATTTCTGCCGCGTGGGCCAGGAAGATGTGTGATTCCACGCCACGCCATTGCGGATCGGTGGGCGGGAAATGCTGGCCGATATCGCCGTCGCCGGAAGCGCCCAGGATCGCGTCGGTCAGTGCGTGCAAGCCGACGTCGGCATCCGAATGCCCTTTTAGTTTTTGCGTGAAGGGAATGTCGATCCCACAGATGCGGCAGGAATCGCCGTCCTCGAAACGATGAACGTCGAAGCCGAACCCGGTGCGGGTTTCGCCCGCCGTCAAAAGGGTTTCCGCGCGCATCAGGTCGTCTCCCGTGGTGATCTTGAAATTCGCTTCGTCGCCGGGCACCAGGGCGACGGATAAACCCGCGGCCTCGGCAACGGCGGCATCGTCGGTCAGGGCCTTACCCTTGGCCGCGCCATGAGCCTTGAGAATGTCGTCGAAACGGAACCCCTGGGGCGTCTGCACGCGGTAGAGGCCGGTGCGGTCGACCGTATCGGCGACCATGCCATCCGCCCCGCGCTTCAATGTATCGGCGACGGCAAGGGCGGGGACCGCGCCCGGCGTGGTTTCCAGCGCCGTCAGCACATTGGAAATCACTCGCTTCGAAACGAAGGGCCGGGCGGCATCGTGGATCAGGACCAGATCCGGCGCCCCACCGGTTTCCAGCGACGCCGCGAAATCCAGGCCGTTGCGCACGGAATCCTGCCGTTCGGCACCGCCCGGCGTATGCCCTGCGATGTCCAGGCCGCGCGCGGCGGCTTCGAACAAATCCCGATCGTCCGGATGGATGACCCCGACCACCCGCGTAACCCCCGGATGATCGGCGAAGGCGCGGAGCGCATGGCGCAGAACCGGCTCGCCGCCCAGCATGCGGTATTGCTTCGGCATGTCGCCGCCGAAACGGTGACCGCGGCCGGCGCCGACGATGATGGCCGTACAATTCGCCATGGGTTTGTGCGCCTTGTCCAAGTAGCGACGGGGAGGGACGTCTGGCGCGGAACATACTGAACAACCGGCGATTTTGCCAATAGGGCATGTTACGGGATGGGAATGCGCACGCCGCTCTTGTCAAACCGGTTCGGGAGGGCGATGTTCTAGCCCCGAGCGGGCCACGGACCCGTTTCTTCGAGACGAAAGATTTCACCCATGGCCGCCGACGCCGCCTTGAACACCACCGCCCTGATTGCCTTGCTGCCGGCCCTGCTGGCCGCCTGGAAAGGCGAGTCCGGGCCACCGACGGGCCGCTTCTGGTTTCTGCTGGCCGTCGCCGTCGCGGGACCCGTTGTCTGGACCGTGGCCGCCGCAGCGCCCGTCACCACGGATTGGCGCACGGACTTTTCCTTCGCACTTTGGGTCTCGGTCAGTGCCAGCCTCTGCGTGTTCGCCGCCGCCGCCGCGTTCGAACGAAATGTGGCGCGCCTGTCGCCGCTGTTCCTGGCCCTGATGACGGGCCTGGCGGTCTTGGCGACGCTGAGCCGCGGTGGCTCCGACGCCGCGCCCATGGCCATGGCGCCGGGGGACGGCCCTTGGCTGTGGTTCCATATCGGCGTGTCGATCACGACCTACGCCTTGCTGACGGTGGCCGCCGCCGCGTCCCTGGCGGCCCTGCTGCAGGAACGAGCGCTCAAGCGCAAGACGCCGTTGAAACGCCTTGGCGGCCTGCCGTCGGTCCTCGATTGCGAAAGCGTCGTGGTGCGTTTTCTCTGGTTGTCGGCCGCGGTCCTGGCGCTCGGCATGGCGACGGGGGCGGCGATCAACCTGACCCACGGCGAGCCGGTCATGCACCTGACCCATAAGACCCTGTTCGCACTTGCCGCCTTCGCGGTCATCTGCGCCTTGCTGTTCGCCCACCTAAAGACCGGCGCACGCGGACGCCAGGTCGCGCGCCTGGTTTTATTGGCCTATTTGTTCGTGACCTTGGCCTATCCGGGGGTGAAATTCGTGACCAGCGTTCTCCTGGCATAAAAATTCGGCAAAAAATTCTCGTCTCAAGACTGGCATTTAGTTGAATTCCAGCCCGTTCTGCTTAATAAATGGGCACGCAATTTAGGAATACGGACATGTCCTTGAATATTGGTGGCGTTGAAATCACCGACCCCGTCGTTCTGGCCCCCATGTCGGGCGTCACCGACATGCCGTTCCGGCGGTTGGTCAAAACCTGCGGTGTCGGCTTGGTGGTGTCCGAGATGATCGCCTCGAAGGCGATGATCCACGCCGCCAAGAAGACCATGAAGATGGCGACCCATTGCGCCGAAGAGCACCCCATGTCGGTGCAGTTGGCCGGCTGCGAGCCCGAAGTCGTGGCAGAGGCCGCGCGCCTGAACGAACAACGGGGTGCGGCGCTGATCGACATCAACATGGGCTGTCCGGTGAAGAAGGTCGTCAACGGCGATGCCGGATCGGCGCTGATGCGCGACGTCAAACATGCGGCCAAAATCTGCGAGGCCGTGGTCAAGGCGGTGAAGATTCCGGTCACGTTGAAAATGCGGATGGGCTGGGACCACGATTGCCTGAACGCGCCGGACTTGGCCCGCGCCGCCCAGGATGTCGGCATTCAGGCCGTCGCGGTGCATGGGCGCACACGCTGCCAGTTCTACAAGGGCACGGCCGATTGGCGATTCATTCGGAACGTCAAGGAAGCTGTTCAAATCCCTGTTTTCGCGAACGGTGATATCAATACGCTGGAAGACGCCGAGCGCTGTTTGGAGGAATCCGGCGCCGACGGCATGCTGATCGGGCGAGGCACCTACGGGCGGCCCTGGTTCCCGTCGCAGGTCATTCATTTCTTGAAAACCGGCGAGCATCTGCCCGACCCGACGGTCGAAGCGCAATACGCCATGGTCCGTCGCCACTATGACGACATCCTGACCCATTACGGCGTGCATGCCGGCGTCAAGATCGCGCGCAAGCACATCGGTTGGTATTCCAAGGGGCTGGCCAATTCCGCCGAATTCCGCGCCGACATCATGGGCCAGGACGACCCCGAAGTGGTCCGAGGCAAACTCGCCGATTTCTACCTGCCGCTGCTTGAGAAGGCCGCCGCTTGATGGAAACCACCGTCACTCGCGTGCGGAGCGGCGGGCGGGCCCATTCCCCGGCGGATTCCGCGACCATCCTCGATCTGCTTCCGGCGCCGGTGGTGACGCTGGACGCCGAGGATCGCATCACCATGGCCAATGCGGCGGCGGAACAGTTCTTCAGCGCCAGCGCGGCCTATCTGAGCTACCGGCCGCTGGCCCAGTTCATCCCTGCGGATTCGCCGTTGCATGGTCTGATCCAGCAGGTCCGCAAAGGGAATTCCCAGGTTTCCGAACACGAACTCGCTATTGAGAGCCCGCGCCTCGGCCGCCATTTCCTGAGCGTTCAGGCGACGCCACTGCCGGATTCGCCGGGGAATATCGTGCTGATGATGCTCGATCGCGGCATCACCGAAATGATCGACCGCCAGATGACCCACCGGGGGGCTGCGCGCTCCATTACCTCCATGGCCGCTGTGCTGGCCCATGAGGTGCGCAATCCGTTGTCCGGCATTCGAGGCGCGGCGCAGTTGCTGGAACAGAATGCCTCGGAAGACGACCGGCCGCTGGCCGAACTGATCCGCCAGGAAGCCGACCGTATTTCCACGCTCATCGGGCGGATGGAAATCTTCACCGATTACGGCCCCTTCGAACGCCACCCGGTCAACATTCACAAGGTCCTCGACCGGGTTCAGCGCCTCGCCGAGACCGGTTTCGGCGCCAACATCCGGTTCCGTGCCGATTTCGATCCCTCGTTGCCACCGGTGCCCGGCGACCACGATCAGTTGGTGCAGATCTTCCTCAACCTGGTGAAGAATGCCTGCGACGCCTGTCCCGAGGTCGGCGGCGAGATCAACCTGCGGACGGCCTATCAGCACGGCGTGCGGTTCACCCTGTCCGGACGGAAGGAAAAAGTCGCCCTGCCCATGAAAGTCTCGATCATCGATAACGGCCCCGGTATCCCGGAAGACCTGACTTCTAACCTGTTCGATCCCTTCGTCACGTCCAAACCCAACGGTACGGGCCTGGGCCTGGCGTTGGTCGCCAAGTTGGTCGGCGATCATGGTGGCGTCGTGGAATGCGAAAGCCGTCCGGGCCGCACCGAATTCCGGGTCATGCTGCCGTTCTATGAAGGTGGTGAATTGGGAGAACCGGTATGAGCGGCGATCGCACCGTTCTGGTCGCCGACGACGACGCGGCAATCCGCACCGTCGTCGCCCAGGCGCTGGGCCGCGCCGGCCTGGACGTCAAGACGACGGGCCAGGCATCGACCCTGTGGGATTGGGTCGCGGCGGGCGAGGGCGATCTGGTCGTCACTGACGTGGTGATGCCGGATGAAAACGGCCTGGACCTGATCCCGCGCATCCGTGAGATCCGCCCGGACCTGCGGATCGTCGTGATGAGCGCGCAGAACACCATCCTGACCGCCGTGAAGGCGGCGGAAAGTGGTGCGTTCGAATATCTGCCCAAGCCGTTCGACATCAATGAGTTGATTTCCATCGTGCGCCGCGGCCTGGAAGCCCCGCCGGATCAGCAGGGCCTGAGCGCCGATCCGTCGGGCGTCGAGAAACTACCCCTGGTCGGCCGGTCGCCGGCGATGCAGGAAATCTATCGCACCCTGGCGCGGCTGATATCCACGGACCTGACGGTGTTGATCACCGGCGAGTCCGGCACCGGTAAGGAACTGGCGGCCCGCGTGCTGCACGATTACGGCAAGCGCAAGGGCGGTCCCTTCGTCGCGGTCAACATGGCGGCAATCCCGCGCGAGTTGATCGAAAGCGAGCTGTTCGGCCATGAAAAGGGCGCCTTCACCGGCGCCACCATGCGGTCCTCGGGCCGGTTCGAGCAGGCCGAGGGCGGCACCCTGTTCCTGGACGAAATCGGCGACATGCCGCTGGAGGCCCAGACACGCCTGCTGCGGGTGCTGCAAGAAGGTGAATACACCGCCGTCGGCGGGCGCATGACGCGCAAGACCGACGTGCGTATCGTCGCCGCAACCCACCAGGACCTGACGCAACTGACCCGTCAGGGCCGGTTCCGCGAGGATTTGTTCTATCGCCTGAACGTCGTGCCGCTGCGCCTGCCGCCGCTGCGCGAACGGCTTGAGGATATCCCTGAACTGGTCAAAACCTTCCTCGCCAAGGCGGCGGGAGAGGGCCTGCCGTGGAAAATCATCGAAGGCAAGGCGATCGACCGCCTGATGGCCTATCACTGGCCGGGCAACGTGCGCGAGTTGGAAAACCTGATCCACCGTCTGGCGGCCCTCTATTCGGAAGAAACCATCTCCGAAGAAGCGATTTCCGCCGAACTGGCCGATCGCGGCCAAGCCGAAGACGCGGGATCCAACCGGGGCTTGTCGCAGGTCGTCGAGGAACGCCTGGAAGCCTATTTCGGCGCCCATGCGGGCGCCTTGCCGGCGGCCGGGCTATACGACCGTGTCCTGCGCGAGGTCGAACGCCCGCTGATCATCCTGACCCTGCGCGCGACCCGCGGCAATCAGGTCAAGGCGGCCGAGGTCCTGGGCCTCAACCGCAACACCCTTCGCAAGAAGATCCGTGACCTCGATATCCCGGTGGTCAGGGGCCAGAAATGACATCGTCGGCAGAGCCCGCGGCAGGCATGATGCGGCGGCTTTGGGCGCTGATCGGCCTGCGCGAGGCGAGCAAAAGACGCCTGCTGGCCTATGGCCTGGCGGCGGCGGCGGTCGTCTCCTGTGTCGCCACGGCCTTCATGCTGGTATTCCAACCGGCCCACCGCCAGGACATCGAACTGATCGTCGCCATGATCTATCTGGACGGCGGCATTCTGCTGCTGCTGGGGTTGGTCGTGGGGCAGCGGCTATTCTCGATATGGCTCGATCGGCGGCGCGGCCAGGCGGGCTCCGGGTTGCATGTCCGCATGGTCGCCCTGTTCGCCCTGGTCGCCACGGCCCCGGCGATCCTGGTCGCCGTCATGTCCGCGACCTTCCTGCATTACGGGGTTCAGGCCTGGTTCAACGAACGCGTTTCGACGGCCTTGGATCAATCGATGACCGTGGCCGGCGCCTATCTCAAGGAACATCGGGAAAACTTCGGCACCGATATCCTGGCCGTCGCCAATGAATTGAATGCCAACGCCGGCATCCTGACGCAGGAGCCCTGGCGTCTGGGCCCGGTGCTGACTTTCCACACGCGCTCGCGCGGGTTTACCGAAGCGATGATGGTCGACGGCACGGGCAAGGTCATCGCCCAGTCCGAATTCTCCCGTCCGCGGGAAACCGAAGCCATTCCGCCCGACATCTATCAACAGGCTCAATCCGGCAAGATCACTCTGATCCCCTTGGACGATCAGGACCGCATCCGCGCGATGTACAAGCTGAACCGCTACGTCGACACCTACTTGATCCTGGAGCGGTTCGTGAACCCGGACGTGCTCAACCATATCGACACCATTCAGAACGCCGTGAACGAATACCAGAAGCTACAACGCGAACGCGGCGGCCTGCAGGTCAGCTTCATCCTGGTCTTCACCGTGGTGTCCGTGTTGCTGCTGCTGGCTGCCGTCTGGACAGGCCTGACCGTGGCGACCCAGATGGCAGAGCCGGTTTCCGACCTGATCGCCGCCGCCGAACGCATTCGCGACGGCGATCTGTCGACCACCGTCGATGTGCCCCGGGCGGACGACGAGATCGCATCCTTGTCCCGCGCCTTCAACCGCATGACGGCGCAAATCCGGGGCCAGCAAGAGGGGTTGATTTCAGCCAACCGGGAGTTGGATGAACGGCGGCGCTTCACGGAAACGGTTCTCGCCGGGGTTTCCGCCGGGGTCGTCGGCCTGGACAAGGAAGGCCGAATCAATCTGCCGAACCGTTCGGCCTCGGTCCTTGTCGGGGATGATTTGAAAGAAGCCAAGGGGCGCTTGCTGACCGACGTTGTGCCCGAGTTCTCCGACCTCTTCAGCCAAGCGATGCGACGGTCGGAGCGGCAGCACCGCGCGGAAGTCAAACTGACCCGCAGCGAGGGGGAACGCACCCTGCTGGTCCGGATCGCCGCCGAACGCCTGGCCGGCGAGTTGCTGGGCTTCGTCGTTACCTTCGACGACGTGACCGAGCTGCTCTCGGCGCAACGTGCCGCCGCCTGGGCCGATGTTGCGCGGCGCATCGCCCATGAAATCAAGAATCCGCTGACACCCATTCAGCTGTCGGCAGAGCGCTTGAAGCGGAAATATCAGGACGAAGTCACCTCCGATCCCGAGACCTTCGCGGCCTGCACGGACACCATCGTTCGTCAGGTCGAGGACATCGGCCGCATGGTCGACGAATTCTCGTCCTTTGCCCGCATGCCCGAGCCGTCGATCGGTAGTGAAAACCTGACCCGCCTGATCCGCGAGGTCGTCGTTCTGGAGCGGGCGCGCAACGCCGAGGTCGCCATCGACCTGGATATTCCCGATGGCGACATGACGCTGCGTTGCGACCGGCGCCAGGTGACCCGCGCCCTGACGAACATCATCAAGAACGCGGCGGAAAGCGTGGAAAGCCGCCTGGCTGCCGACGCTGACGGCGGGACCAAAGGAGAGGCGGGCCGCGTCGCGGTCACGGTGACCGATGCGCGTGGCCACGGCGAGGGCGATGAAACCGTCTCCGTGATCGTCGAGGACAACGGCATCGGGTTGCCCGAAACCGACCGCGACCGTCTGACGGAACCCTATGTGACGACACGGGCCAAGGGGACCGGGCTGGGTCTGGCGATCGTGCGCAAGATCATGGAAGACCACCACGGCGATCTACGCTTGGAAGACCGCCCCGGCGGCGGGGCGCGGATCAGTCTGGTCTTCCGCGACCTTGAAGAATCCGCCGACACGAGCGAAAAGGACCCGATGACGGTCGCAACCAGCCTTCGGTTGGGCTAGGGCATCGAAGCGGACAAACCATGGCGCATGACATTCTGATCGTCGACGACGAAAGCGATATCCGGTCGCTGACCGCCGGCATTCTCGAGGACGAAGGGTACGAGACCCGCGAAGCCGCCGACAGCCAGTCGGCGCTGGACGCGCTCGCGGCCCGGCGCCCGAACCTGGTGCTGCTCGATATCTGGTTGCAGGGGAGCGAGTTGGACGGTCTGCAGATCCTCAAGAAGATCAAGGAAAACCACCCGGAAATCCCGGTCCTGATGATGAGCGGCCATGGCACGGTCGAGACCGCCGTCACGGCGATCAAGGACGGCGCCTACGATTTCATCGAAAAGCCGTTCAAGTCCGACCGTCTGCTGCTGAACGTGCGGCGCGCCATTGAAGCCGCGCGTCTGAGGGTCGAGAACGAGGAATTGCGTCTGCGTGCCGGTTCGTCCCTCGATCTGATCGGTGCCTCGCCGGCAATGCGCGAAATCCAACAGGTCATCGAACGCGCCGCGCCGTCCAACAGCCGCATCCTGATCCACGGCCCCTCCGGCAGCGGCAAGGAGATCATCGCCCGGAACATTCATTCCCGGTCGCAGCGCGCCGATGGCCCCTTCGTCATCGTCAATTGCGCGACCATGGAACCGGACCGGGTCGAAACCGAACTGTTCGGCACGGAAGGCGAGGGCGGTTCGCGCCGCATCGGCACGTTCGAGCGCGCCCACGGCGGGACCCTGGTGCTCGACGAAGTCGCCGACATGCCCCTGGAAACCCAGGGCAAGATCGTCCGCGTCCTGCAGGAACAGAATTTCGAGCGCGTCGGCGGCAGCACCCGGGTCCAGGTCAACGTCCGCGTCATCTCCTCGACAACCCGAGATCTTCAGGCCGAGGTATCGGCCGGTAATTTCCGCGAAGACCTCTATTATCGGCTCAACGTCGTGCCGTTGACGGTTCCGGCGCTGGCCGACCGGCGCGAAGACGTGCGGGCCCTGGTCGACCACTTCATGCGCCAGGCGGCCGACGCCACCGGCCAGCAGCCAAGGCGGCTGGGCGAAGATGCCTTGGCGGCATTGCAGAGCTACGATTGGCCGGGTAACGTCCGCGAACTTCGCAATGTCATCGAACGGGTCCTGATCCTGGCGCCGGGCGACAGCGAAATGGTTCTGGGCGCCGCCATGCTGCCGACGGAGTTTCTCGAAGGAATGCAGGCCAAAGGGATGAACAATCAGGACGACTATCTGGCGAAGTCGCTGCGCGACGCGCGCGAGGATTTCGAGAGGAAGTACCTGAGTGCCCAAATGTCGCGTTTCGGCGGTAATATCTCGCGGACCGCCCAGTTCGTCGGCATGGAACGCTCTGCCCTGCATAGAAAGCTCAAGTCCCTGGGGCTGACGGAAGAGGACCGGACACCTTGATGACCGCCTCGAATATCCGTCGGCTCGCGATCCGAAAAGGACGCCGGAAATGAAGATCATCGTCTGCGGCGCCGGTCAGGTCGGCGTCAACATCGCCCGCCAGCTGGCCATGGAAAATCACGACGTCACGATCGTCGACCAGGCGCCCGATCTTGTGCGCCGTGTATCCGACACGCTGGACGCCCAAGCCGTGGTCGGCCATGCTTCGCATCCCGACGTGCTGGAACGCGCCGGCATCGCCGATGCGGACATGATCATCGCCGTGACCTTGACGGACGAGATCAACATGGTCGCCTGTCAGGTCGCCCATTCGCTGTTCGATGTGCCGACCAAGATCGCCCGCATTCGCCAGAAAAGCTATCTCGCGCCCATGTGGGCCAACCTGTTCTCGCGCGATCATTTGCCGATCGACGTGATCATTTCCCCGGAGATGGAAGTCGCCAGGGCCGTCGCCCGCCGCCTGCGCATTCCGGGCGCCATCGACATGATCCCGTTGGCCGACGGGGCGGTGACGCTGCTCGGCGTGCGGTGCACCGAAGAATGCCCGCTGGTCAACACGCCGCTGAAGCAGCTGACGCAGTTGTTCCCGGACCTCAACATCGTCGTCGTCGGCCTGGTGCGCGACGGCAACGCCATCGTGCCCAAGGCCGACGATCAGATGCTGACGGGGGACGAAGTCTATTTCGTCGTCGATACCGCGCAGATCACCCGCGCCATGACGGCATTCGGCCACGACGCCAGCGAGGCCCGGCGCCTTCTGATCATCGGCGGCGGCAACATCGGGCTGGTGCTGGCGCAGGAGATCGAGCGGGAATATCCCTGGGTCAAAGCCAAGATCATCGAACACAACAAGGAACGGGCCGAATACGTGTCCGGCCAATTGGACAGCACGGTGGTCCTGAACGGTGACGCCCGGGACCTGGAAATCCTTGAAGAAGCCAATATCCGGGGCACGGACACCGTCGTCGCCGTGACCAACGACGACGAAAGCAACATCCTGGCCTCGCTGCTGGCCAAGAAATTCGGTTGTGACCGGACCGTGACACTGGTGAATACGTCGATCTACGAACAGCTGATCGGCTCGCTCGGCATCGACGTGGTGGTCAGCCCGCGCAACATCACGGTGTCGACGATTCTGCAGCACGTAAGGCGCGGGCGCATCCATTCGGTCCACGCGGTGCGCGAAGGCCTGGGCGAATTGATCGAGGCCGAAGCGCTGGAAACGTCGGATCTGGCAGGCAAGACGCTGAAGGAAATCGACCTGCCGTCGGGCGTCGTCATGGGCGCCATCGTGCGCGACGGCAAGATGCTGTTCCCGCGGGGCACCACGACGGTCGAAGCCGGCGACCGGGTGATCCTGTTCTCGGCTCCCGAGTCGATCCGCAAGGTCGAAAACATGTTCGCCGTGCAGTTGGAATACTTCTAGGCGCCGAAGACCCGACCGTGACCGATTTCTCACCGCCCACACATCTGCCCAAGGCCGTCATTTTCGACTGGGACAATACCCTGGTCGATACCTGGCCGATCATCCACGACGCGTTGAACCATACCTTCCGCGCCTGGAACCTGCCCGAATGGACCTTGGCGGAAACCCACGCCAAGGTCCGCAAGTCCATGCGGGACAGCTTCCCCGGAATTTTCGGAGACGATTGGGAAAAGGCGGGTGAGATGTTCCACGACCGCTACGGTGCTATCCACGCGGAGAAGCTGGAGCCGGCGACCGGAGCGGCAGGTCTTCTGGCACACTTGGCCGATTCCGGCGTTTATCTCTGCGTCGTTTCCAACAAGAAGGGGCCGTTCCTGCGCACGGAAGCGGAGGCCCTGGGTTGGGCGCCGCATTTCGGCGCGCTTGTGGGGGCCTTGGATGCGCCGCGCGACAAACCGGCCCGCGATCCCATCGATATGGCGCTTGGGCCCGGCGGCATGACGCCGGGCGGCGATGTCTGGTTCGTCGGCGACGCCGATATCGACATGGAATGCGCGCATGGCGCGGGGTGCTATCCAGTCCTAATCCGAGCGAACGAACCGGGTGCGGATGAATTCATCGACTTTCCTCCGGCACTGCATTTCACCGATTGCGATAGTCTTTGCAAGTTCACTCAGACACTGTAAGCTTCTCGGTAAGGCGTAGCGAAACCGCTGAGAAACATAACAGATAACAACAACAGGGAGCCCAAAACAAAGTCGAACGCGGCACATCGGCCTGCGCGCCTAGACGCGGTTTGGTCAAAATTTGCCGGCAACAAGGCTTTGAGTGGGGGAGTGATGTCATCCGAAAAATCACAAAACGTGCAGGACGTTTTTCTTAACCACATCCGGAAAAACAAAACTGCTGTCACGGTCTTTCTCGTGAACGGGGTTAAGTTGCAGGGGATCGTTACCTGGTTCGATAACTTTTCCGTCCTGCTGCGCCGCGACGGTCATACGCAGCTTGTCTACAAGCATGCGATTTCGACGGTCATGCCCTCCGTTCCAATACAGCTGTTCGAACCGGATGCCGGCGAGTCCGCCGAGGGTTGACTGACGAAACCCCAGGCGACCTGACGACAGCCGTCAAAGCGGCGGATGCGGCGGCCTGCGCCGTTATCCATCCCAATATGACCACAGCGGTACAGACCACGGCCGGCGGCACGCCGGACCGGCGGTCTGCCCATGCCAATCTGGAAGAAGCCATCGCCCTCGCGGGCGCGATCGACCTGCGCGTCCTGCATGCCGAGGCGTTCGAGCTGCCCAAGCCGCGCCCGTCCACCCTGCTTGGCAAGGGCACGGTCGAACGGATCGGCGAGACGCTGCATGAGTTGCCCGGCTGCGAATTGGTCGTCGTCAACGCCAACCTGACCCCCGTACAGCAGCGGAACCTGGAAACCGCGTGGGAAACCAAGGTCATCGACCGCACGGGCCTGATCCTGGAAATCTTCGGGGCCCGGGCACGAACGCGGGAAGGGCGCCTGCAGGTCGATCTGGCGGCGCTCAGCTATCAACTGGGCCGCCTGGTCCGCAGTTGGACCCACCTGGAACGCCAACGGGGCGGGGCGGGCTTCATGGGCGGGCCCGGCGAACGACAAATCGAACTCGACCGCCGCATGATCCGGCAGAAGATCGCCCGCCTGAAACGGGAACTGGCCGAAGTCAAACGCACCCGGTCCCTGCAACGCCGGGCGCGCCAGCGCGTGCCGTACCCGATCGTCGCCCTGGTCGGCTATACCAACGCCGGGAAATCGACCCTGTTCAACCGCCTGACCGGGGCCGAAGTTTACGCCAAGGATCAGTTGTTCGCGACGCTGGACCCGACCATGCGGCGCCTCGACCTGCCCAACGGGGCGCCGGTCATTCTGTCCGATACGGTGGGTTTCATCTCCGACCTGCCGCACCAATTGGTCAGCGCCTTCCATGCGACGCTGGAAGAGGTGCTGGAGGCCGACCTGGTCCTGCATGTCCGCGATATCGCCGATCCGGAAACGGAAATTCAGCGGCGCGACGTGCTCGATGTCCTGGGCGAACTGGGGTTGGGCGAAGATTCCGAGACGACGATCACCGAAGCCTGGAACAAGATCGACCTGTTGACGGCGGAAGACCTGGACGTCCTGCGCCAGCGCGTGCAGCGCCAGGACAACAACCCGCCGGTTCCCATCTCCGCCGTATCGGGGGCGGGGCTCGACACCCTGGTGGAACGCATCCAGGACGAAATCGGCGACACCATGACCGAGATGGAATTGGACCTCGGCTATGAGGAAGGGGCGACGCTGGCCTGGATCTACGATCACGGCGAGGTCCTGGCGCGCGAGGACGGCGCCGATGGCATTCACCTGAAGGTCCGCCTGGATCAGCGCACACAAGCGCAATTGCTCAATCGAATCGACAGCAAACACCAGGCCCGTCTAAACTGATCACCTAGTAGATCGGCGTCGACGCAGGGCCTACACCGGTTGGTAACCTTTTGCCGCTAAACCGGGCTTCAGACATTCGCAATTCAGGGTTCCTTCAGAGGGGACGGGGCAAGACCCATGGCGACCAACAGCAGCCAGAACAAATGGCGCGCCAAGAACAAGCTGGTTAAACGCCAGCTGAACGTCATGGCGAAAAGCCACGTGCACGATCATCTGCAGCGCTTGGCCGATGATTTCCGCCTGCGCGGCAAGGGCGAGGCCGTGTCCTTTGCCACGTTCGTCACCCGCGCCCTGTTACAGCGGGCCGATTACAACGACGACGTCGCGCAGATGCTGGAAGACCTGGCCGAAGCCTATCACCGCGACCGTGACATTCACTCCAACTGATGGCATTCGAACGGACGGCCGCCGCCGCCGTTCGAAACCTTTCCCGTGAACAAAGCCGCCCCCTCCGACATCGACACTGATCGCGTTGCCGATATTCTGCGCGCCGCCGCGGCCGAAGAGATTCTGCCGCGCTTCAAATCCCTGAAAAGTCATGAAATTTCGGAAAAGAACCCGGGAGACCTGGTGACCGTGGCGGATCAGGCGTCGGAAGCCTTTCTGACCCGGGAACTGAGTGCCGTAATCCCGGGCGCCTTGATCGTCGGCGAGGAAGCGCACGAGGAAGACACCAGCGCCCTCGGCCAGCTGGCCGAAGCCGACTGGGCCTGGATCATCGATCCCGTCGACGGCACCCATAATTTCGCCCACGGCGTGCCGCGCTTCGCGGTGATCGTCGCCTTGGCCCGCAGGGGCGAGACGGTCCAGGGCTGGATCCTCGATCCCGTCAACGACGACCTGGCGACCGTGCAGCGCGGGGCAGGTGCGTTCTTGAACGATACGCGGCTCCGCCTCGGCCCGACGCCGCCGATCAAAGAGATGACCGGCTCTCTCGGCCGCCGTCAGGCCGACCGTCTGCGGCATCAAAGCGGCGACGTGCCGAAGGATTTCACCCGCTACCGCTGTGTCGGCCTGGAATACATGGACTTGGCCGGTGGCGCCCTGGATTTTGCCCGCTACGGCGGCAAATTGATGCCTTGGGACCACGCGGCGGGGGTGTTGATGTTCGACGAAGCCGGCGGGTTCGCCGCGATCACCCAGGACGGCCGAGACTACCGCCCCGGCGATAAACGGCCAGGCGACGTGCTGTTGCTGGCCCCGGACCGGCCCAGTTGGGACCGCCTTAAAATCATCATGCCCTAAGGACGGTGATCGCCTTGCCCTGACCGGGTCCGGGCGTTTAGCATCGGGCCCATCGCAGGGGCGGCAAACGCCCCGAAACCACAAACATCTCAAGGAGGCGGGTATGGCGCGCTGCGCATTCATCGGTCTGGGCGTCATGGGCTATCCCATGGCGGGGCATCTGACGAAGAACGGACACGAGGTCACGGTCTACAACCGGACCCTGGCCAAGGCCGAGAAATGGGCCGGGGAATACGGCGGCAGCTTTGCCGAAACCCCCGCCAAGGCCGCCGCAGGTGCCGAATTCGTGTTCTGCTGCGTCGGCAACGACGACGACCTGCGCTCCGTCGCCTATGGCGACGACGGCATGCTGGCGGGCATGACCGACGGCGCGGTACTGGTCGATCACACCACGGCCTCCGCCGCCGTTGCCCGCGAGATCGCGGAGAAAGCCGCCGAGAAAGGCGTCGCCTTCATCGACGGCCCCGTTTCCGGTGGCCAGGCGGGCGCCGAGAACGGCGTTCTGACCGTGATGTGCGGCGGCGCGGAAGGGGATTTCGCCCGCGCTGAACCGGTGATCCAATCCTACGCCCGGGCGGTTACCCTGCTGGGCCCGGTCGGATCGGGCCAGCAGTGCAAGATGGTCAATCAGATCTGCATTGCCGGGCTGGTCCAGGGCCTGTCGGAAGGGCTCGATTTCGGCATGCGCGCGGGCCTGGACGTGAAAAAGGTTCTCGACGTGATTTCCAAGGGTGCCGCGCAAAGCTGGCAGATGGAAAACCGCGGCACGACCATGGTCGATGACGAATTCGAATTCGGTTTCGCCGTCGACTGGATGCGCAAGGACCTGGGCATCTGCTTCGCCGAGGCCGAAGACAACGGCGCCGAACTGCCGGTCACCCGCATCGTCGACGGCTTCTACAAGGAAGTGCAGGACATGGGCGGCGGGCGTTGGGATACCTCGTCGCTGATCCGCCGGTTCCGTCGCACCTAGACGCGGCCGCCCAAGAGACCGACGTGACGCAGGACGACTTCAACGCCTATTGCGCCTCATTGAAGGCCGCGACCCATGTCGTGCAATGGGGCGGCTCCGACGTGTGGAAGGTCGGCGGCAAGGTCTTCGCCCTGGGCGCCTGGCATGCGGGAAAGAACGCGGGGATCACGTTCAAGGTCTCGGAATTCGCCTACGACGTCCTGCGCGACATGCCGGGCCTGCGCCCCGCACCCTACCTCGCGTCGCGTGGCATGAAATGGATTCAGCATTACGCGGAACCGGGCCTGGACGGGCAGGGTTTGCGCGATCAGATCGCGGAGTCCCACCGTCTGGTCGCCCGGGGGCTGACGAAGAAACTGCGGCGGGAGTTGGGATTGTCGGACGACGGCGAGGCGGTCAGCGCAGGCTGATCTGCATCTGCGGGGTCGCCCGGTAGAGATTGGGGATGCGATAGATATAGACCTTGGTGCGCGGGCCGCGGGCCGGGAAGTCCTTGACCTCGTTGGCGTTATGGCTGATCACCCGGGTGTCGGTGATGATCCGCAATTCGCCCGACGAATTCATGCCCGCCTGGACGATCCGGTCCTTCTGCTCGCTCGGCAGGGACCGGCCCAGGATGTTCACGATCCGGGTTTCCTTGTTGTAGGCGATGCCCAGAATGTGTTCGTTCCGGCGCAGGAACGTCACCGATTTCGCCTGCAGCAGGTCGCCTTCGCGCTTCCAGTTCAGCTTGAAATAACCGTCCTTGATATAGCCGAAATCGGACGCGTTCGGATCGCGGGTGATGTCGGTTTCAAGCTTCTTGACCTCTTCCAGCTCCGACCCTTCGCCGCTGATGCCCCGTTTGATCTTGCCGTCCTTGAGCCCCATGAACAGCCGCGTATCGATCATGTAGCCTGCGAAGATCAGCTTGTAATAGCCACGCCGGTCCAATTCGATCTCGGCGTCGAACCGCGCCGGCAGGTAACAGCCGGTAAGCGCGACGGTCGCGATCAGCAGAACGAGTAGCGGACGCAGGCGGCGGAACATGGGGGGCGGGGCTCCCGTGGTCAGGTTTAAGTCCTTCAACCTTCTAGCCTATTCACGTCATTGGGTCAGCGGTTTTCCGCAGGCCGCCCGGATAAGGCGCGCGTTATTCGCCCGCTCCCTTGTCCCATGCCTTTTCGGCCTGCCAGGCGGCTTCCATGGTGTCCAGGTCGGCCTTGCCGACCTCGGTGCCTTCGGCCTTGAGGCGCCGTTCCATGCGGCGGAAGCGGTCCTCGAACTTGTAATTTCCGTCGCGAAGCGCCGTTTCAGGATCGATCTTCAAATGCCGCGCCAGGTTGGCGACGGCGAACAGCAGGTCGCCCATTTCCTCTTCAATCTGCGCGCGCGGGCCATCGTTGTCGATTTCTTCCCGCAACTCGCCCAATTCTTCCTCGATCTTGGCGATGACCTGGGCGGCGTCGGGCCAGTCGAAACCGACGCGGGCCGCGCGTTTCTGCAGTTTTTCCGCGCGGGTCAGGGCGGGAAGGGGGACCGCGACCCCGTCCAGGGCGCTGGGATCGGCAGGGGTATCGCCTTTCGCCGCCCGTTCCTGGGCCTTCAATTCTTCCCAATGAACGGTCTGGGCCTCGGCCGTGGCGATATCCGTGTCGCCGAAGACATGGGGGTGCCTTCGGATCATTTTGTCGGTGATCGCCTGGGCCACGTCGTCATAGGCAAAATCGCCGGCTTCCTCGGCCATTCGGGCATGGAAGAAGACCTGCAGCAGCAGATCGCCCAATTCGTCCTTCAGCGCCGTCATGTCGCCGCGTTGGATCGCGTCGGCGACTTCATAGGCTTCTTCGATGGTGTACGGCGCGATGGTGGCGAAGGTCTGTTCGACATCCCAAGGGCAGCCGCCGTCGGGGTCGCGCAGCTTGGCCATGACGGCGCGCAGGCGTTCGGTCGGGTTCGTTTGGCTAAGGTCGTCGGACACGTCGAAGGCCCTTTCGGTCTCTGGATTACGGATCGGCTCGACCGTGCCAAGGTACCGTCTGCGACCGGCGCCGCCTAGGTCAGTCGTGCAACGATTTCGCGGCCAAGGCGATCGCCTCGACCGTCCGGTCGACGTCGTCGTCGGTCAGGGCCAGGCAAGGGTAGAACTTGCTGGGTCCCTTGAAGATGCCCTGTTCGCGCAGGACGGCGTTGAACCGCGCCATCTTCGCGGCGTCGCCGCGTTGAACGTCGCGGTAGTTGTGGATCGGCCCATCGGCGAAGACGATGTCGAACAGCACCGAATGGCCCGAGACGTGATGGGCGTGGCCGGCAGCGCCCAGATGCTCGTTGACGGCGGAAATCAGCCGTTCACCGATCGCGTAGAGATGGTCGTACTGGCCGGGACGGCGCAGGATTTCCATGGTCTTCAGGCCCGCCACGGCGGCCACGGGATTGCCGCTCAGGGTCCCGATCTGCATCAGCGCCTTGTCCTTGCCGACCTTGGCCGCGTCGAAATGGGCCATCACCTCGGCCTTGCCGGCGATCACGGCCAACGGATACCCGCCGCCGATGATCTTGCCCAGCGTGCAGACATCGGGCGTGACGCCGTAGACTTCCTGCGCGCCGCCATAGGCCAGGCGAAAGCCCGTGACGACCTCGTCGAAGATCATCACCACGCCGTGGCGCGTGCATTCCTCGCGGATCGCTTCCAGAAAACCGGGCAGGGGCGGGATGATCCGCTGCAGCGGCTCGACGATGACGCCGGCGATCTCGTGGCCCCGCTCGGCCATCAGCGAGCGGAAGAACTCGATGTCGTTGTAAGGCGCCACAAGCATGTCGTCCCGCACGCCGTCGGGAATACCGGCCGAGTCCGGAATGGCGACGGGGAAATTCATCAACCGGTCGGGCGCCAGGCTCATCTGGCCTTCGGCGGACATGCCGTGATAGCCGCCCTCGAACTTGAGAATCTTGTCCCGGCCCGTATGCGCCCGCGCCAGGCGCATGGCGAACATGTCGGCCTCGGTGCCCGTGCTGGCGAAGCGAATTTGCTCCGCGCAGGCGACGGCGCGGCAGATTTCCTCGGCCAGTTCGATGCCGTGCGCGTTGCTGGTGAAGAAAGTCGACCCCTTGGCGACTTGTTCCTGCACCGCCTCGACGACCTCCGGATGGCAATGGCCCAGGATCATGGGCCCGGATCCGATCAGAAAGTCGATGTATTCATTGCCGTCTTCATCCCAGATATGCGCCCCTTGACCTTCACGGATCACGAAATTGGCGTCGAAGTTGCCGAAACCGGCGCCGGGCAGAACGGTGCGGGCGCGATCGACGATGTCTTGTTGGTGGGTCATGATCGGTCTGGTCTCACTCAATGTTGGGGGGTGAAGAACTCTGGAGACAGAGGGTAGGGGCGATCCGCCACTTTTCACAAGGCCCAGCCGGTCGCATTATGGGGGCCACGTGAAGCCTGGTACGGAGGAAGCAAGGTGATCGACCATATCTCCATCGCGGTATCCGACCTGGACCGCAGCACCGATTTCTACCGCGCGGTGCTGGCGCCGCTGGGCTTCGACCTGCTGGTCGAACGGCCCGCGACCATGGGTTTCGGCAAACGCTATTCGGAATTCTGGCTGAACCATCGCCCGGATATGACGCCGGTGGCCGATGGCACGGGCGTGCATATTTGCCTGCGGGCGCGGACCAAGGACGCGGTCGTCGCCTTCCACGAGGCTGCCCTGGCCCACGGCGGCCGGTCCGACGGCGAGCCCTGCACGCGCGACGCCTCCGTCACCCCTTATTTCGCGGCGTTCATCCTCGATCCCGACGGCAACAAGATCGAGGCGGCGACGTTCCCCGGCCCGGAAGAAAGGGGCAAAGCCTGACCCGGCGGGGCCAGGCGTGGCATTACTTGTTGCGGAATGCCGGGGGCCGCTTTTCGACGAAGGCGGCCATGCCTTCCTTCTGATCCTCGGTCGCGAACAGGGAATAGAACGCGCGGCGTTCGAACCGCACACCTTCCTCCAGGCTGGCCTCGAACGCCCGGTTGACGGCTTCCTTGGCCAGCATCACGGAGGGGCGGCCGTATCCGGCGATGGTCCGGGCGGCTTCCAACACTTCGTCCATCAGGCTGTCGTGCGGCACGACACGGGCGACCAAGCCGGCGGCGCGGGCTTCTTCGGCGTCCATCATGCGGCCCGTCAGGATCAGGTCCATGGCCAGCGCCTTGCCGACCGCTTTGGCCAGGCGCTGCGTGCCGCCCCAGCCGGGAATGACGCCCAGCTTGATTTCGGGCTGGCCGAACTTGGCCTTGTCCGAGGCGATGATGATGTCGCACATCATGGCGATCTCGCAGCCGCCGCCCAGGGCGAAACCGTTGACCGCGGCGATCATCGGCGTGCGCGTGGCGGCGAACCGCTGCCATCCGGCCTGAATATCGGCCGTCTGCATGTCGATATAGGATTTGTCGGCCATCTCGACGATGTCGGCACCCGCCACGAAGGCCTTGTCGCCGGCGCCGGTCAGAACGATGCAGCCGATGTCCGGGTCCTTGTCGAAGGCCTCGGCGGTGGCCAGCAGTTCCGCCATGACGTGGTGATTGACGGCGTTCAGGGCCTTCGGGCGGTTGAAGGTGATGATCCCGACGCCCTGGTCGGTGCTGGTTTCAAGTTCGCTCATGGGGTTCGGCCTTTCGTTTTCCGTCGAGGCGCGGCAGATCCTGCCGCGCCGTATATGGTCTTATAGTTGCAGGTCGTCGTCGCCCAGGGGGGCCAGCAGGCGGTCCACCATGTCCGGGGTTACGTCCTCAAGCCGGTCGGGGGTCCAGGATGGCTTGAAATCCTTTTCGATAATTTGCGCGCGGATGCCTTCAAGAAACTGTGCCTCGGTCATGGACCGCCAGGTGAAGCGGTATTCCAGGGCCAGGGCGTCCTCGAGCTTTTCGAACGTCCGCACGCGGCGCACCATTTCGAAGGTGCAGGCGAGGGCGAGGGGGCAGGCCCGGCGCATCAGGCCCGTGATCTTTTGCGCGAATTCCGACGTGTCGGATTCGACCGACCGAAGGCAATCCAGGGCCGTCGGATGGGAGAAATGCCGTTCCGCGAATTCGATCTGCGCTTCCAACGGCGTTTCGTCCGGCGTCTCGCGGTAATCGTCGATGGCCGCGACCGATCCCGTATTCTCCAGGGTGGCCTTGAGATCATCCAGGCGGTCACCCGGGACCAGGGCATCCGCGAACCCGGCCAGGATCGCATCGGGGCCCGTCATGCGCCAACCGGTCAGCCCCAGGAACTCGCCCAGATGCCCCGGCGCCTTTGCCAACAGCCAGGTGCCGCCGACATCCGGGATCAGCCCAATGCCGCATTCCGGCATGGCGACCATGGACCGTTCCGTCACGATGCGGTGCGAACCATGCCCCGACAGCCCCACGCCGCCGCCCATGACGATGCCGTCCATGATCGCGACATAGGGGATGGGGTGGTTGGAAATCCGGGCGTTCAGGGCGTATTCGTCGGCCCAGAACCGGCGCCCGCTGTCGAAATCTCCGGCGGTCCCGCTGTGATAGAGAGCCGCGATATCGCCGCCGGCGCAGAACGCCTTGGTCCCTTCGGCATCGATCAGGACAAGCCCGACCATCTGGCCGTCCTGCCATTGATCCAGGGCTTCGTCGATGGCGTGGACCATGACGTGGGTGAGGGCGTTCAACGCCTTCGGCCGTGTCAGGGTAATCCGCCCGGCACGCCCGGCGGTTCGGATGGAAACTTCGTCGGTGTTCACGTCAGCGTGCCTCCAGAAGGTGACGCGCGATGATCACCCGCATGATTTCGTTGGTGCCTTCAAGGATTTGATGAACCCGCAGATCGCGGACGATCTTCTCCAGCCCGAAATCGGACAGGTATCCGTATCCGCCGTGAATCTGCAGGGCTTCGTTGGCGACGTTGAAGGCGACGTCGGTCACGAAACGTTTCGCCATGGCGCAGAACTTGGTGGCGTCGGGGGCCCCGGCATCCAACTTGGTCGCCGCCTGATACAGGAAGATCCGCGCCGCCTGCAATTCCGTTTCCATGTCCGCCAGCTTGAACTGGATCGATTGGAACTGGTCGATGGATTTGCCGAAGGCCTTGCGGTCGCCGGCGTAGAGGAGGGCCTTATCCAGCGCCGCCTGGGCGCCGCCCAGGGCGCTGGCGGCGATGTTCAGGCGGCCGCCGTCCAATCCCGCCATGGCGTAGCGAAAACCTTTGCCTTCCTCGCCGATCAGCCGGTCGCCGTCGATCCGGCAGTCGTCGAAGCGCACTTCGGCGGTCGGCTGCGCTTTCCAACCCATCTTGCGCTCGTTGGCGCCGAAAGACAGGCCCGGGGTGCCGTCCTCGACCAGCATGGACGACACGCCCTTGGCGCCGTCTTCACCGGAGCGCGCCATGACGATGTACAGATCCGACGTGCCGCCGCCGGAAATAAAGGACTTCGTGCCGTTCAGGCGCCATCCGTTGCCGTCGCGTTCGGCCCGCGTCTTCAGCGCCGCCGCGTCGGAGCCGACACTGGGCTCGGTCAGGCAGTAGGAGCAGATCAATTCCATGGAACAGAGGCGAGGGACCCAGGTCTGACGTTGGTCTTCCGTGCCGAACTTGTCGATCATCCAGGCGCACATATTGTGGATCGAGATGAACGAGGCAATGGATGGACAGCCCGTCGCCATGGCCTCAAAGATCAGGACTGCGTCGAGACGGCCCAATCCGGAGCCACCGACATCTTCGCGGACGTAAATACCGCCCAGGCCGAGCTCTCCGACGGAACGCACGACGTCTTCCGGGAAGTGGCCCGCGGCGTCCCAATCGACGGCGTTCGGGGCCAACCTATCGGCAGCGAAGGACAGCACCATCTCGCGGATTGCTGATTGTTCTTCGCTCAATTCGAAATTCATTCGGCGATGTTCTCCCGGGTCTTCGTCCGTCTCATCGGTCGCCGCCGAACATAAAGAGGAAGAGGCAGCCTTGGGAAGTCTTCATCTGACGCGCGAGGCAACCAAGTGGGGCACCCGGCCGCCCGCATCCAATTATCGCATAATGTATATTATGGAAAATAATAGATTATAATTCATATTCAGAAGGTTGCGGGACCTGATGAATCTGCCCCCAAATCTAACGAGCGCCGATCGATCAGCTTTCCGGCACGTCCAGAACGATCCCGTCGTAGGCCGCCTCCACCCCTTCGGGCAGATAGGCCATCAGTGTTTCGTAGTCGATCTTGGGACTCATATGGGTGATGACGGTGCGCCTGGGCTTGATCCGCTCCCGTAGTTCCAACGCCGCATCGACGTGCAGATGTGTCGGGTGCGCATGCCAGGCGAAGACGCCGACCACCCAAGTGTCCACCCCTTCCAAGGCTTTGACCGACGCCTCGGGCATGCTCACAAGATCCGTCGTATAGGCGAACGGACCGAAGCGAAGACCGTGGGTCGTCGAAAATCCGTGGTCCTGTTCAAAAGGCAAGATATCCATGCCGCCGGCGGTGAACGGCACACCCGGGCCGAAAAGGTGCGGCACCAGGGTCGGTTTGTAGTAGTGCGTCACGCCCTCACGCAGCGGCGCCACGACATAGGCAAAGCGTTCCTCGATGGCCGTCAGGGTCTCCCGGTCGGCCCAGAGGTCGATGGCGGCGCCCATGCGGCGGTTGATGCTGCGGATATCGTCGATGCCGTGCAGATGATCGGCATGACCGTGGGTCATCACCACCGCGTCCAGGTGTTGGGTTCCGGTCCGCAATAACTGTTCACGCAGGTCCGGCGACGTGTCGACCAGGATCGTCTGGCCGGCCCGTTCGATCAGGATCGACGGCCGCGTGCGGCGGTTTTTCGGGTTGTCCGGATCGCAATCGCCCCAGCCGGCCTCGATCGACGGCACGCCGCTGGAAGCGCCGGACCCAAGGATCGTGACCTTCATCGGGCGATTATTCCGCGCCGCGCACGGCCTCGGCGGCCTTGGCGAACAGGGTGAAGAAGTTGTCGGTCGTCCGGCGGGCCAGCTCGTCCGGTGAAATACCCTTGATTTCCGCCACTTTGGCGGCGGTCAGGGCGGTGAAGGCGGGCTCGTTTCGCTTGCCCCGGTTGGGAATGGGCGCCAGGAAGGGCGAGTCCGTCTCGACCAACAGCCGGTCCAGGGGCACGCCCTTGACCGTTTCGCGCAGATCTTCGGCATTCTTGAACGTGACGATACCGGAAATCGAGATGTAGAGGCCCATTTCCACGGCCTTTTCAGCGACTTCGGGGCCTGCGGAAAAGCAATGGATCAGACCCGGAAACGGCCCGCCGTCGCGATATTCCTCGTCCATCACGCGAAGCGTATCGTCGTCGGCGTCGCGGGTATGGACGATCAGCGGCAGGCCCGTGGTCCGCGCCGCCCGGATATGGGCGCGGAATTGGGTTTCCTGGATGTCGCGCGGGCTGCGTTCGTAATAGAAATCCAGGCCTGTCTCGCCGATCCCGACGACCTTGGGGTGGGCCGCCAATTCGGCCAGTTCCTCGGGTGTCGTGACCTTTTCCGTGCCTGCCTGGTGCGGATGGATGCCGACGGTGCAGAACACGTTGGGAAAGCGTTCGGCGACCGCCCTCACCTGATCGAACTTCGACAGATGGGTCGAGATCGTCACCATATAGGCGACCCCCGCCTCCTCCGCCCGCGCGACCACGTCGTCCAGTTCCTCCTGGAATTCCGGGAAATCCAGGTGGCAGTGGCTGTCGACCAGAAAAGGCTGTGCGGCGCCGTCCATGATTACGCGGCTCCCGCGTCGTCGTCCTGGAACCGGGGGAACAGGCCCTCCGGCTTCGGCAATTCGGTGCCGGGTGCCAGCGCGACATCGGCCGCCAACGCCGTCAGGTCGCGGGCGTCGGCGGGCTGGCTGAGCTGATCCAGCATGCCGGCCGAGGTATCGGGCATGAACGGCTGGGTCAGGATCGCCAGCCGGCGGATGGTTTCCGCCAGAACGTAGAGCACGGTCGCCATGCGATCGGGGTCTTCCTTGCGCAGTTTCCACGGGGCCTGATGATCCACATAGGCATTGGCGGCGCGGATAACCACCCAGATCGCTTCCAGGGCCTCGTGAAACGCCTGACGATCCAACGCATCGCGGACCTGATCGAGCATGGCCGTGGCCGGGCCGAGCAGGGCCTTGTCGTCGTCCGTGAAGTCGCCCGGCTGCGGCACCGTGCCGCCGCAGTTCTTGGCGATCATCGACAGAACGCGCTGCGCCAGGTTGCCGTAATCGTTGGCCAATTCGCCGTTCATGCGGTTGACCATGGCGGTATGGGAGAAATCACCGTCGTTACCGAAAGGCACTTCGCGCAGAAGGAAATAGCGGACCTGGTCGAGACCGTATTTCTCGACCAATTCAAAGGGATCGATGACGTTGCCGAGGGATTTGGAGATCTTCTGCCCCTCGTTGGTCCACCAGCCATGGGCGAACACGCGTTTCGGCGGCTCCAGCCCGGCGGCCATCAGGAAGGCCGGCCAATAGACGGCATGGAACCGCAGGATATCCTTGCCCACCATATGCAGGTCGGCGGGCCAGTATTTGGCATATTCGCCCTGCTCGTCCGGGAAGCCCAGGGCCGAGATGTAGTTGGTCAACGCGTCCAGCCAGACGTAGAAGATATGATCCTCGTCGCCCGGCACCGGCACACCCCAATTGAACGTGGTGCGCGAGATCGACAAGTCCTGCAGGCCGCCCTTGACGAAGCTGGTGACCTCGTTGCGGCGGCTTTGCGGGGCGATGAAGTCCGGATTGGCGTCGTAGAACGCCAGAAGCTTGTCTTCCCAGGCAGAGAGCTTGAAGAAATAGCTCGGTTCTTCGACCCATTCGACCTCGGCGCCGGAGGGGGCGATCCGCGTGCCATCGGGCTGTTTGGTCAGCTCGTCCTCGCCGTAGAAGGCTTCGTCGCGCACGGCGTACCAGCCGCCGTAGTTGTCCAGGTAGATGTCGCCAGCGTTCAGCATGCGCTGCCACATCGCCTGACAGGCCTGGATGTGGCGCGGTTCGGTCGTGCGGATGAAGTCGTCGTTGCTGAATTTCATGAACTCCGCGAGGCTGCGGAAATTCTGCGACACCTTGTCGGCGAAGGACTGCGGGTCGACCCCGGCCTTTTCCGCCGATTTTTCCACCTTCTGGCCGTGTTCGTCCGTGCCGGTCAGGAACTTCACATCGTAGCCGTCCAGCCGCTTGAACCGCGCCAGCACGTCGCAGGCCAGCGTCGTATAGGCATGGCCGATATGGGGCGCATCGTTCACGTAATAGATGGGCGTGGTCAGGTAATAGGGCGTGGCCGGCATGTCGTGGTTCACCAATGGCGCGATTGTTCAGAAATGGGCGGGTCGATCGGCGCGATCCTAGCGCCGGACCGCCGCCTCAGCCGTGATAAAGGCGTTCAGAACCGCCTGCTTGCGGTCCAGGTTGACCGCCGTCGTGGATTTAAGCAGGCGCGACACCTTTTCCCATACCTCCAGCCAACGATCAAGACCGGCCATGGCGTTCAGGCGCTGCACCAATCCCGCGTCCAGCAAGCTCGGTAGCGGCCCGCCGCCGCCCGCGACGATCAAGCGTTCCAGCCACCAGCGCAGGGTCTTGGCGAAGGCATCGAATTCGGCTTCCTTGCCGGCCCCGCCGACCCGCACCGCGAAGGCATGAAGGTCCTTGACCGGCAGGCCGTCGGGCAGTTTCGCGAACAAGCCGGAAATCTCGTCCAACATGGCGAGACCGCCCTGCTCCGCCAGCTCCAGGGCGTATCCGATGCTGCCCTCGGCGACTTCGGCCAGGCGCGCGGCCTCGGCCGGGGCCAGGTCCGGGCACCGCTTGGCGAGAATTTCCGCCACTGCCTCGGTCGACGGCGGGCGCAAGGTCAGGCGCCGGCAGCGCGACCGGATGGTCGGTAGCAGGCTACCAGGGTTGTGCGAGACCAGGAGAACCAGCGCCTGTGGCGGCGGTTCCTCCAGAACTTTCAGAAGCGCGTTGGCTGCATTCCGGTTCATGTCGTCGGCGCAATCGATGATCACGACGCGCCAAGCCCCTTCGCCCGCGGTCAGGCTGAGGAAGGATTTCACGGCGCGGATGGCATCCACGGTGATCTGCCCCTTGAGGCGGCCGGTTTTCTCGTCGACAGCGCGCTGAATGACCATCAGGTCGGCGTGGCTACCAGCCAGGGTGCGATGAAACACGGGATGGGCGGGGTCCAGGTACAACCCCTCCCCCTCGCCCGGCTCCGCAATCGGTTCCGGCGCCGGTAGCTCCTCGCCGAACAGGCCGGGACCGGCGGCTTCCTGGGCCGCGCGTGCGGCCACGATTTCCGCACCATGGGCCAGGACGTAACGCGCGAACCGGTGCGCCAGGGTCGCCTTGCCGATGCCCTTGGGCCCGGTAATCAGCCAGGCATGGGCCAGACGCCCCGCCTCCAGGGCGCCACGAAGGTTTTCCTCGGCCGCGAGATGACCGATCAGGTCCGGGTTTGAGCGGGGATTTGGTCCGCCGTCGGGATCGGCCTCGTCGCTCACTGCTCGGTCTCCCGGCCCGTCGCCTTGAGATCGGCGCCCAGCCGATGAGAAACCTCGGCGCAGATATCGCGCTGTACGTCGTCGACGCCGCCGGTCGCGTCGATAATGGCGCAGCGGTTGGGTTCTTCTTCGCCGATCGCCAGGAAAGTCGCGCGGATGCGCTCATGAAAGCCCAGGTCCATGCGCTCGTAACGGTCTTCCGCCCCGGCGCGGCCGAAGGCGCGGGCCAGACCTTCCTCGACCGGCAGATCGAGGATCAGGGTCAGGTCCGGGCGGAAGTTGCCGAGGATCTGATGATGCAGTTCCCGGATACGGTCGAACCCAAGGCCATGCCCGCCGCCCTGATAGGCCATGGTGGAATCGGTGAAACGGTCGCAAAGCACCCAGGCGCCGGTTTCCAGGGCCGGCTGAATGACCTTTTCGACATGATCGATGCGGGCCGCGAAATGCAGCAGAACCTCGGCCAAGGGCGCCCAACGGTCGGTGGTGCCGCGTACCAATAGATCGCGGATTTCCTCCGCGCCCGAGGTGCCGCCCGGTTCGCGCGTCGTCACCACTTCGATCCCGGCGTCTTCCAGAACCTTGGCCAGCAATGCCAACTGGGTCGACTTGCCGCCGCCCTCGCCGCCTTCGAAAGTGATGAATTTGCCCGTCGTCACGGTGCCTGTCCCGAAATGGTTGTCTCTTTACCGGGGCGGACGGAAACCTCCGCCCGCCGGAAGTTTCTTAGCCGGAAACGCCCAGGATGATAGACCGGACCGCGCTCATCACCCTACCGAAAAGGCCCAGGCGTTCGGCGCCGTCGCCGGCAATCAAGGGAACCTCGATTGCGTCGCGCTCGGGGAACGTCAGGGTCAGCGTCCCCATACGGTCGCCCGCCTTGACCGGCGCCGGGACCGGGGTGCTGTATTCAACGGTCGCCTTCATGCCCGCGCGCTCCTTGCGCGGCAGGGTCAGGACCATTTCGTCGGTCACGATCAGCGGCACTTCGGCCTTATCGCCCAGCCAGATTCCGATCTTGTCGATCTCTTCCCCCGCCTTGAACAGGGGGTAGTTCTTGAATTCGCGGAAGCCCCATTCCAGCAGGCGTTGCGGCTCGATCCGGCGCGCCTTCTTGTCGGGCAGTCCGTTGACCACCAGGATCAGGCGGCGGTCGCGGCGCTCGGCCGAAGCCGTCAGACCGTAACCGGCGTTTTCCGTATGCCCGGTCTTTAGGCCGTCGACCCCCAATCCCTTACCCAGCAAGGCATTTCGGTTGTATTGGGTATGATCGTTGTAGGTGAATTTGCGCTCGGAGTAATAGTGATAGAACTCGGGGAAATCGTTGATTGTCCGTTTCGCCAGGATCGCCAGATCATGGGCCGTCATCCGGTGTTCCGGATGGGGCCAGCCCGAGGCGTTGCGGAAGGTGCTGTTCTTGAGGCCGATTTCCTTGGCTTTCTCTGTCATCAACTCGGCGAAGGCGTCTTCCGACCCGGCCATGGCCTCAGCGACGACGACACAGGCGTCGTTGCCCGACTGCACGATGATCCCTTGAAGCAAATCCTCGACCCGCACCCGCTGGCCGGGCTCGAGGAACATCGTGGAGCCGCCGGACGCCCAGTTTCCCTTGCGCCAGGCGTTTTCGCTGACCACGAATTCGTCATCAAGGGACAAGCTGCCTTCCTTAAGCCGCTCGAACACCATGTAGACGGTCATCAGCTTGCTCATCGACGCCGGCGGCATCAGGTTGTCGGCATCCTTGTTGAACAGGACCGCGCCGGTCTGAGCGTCCATCAGGATCGCTTCCCGGGCGATGGTGTCCATCGCCTCGGCCCGCGGCGCCATAGCCAGCGTGATCCCGGCCAAGGCCAGGGCGGCGAGAACACCTTGCGACCGGCGGGACCGTAAATGGCGGGAGAAAACTGCGGCTGTCGTCATGATCAATCGCGCCCGAACGGGGCGCCCTTCTGATTACTGGTCGTTTGTGCGTCTCGCGGAGGGCAGTTCGCCACGCCCGCGATCTGGGCGATCAAATGAGGCAGAAATCGGGTCAGGACCCCGCCCCTTTGCCGTCGACGATGATCTGCGCCCCTGGATACCCCATGGCCTGGACCTGCTCAAGGGCGCGGTCGGCATCCGAGACCGAGGCCAGCGGCCCCACCCGCACCCGGTAGAAATCCCGGTTGTTCACCAGGACATGAGAAATCGTCGCGGGTGATATACGGCTGATCTTGATCCGCGTGCGCATGGCATTCTGATAATCGGTAAACGCCCCGGCCTGGACGAAGATATTGGTGGGGCCGACCGCAACCTGGGTGACTTCCTGTTCCGGCATCGTCCCAGGCGAGACCTGGTTCGCTGGCGGAACCTGTTCAACGACCGCCTCGGATACGGGCTCCGGCGATTCAACGGTCTGAGGTGCCGCTTCGGCACCCGGCGGCGGCGGCAAGGATTCGGCGCTGACCTGGGCTTTTGGCAACTTATCGACCTGAATCGGGCTGCCGTGTTCGGCGATGGTTTCCTCGCCCAGCATCTGTGCCTTGATGGCACGCGAGCGGTCGGCCAGCAATTGCACGCGGACCCGCGCCGTTCCCTGGTCCTTGAAACCGAGCAATTGCGCGCCACGCCGCGATACGTCGATGATCCGGCCCTTCGCGAACGGCCCGCGGTCGTTGACCCGCAAGACGATGGACCGCCCATTTTCCAGGTTCACGACCCGCACGAACGATGGCATCGGCAACGTGCGGTGCGCCGCGGTCAATTCGTTCTGATCATAAGGCTCGCCATTGGCGGTGGTCTTGCCGTGAAAGCCGGGGCCGTACCAGGACGCGATCCCCGTTTCGTCGTAATCCCATTCCTCGGCCGGGTAATACCACGTGCCCTGAATTTGATAGGGATTGCCGACCTTGTAATAACCGGAGGTGCCTGCAGCCCCCTGCAGCCGCTTGGTTCCCGAAATCAGGAATTGGGTTTCGGCGCACCCGCTGACCAGAACCGCGAAGCCTAATAGGATCAGCCAGTTAACCTTAAAACGCCGACCCATGGCGCAGCCCCCTCAGCACGAAAATATAGTATGAATTTCAGAAATCCGAACCTGTATGTAGTGTAGCCAAGTCGATGGACCCGGGCAACAAAACCCGTTACCGGCCGCCGCCCCGCAAATGATCGAGAAGCCGGGAATCCGGATGCCCGTCGGCGGCCATCCCGTTGGACTGTTGATATGCTTTGATCGCGCGCCGGGTCATCGACCCCGCGATCCCGTCCGGCGTACCGGCATCGAAGCCCTTCTCACCCAGAAGGCGCTGGATATTCTTCATGTCGGCGCGGGATAACGCTTTGTCATTAATGGGCTTTTTCGCCACGAACGGTGGCGCGCCGATCAAACGGTCGGCCAAGTGCCCGACCGCCAGCGCATAAAGGATCGACCGGTTCCAAACCAGGATGGTGCGGTAGTTCTGATAGACCAGGAAGGCCGGTCCGTCGGCCCCCGCCGGCAGAACCAGCGAGGCGTCGAAGTCCGCCACGGGTAAATCGCGACCGTCGGCCCGGCGCACGCCCATGGACTGCCATTCCTTTAATTTCAATTTCTTATCAAGACCGTTTAAACCATAATCGAAACCTTTGGGCAGGCGAACTTCACGCCCCCAGGTCTCTTCCTTCCGCCATCCGGCCCGTGACAGGTAATTGGCGGATGAGGCGAAGACGTCGGGCAGCGAGCGCCAGAGATCGCGCCGGCCGTCGCCGTCGAAATCGATTGCGTAAGCCCGGTAGGTCGTTGGGATGAATTGCGTGTTGCCCATGGCACCGGCCCAGGATGATTTCACATCCGGGGCGATATCCCCCCGGTCGATCACCTCAAGCGCCGCCAGAAGTTGTTCCGTGAAGAATTTCGACCGCCGGGCATCGAAGGCCAATGTCGCCAAGGAGCCGATCAGGGAGAAGCTGCCGGTATAGTCGCCGAAATTGCTTTCAAGCCCCCAGAAGGCGACCAGGAAGCGGGGCGGCACACCGAACTTGTCCTCGACCTGCTTGAGCAGCTTGGCGTGCGTCTTCAGCATTTCGCGGCCGCGCGCGATCCGCTTATCGGAGATCGTCTTTCCGATGTATTGCCAGAACGTCATGGTGAATTCAGGCTGACGGCGGTCCAGCTCGATCACGCGTTTGATGAAGGACGTGCCGGTAAACGCTTTGTCGAGCGTCACCTGGGATATCCCCTTGCTCTTGGCTGTCGCTTTGAAGGCGTTCAGCCAGGCCTGGAATTCCTCGGTGCTGGGCGGGGTCACAGGGACAGGGTCGGCGGCCGCGGCAATCGCGGGCGCTCCGAACCAGAGGGCGCACGCCAACGGCGCCGCGAGCCGGAAAGTTCGTTTAAGCATCAACCTCGAAACCGGATGGCCCTCTGATCAGGGGCCGAAACACGCTCTTGGCGCCTTGTGCCATAGGGATTGTGGCATCGCAAGCCCCGTCGGAGGCCCGTCGGTCAAAGGTGCGAGAGCAGCGGAACGAGCCCCCGTGAGCGGAGCGCCCACGGGCGGGGAGCGATCAATCCCCGGCCGGCGCCGGATAGAGGCTGTCGGATCGATCGAGGAGATAAGCCACGGCCATGCCGACGAATTCATGAACCGCCGCGTCGAGCATCGACTGCCCCCCTAGATATTCCAGTGTCGGGGCCCAGCCTTTCTCAGGCAGCGTGATGAAATCCACCGGGTAAGGAATGATCGGCCAGCCTTGCTTGCGGAATAGTCCGACCGACCGGGGCATATGCCGGGCGGAGGTAATCAACACCCATGGCTTATCCGGCGTCACGGTTGCCAACTTCTTGCTGAAGGCCGCGTTCTCCATGGTATTCCGCGATTCCGTTTCCAACGTCACGCGCGACATGTCGAGGCCGACCAAACCCGCCAGATTCTCGAGGTAATGGGCTTCCTTGGCCGATTGGTCGAAGAGATGGCCGGACCCGCCAGTGAAGATCAACGGGACATCGGGCCGCGCATCCGCCAGCATGGCAAAGAACAATAGCCGTTCCGTACTGCCATCGACGGCGATCTGCCCGCGCCCACGCGACAGCACGGGGTCTATGACTCCGCCAAGCGCAATAATCCCACCAATGTTTTCCGGCAGGATTTCCTGCTTTGGAAAGCGTTCCTCGAGGTGGCGAACCATCATTTCGCCCATTGGAATTACACTGACGGCCCAAAGCGATAGCAACGTCACGCCGACAAGGGCGAACCCCGTCCGTCGCCGTTGTGCGAGGATCAATATGAATCCCAGCGTCATGCCCAAAAACAAGAGCATGGAGGGCTTCATCACGAACCACAGAGCTTTGGAGAGAAAAAAGTACATGCCGGGCTTTTACCCCAGGGGCACCGAAAGTGCACGAGAATCCAGGGCTTTCAAGCATTGTGCCGTTCGAACCGTCCATGCCTGCCAAGAAACATCGATCGCACCGCCGTCAAGGGGGCTTAGATCCAACGGGGTGTTCCGCCATAAAAAAAGACCCCATCAGGGCCTCGGACATAACAACCAGGAACGCCGCGTCATCACGGTAAATCAGACTGTAATATCGAGAGCCTTTCCCGCCACGCCTTTGAAATCCGGGGATTTGAACTCGCTTTCAGCGGGCTCCACACGAAGCGCTTCCGTCTCGGATTTCTTATCTTTATTGCTCTCGATAACGGCGCCGACCGTCGCATTGCGCGTGCGGTTGTTCTCGGCCGTTTGAAGAACGGCCTGAGTAGCATCTTCGCGTCGCTCGGAAATTTGCTCGGCTGCGCGCTCAAACACAGCCTGCCGCACGACCGCCATATTAAGGGCAGTAAGTGCGGCGCTTGAAACCGGCGCTTTCTGTGCCGAACCGATCATCGTTAGGCGGTCCTTTCTGAACCCACTCCACGCGTGAGTAAAACACTCTACACGCATTACACTCGTATAATAGCAAGGGTCGCAAATTTACACAAGTCCTACATTGACATTTTTTCAGTTTTATGGAGCCCCTGGGTTTTTGCCGGTTTTCAGGCTTTTCCCGGCCATGAACACAGGCTTCCCGGGGGCTGGGAAGCGCCTTCCAGATCCCTGCCCCTGTTTTTTTAGGTTTTGTGATTGTCGTCACTGAATTGCGCACCTGCATTAGCGATGATGAATATGCAGGGTGTCATTCGGACGAACACCGCGAGACAGGAGGTCTCATTATGATCACTCACCGCTCCACAAAGCTGATCGGCAGTACGCTGGGTTTTGTTACCGGAGGCGCGATTGCCGCCGTCGGATTTATCTATTTGATCCAAAACAGTCTTTTGAAGCTGTTATAATCACTCCATCCCCACCCCATTTCCAGGTGATATGAGGCGTCGATGCGCCCGTGCGGTGTCGATCTTCGTCGCTATTCGCCGCCGCTAAACCAAAGCGAAATCTACGCCAGACCGCTGTTATCCCTCTACCGCGCCCCTCTACGGCTTGACAGAGGAAGAGGAACGGGAGAGACAGAAGCCGCATCCGCACAAGAAGCGGCGGACAAGGATGGGTGGCCGAGTGGTTGAAGGCACTGGTCTTGAAAACCAGCAAGGATGAAAGTCCTTCGTGGGTTCGAATCCCACCCCATCCGCCATTTTTCAATGGCTTAGACATGCATCGTCACCGTTTTAATGATGTCCCCTATTTTTGTTCAGGGACAATTCGGTTCATACATTGACGATGTGTGGTGAAGTTGAATCATGGCGACATTCAAAAAAGAGGCTTTGGCCTTTGGCCCGTGTGCCGGTGAGGATTTCCAATTCCAGCAAAAATTTCAAGTCAAAAGCAGAAGCACGAGTCGAGCGCGGCGATCAAGGGTGCGCCCTAGCCTCCCACACTTTTGTTGGAGAGGCCGCTGGAATCAGCTAACACAGCATCCTACCTGGCGGCGGCCAACGTTGCCCTGAACCGGGTCAGAGCGAAGGCAAAGAACGCCATGCCAATGCCGGCCGTCGTCAGCAATTCCGGCCAGACGATCTCGATCCCGGCCCCGCGATACAAAACCGCCTGCGCGAACTTGATGAAATGGGTCGAGGGCAATACTTGCACCGCGTTCTGCAACGCCACTGGCATGCTTTCCAGCGGCGTTACCCCACCCGACAGCAGGTTCATCACAACAAACACCGGAATGGACAGCAGCCCGAACTGGGGCATCGTTGTCGCGACAGTGGATAGCGTGATCCCCATCGCGGTGACCGCGAAAAGATAGACAGCGGACCCAAGCGCAAACAGGACGATTGATCCGACAATGGGAACCCCAAGCAATCCTTGAACGATAAATTGCAGCGACAGCACCGCCGCCAGAACGATAATCAATCCATTCGCCCAGATCTTGGCCAGCATGATTTCCGCTGACGTCACCGGCATCACCAGCAGATGTTCCAGGGTTCCATGTTCGCGTTCCCGGATGACAGCTGCGCCGCTGAGCACGATCGCTAGGATCGTCAGGTTGTTGATGATCTGCATCACTGCCATGAACCACGAAGAGTTCAGATTGGGATTGTATTTCGCCCGTATCTGCAGATCGACGGGCAGTGCCGCGACACCGCTGGCGCGGCTGACGAATTTCAGGAGTTCAGCATTGATGATGCTTGAGATGTAGGTCGCGCCATTTCCCGCAATCGTCATCGCCGTTGCATCGACATTGAGTTGGATCACCGGGTGACGTCCGGCCAGGACATCGGCCTCGAATCCCGGCGGGATATCCAGCACGAAAGTGTACAGGCCCGCATCCATGCCCGCATCAACCGCATGCAGATCTATCAGCGTGGGTTCTTTGAAGTAAGGAGGCAGGAATGCGCCTGAAATCCGATTTGACAGGCCCGTGCGATCCTCGTCGACGATGGCGATGGAGGCATTATGCAATTCCGTCTGCACGCCATTGGCAACGGTGTAGATGGCGAAGGTGAAGGTATAAAAGATCAGCCCCATCAGGACCGGGTCGCGCAACAGGCTGAACAGTTCCTTCACGCCCAGCCGATAGATGTTGGAAACCGTCCCCATGTTTCAGGCCTCCTGCTTGCGCAGCAATGCCGTCGCAATCCCCAGGAAGAGGACGCAGAACCCGGCCAGGATCAAGTGGTTGGGATATAAGACCGTAAAATTGAGCCCCTTGTTGAAAACACCGGCACTGATTTGCTGAAAATAAAGCGCCGGAAAAACCTTTCCCGTGATCGCAGCCGCACCTTCCAACGTGGAAACCGGATACATCATCCCGGAAAAATTGACCGTTGGGATCATCACGATGATCGCCGTCGCGAAGATCGCCGCGATCTGCGAGCGAACGAAGGTCGAGACGACGAGACCGAATGCCGTGGCCGCCATCGCGTAAAGAAGCGCCCCCAACACCAGGGCAAGAACGCTCCCCGGCACACCGATACCGAACACCGTCAGCATCAGCGTGACAAGACAGACGAAACTGACCATTGCAACGCCGACATAGGGAAGCTGCTTGCCAAGCAGAAATTCGATTTTCCGGGCCGGGGCCGCATAGAGATTGAGGATCGACCCCATCTCTTTTTCCCGCACCACCCCAAGCGCCGTCAGCATGGCGGGGATCATGATCAGCAGCATCATCAGCACGCCGGGGGGGATCGCGTATTGCGAACGGAAGGCCTGATTGTAGCGAAAGCGTGGGGTAACCGTTGCCGGATAGATGCTGGGAGCCACTGCGGTTTCCCGCATCGACATGTCGGCCAGATGCGCATACAGCACACCCTGCACATAGCCGCGCCCCGTTTCGGCCCGCGTGGTGTTCGATCCGTCCAGCCAGGCACCTATTTGCGGCGTGCGGTCCGCCAGGAGATCGCGGCCATACTCGGGAGGAATGACGACGGCGAGCGAGATGTCGCCCGTCTTCATACGGCGGTCCAATTCAGCAAAATCGGCAATCGGGGGGCGCTCGTCGAAATAGCGTGAACTCGACATCGCGTCGAGGAACATGCGGCTTTCGCGGGACTGGTCCTGATCCAGGGCAGCATAGGACAAATTCTCGACATCGAAGGTAATGCCGAACCCCATCGCCAGCATCAGGACAATCGGCCCGACCAGGGCAAAGGCCAAGCGAATTGGGTCGCGCAGGATTTCCATTGCCTCGCGCCGCGTGAACGCCCAGACACGGGCGGCCGAGATCCAACTGGATTGCGCGCCGTGCGGCGCCGCCACGGCCGGAAGGGTCAGCTTGCGCTCAGCAGAGACATCTTCCGCGCCGGCATCCTCCAGAAAATCGATGAACGCCGCCTCAAGCGATGAGGCCCCCCGCTGTGCGCGCAGTTCGTCAGGCGAGCCTTGCGCCAGAACCTTGCCAGCGTGCATCAGCGAAATTCGATCGCAGCGTTCCGCTTCGTTCATGAAATGGGTGGAAATGAAGATCGTCACCCCGTCCTTGCGCGACAGATCAATCAACAAATTCCAGAAAGCGTCGCGCGCGATCGGGTCGACGCCTGAGGTCGGCTCGTCAAGGATCAACATTTCGGGTTCATGCAGCACCGCGACGGCCAGTTGCAGGCGTTGGCGAACTCCCAGCGGCAGGTTTCCGGGCGTCGCATCGGCGACGTCGCGCAAATCGAACCGATCGATCAGGTCCTCGACCCGGGCCTGGCGGCGCGCGCCTTTGATGTGGAACAGGTCCGCATGCAGGAACAGGTTCTGGCGCACCGAAAGCTCGGAATAGAGCGAAAACGATTGCGACATATACCCAACACGCCGCCGCATCGTCATGCCGTCGCTGCCGACGGGTTTTCCAAACAGCCGGGCCTCACCTTCGGTCGCCGTCAACAGACCGGTCAGCATCTTCATGGTCGTGGTCTTGCCGCAGCCGTTCGATCCGAGAAATCCGAAAATTTCTCCAGGTTCAATTCTGAAACTGACGTTGTCGACAGCCGTAAAATTACCGAAGCGCATGGTCAGGTCTTGCGCCTCGATGGCGAGCGGGCCGTCCTGGGGAGTCCACGGCGGCAGGATGATCGCCTGATGGGCGCGCCGGTCTTCTTCCGGCAGAAGCGCGATGAACGCGGCTTCCAATGTATCCGCACCGGCTTGCGCCCTCACGGCGTCTGGCGTTCCTTCGGCAAGAACCCTGCCGGCGTTCATGGCGATGAGATGCTCGAACCGTTCTGCTTCCGACATATAGGCGGTCGCCGTTATCACGCTCATGCCCGGGCGGCGCGCACGGATGCGGTCAATCAGTTTCCAGAATTGCTGGCGCGACAACGGATCGACCCCGGTTGTCGGTTCATCAAGGATCAGCAGGTCGGGGTCGTGGATCAGCGCGCAACACAGGGACAGTTTCTGTTTCATGCCACCGGATAACTTGCCAGCGGGGCGGTCCGAGAACGGATCGAGTCCCGTGCTTTGAAGCAGATCGGCGATGCGTGTACGGCGCTCATGTTCCGACTGGCCATAAAGCCGGCCGAAGAAGTCGATGTTTTCAAAGACCGAAAGCGTCGGGTAAAGATTTCGGCCAAGCCCCTGTGGCATGTAGGCGATGCGCGCGCAGACCCGGTCGCGGTGCCGCCAGTCACCCATTGCCCCTCCAAGCGACTCGACACTGCCCGTTTGCAGGCGACGCACCCCGGCGATTAGTCCCAGAAACGTGGACTTGCCGACACCGTCCGGTCCGATCAACCCGACCATCCGACCCGCGGGGATCGAAACCGAGACATCATCAAGTGCCACCATTCCCCCATAGCGATGGGTAACGCCGCTCAGGACCGCGACCGGATCGGCAGGCATCGCCATCAAGGGAGCTTCACGACCAATGTACTCGGCCATTCGGCCTCCGGCGAAACCCGGACAATTGCCGTTCCGGGGACACCGGTTTTCACGACATCCTGATACTTGCTGAGAACCTCCGCCGGGATCTGCAGCTTCACGCGAAACGTCAGCTTCTCGCGCTCGCTTTTAGTCTCGACGTATTTGGGCGTGAACTGTGCCTCAGACGCGATGAAGTTTACCGTTGCCGGAATCACGTATTGTGGGGCCGCATCAAGGATAAGCCGTGCTTCGGCACCAAACCGCAGGCGGCCCGCGTCATCGGTCGGCAGATAGACATCCATATAGACGTCCGTCAGGTCGAGCAAGGTAATGACCTTCCCCCCGGCCGCCAGGATTTCTCCGGGCTCCGCCAGGCGGTATTGGACCCGCCCACTGCGTGGCGCGATCAGGGTGTAATCGGCGAGATTAGCCTTCAGGGCGGCGGTCTGCGCCTCCGATGCTTCGATCGCCGCCTGTGCCGAGACGATTTGCGCGCGGGCGGTATTGAGGGCGGCAGCGGCGGTGATTTCCTGAGACCGGCGCCGGTCGAGCGTTTCACCCGTCGCAAATCCACGTTTGGAAAGCAGTTCCGTCCGCTTCAGTTCGGATTTGGCGAGGGCCAGTTCCCCTTCCCGTTGGGCGAACAATGCCTTGGCCTGTGCCAGTTCCTGAACCGCCTGCCGGGTTGCCGCCTCGGCGGCGCGAACCTGTGCTTCAAGCTCGGTGGCGTCGATCCGCGCGACCACGGCCCCTGCGGCAACCATCTGCCCTTCTTCGACCAGAACCTCGGCGATCCGTCCCCCGAATTTCAGCGCGACGTCGACCCGCTTCGCCTCGATCCGCCCATTGGCGCGGCTGAACCCTTCAGGCAGTTCGGTTCGGTGCTGTTGCCACCAGAAGAAACCACCGCCAATTGCGAGGGCAATGACCCCCACGCCGGCTATCAGGATCGCTCTAGAATTCATTCTGACTCACTCTTTTCCTGCTTACCCTCGGCCCCCAACGCAACCCTTGGCAGAGATGCCTTTGCCTAGGCGAGGATATGATACCCGCCATCGACATATATGGTCTCACCGGTGATCAGTTTCGCATAGTCCGTGGCCAGATATGCCGTAGCCATCCCGACATCTTCAATACCGACCAGTTTATGGCTTGGTGCACGTGCGGCGGCCTTCTCCATCAACGCGTCGAAATGATCAATGCCGGACGCAGCGCGCGTCCTGACTGGGCCGGGAGAGATCGCGTGCACCCGGATTTCCTTGGGGCCGAGTTCGACGGCGATATAACGCACCACCGCCTCAAGCGCGCTCTTCACCGGACCCATGATATTATAGTGCTCAACGACTTTTTCCGCGCCGTAATAGCTCATGGTGAACAGTGTGCCGCCGTCCTTCATCAGCGGTTCGGCCAGATGCGCCATGCGGATGAAGGAATGGCAGGAAACATCCATGGCCAAGGCGAAGCCATCACGCGAGCAGTCGACGACGCGCCCGTGCAAATCCGCCTTCGGCGCATAGGCGATTGAATGAAGCGCGAAATCGAGCCGCCCCCAGGTCTTTTCGACCGCGGCGAAAACGTCCTCCAACTGTCCGTCTTCGCTAACGTCACAGGGTAGGAACAACGCCGCGTCCAGCTCCTTTGCCAGAGGCTCGCTGTAAGGTTTCGCTTTTTCGTTCAGGTAGGTGATCGCCAAATCCGCGCCAAGCGCGCGAAAAGCCTGTGCACAGCCGTAGGCGATTGAATGCTCGTTGGCGATGCCGAGGATCAGACCCTTTTTCCCGGCCAGGGGATATTTTGCGATTTCAATCATGGCTTCCGTTCCTTTGTCGTTGTTGGCGGACGGACGCGAGTGCATGCAGCGCGACCATGCGCTCCTCATTGGTCGGAATGACCCAGGCGGAAACGGGGCTTTCAGCGGTCGTGATGCGCGGACCGCCAGCTTGATTTGCACCTGGGTTCAGGTCAATCCCCAACCATCGTGCCGCGTCGCAAACACGCGCCCGGATTTCCGGCGCGTTCTCGCCGATGCCGGCGGTGAAGACGAGACCGTCAATCCCGCCCATGGCGGCCGCGAGAGCGCCCAGCTCACGAACGATCCGAAACACGAACAGGTCGACCGCTAGCTGCGCCTTCGGATCGGGGCTTGCCAACAGGTCTCGCATGTCACTGCTAAGGCCTGACACGCCGAGCATCCCGGAATGGTGATAGAGCAGATCCTCGATGGCTTCGGTCGTCATGCCCCGTTCGCGGATCAGGTACAAGACCACGCCAGGGTCCAGGGCGCCGCAGCGCGTCCCCATCGGCAAACCATCCAGGGCGGTAAAGCCCATGGTGTTGTCAATGCTGCGACCGTTGTGGATGGCGCACATGCTGGCGCCGCTGCCGAGATGGGCAACGATCACCCGCCCCTCGGCGATTTCAGGAGCAATCTCGTTCAAGGTACGCGCGATGTATTCGTAGGAAAGGCCATGGAACCCGTAACGCCGCACGCCGAGGTCATAAAGATTGCCTGGCAGGGCGAACCGGTCGGCAACGGCCGAATGCCCCTGGTGGAAGGCCGTGTCGAAGCAGGCGACCTGGGGCAGATCGGGGTGATCGTCCGCGACGGCACGAATGGCCGCAAGGTTATGCGGCTGATGCAGGGGGGCAAGCGGACTGAGGGCTTCCAAGGCACCTAGGACGTCGTCATCAATACGGACCGGTGCGGTAAACCGGGTTCCGCCATGGACGACGCGATGGCCGACGACTTCCAGCTTGGCCCCTTCAAGGTAACTTTCGATCCAGTCGCCCAGATAACCGAAGAACTGCTCATGCTGGACGGTCCTATCCTTTGGCCAGTGGTGCTCCGCCAGCACATTTCCCTGGATATCCTTGACGATGAAATGGGGAGTGCCGCCGATCCCTTCGATCCGCCCCCTGGCGGACAGTTCAACCTGCCCGTCGTCGCGCGCGTCGTGGACGGAAAACTTGAGGCTTGAAGAACCTGCGTTAATCACCAGAACTGTTTGGGTCATCGGCCCTACTCCGCCAGAACGGCCGGCGTTTCGGGCTGACGTTGCGCGTTGGCAATCAGGGCCGCGACCGCGCAGGACGCTAGACGCGTGCGAAGGTTGTCGGCGCGGCTGGTCAGAATGATCGGCACACGGGCGCCGAGCACAATGCCGGCCGCATCGGCCTTGGCCAGGAAGGTAAGTTGTTTCGCCAGCATGTTGCCGGCTTCCAGGTCGGGCACGACCAGGATGTTGGCGCGGCCCGCGACCGGCGACTCGATGCCCTTGGTCCGGGCAGCTTCTTCGCTGATCGCATTGTCGAACGCCAGGGGGCCGTCCAGGGGGGCGCCGGTGATCTGCCCGCGTTGCGCCATCTTGCACAGGGCCGCGGCCTCGATGGTCGAGGCGATCTTGGGGTTGATCGTTTCCACCGCCGAAAGGATCGCGACCCGCGGTTCCGGGAACGTCAGGATATGCGCCAGGTCGATGGCGTTCTGACAGATGTCCCGCTTGTCATCGAGGCTGGGATAGATATTGATCGCGGCGTCGGTGACGATCAGGGGGTGGGCGTGCCCCGGCACGTCCATGACGAAGGCATGGCTGATGCGGCGACCGGTCCGCAGCCCGGTTTCCCGGCTGGTCACTTCACGGATCAATTCATCGGTATGAAGGCTGCCCTTCATCAAGGCTTCGATCTTGCCCGCGCGAACCAGGGCAACGGCCTGCTTGGCAGCGGCATGGCTGTGCGGCACATCGACAAGACGGTAAGGCGACAGATCGAGCCCCACCGCATCGGCCAGGGTGCGGATTTTGCCTTCCGGGCCAACCAGCGTCGGATCGATCAGTCCGGCCTCGGCGGCCTCCACCGCCGCCCGCAGGGCTCCCTCGCTGCAGGGATGTACGACTGCCGTTGCGATCGCCGGCAAATCATCGCACCGGGCGATCAATTGTTGATAACGGTCGTGGTTCTGGAGCACGAATTCCGGAGCCTCGACCCTGTCCCGGCTGACTTTCTCCGCCGGGGCGATGACCTCCGCGGTGCCGGAGATGACGTCCTTGCCGTCCTGATTGATGCAGTGGCAGTCGAAGATCACGATCTTCTTTTCCGACCGCTTTTCCTTGGCCGTGACCGAGACCGTCACCGTATCGCCGATCCGCACCGGACGGCGAAACCGCAAATCCTGGCCCAGATAGATCGTGCCCGGCCCTGGCAGCAGGGTGCCCAGGACCGTCGACACCAGCGCTCCGCCCCACATGCCGTGGGCAATCACGCCGTGGAAGATGTCGTCCTTGGCATAGCCTTCGTCCATATGCGCCGGATTGACGTCGCCGGACATCGCGGCAAAAAGCTCGATATCTTCTTTCGACAGGGTGCGCGACAGGCTCGCCGTTTCGCCGACGGCGATTTCATCGAAGGTCCGGTTTTCGATTTTCTGGGCCGTCCCGGCATTGTGATTTTTGTTTTTCATAGGGGCCTCGGCTTAAGCGGTTTGTCAGGGCTGATGAACGTAACTGCCGGGGGCATCCATAAGCGGGGCATCGCCCGATTTCGGCGCCTTCAGGGCCGGCGGCGCAGACTTCTTCCCGGACCGTTCCGCCAACCAGGCCTGCCATTCGGGCCACCACGAACCGTCCTTGGTCGGCGTCGATTCCTGCCAAGTGTCCGGGTCGACATAGGTGTCTCCGGCTTTCTTGGTCGACGTCTGATAGGTTCGGTGCGGATGGCCCGGCTCACTCACGATCCCCGCGTTGTGACCGCCGCTGGTCAGCAGGAAGGTCACATCGGTGGCCGGATGGGTCGTGATTTTGTAGACGGACCGCCAGGGCGCGACATGATCGCGGACCGTCCCCACGGCGAAGATCGGCACGCGAATATCCGCCAGACTGATCGGCCGACCCTCAACTTGATAGCGTCCCCGGGCGAGAGCATTCTCGAGGAACAGGTCGTGCAGATATTCAGAATGCATCCTGTAGGGCATCCGTGTTGCATCCGCATTCCAGGCCATGAGATCGGTCATCTTCTGGCGTTGGCCGAGCAGATAACTGCGCAGCCGGAGCGACCAGATTAGATCGTTCGACCGCAGCAGTTGGAATGCACCCGCCATCTGTTTCGTATCGAGATAGCCCTGTTCCCACATGGTGTCTTCAAGGAACTGAATCTGGCTTTCGTCGATAAACAGCGTCAACTCACCGGCGTCCGTGAAGTCGACCTGGGCGGCGAATAGCGTAAGCGATTTGAGACGTTCGTCCTTGTCGCGCGCCATTGCCGCCGCCGCGGTTGACAGCAAGGTTCCGCCCAAACAATAGCCGACACCATGAATTTTCTGGTTCGGCACGATCGCGGAAACTACGTCCAACGCATCCATCACACCCAGGCGCCGGTAATCCTCCATGCCCAGATCGCGATCATCGGCATCCGGATTCATCCACGAAATCATGAACACCGTGTGACCGTGATCTACTAGGTATTTGACCAGGGAATTCTCCGGCGAAAGATCAAGAATGTAATATTTCATGATCCAGGCCGGGACGATCAGCACCGGTTCGTCGTGGACGGTTTCCGTGGTCGGCGCGTACTGAATGAGTTCAATCAGCTTATTTCGGAAGACGACCTTGCCGGGGGTTATGGCCACCGTTTCTCCGGGTCGAAAGTTTTCCGTTCCGGCCGGTGGCTTGCCGGCGATCATCCGTTGCCAATCTTCGAGAAGATTTGTCAAACCGTTCACCAGATTGCCGCCCCCCTGTTGCACGGTCGCGGCGAGAACCTCAGGATTGGTTTGGATAAAATTCGACGGCGAAAACATATCAAGAATTTGTCTGGTCGCGAATGACACAACCTCTTCATGGTGCTTCGAGACGCCGGAAATATCCGTGGTCGCGTTATGCCACCACTGCTGATTAAGGAGAAATGACTGGTACATCAGCTTGAAGGGCCACGTCTGCCATTCCTTGCCGACGAAGCGCTTGTCCTGCGGCAAAGGGTCAATGCAGGGGGCCGTTTTCGCCGTACAATGAGCCGCATGCAGCCAAAGGCGGATCGCCTTACGGACCGCTTTTTGCACGAGTGTCGCCTGTTTGCCCGGGGATGCCGCCAGATGCATCGCCCAGTCGCTATAAGCTTCTATAAGCGAGGCCGGTGAAAGCCCAAACGTTAAGCGCGCGAGTGCGGCGTGAACTTGGCGGTCAATGGTATTTTCATTGTATCCGCCCCACAGAAGCTCCGGCGGTTCCGCATCAGGGATCGCATTTGAAGCCACGGCAGGAACAACCGGGATATTCTTCATCCGGGTGTTCGACGTCCCGTTCCCGGTGCCGGTGCCGCGCCGCTCTAAGGCCTTGTGCTCTTTTTTGACTGTGCGTCCAACGTTGGCGTGACCCATAACAATTGACCTTTCCTGCCACGTGACTGCCCAGACTGTTCTTTGACTGCGCCTACTGAATATCTCAAATTGTGCATTGCACAATTGACTTATATCATGAAATACGTGACCTGAAACCCTAAAAGTGGTCCGGAGTTTTTAAGAGATTTCGGCGCATTCTGACCTTTGAGAAGGAGGAACGAATGAGCCGCAAACGCTATACCCCGGAACAAATCATCGGCATGCTGCGCGAGGCCGAAGTTGGCCTGGCGCAGGGAGAGAAGGTCGGCCCGATCTGCCGCCGGCTCGGCGTATCCGAGCAAAGTTACTACCGCTGGCGCCGAGAATACGGTGGCATGAAGGTCGACCAGGCTCGGCGCCTGAAGGATCTGGAGCGGGAGAACGCCCGCCTGCGCAAGGCCGTGTCTGATCTGACGTTGGACAAGCTGATTCTCAAAGAGGCCATCGAGGGAAACTACTGAGCCCCGCCCGCCGCCGCGCCTGTGTCGATCATCTGCAATCCAGGTTGAAGGTGTCCGAGCGGCGCGCTTGTGCCGTGATCGGTCATCATCGCTCGACACAGAGGAAGCGCCCGCAAGGCCGTCCGGATGACAGTGCCCTGACGGCGGACATCATCCGCTTGGCCAGCCAGTATGGCCGGTATGGCTATCGCCGGATCACGGCTCTCCTTCGCGTCGAGGGCTGGCATGTGAACGCCAAGCGGGTTCAGCGTATCTGGCGGCGGGAGGGGCTCAGGGTTCCCAGCAAACAACCGAAGCGGGGCCGTCTGTGGCTCAACGATGGATCATGCATTCGTCTGCGGGCGGCTTGGCCGAACCACGTCTGGTCCTACGACTTCGTCATGGATCGAACCCACGATGGCCGGGCGTTCCGCATGCTGACGGTGATCGACGAGTTCACGCGCCGGTGCCTAGCCATTCATGTGGATCGCAAGCTGAATAGCCAAAGCGTGCTCGAGTGCATCGCCGATCTATTCGTCCGGCACGGCCCGCCGGACCATATCCGGTCCGACAACGGCGCCGAGTTCACGGCCATTGCCGTGCGTGAATGGCTGGGCCGGATCGGCGTGAAGACGTTGTTCATCGAACCCGGCAGTCCCTGGGAGAACGGCTACAACGAGTCGTTCAACGGCAAGCTCAGGGACGAATTGCTCAACACGGAAATCTTTTACACGTTGAAAGAGGCCAAGGTGCTCATCGAACGTTGGCGGCAACATTACAACACCATCCGACCGCATAGCTCGCTCGGCTACCGACCGCCGGCCCCAGAGGCCATCTTGCCACGCCCTGCTGTCCAGGCTTACGCTACGCTCCAGCCTGCACAGCAGGGCATAAACCCGCGTCGGACTCTCTCATAGGCGCTGGACCACCTCGTGGGGGCAGGTCATT